>ERZ835080.423-NODE-423-length-47707-cov-8.341455_pt1 | contig 47707 bp, 40 predicted proteins | sample MGYA00519688_ERZ835080 | MGnify/ENA primary metagenome ERZ835080 (study PRJEB31850, sample SAMEA3708770) | human gut metagenome | biome: human gut; feature: human-associated habitat; material: faeces | place: China | collected 2014 ... | reverse complement strand
GTCCGGCGTGAGGTAGGAAAGCCGCCCCCGGCTCTCCTTGACGGTCACACCCTCCCGCAGCAAAAGGGAAGAAAACTCGTCAAAGCTGCCAGCTTGGGAAAGTGCCTGCCGTATCGTCCGGCGCAGCTTCGCCTTGTCCGTTTCAAACTTGGTGGGCTTGGTCGGCTGTCCGGCGGCTTCTCTGGCGGCGTTCTCTTTATCAAGGGCAAGCTGCCCTTTCTTTGCCGCCCAGTATTCCCGTTCCGTTATCCGTTCCTTGCTGCCGCTTAGGAGGTCGATTTGGTAAAGCCCCTCCCGGTGGCACATCTCCATGACTTCACTCTTGAAATATTCCATAGCGGCGTTGGTGCAGCGGTGCTTGCAGCCCTCCCGTGTGTCGGCTGGTCTGTCCATGTAGGGCAGAAGCGGGACTTCATAAATCCGCAGGGAGTTGATGACGATATGCACATGGATATTGCCGCTGTGGTTATGCCCGTCCGGGTGGGTGCAGATTAGGGCTTGGTGTCCGGGGAAATGCTCCTTGCAGAACTGCTCGCCCAGCTCCTGCGCCCGGTCTACGGTCAAGCCGTTGTCTGTCCCGTCCCGTGGGTCAAAGCTGATGATATAGTGGTGGCTTTTCACATCTTCCCGTTTTTGGTTTTTCTCATAGCGGAGATTGGCTCGCATACAGGCAACAGCGAAATCCTCGCCCCCGCAGTTGAGGGAAGAAATGCGGTAATCCTCCCTCGGTATCAGCCGCCCGTTTTCATCAAGGGTGGGCTTCATGGTAAACTCGTCATGCTCAAATGTGAGATAGGCTTCCGCTGCGCCATAGTCAGCATTTTTAGAGCTGATATGTTTGAATGTTGCCAACAGCGTCACCCACTTTCTGCAAGACTTCAAACTTTAGGGCAGCAAGGTCGGAAACCGCCGCCCGTACCTCCCCGGCAAGCTGCGGGTAGGGGCTGTGCCACTCGTTCAGCGTCCGGGCTATCTGGTTTAAGTTGCCGCCGATCCTGCCGTATTCGGCGGTCAGCTTCCCGACAGCGGCAAGCAGCTCGTCATTGACGGGGGAAACGGTTATGATGGGGCGTATGGCTGCCCCGGTTATGGCTTGCCGGATAAACTCGGCTTGGCTCATGTTGCAGGCAGAAAGCCTTTCCGCAAACTCGGCGTATTCTTCCTCGGTCATGCGTGTCTTGACTACCCGGCTGCGGTGCGGCGTGTTGTATCGTTTTCGCATGGTAAAACCTCCTTTCTGTGCGTGGTGTCCTCTCACTAATAGGAGAAAAACAGGGTGTGAAGCGGAACTGTTTTTGAAAAATCCGAAAAAATATTTTGAGGGATTTTTAAGCGGCGCAAGCCGCATAAGCAGGGTTTGGGGAAGGCACTCCCCAACAAGATTCCCGCAGGGGCAAAATGAGCGATAAGCGAATTTTGGCACCTCGGTAGAATCTTGCTCTAAGAAACTGCCGGCCTGCCGTTCACTTGCTACTGCCACTTTTTCAGAAAATCTATAACCAGCTTTTTTTATAAAAGGCTGCGGGCTGGCGTTTTTCCCTTACTCCCTACAAACCACAAAAGAGCAGAATGGACGGACTTTCCGGCAAGAACTTTTCCGGCGGCTCGGTCTTTCCCGACAATAAGGCGTTTCGGAAGCTGCGTTTTGCCCGCTGTCTGAAAAAAACGGCAGCCTTTTTTGGTTTCACTATCTAATACGGAACTTTTGGAAATTTGCCAAAAATGGGCGCAAAAAAAGCAGCAAATCTTTTTCGGATTTACTGCTTCGTGTGCCGCTGCGGGGCGGCGGGATATTCAGTTATGGACTTTAGTCTGTTGAGCCCATTGGAGTTTTTCGTTGTTCCGAAAAATGGAGATGGGCGAAACAATGAACCACCCGCTATGCGGGTGCGCGTCGATTGTTATACAAAAAAATTACCTTTCCGTGTACAATAAAGTTGTTCAGGCTATATTGTAGAAAGGAAAGGTAATTTATGGCGAAGAAAGAATATTCACTCGCACACACAAAATGGATGTGCAAATATCATATCGTCTTCACACCAAAGTATAGACGAAAAGTAATTTATAATCAATACAAGGCAGACATCAGAGATATTATAAAACAATTGTGTAGTTATAAAGGTGTTGAAATAATTGAAGGACATCTGATGCCAGACCATATCCATATGTTAGTCAGTATTCCACCGAAGATAAGTGTATCTTCATTTATGGGATATCTAAAGGGTAAAAGTGCACTTATGATATTCGATAAACACGCAAATTTAAAGTATAAATTTGGAAATCGGCATTTCTGGGCAGAGGGATATTATGTTAGTACAGTCGGATTAAATGAGGCAACAATAAAAAAATATATCCAGGAACAGGAAAAGCATGATATTGCAATGGATAAATTAAGTGTAAAAGAATATGAAGACCCTTTTAAGGGTTAATGTCAAGTAGTAACAATACCCCTTAAGGGGTAGCGACGAGTCAAGAGCAATATGGCTTGAACGGAGCTGTGGGAAGGCTGTGAAAACAGAATTCCCATAGCTGAAAGAGAAAGTCAGCGCCTTGAGACGCTGGCCTAGTAACAAGGGCTTATAGCCCTAGAGCAAACCACCCGTTGGACGGGTGGTTATGATTTTTTATGGTGGTTCAGTGTAGTAAACTGGAAGTTCATCAATTACTCTGCACTATGAAACTAACACTTCCTTTTGCTTTTTTTCCTGTTACTTCAACTGTGTATGTTCCGCTTTCATCAATTTCAACATCAAACTCATTAGATGTGGAAATTCCGTTACTTTCATAGATAGGTTCTTCCCCGTCTTTTTGAATTTTTATTGATAAGCTACCTTTATCTACTACAATTTTAGCACTAATGGTATCTCCAGCTTCAATAGTTAAATCCTGTGCGTCCGTTGTATTTAACACACTATATTCCATGATAAATTCACTATCGTTTCCAGTACGACTACCATCAAATTTTGTGCCACACGCAGTTAAAGATATAAGAAAGACTAATGTACAGACTATCAATATAATTTTTTTCATACTAACCTCCCGTTCGCATTTATTGGACTAATTTTATCATATCATCAATCCAAACTCAACGGTCAAGCCGGAACTTGAACAGGCTTTCAATCAGCTTTGTTGTGATGTAGTCCTCCATATCAGAGTTATAATAGCCGTTCATTTTGGAGAAATAACGGATATATCCGGCGTATCGGTCAAGGACAGCTTGTATCGCTATGGGGTCGCCCTCATGTGCCTTTATAATCGTGTCATAGGGGAGAAGTCGGTTACTCATGGGACAACACCTCCATTTCCTCTTTCAGCCGCTTCAAGGCAAGCTGGATATGCCGCCCGATTGTGCTGCGTGTCCAGCCGCTTTGTTCTCCAATTTCTTTCTGCGTCAAGTGCTGGAAGTAATACAAAAAGATTTCCTCCTGCGTCTGTTCCGGCAGCTCCGCAAGAGCAGCCGCAAGGGAGCAGCTATCTAAAAATATCGTCTGTCCCCGGACAGAGAACGGATAAGTTTCGCCATAGTCCGGCACTTGAAAATACTCGTCTTTGGTGCTTAGTGGGACAAACTTTTCTTCGGTCAAATATTCAAGAGAGATTTTCCGTTTCCACCTCGCCGCCAGCATACGGGCAGCGTCAAAGGACGCATGGCGAATAACAATCCGGCAATAGGTATCATGGGTATAGCGGATATGTTCTTGATAGGCTTCGTATTCAGTCATGGAAAATCCCCTTTTCTTCGATTATGGGAAAGGGCGGCAGCACTTTTTGCTGTCGCCCCTTGATTACCTACCAGCAAGGACAGACGGGGCTGTCAACGGTGGGCGTAGCCCATTTACCTGCCGTTGACTGGCTTGGCTGGATTTGTTACTCGGAATTAAATTTATAACCATAGCCAATTACTGTTTTTATATACTCATGTCCCTTGCAATATGGTTTTAACCTTTTTCGTATTTGAAAAATCGTGTTTTCTACTGCGTGCAAATGGTTATTTGTGGGTTCATGCCAAATCTGTTCATAAATCTGTTCTTTGGTGAATGTGGTTTGAGGAGATTGCAGTAGCAAATAAAGGACTTCAAATTCATTTGTTGATAAATAAACTTCCTGCTGTTCTAATATTACACAATGCCGGCTAATATCAATGTGTAAGGTGTGATTTGTTTGCTTTAATCCCCAAAATTCTTGTGCCATTGTCCGGTCATTCGCAATTTGTTCAAGCAGCAGGGATAATTCATTAAATTTTCTAACTTCTCTCAATTTCTTATATAGGTTGACAGTTATCGTACACCCATATATATCCTTATCAAAATCAAAAATATGTGTTTCGATTGAAACAAAGCTATCATTATCAAGTGTAGGGCGCGCTCCAATATGGGTAACACCATAATATATCTTGCCACTTAAAAGAATATCTGCCACATACACCCCTGTCTTTGGCAAAAATGTATTTTTTGCTATTTCTATGTTTGCGGTAGGTGTCCCTACATGCTTTCCAATACCTCGACCATGTATAACAATTCCCGTTAGTGTATAAATAGGCTTATTTATATTTTCTTTCATTTTGCTCCTCATATAATCCCATTCATTGACAGGATAATCAAAACACAAGTTACTATTATAAAACTTGCCAGTATAAGCAGACCAGTATGCTTTTGTCTTGCTTCATTTTCCAAAGTAGCAACATATCCGCTTTTTCTCAAAGCGGTAACTATGGGCTTATACAGTAAAAATGTAATGGACGCATTTAACCCACCTTTCAATAAGTTAAATGGAAGAAAGGCAGGAAGTAACAATTCTACAACTGCTTCTCTTGGATACCCCATATAAAGCGGCGTTACCAAATAGTTCCACAACAGCATAACGATAACCGTTATTAGCCATCCCGATGCCAGACCAATCACTGCACCAGATAAAGTGTGCTTTTTTTTGTAAATGACAGATGCCGTACACGCAAAAGATAGTGTTTGTACGATATTCATGATACAACCTAATATTCCGGTATCGCTTACTGTAATCATTTCAAGGGTTGCTACAATAACAGATACAATGTAGGAAGTCATCGGTCCCCAAATAAAACCACCTAAAGTTACAATAACATCTGATGGGTCATACTTTAAGAATAGAATAATAGGAATCCTGCCAACAACCATAGTGACATAAGTAATCGCACATAGCATACCAATAACTGTGATTCTTTTTGTTTTACTGTTCATAATTGCTTCCCTCCGTGGCAAAAAATTAACACCCAAAAGAAAATGTCTTTCAGGTGTTAGCATTATCATTAGGCCACAGAAAAGAAAGTAACACTCTCAAAATCTGCGGAATCTAACCATATCTTCTTTCATCCAGACTATACTGTTGGTTTTGGAATTACACCAAATCGTGCGTTTTACGCTCGCGGACTTTACCGCCAATCGGGAATTTCACCCTGCCCCGAAGACACTTTTATTCAGTTGTTCGTTTTGAATTATAACATTTCCTGCTTTTTGTAGCAATGGGCTGAAGAAAGTTCGGAAACATTTCGGAAACTTGCATTTTACGGAATGGGACTGACTATCAATTCAGTTATCATGTTACTTTATCGCACATGAGTATTTGCTTAGGGTAGATATTCTATTATTAGTCCTTAACACAAGCGGCAGCAATCCATTCAAAGGACGCTGCTGCTAAATTTCTCCATTTACAATTTTGTCATTCAAGGCTCTTACTGAAAAAATGGTGTAGTAGTGGTGTAGTAAGTGCCTATTTGCTTTGTAAATCTATTGATTTTACAGGCTTTTTCAGGACTTTTCAAGATATTGCCGTGGCAAACGAACAGTATTCTGGTCATTGCTTCCACATTCCTTTACCGCTCTACTTTGCGCTGCGGGCGGTCCGCTTCCAGCAGCTTTTCTTCCCCAAAGACATCCAGTGGGGAGAAAAGCTCCATGCGCATGCCGTCCCCGCTGGAGGCAAAACGCATTTCAAAGGCATGGGGCGTATTCAGGCTGCGGCACTCCAGCACCAGCAGGTCTCCGCGCATATGCGCCGCGGCGGCGAAACGCAGCGGCGCGCGTTCCTCCCTCGGCATCTGGTGGAAGATGGCGGGACGGAAATTTTTCGCCCAGAGCGTATTCTCCCGCCACGTACCGGACGGCGCGCACACCTTCTGCACACTGCTGCCGTCGCACAGCCATACACAGGCGGCTTCCCCGTCCACGCGCACACGCAGGCCTGTGAAACCCGCCGGGTTTGGCCGGAAATCCAGCCAGCCCGTATCCCATTCTCTGCCGTCCAGCCTGCCTTGGGGTATGTACGCCTCCGGCAGCCCTCCGTCTGCGCACGCGCCGTCCTGCTTATGCAGATTTTCCAGCAGGAGCCACAGCGCGTCCAGCTCGGCACTCATATTTGTGCACTCGGCCGTAACGGCGGTCGCAATTCCGTTTTCAGGCAGAACCACACACAACTGCCCAAAGGCGCCGTCGCCGCGGAAGCCTCCACGCCGGTTCATCCAGAACTGATAGCCGTAGCCCGCACACCAGTCCGGCGTGCCGTTTCCCGCATTTACGGAGTGCGGCTGCGCAGCCATATGTACCCAGTCCCGCGGCAGCACCCGGCGTCCCGCCCACTCGCCCTCGTTCAGATACAGAAGGGCCAGCTTCGCGACGTCATCGCAGGATGCCTGCAGCCCGGTGCCGCCCTGGCACCGTCCGTCTGCACAGATCAGCCACGAAAACTCCTCCACACCCAGCGCGGGGAACACCGTGCGTGCCAGAAGCTCGGGAACCGTGCGGCCCGCGGCACGGCGCACCAGCTCTGCCGCGAGATAGGAGGCGGCGGTATTATAGGCGAAAAACGTCCCCGGCTCATGGGACAGCGGCGCTTCAAAAAAAGCGCGCACGCCATCCTGCGAAAATGCCGCCTGCGGCATCACACAGGCCGCATGCCCTGTATTCATGGAGAGTACATGCCCCACGCGCAGGCGGCTCCAACGCGCGTCGCCCGAACACAGAGATGCATATTCGGGGAACCAGTCCAGCACCCGGTCGTCCGGATGCAGCTTTCCCATTCCAAACGCAACTCCTGCAGCCGTGGAAGTAAAGCTTTTGCTCAGCGAGTACATTTCCCGTTTATCGCCGCAGCTGTAAGGCGCGACGGCCCAGCGGACCATGCACTCATTTTTTTCAAAAATCTCCAGCGCGTGCAGCTGCACTCCAACGGCGCGGGCGTTCCGCCCAAACTCCGCAAGGGCCGCATGCGAAACAGACGCATGCACAAAATTTTCCATATCCCATCTCTCCCCGGCCGCGCGCCGCGCGGTCTGTTTTTTTGCAAAGCCGCCGCGCCCGTCCGGGCGCGGTTCAGCTTTCAGAGTTCTTGATTGCCCGATAGGTGCGCGGCGAAATACCTACGATCTTTTTGAATGTGCGCGAAAAGTGCGTCGAATCGTTGAAGCCCACCTCGTATCCCACCCAGGTAATGGAATTGGCCGGGTCCTTCAAAAGCTCAATGGCCTTTTGGATGCGCAGGTTCATAATATACTCCACCAAGGTCTGCTGGGTGAGCAGCTTGAACAGATAGCAGAAATATGTTTTGGACACCATGGAGATACGGCACACATCCTCCAGCTTGAGCGGCTCGTTGTAATGCGCTTCCACATACCGGATGGCATCTTCCACCATAGGCTTGTATTTGTCGTAAACGGCCGCTGCGGTATGGCTTTGGGGCGACTGAGAATATTCCCGTGCCAGTACAAGCAGCAGCTCCATGATCTGCACGCGCAGGAATTCCTCATAATAGATATCTCCGTTTTCGTATTCCACCAGCATCGCGTTCATCAGCGTGTTCACGCGCTCTCCCGTTTCAGGCCGAAGCGAAAACTGGGAATGGATGTCATCGGCATCCTTGAGGAACAGCCAGGCAAAAGAAAGATTCAGCGCCGCTTCATGCACCTGCTGATAGGCGCTGTTCTCCTTCGGCGGAAAAAAATGGTCGAAAGAAAATTCGCAGCTGATGATCTCGGCATCTTCCAGCCGCACCACCTGATGCTCGACCTTCGGAGGAACGATGAAGATATCGCCGCGGGCCATCAGATGCTTTTGCCCCTCCACCCAATGCTCACAGCAGCCTCGGGTGATATACCAAATCTGCATATAATCGTGGGAATGGGGCAGATAGCCGGAGGGATTCTCCGATGTGACCTTATAGATCTTACAGAATCTGCTCTTGGTGAACATCGTGCTCTTTTCAAATAAAACGGCCGGCTCATTCCATACTTCCATCGCTTTGTCCCTCCTTCTGATATACCGGCGCAGCCGTGCTGCTGAAAAACGACCGCGCGCCCGCCATGTGCGGACGCGCGGCCCCGTTGCCGTTCTGCGTGGTTCAATGTTTCCAAAGCTGCGCGCATGCGCATCGGTTTACGCCCAGTACACAGCCGCACAAGCTGCGAGCTTGAAACCATTATAGCACACCGCCGCTGGAATGCATCCGGCTTTTACCAAAATGTCACATTTTTTATGCGCGTGTCTCCCGGTGCTTTTTCCAAACCAGCACAGCCAGCAGGAGCACACAAGCCGCCGCGGCTACGGTGACCCAGACCAGCGGGAACGCATCCCCTGTCTGGGGCATTCCCGGCGCAGGTGCGGCCGTACCGGAAGACGCGCCCCCCGCGCCGCCGGAAGGCGTGCCGGAAGAGGAAGATGTGTCTGCAGAAGAACTGCTCGTCCCGCCCGAAGGAGCGGAAGAAGAGGAGCCGCCGCTTTCGGCGCCCGCCTTCGGCTGTGCCAATACATACAGGCTCAGATGTGTCAGCTCCGCATTCAGCAGGCCGTCTGCTGTTTTTGCCGTCAGCAGTTCTTTTTCGCCCTCAGGGCTTACGTGATACAGCTGCGTTTTGGCTGCGTCAAAGCCCTGGGGAAGCGGGAACGCCACATTCAGCACGCCGCGCGGCTGCACCGTGCCGCCATCCAGCAGCAAAGAAATATCAAATGCCGCAAGGTCAACATTTTCATTGCGGAAAGCGCGCGCCACAGAAGCATATGCCGCGTCGCCCGCATCCACCGGCTCCACCTTGAGATGCGCGCCGGCCGGCACTGTGTCCAGCCCTGCCGCAACACGGATCCCTGTTGCACTGTCCACCTCGTTGAACACGGGAGCGGGCTGTTCCGAAGTGAGCGCGCCCTCCACGGTGAATTCATCAAAAGCCACCCAGCCGAATTTGGTATTTTTGTCCGTGTTGAAGCCGCGCTCAAACTCGGCCTTCAGGTATTTCACACGCACCGGAGCACCAGTCTCCAGTACAAAGTGGTAGGCGTCCATACCCGTGGCGATGGCTTCATAGCGGCGAGCGTCCGCCTGCGCCACGGTGCCGAGCTCCGTCCAGCTCTTGCCGTCCAGCGACGCGGAATACGTCACCTTATCCGGCGCGCCGATGCCCGCGGATACCCAGGCAAGATAGTCTACCCCCAAAGCCTGCACCTCAGCGACAGTGTCAAAGGAGATCTGCAGCGTAAAAGGCTCCGTAGCCACGGTCTGCAGGACGCCGATATAATCACCGTTCAGCGTATTCTGGTTCGCCCAGCTTCCTGTTTGAAGGACGCCGTTGTTCAGCAGCACAGAAGCCACATTCTGAAGGTTTGCAAAGCTTTCACTGTTCAGGACATTTCCGCTTTCCAACGTTATGGTACCCATAGATGCGATGCCCTCGCCCGAAGCCAGCGGCGCCGTGCCGTTTACCGTGAATTCGTCCACGCCCAGCCATGTATAGGGCGCAGCCGGGTCTTTGGAGGCGTCCAGGCCGTGGCCGAACTCCGCGCGGATATAACGGGCCTTTTCGGCGGCATCCAGCTTGAGCACATACTCGACCGTCTCGAAGCCGTTGGCCGATCCCGGGCTTATCTCCGCCTGCGCATAGGTTACAGTACCCAGCTCTTTCCATGTCTGGCCGTCCTGTGAAACACTGTATGAAACACTGTCCGGCGCGCCGATGCCCCATCCCGGATTGGAAACGGAGCCCAGTGCCACACGCTCCACCTGCCCGATGCCGCCCAGATCCGCTGTCAGCGTAAACGGCCCCTGCGCGTGATTGGCATTGATCTTCACATAGCTGTCGTTCCAGGCGCCGGCCTTTTCATTGCCGTCCACCAGTTTCGGAAGCGCCTGCAGCAGCTTGTTGAATTCTTCGGTATTTTTTACATTGTCCGCTTCCAGTGTAAGCGTGCCCGCCGCCGCAAGATTCTTGACAGGCTTCTCCATCTCCGTGGGGATGCCGCTGAAGAAATCATGCATCGCGTCGTAGATATACCGCGTGCCCGAGACGTTCTGGCTCGTCTCTGCAATGCCCCATGTGCCCGTGTACCAGGCAATCAGGCTGTTGTTCTGATAGGCAAGCTTGTCGTCCGCCCCTTGCGTGAGGTAAGAGCGGAACTGGCTGATGTATTTGTCGTTGATGCCGCCGAATTCCATCTCGATGCCCAGGCCGTACTTTTTGCACAGCGCAGCGGTATCCGCAATGCGCTGTTCGGAGGCATTGGCGTCGAACGCATAGTTGGGCTGCATGATGGCGTAGTCAAAGCCGAAGGGCTTCCAGGCGCGGAACCCGGAGGACTGGTAGAAGGGGATCCAGTAAATTTGATACGCGCCGTTCTCCAGGCTGTGGACGTAATCCGTTACACCCTGCACCGTTTCCAGAACCAACGGGTCCACGTCGTAGTGCATCACTTCATCGTACCAATAGAAGCCGTCCAGACGCAGGTTCTCGTAACCCTTGGCCTTGAATTCCCGAATCACGGTGTCCAGATACCACCTGGAGGCCTCCATGCGGTCCGCCAGAGCCTGCTGCGCCGGATTGGTATCCGAGACCGCGAAATTCAGCGAATGGGTGCCGCCGGGCAGCGTGCCGAAGGCATCCTGGCACAGAATGGGCGGATAAAACGCAATCTTCACGCCCACTTTGTAATCCGCGTCGCCTGTGGCCTCTTTCACCAGGGCCACAGCCTCGTTCAGCGCGTCCAGGTTATAAGCCGTGCCTGTACCCTCGCCGTAGTGGAACAGAAAATCAAGATAGGTCTGCCAGTCCTCCGCGGTGGCACACATCTGTGCCGCATCGGGGTTGGAGGTCATCGTACTGCTCACATAGATGAGGTTATGGTAATCCGTATCGTCATCCGGCGTATCCAGATTTGGTGTATAGCCGTGGGACAGGAAGGTAACGGATTCAAAAAACTTATCCGTAATATTGCCCTCCCCGTCCACATAGCCCACCATGGGAAGAAGCTCCTCCACGGTTTTCTGGCTGGTCTGCAGCGCACCGCCCGCGGAAGAGAACCAGTGTCCGGCATAGGCCAGCGCCTCGTGCTGGATGCCGCGTGCCTGGTCTGTCCAGGCATATTTGTTCACAACTTCATAATCCGTGCCCGGAGTATCCGGCAGCGTTTCGGCGGTATCCGAAGGCGCCGCTGTGCCCCGTACCTCCAGCTCGTCGGCAAAGGCCCAGGTGCCTGTCAGCTCAAACGCGACCTTTACATAACGCGCATTGTAGTTCAGGCCGTCCAGCGTAAAATAGTAGCTCTGGCAATTCACCTCTTTGCCGTTTTCCACCACGGAATAATAATGGTCCGGGTCCTCGTCCTTCACGGCGTCGAAGCGGGAAACACGGCCCACGCGGTGGAACGTTACGCCGTCCTCCGACAGGAAGTAGGTGACCATCGACGGCGCAGAAATCCCCCATCCCAAGCCCTCCTGCATGTGGAAGGAAAGCGATTCAATATGGCTCAGCTGCCCCAGATCCAGCGTGATGGCGCGGTCGATCTGCCGGTATGCCTCATAATAATGAGAGCGCATGCCGCTGCCATTCCAATTGCCGTCCAATATCTCGCCGCTGCCGTAATAGCCGTCTGTCAGGCGGTTGAGGATGCTCTCCTCTTTTTCGCGGATCGTTGTATCCTTGGTGGCAGGGTCAAGGTCCGTACCGGCGCCTTCCATTTCCAGTGTGAAGGCATCATTGCCCTTTCCCTGCGCCAGGTTTACAGTATCTGCCGCCGTTGCGGCGCTGGCTGTATCCGCAGAACCGGAAGAAGATGAGACATCCGAAGACACCGTCTCGGAGGAAGACGAAGCGCCTGAAGAGGACGCCGCCCCGGAAGAGGACGAAACGTCCGGAGAGGACGCCGCCCCGGAGGAGGACGAAACGTCCGGAGAGGACTCTGTCCCGGAGGAGGACGAAACGTCTGGGGAGGACGCCGCCCCGGAGGAGGACGAAACGTCCGGAGAGGACGCCGCCTCGGAGGAGGACGAAACGTCCGGAGAGGACGCCGCCCCGGAGGAGGACGAAGCATCCGGGAAGGACTCTGTCCCGGTGGAGGATGAAACAGCGGAAGACGGCGCCGCGTCAGAGGAAGACGACACGCTTTCCGCATAGGCGGTTGTGAGCGGCATCGCCAGCATGGATATTGCAAGGACCGCCGCCAGGAAAAAACGCATGATTTTTTCTTTACGCATTCGAATAACTCCTTCTCAATGATACCAATGGGCTTGTTCTGAGTCTTCTTTCTTGTTTTCTGTTTGTTTTTGAGCGCACCAAAACAAGGGTGCCGCAAAATGGGTACTCTGTGCTCTGTCTGTTCTGTTTCACAAAAAACGCCCATGCGCCAAAACGCACGGGCGCAGGATTTCAGCTCCCCGGCTTTTATTTTAAGCCGGAAGTCGTGGAAATGCCGCTTATAAACTGTTTTTGTGCAAGGAAGAAGATGATGATGAGCGGCAGGGTGAACATCACGCCTGCGGCCATCAGCAGGTCCCATTCCTGACGCGCAGTGGTCAGGAACATCTGCAGGCCGATGGACAGCGTATACTTTGCGCTGTCCTGCAAATAAAGCAGCGGGCCGTTCAAATCGTTCCAGCCGCCGATGAATACAAGTACCATGATCGTCGTCAGCACGGGCTTGCACATCGGGTAGACCACACGGTACAGAATGACGAACTCGTTCGCACCGTCGATGCGCGCGGCCTCAATGACGCTGTCGGGCAGGCCCTTTACGAACTGCCGCATAAGATAGATGTAATACGGCGTACCGAAAAACGCGGGCAGCACCAGGGGTACGAAGGTATTCACCAGCCCCAGCTTCGACCATGTGATGAACAGCGGGATCTGCGTGACCTGCCAGGGAATCATCATTGTGGCGAGAATGAGCGGGAAAATATATTTCGCACCCTTCCAGGGGATCTTCGTCAGGGAATAGGCGATCATCGGCGCGGCGAAGATTTGGCCGAGAACCGGCAGAATCGCGACCACCAGCGTGTTCTTCGTATAAGCGAACAGCGGCATACGCTTAAAGATCGTCGCAAAATTTTCCCACTTAATGGGGTCCGGAATCCACTTGGGCGGATTCAGAAATATCTGGTTCGTAGGCTTTACCGCGGTGGAAAGCATCCACAGGAACGGCATGAAAAAGATGCAGGCAAAAAAGATCAGCAGAATATAAGAGCAGACCTTGCCCACGGTGCGCGAGGTTTTTGCAGAGATGATCCATTTTTTCACAGCTGTTCCCCCCTTACTCTACGTCGTAGGTAACGCGTTTTTCCATCAGGTACATGGCCACGAACGAAACCACCAGCACAATCAGGAACAGCACGATGGCCATAGCCGAGGCGTAGCCCATCTTCATGTAGCTGAAGCCGTTCATATACAGATACATCGAATAGAACAAAAGCGAGTTCTGCGGCCCGCCGGTGATGCTCTGCCCCACCTGGGAAACACTGGCAAACACATACGCCTGCGTGAAATACTGAAAGGACGAAATAAGCCCCATCACCACCAGGAACTGAATGGTGGGCGAAATGTACGGCAGAGTGATCTTAAAGAAACGCTTGACAGGACCCGCGCCGTCCAGCTCTGCCGCCTCGTAGAATGACTTTGGCACCGCCTTCAGCGCCGAAAGGAAAATGACGGTGTTCTGCCCACAACGCCACACGTCCATAATCATCAGCGAGATCTTGGTGAACTTCGGGTCGCTCAGCCAGCTTGGGCCTCGGATGCCGAACCAGGACAAAAAGTTGTTCAGCAGGCCGTATTCCGGGTTGAGCACCCACAAAAACAGCATGGCGCTGGCCACAATGGGCACCACTGTGGGCAGATAATAGATGGTGCGGAACGCGGGCATGCCCTTGACCTCCTTCGACAGCAGCACGGCCAGCGCCAGAGCGACCACAAGGCCGATGGGCATGCCGATGAAGGACATGACGGCGGTGTTCTTGATCGACACCGGAAAATATTTGTCGTTGAACAGCGTGACATAGTTGTCCAGCCCTGTGAACTCTGCCGGCTGGAAGATGTTAAAATCCGTAAAACTATAATACAGCGCGGAGAGGATCGGATAAAGCTGGAAGCACAAAAACCCGATGAGCCACGGCGAGACAAACAGCAGGCCAAGGAGGAAGAACCTCCGCTCTTGTTTCGATTTTCGTTTTTTGATCCCGTTTCCTTCCTTTTTGGCGGCCGATGCATTTCTCATGCCAAAACCTCGCTTTCGTAGAGATGGCCCGCGGCACGGGCTTTGGGAATACAGGCGCGATACAAAAAAGGAAAGCGCCGACCGGGCCGGGTAACCGCACAGCCGGCGCTTTCCTCTATTCTTTACTGTTTCTTTTGTCTGTTCAGCCGGCGGCCTCGTCCGCCATGGGCTGCACCGCTTCCACAACGGCCTTGGCCGCGTCTTCTACGGTCATATTGCCGGCGAGCGCCTCGGTCATGTAAGTGCTGATCTCAGTCAGATACTCGTTGACATAGGAGCTCATGGGGAACGCACGGAACTCGCCGTCGCGCAGCATCTCAGCCACCTGTTTGGCCTCTTCGGAAACGCCGTCCATCGCGATGACCGCGTCCAGAGCGCTCTTGCGCGGCATGAACGCGCCGTTGCCATAGTCGCCCTCAGCCATGAAGGCCATGTTCTCGGCGCTGGTCAGGCTCTTGAGCACCTTCAGCGTGGCTTCGGCGTTCGCCGTTTTGGCGTTCACTTCCCACACGCCGCAGCTCAGCATGCCCTGGCCTTCGCCGCCCTCGGCGGGAGCCGGCATCGGGGCGATGCCCATGTTGGTGCCGGTCTCCTTCGCAGCATCCACCATGGAAGCCAGCGCGGAGTCCGCCTGCCAGCGGATGGCCAGCTTTCCAGTGAACAGCGGGTCCTCGGTTGTGGCGCGGGCACCCAGAGAATCGATGAAGCGCTTCACGTTGTCATAGCCGTACTTGCTGTAAATGTCGGCCTGGAACTGATAAGCCTTGAGCATCTCGGGAGAATCGAAGGTGATGGTGTTGGTCTCTTCGTCGATGAACTGCGCACCGAACGCCACAGGCCACAGAACGTTGTCCAGCCAGGGATAATCGGGGATCAGGCCCATCTGCTCAATGGAACCGTCAGCGCCAACCTTCGTGCAGTCGTCAATGCACTGGATCAGCTCGTCCATCGTTTTGGGGAATTCTTCCCAGCCGGCCTCGGCCAGCATGTCCTTGTTGTAGAACAGGAACGTAGAGCTGTACGTGAAGGGGATGGAATATACCTTATCCTCGTAGGTGCACACATCCCATGCGGCGTCGATGAAATCGTCCTTGTTCCACTCGGCGTCGCCGCCGTTGACAAACTCGGTAAGGTCGTACAAAGCGCCGTTGTTCGCCCAGGTGGGCGCGTTGTTCCAGTAGTTCTGGAAGATGTCCGGCGTAGAGCCGGAAGCGATCGTCGTCATGATGACGTCCGCCGTTTTGGCGCCGGACACAACGACTTCGATGTTATCGGTGTTGGTGGCGTTGTAATTCTCGGCCCACTGCAGCAGACGCTGATGGGGCTTGGTTACTTCCTCATCCTCGGCATACATGTGCCAGACGGTGACCACCGTCTTTTCGCCGGAGGGCGCGGCGGACGCCGGGGCGGAACCAGATGTGCTGCCGGCTGCGGAAGAAGATGCTCCGCCGCCGCAGGCGGTGAGCGCCGAAACAGCCAGCGCAAGAGAAAGGATCAAAGCGAGTGCCTTTTTCATAAGTGACCTCCTGATGAAACATTATTTCCGAACGGGCCGGACGACCGGTCAGCCCGGCCCGTACATGGCATCAATTCCGGGCGTGCACACGGGTCTCTTTTAAAAGAATATCCTGGAGCCGTTGGCTCCAGGCACCGGCGCTTTTGCGCAAAAGCGCGCGTCGATGTGCCCCGGGTGCTTTTTTGCCCTCCTATACTATACCAAATCTGCAAAAATTCTTCTTGGCAAATCTTCCATTTTCGGCCGCCGCCTTCCGGGCGGCCTTTTTTGCACTTTTTTTGAGGCGCCGCGGGCAGTTCCGCCTAAAAACGGCTTTGCTGCGTCCTTCGCCTCGTAAAAACAATTTACACAAAATTAAATTTCAAAACGCCGCATTTGGCAGGCAAACTTGATAAATCGTTCAATCCTGACCCACCGAATTTGAAAAAACATCCAAAACAGAACCGTCGCCGAGCAGTTTTACTGGTAAAAGCGTCACAGAACTACGGGCTTCCCCTCGGCCGCGGAGCGGTAAGCGGCCAGCACCAGCGCCAGTGCCTTGCGGCCTTCGGCCTCGTCCACCAGCAGCGTCCCCTCGCCGCGCACCGCGTCGATAAAGTTGCGCAGCTGTGCCACATGCCCCGAAGGGTCAATCGCGCCCGCCTCACTGTGGGAGCGCACCTCCGGCGCGGGTTCCTGCTCATAAATATGGTAAGCGGAGTCTCCCGCCACCTCCCATTTAACGATGCGGTCTTCTTCCAAAATGATCGTTCCTGACTCGCCGTTCAGCTCGATGCGGCGCGGAAAACCGGGGTAATCCCCCACCGACGCCTGAATGACGCCCTGCGCGCCGCAGTGCCAGGCCACCACAGCTGTGAGTGTATCCTCCACCTCAATATCCCGCACCAGCGTGCCGCTCAGCGCATAGATGCTGTCTGCCGGCCCCATCAGATACCGCACAAGGTCCACACCGTGGATCCCCTGGTTCATCAGCGCCCCGCCGCCGTCCATCGCCTGTGTGCCCCGCCAGGTACCCGAATCATAATAGCTCTGGGGGCGGAAATATTTCATATACAAATCGCAGCGCGTGATGCGCCCCAGCGCCCCGCTCTCCAAGGCGCGCTTTACGCGCGCCACGGCCGGGCCGTAACGCAGCTGGGAGACTACCCCCACCTGAACACCGGCGGCGCGTGCTGCGGCGGCCACGGCGTCGCAGTCCTCCAACGTCAGCGCCACGGGCTTTTCAATGAGCACATGCTTGCCCGCGGCCACAGCCTGCAGTGCCAGCGGCGCATGCAGGTGGCTGGGCGTGCAGATACACACCGCGTCCACCTGCGGGTCTGCCAGAAGCGCGTCGTAATCCGGATACGCCCGGGTGCCGTAAGCCTGTGCCGCGGCACGGGCGCTTGCTTCCACAGGGTCATACACGCCGCACAGCGCCGCGTCCTCGATGGAGCGGATCGCGTCCAGATGGAACCGGGAGATCACGCCGCAGCCCGCCACGGCAAAATGCACTTTCAAATCCAAAGGTTCAACATTCCTTTCCGGGCGCGGCCCTCCTGTTCAAACCGGGCGCAGCGTGTCCGCATAAGCGGGCAGCGGCGCAAAAATGCCGCTTTCCCCATAAAAACCTCCGTCAAGCCGGTACACGCCGTTCTGCGGTGTGCGCCAGGCGGCTGCGGGCGCGGCGCACATAGCGTCCAGACGGCGCCAATCGGTATAATTCTGCGGGCCGTTGCTCTCCACAACACCCACGCGCAGGCCCGGTACACGCGGCAGCCGCGCCGCCAGAGACATATTCCAGTCCAAAAGCGCAGGCGGCACCGTCAGGTCCGCGCAGAAGCACGCCGCGCCGCTTTTCTGCGCCGCGCGCACCATCTCCAGCGTGACGGACAGCGTTTTTGCAATGGGTTTGCAGGCGATGGCCGAATAGCCGTATTCCCGGGTCAGGCGGGCAACGTCCTGTGCGCTGTGGGCACTTTCGTCGCCTGCTACGCGCACCGGCAGGCCATGCACGGGTTCCGGCCGGTCCCCCGCAAACGGCTCCTCCAGCAGCACGATGCGCTCCAGCGCGTCCATCTTGTCCGCAGCATCCAGAAAGCGCAGCAGAAATTCCCTGTCCGGATAACGGCCGTTGGCGTCCAGATAATAGACGGGGCGGCCACACTCCGTATACGGCGTGGTAAAGCCGGCGGCTGCCGTGTGGACGGTGCGCAGGCGCCCGATGTCCCACGCAAGCATGGCCTCCGGGTCTCCGTTCTTCTCCGGGTCGGAACCGATCTTTACCTTTAATAAAAAGGCGCCGTCCTCCAGCAGGGCGTGCAGCTCGTCCTCCGGCGTATGGTAAGTGATGAGCGGGATGCTCCCCAACTCTTTTTCCCGGTTCGTCAGCTCCGGGCAGAAGGACGCGCACAGCGCGTCGAAGGTGCCGTTCCCCCGTTTTGCGTTCCAAAGCTGCCACAGCGCAAAATCCACGGGTACCAGCGCGTTGAGTACAAAGGTTTGCGGCACGTCTGCCCGTCCCAGAAGTCTGCGGGCGAACGCCAGAAGCTCCGGCACCAGGCCCGCAGTCATACCGGGCGGGTCTGTGAAAGCCTGTCCCTGCAAAAGCTCCAGCGCGCGGCGCGTGACCGCCAGCATTCTTTCGTTGCCGCCCGCTTCGTCACAGGCGCAGAATGTGACGGGGTCGGACCAGAGCACGCTCTGTACGCCCACACCCATGCCGCTCGCTCCGCTGTCCAGCGTCAGGCGCACGGCCGTCTGCCACAGCTCGCTCAGCGTGCCTCCCTTGAAGCCGAAAGGTGCGCGCAGCGGTTCCCGTATGACGCCGAGCTCTGTGTTAACGATACGTTCCATGGCGCTTACGCGATGGTGGCCAGCATGGCCTGCGTGATCTCAGACACCAGCGTCCCGCCTGTAAGGAACCGTCCGATCTCGTCGGCCACGTGCGCGCCGATTTTCAGCTTGCCGTTGTTGGCAAGGCCCGCCAGATGCGGCGTCATGATGCAGTTGGGGATGCCGCGCAGCGGGCTGTCCGCGGCAGGCGGCTCGGGGTCCGTCACATCCAGGCAGGCATATTTCAGCTTGCCGCCGCGCAGCGCTTGCGCAAGCGCTTCCTCGTCTACCAGGGCGCCCCGGGCGGTGTTGATGAGGATGGCTCGGTCCTTCATCAAAGAAAGCGCGCGGCCGTTGATCATATGGCGGGTAGAATCCAGCGCGGGCGCGTGCAGCGAAACCACATCGCTTTCGGCCAGCAGCGTATCCAAATCTGCCTTTTTCGCGCCCATGGCGGCGATGGCGGCTTCGTCCAGCAGCGGGTCATAGGCCAGCACATTTACGCCGAACGCCTGCAGCAGCTCGATGTAGTGGGAGCCTGCAAAGCCACAGCCTACCACGCCCACGGTGATGTCGAACAGCTCGGTGATGACGCTGTAATCCTCCACCCAGCCGCCGTTGCAGATCTCCTCGTTGAAAGCAAACACGTTTTTGCAGGCGCAGATGGTAAGGCCCAGCGCCGTTTCCGACACACCGTAGCTGAGGATGCGCGCGCTGCTGACAACGCGAATGCCGCGGGCATACAGCTCGTCGCTGACGATGCCCTTCACGCTGCCTGCGGCGTGGGCCACAAAGCGCAGGTTGGGTGCGCAGTCCAAAATTTCCTTATCCAGCTGCGGCACGCCCCAGGATGTAATGGCGATATCCGCCCCGGCAATGATCTGCTTGACGGTCTCTTTTTCGGCCTTGTCCGTTTCGTTCACGGCCACCTCGCCCCATTCGGCCAGGCGGGCCATTGTTTTTTCGGAAAGCAGCGTCGCGCGCAGCGGCGCGTCCATCAGCACGGCAATTTTCATCGTTCGGTAAGCTCCTTTTCCGCCGCCCGTTGTCCGGCCGGCCCTCTTGCCCACATTATACCGTCGCCTCCCGCCGGTGTCTTTACACTTTTTTTAGGAATATTGTACTATTTTTTCGCAGGTGTTCCCTTTGCGCATGGCGTTGCTGTATACTGATATTGTAGAAAAGCAGTGAAAGGAAGGGGAACACGGATGAACGAATGCAGCATCCTCTGGTGCGGCAAGTACCACCAAAACTGGGAAAACGAGCTGCACTGCCACAACTATTTCCAAATGGTAGGCATTCTGAGCGGCAGCGGCACCGTGTATGTGGACGACCAGCCTTATGAGATTGAAAAGGAGCAGGTGTTTCTGCTGTGCCCCCAGCAGCTGCACGCCATCCACTGCGGTGAAAAAAACGCTGCGCCGCTGAAAATGCTGGATGTAAAATTCACCGTGGCGGATCCCGCGCTGTTCGAGGATCTGGTGCGCGTGGGCGATATGTTCCATTTGCAGGATTTCGGATGGTTCGTGCGCTTTTTTGATAAGATCATCGCAGAGAGCGCCCAGCAGCGCCCCTATTATTACTCCATCATCAGCGGCTATTTGCTGGAGATGCTGGTACGTATCGTGCGGGAACGGCTGGGCCAGCCCGCCGCAGCGCCCGAGGAGGAGGCGCCCCGCGTCGCCACGTTCAAGGGTGTGGACGTGGCCGCACTGATGCAGTATATCGATTTCAACTATTCCCGCATCATCAGCCTGGAGGATCTTTCCACCCTGGCGGGCGTCAACAAAACAACGCTCATCAGCATCTTCAAGGAGGTGTACGGCACCACGCCCATCCGCTACATCAACCGTATCCGCCTGCGCAAGGCCAAGGAGCTTCTGGTGAACACCGACACCAGCGTCAGCGAGATCGCAGACCTTGTGGGCTTCCAGAGCATCCATTATTTCAGCCGTTTTTTCAAAGCGAAGGAAAACTGCACGCCCATGGAATACCGCATGCGCAACGGGCAGAGCCGTTATTTCAGCTTTCAGCGGCAGGGCGGCAGCAGCCTGTGGTAAGGCTGCTGCCGCCGGCGAAAAAAAAGCAAAAAATTCTGGATAATATGCAAAGCAATCCCGGCGGTTTCGTTTTATAATGAGGCCGTTGACAAACAAAATGGCCCGGAAAGACGCGGGCCTGTCAACAGCCCTATAATGCAAACAAAACAACAGCCGCCTGTGCGGCGGCCCGTAAAAGGAAGTGCTGAATTTATGATACGCATCGGCGCCGTCAACATCGACACCTCCCACCCTCTGGGATTCGGCGAGGTCATGGAAAAGGACGACCGCGCACGCTATGTGGGCGTGTACAACGACTCTTTCCGTCCGGACAGCGAGGTGGAGGGCTTCATCCGCCGCTTCGGCTTGGAAAAGCGCTGCAATACGCTGGAGGAGCTTGCCGCGATGTGCGACATCGGCTTCATCCACGGCTGCGACTGGGACGACCATCTGCGCTGCGCAATGCCTTTCATCGAGCAGGGCAAGCCTGTGTTCATCGACAAGCCTCTGGTGGGGAATCTGGCCGACTGCCGCCGCGTGGAACAGCTTGTAAAAGACGGCGCGGTGATCCTCGGCGCGTCCAGCGCGCGCTACGCTTACGAAGTGCAGCAGTTCCTGGCGCTGCCTGAAGAGGAGCGCGGCGAGGTGGTGAACGTGTTCGGCACTGCCGGCGTGGACGAATTCAACTACGGCGTACACATTGCCGAGGCCATCGGCGGCATTTTGGGACAGGGCGCACAGAGCGTGCGCTACATGGGCCGCGGCGAAGCCGGCGGCAAGTACTCCGAGAGCTATTTCGTACAGTACGAAAACGGAAAAAGCGCTGTTTTCAACACCTTCACAGGCACCTGGCAGCCCTTTGTTCTCACCATTATGACGACCAAAACCACCCACCATTTCCGCATGGACTCCAACCGCCTGTACGAGGCGCTGATGTGCGAGATCTGCAATTATATGGAGGGCAAGCCCAATCTTCTGGCGGGGCCGGACGCACTGCTGGAATCCGTCAAAGTAATGCTGGCGGCCACGGCCTCCCGCGCGCAGGGAGGCGCGCCCGTTTCGCTGGATGCCCTGACGGACGCAATGCCCGCTTACGACGGCCGTGCCTTCTGCAGGAGCTACGGCGCGGCGGCAGGCAGACTGTACTGATATTCTCCGAAAGCAGCGCCCTGCCCTGGCACGGACGCTGCTTTTTTGTACACAGCGCCTATGTTTTGACGATTTGCCAACTTTATGGGATGATATGCAAATCTCTTTTGAGCAAAAGGGAGTACCATCAAATCAGAACTCCGTGTGACCTGCACGGCGAAAAGGAGAGATTTGAGAGTATGAATTTTGCCATCATCGGCTGCGGCGTGATCGCTTTCACCCATGCCAAAGCGCTGGAGGCCCTGCGCGGCGAGGGCTGCGTGCTGTACGGCGCGTGCGATATCATCCCGGAAAAGGCCGACGCTTATGCCGCCGAACACGGCGTGCCCCACGTCTACTATGATTATCACGACGTTCTGGCGGACCCTGCCGTGGACATCGTATGCGTCTGCGTACCCAGCGGCACCCACGGCGAGGTGTGCAAAGCCGCTGCCGAAGCCGGTAAGGCCATTGTGTGCGAAAAGCCTATGGAGATCACGCCGGAGAAGATCGCGGATGTGATCGGCGTGGTGGAGCGCACCCACGCGAAGATGCAGTGCATCTTCCAGCGGCGCATGATGCCTGTGGCCATCGCTGTGAAGCAGGCCGTGGCCGAGGGCAGGTTCGGCAGGATCTGCCTGGCCGGAGCGGACCTGAAATATTATCGTGACCAGGCCTATTACAACAGCGCGGGCTGGCGCGGCACCTGGGAGCAGGACGGCGGCGGCGCGCTGATGAACCAGGGCGTGCATGGCATCGACCTTATTTTGTGGATGCTGGGCGACGAGGTCTCCACGCTGTACGGCCGCGCCGAGACGCTGGCCCGCGACATCCCTGTGGAGGATACCGCCGCGGCCGTGCTGAATATGAAGCACGGCGGTATCTGCGTCATCCAGGGCTGCACCACGGCATATCCGGGCTTTTCGTCCACCTTCTATATTCACGGCGAAAAGGGCACCGTCGTATTCAACGACGAGGGCATACTGGAGTGGAAGTTCCTCGACGAGGCCGACGCGCCTCAGCGCCCCGATATGGGCGAACGCGTGGGCGGTGCGGGCGACCCGACGAAAATCGGCAATTACGGCCACATCTGCCTGCTGCGCGATATCGCACAGGCCGTACGCGACGGCCGTTCTCCTGCCATTCCCCCGCAGGAGGCCGCGCTGGCCGTGCGCGTCATCTGTTCTATTTACGAATCCACCCGCACGGGCAGGCCCATCGTTTTCTAAGCCCGCGCGTTTTCCCCTCATCCCTGTAAAAACGACGTGCCGCGTTCCTTTTCAAGCTATGGGACGCGGCACATGGAGGTCCTTATGAAAATCTCATTCATCACCGACGAGGTGACGCAGAGCTTTGACGAGGCCGTACGGTTCGCAAGGCAGAACGGCTTGGCAGGGCTGGAGCTGCGCAGCGTGGAGGACACTGCCATCGACATGCTTCCGGCTGAAACGCTGCGCACATGGCGCCGCAGGCTGGACGCCGAGGGTTTGACCGTTTGCGGCCTGGCCGGTTCGTTTTACAAATGCGCGCCGGAACCGGACTCTGTGGAAGCCGAGCTGGCCAAGCTGGAACGCCTGTGCGCCGCGGCGGACATTTTGGGCTGCGCGTTCATCCGCGGCTTTGCATTCTTCGCACCGGAGGAAGGGCCCCTGCCCGCCGAAACGCTGGCGCCTTATTTTGAGCGGCCCGTACGCCTGCTGGAGCAGCGCGGCAAAACGCTGCTGCTGGAGGCGGACCCCAGCGTCAACACCTCAAACCATGCGGCGCTGGCCCGGCTTGTCGAAGCCATCGGCTCGCCCCGTGTGCGCGCAATCTTCGACCCGGGCAATTGCCTGTACGACCCCTTGGGCGAAACGCCCTATCCGGACGGCTACGAGGCCATCCGTCCCTTCTTTGCCCATGTTCACATCAAGGACGCGGTGCGCGCTGTGCCGGAAAGCTACTGCGTAAAGGTGGGCACGGGGCAGGTGGGCTATCCCGCTCTGCTGCGCCGCCTTGCGGCGGACGGCTATGCGGGCTGGCTGTCCATGGAGACCCATTACCGTCTGGATTCCCACCTGACGGAGGAACAAATGCGCCTGCCCGGCGGCGCGGGCTTTTCAGCGGGCGGTGCGGCGGCCACGGCCGAGAGCGTCGCGGCGCTGAAGGACATTCTGCAAAAGGAGGGGCTGCTGTGAGCACAACACTTTTGCGCGGCGGGCGCCTGGTGCAGGATGGCTGCATCACCCGCTGCGATATTCTGCTGCGCGGCAAGGCTGTGGATGCCGTCCTGCCGCCGGACAGCGGCGCGGCGGCGGACTTCGTATATGACCTGGCCGGCCTGTACGTCAGCGCGGGCTTTATCGACATCCACGTCCACGGAGGCGGCGGACACGATTTTATGGATGGCACGCCGGAGGCATATCACGGCGCGAGCGCGCTGCACCTCCGCCACGGCACCACGGCCATGGTGCCCACTACGCTGGCCGCCTCAAAGGAAGAGCTGCTGCGCTCCTTTTCTGTATTTGAACGCTGCCGGGACGGCTTTGCGGACGGCGCGAAGCTTCTGGGCCTGCACATCGAGGGGCCTTACATCGCCAAAAGCCAGTGCGGCGCACAGGACCCGCGCTTCATCCGCGAGCCGGACCCCGCCGAATACAACGAGCTGCTTGACGCCTGCCCGCACATCCTTCGCTGGACCATCGCGCCCGAGCTGCCCGGCGCACGGGAGATGGGGCTTGCGCTGCTGGCGCGCGGCGTACTGCCCAGCATCGGCCACAGTGAGGCCGACAGCGAAGCGGTGCGTGCCGCCATTCCCTGCGGCTACCGCCATGTGACGCACCTGTATTCGGCCATGTCCACCATCGTGCGCAAGGCCGGCTTCCGCCACGCAGGCATCGTGGAAAGTGCGTATCTGTACGATGAGCTGTCCAGCGAGATCATCGCCGACGGCTGCCACCTGCCCGCTCCATTGCTGCAGCTGGCTTACAGACACATCGGCCCGCAGCGGCTGGTGCTGGTCACGGACGCCATGCGCGGCGCCGGACAGACACAGGGCGAGAGCATCCTGGGCAGCCTGGAAAACGGCCAGCGCGTCATCCTGGAGGACGGCGTCGCCAAAATGCCGGACCGCACGGCCTTCGCGGGCAGCATCTGCACAGCCGACAGGCTGGTCCGCACAATGGTGACGCTGGCCGGCGCCAGCCTGCCCGATGCAGTGCGTATGATCACCGAAACCCCCGCCCGCGTACTGGGCCTTTCCGATTTTTACGGCCGCGTGGAGGCGGGCCGCGCGGCAGACCTTGCCGTATTCGACCATACCGTCCGCATCGCCATGGTGTTCAAGGACGGCGCCGTGTGTTTTGAAAACCGAGAGGAGACATTCCAATGACAAAAACCATTTCCATCAACCAGTTCCGCGTAAAGATCTACGATACCCGCGCGGAAATGGGCTTCTGCGCCGCGGACGAAGCTGCCGCCGCCATCCGCGGCGTATTGGCGCAGAAGGAAGAGTGTAATATGATCTTCGCCGCCGCACCCTCGCAGAACGAGATGCTGGCCGCGCTCGCGGCGCAGCCGGGCATTGAATGGAACCGTGTGAACGCCTTTCATATGGACGAGTACATCGGCCTTGCACCGGACGCGCCCCAGAGCTTTGCCAATTTTCTGCGGGCGGCCATCTTCACCAAGGTGCCCTTTCGATCCGTTAACTGCCTGGATGGGACCGCGGCGTCCCGGGATCCGGCAGCCGAGTGTGCCCGCTATTCCCAGCTGCTGCGCCGTTTCCCCGTGGACATCACCTGCATGGGCATAGGGGAAAACGGGCACATCGCCTTCAACGACCCCCCCGTGGCCGATTTCGACGACCCCGCCCTGGTAAAGCCCGTGGCGCTGGACGAGATATGCCGCAACCAGCAGGTGCATGACGGCTGCTTCGCCACTCTGGACGACGTGCCCACCCATGCGCTGACGCTGACAGTGCCCGCACTGATGCACGCTGCCCAGGTGTTCTGTGTGGTGCCCGCCGCCACCAAGGCGCGCGCCGTACGCGACACGCTGCTGGGCGACATCCGCACCGCCTGCCCCGCCAGCATCCTGCGGCGCCACCCCGCTGCGACACTGTATCTGGACGCGGACAGCGCCAGCCTGCTGTAAGCCTGCCGCGTGCAGGGAAAGGAGACGGCCATGAACGAAATTCTCTCCTTCTCCGGCCAGCTGCCGGAGCATTTTGACGCTGCTTTTGCGGAGATTGGCCCCGAGCTGGGCTTTGCCCGCGCCGGACAGGGAGGCCTGAGCGTAGCCCTGCGTCAGGGCGGCTGCCTGCGCGCGGAAAAGCGTGCGGACGGCGTGGTGGTCACCTGGGCCGAACCCGTACAGGTATACCGCGCACTTTCACTGCTGCGCCAGCACTGGGCGGAGGACGCTTTCTGCATTGAGGAAACGCCCTGCTTTGAAACAACGGGCATGATGTTCGACGTTTCCCGCAATGCGGTGCTGCAGCCGGACACGCTGCGGTTTTTCCTGCGCAAAATGGCCATGATGGGGCTCAACCTGGGCATGATGTACACCGAGGACACCTATGAGGTGCCCGGCCAGCCCTACTTCGGCTATCAGCGCGGGCGTTATTCCGCAGACGAGCTGCGGGCGCTGGATGATTATGCCGATATGCTGGGCATCGAGCTTTGTCCCTGCATCCAGACGCTGGGCCATTTGAACCGCGCGCTGCACTGGCCCGCGCTGGCGCATCTGAAGGACAACGAGGAGGTTCTGCTGGCCGACGATGCGCAAACCTACGCATTCCTGGAGGAGCTTATCGCGGCTGCCGCCGCGCCCTACCGTTCCAAACGCATCCACATCGGCATGGACGAGGCCCACGGCATCGGTTTGGGCGCGCACCTGCGCCGCCACGGCTACGAGGACCCCCACACCATCATCCGCCGGCATCTTTCCCGCGTGCTGGAGATCACACGCCGCCACGGTCTTTCGGCCATGATGTGGAGCGATATGTATTTCCGGCCCGATTCCCCCACCGACGGCTATTATGACAGCGGTATGCCCTCGGCCGAAGCAGTGGCCGCCGTGCAGCCGGATGTGACGCTTGTGTATTGGGACTATTACCACGAAACCGAGCAGGAGTATGCCGATATGCTGCAAAAGCACGCGGCACTGCCCGCGCCCACCGTATTCGCGGGCGGGATCTGGACATGGTGCGGGCCTGCGCCGGATTACGCCAAAACGCTGGCTGCGGCCGTCCCAGCGCTGACCGCCTGCAAAAAAGCGGGCGTGCCGCTGGTGCTGGCCACGGCCTGGGGCGACAACGGCGCCGAGGCCAATCTCACGTCCGCCCTGCTGGGCATGCAGCTGTACGCCGAATTCATGTATACCGGCACATACGATGCCGGCTCTCTCGCCCGCCGTTTTGCCTGCTGCTGCGGTGCAGACGCACAGGCGTTTTTGGACCTTTCGCTGTTCAACGCCGTGCCCGGCATGCGCTCGGGCGCGCTGCGGCCTGTCAACGCGGCCAAATTCCTGCTGTATCAGGACCCCCTGGTGCAGCTCTTTGCCGCCGACACCGCCGGGCTCGCCATGAGCGCGCATTATACGGAGCTTGAGGCGCGCTATACCCGGTATGCCGATGAAAACCCGGCCTTTGAACCGCTTTTCCGTTTTTACTCCCTTTTGGCCCGCGTGCTGGCCGGCAAATGCGCCTGGCACGAGCAGGCCGCGCAGGCCGTCCGCCGAAAGGATCTTGCTCTGGCGGCACGCCTTGCCGAAGCCCTGCCCGGGACCATTGCGGCGACGGAGGCGCTTCGCACCGCATGGCGCGCGCTGTGGGAAGCCACTAACAGGCCCCAGGGCTTCGAGATCATCGACCTCCGCCTGGGCGGCGTGGCCGCAAGGCTTTCCACCGCCGCAGCGCGCATGCGCGCGTTTGCCGCGGGCGTCTGCGCGGACATCCCCGAGCTTTCCGCTCCCGCCTTGCCTTATACGCTGCGCCCGGACGGCACGCTGTTCGGCAGCTACGCGGTGGGGGAGATCGTCTCCGCCTGCAAGCTCGATATCTAAGAATCTGTATTCTTAGATAAGGAATGTCGGATATTCGAGCGGATTTTGTGCCATGCAAGGCAAATTTTCGCAGGAATAGCAGCGCTATTTCAAGGAAATTTAACGCAGCAGGGCGCAAAATCCGCCGGATAGATGGCGTTCCGTTCTGTGAATACGGGTTCTAAGCGCGCCGCATCCGGCCGCGCTGTTATCCGCAAAAAAAGAAAGGACGAACTACCATGGACAAACCCGTTACATTTGCCATCTGCGGCCTGGGCATCCGCGGGCTGGAGGCGTATGCCGCCTTCCAGAAGCAGCACCCTGAAAAAATGAAGATCACCGCCGGGGCCGACCCGGACCCCGACCGCCGCGCCGCACTGCAGGCGAATTACGGCGTGCCCGCCGGAAGCTGCTTTGCCACAGGCGAAGAGCTGCTGGCCCAGCCGCGCCTTGCGGATGTGATGATCATTGCCACGCAGGACCGCCAGCATGTGGCGCAGGCGCTGGCCGCGCTGGACAAGGGCTATCACCTTGTGCTGGAAAAACCCATTTCTCCGCTGCTGGACGAATGCCTTGCACTGCAAAAAAAGGCGCATGAGGCGAACCGCGTGGTGGTGGTGTGCCATGTGCTGCGCTATACCAAATTCTACGGCACGCTGTACGAGCTGCTGCGCGGAGGCGCCATCGGCCGTATCGAATCCCTGGACGCGGTGGAGAACGTGGCTTACTGGCATTATGCCCACAGCTATGTACGCGGCAACTGGCGGCGGGCGGAGGAATCCAGCCCCATGATCCTGGCAAAAAGCTGCCACGACATGGACATCATCCGCTGGCTGATGGGCGTTCCCTGCGAAAGCGTTTCCTCCTACGGCTCTCTGGACTGGTTCCGCGCGGAAAACGCGCCGGATGGCAGTGCAGACCGCTGTCTTTCCGGCTGCGCCTGTAAGGAAGGATGCCCCTACGACGCGGAGAAGATCTACATTTTCAATGACAAAAGCGGCATCCGTTCGGGCAATGACGAGTGGCCCTGCTCGGTGCTGGTGAATAAACCCACCGAGGAAAAGCTGTATGACGCGCTGCGCACAGGGCCCTACGGCCGGTGCGTATACCGGTGTGACAACGACGTGGTGGACCACCAGGTCGTCTCCATGCGCTTTGCCGGCGGCGCGACAGCCACCTTCACCATGAGCGCCTTCACGGCAAAATGCTACCGCAGCATCAAGGTGATGGGTACGATGGGTGAGATCGAAGGCGATATGGACGCCAACGTGCTGTACCTGCGCAAATTCGGCCAGCCCGAGCAGGTTCTGGACCTGGGCACCATCCCCGACCGCTTTGCCGGTCACGGCGGCGGCGACGCGCTGATGATGGATTATGTGTGCGAGCTTATCGCCGCAGGCGGTGCGGAAGGCCTCACCTCGGTGGACGCCTCGGTGGAAAGCCACGTGATGGCGCTGGCGGCCGAGCACTCCCGCACACACGGCGGCTCCGCAGTGGAGCTGGCCGAGTTTACCGAAAAATAACGCGCTTTTCCGGCCGTGCTCAAGGGCGGCCGGAACCGGTGCCGCAGGCCGGCCCGGCGGAAAGTCCTTTACAACGAAGGGGCCGGGCCGGCCTTTGCACAACAAACAAGGAGACAGCCATGGAAGCCTTTGACATCCCGGCCCTGCACGCGCTGTGCATCGAGCTTTCGATTCCCGGCCCCGCCGCCGAAGCCTGCCTTGCGCAGGCCGCTTCGGCACAGACGGCGCCCTTGCTGCGCCATATCCCCGCCCTGCTGGATGCATCGCGGGCCGAAGCCGCCATGCGTGAACTTCAGGCGAAATGCGCGCCGCTGTGCCCCAATGGGCTGCTGGAGCTGGCCGTGCTGCTGTCCGCCGCATTGGAGGCGCGCAAACATTATGCGGCGCGGGGCGTTCCCGACGATGTCTACCTTGCCACGATGGGCTGCTTTTCCCGTTTTCTGAACGAGACGCACCGCTGGACAGGCCGCTGGCAGTTCGACCGCGGCTTCTGGGTCTGGCGGCAGCTCTGCGGGCGGCTGCTCCGCCTCGGCACACTGGAATTCGAGGCGCTTCCCCTGCCCGCTGAGCTTGCCGGGCCGTTGGGCGCGGCGGCGGGCGCGCCCGCGCTCTCGGTGCATATTCCCGGCGATGCGATGTGTACGCCCGAAGCGCTCCATGCCTCCTATGCGCGGCGTGCGGACTTTTTTGCCCGCGACGGCGCTTTGCCGTTGACCTATTGCCGCACATGGCTTCTTTCGCCCCGCGTGAAGGAGCTGCTCCCGCCCGGTTCCGGCATTCGCAATTTTATGGAGGATTACACGCTGGCAGACTGGGATCCCGATGACAATTCCGGCCGTCTCTGGCTGTTCGGCGCACCGGGTATCCCGGACGCCGCGCTGCCTGAGCGCACGTCTCTGCAGCGGGGCGCAAAGGAGCTTTTGCTGCAAGGCAAACCGCTCGGCTCGGGGCTGGGGCTGCTGAAGCTGTGAACGTTTGACGCTTCAAGTGAAGGAAAAAGGAGTGCCGCCATGAAATTTTATATCGCGGTAGACTGCGAAGGCCCCGCCTGTGTGGTGGGCGAACCGGGAAAGGGCCTGGGCAGCGGAGAAAACTACCGGTTCGCCTGCCTGCAGGCCACGCGGGAGGCGAACGCAGCGGCCCGTGCTTTGTTCGACGCAGGCGCGCAGGAGGTCGTCGTCTGGGACGCGCACGGCACAGGCGTAAACCTGCAGTACGACCTGTTGGACCCACGCTGCCGCATCCTGCTGGGCAGCGGGCACAGAGGCCGTTTTGCAGGCATGGACAAAAGCTATACCGCCGTGCTGTTCATCGGCTATCATGCGCGGGAAAACACCTCCAGGGCCGTGTTGGCCCACACCTTCTGTTCCACCGCGTTCCAATATTATAAGCTGGACGGAAAAGAAGCGGGCGAGCTTGCCATCGACGCGGCATACGCGGGCGAGCTGGGCGTTCCGGTGCTGTTCTGCGCGGGCGACGACGCCTGTGTGGCCGAGGCCCGTGCGCTGTTTCCCGGCCTCGCCGCCGTTGTGACGAAGGAGGCGCTCTCCTGGACGTCTGCTTTGAGCCGGCATCCCCAGGCTGTGTGCGACGACATCTACCGCACCGTGCGGGCCGCCGTACCCGGCGCCGGGACGCTCGTCCCCTACTGCATGCCCGGCCCTCTCTCCGTAGAGATCCGGTACAAGCGTATGGAGGACGCGGCCCGCGCCGCCCTCACCGACCGGAACGGCCATCCTTTCGCTCAGCCGGATCCTTTCACACGGTCCGGAGTCGTGGACGGCGTCTCCGCCCTGTTTTAAGCACCGGGATATGCTTTCCTTCTTTGTGTTCAAGCTGTATGTCACAACAAAAGCAGCGGAGAACAGGCAGATGCCGCCTGTTCTCCGCTGCTTTTTCTTTTATGTATGCGACGCCTTATACCGGCTTTTCCGCCGGGTCCGCAGCCACTGTCCGCTCCGCGCCGGGCAGCGGCATCCAGCGGCCGATGAATCCGAACACCTTTGCCCAATAGCGCGCGGGCGCCATGCGCAGGGACTCCGCATGGCCTGCATCCGGCTCCACATATTTTTCCTTGGGACACCGCGCCGCCGCATACACCTCATCCAGCATGGCAAAGGGAACGAAGGCATCCTTCCCGCCGTGGATGAACAGCATCGGCGTGCGGGAGTGCGCCACCTGTGCCGCAGCGCTGGCCTCCCGCAAAGAAAAGCCTGCCCGGCGGCGCAGCAGCGCGTCTGCCGTGTACAGCACGGGAAACGGCGGCAGGCCATAGGTTTTTTTCAGCTGATAACGGAACTCCTCCCATGCAGTGGTATAGCCGCAATCCTCCACGATCGCCCGCACGTTGGGCGGCAGAGGCTCTCCCGCCGTCATCATTACGGTGGCGGCCCCCATGGACACACCCATGAGCACGATATCCGGCGCGCCGTTCTCTGCGGTAACACGCTGCACCCATGCGGCAATGTCCCGCCGCTCGGGCCAGCCCATCCCGATATACCCGCCCTCGCTTTGGCCGTGGCCGCGTGCGTCCGGCAGCAGCAGGCTGAAGCCCGCGTCATAAAACCGGCGCGCGTATTCCGCCATGCCCGACGCCTGCCCGGTATAGCCGTGGCACAGCACCGCCCAGGGCGCATTCCCGCCCGCGCGCACACACAGAGCGTGCAGCTGCAGGCCGTCGCCCGAGGTCAGCCACCAATCCTCATGGGGCTGCGCGTTCAGCCATTCCCTGTCCGCCGCCAGCGTGCCCCGGGGCGCGCCGGTGGGACGGTTATGCGGCGCGTTGAACGCCGCTGTTTTGTCGATCTGCTGTGTAAGCGCGAAGCGGTAAAAGTACTCTCCGGCCACAGCTCCCGCAGCCGCGGCCGCGGCGCCCAGCGCCAGTGCCGTTTTCCAGCCTTTCATTCCGCTGTTTCTCCTTTCGCCGCGCGGCGCGCCTCAATATCCCGCACCATCGCTTCATAAGATTCTTCCGTGATCGTATATTTGACACGGTAGATGAAATAAGCAGCCAACAGAAGCGCCGCCGGGATGACCGTCATGCAGACCAGCAGCGCGGCGCTTTTGCCGCTGGGCACCGAGGCCAGCACCGCCCCGATTCGTTCCGTCTTTTCCGCTATGGTGATCAGCCCCTGGGAGGCCGCGTTCTCCAGATCGGAGATCTGGTTCGTCACGGCGCGCACTCCCACCGCCAGATAGATGACAAGCACCAGAAGCTGCACCAGCGCAGTGCCCAGCTTGGTGATGAAGGGCCGCACGGAAAAGACGATGCCCTCCTCCCGGCGGCCCGTTTTCCACTCGTTGTATTCCACGGTATTTGCAATGCAGATGATCATAATAAGGTAAACCAGCGTCTGCCCCAGAAATGCAAACAGGTTGCTCACGGTGAGCATCGTGAACTTGAGCGCCCACATCTCCCGCGGGATGAACAGGCCGGAGAGCATGATGCAGAGGTATCCCGCCGCAGCGCCGAAAGCGCCTGCCTTCATCAGCTGCGCGCGGGTGAAACGGCCGGACAGAGCCGCGAACACGAGCATCAGCACCGCGCCCGCCACATTGCCCAGAATGCTGAAGATGGACAGCAGCAGGCCGTTGTAGCCGAATTCAAAATACAGGTATGTCACCGAAAGGCCGCCGCCCATCAGTGTCTGCGCCACGGAAAAAATCAGAAAAACAACGGCGCACCAGACAAGCTGATCGTTGCGGGCAATGGTGGAAAAGGCCTTCCGGATGCCGACCTTTTCGGCGGGCGCTTCGTCCCGCGCAGACGGCTCGCGCACCACAAGCAGCGTGATGAGCTGTGTAGCCGTAAACGCAGCGCATACAATAAGGACAACGGCACGGTACGCGGTGACGGCGTTGCCGCCGATCACAAGGCTGCCCGCCGTAAACGTGGGTACAACGATGCCGCCCAGAAACTGCCCCACGCCCGCAAACAGCACCGTGCGGGAGGTAAGACGGTTGCGGTCGTCGGCGCGGCGCGCCAGCGCCGGCACCATGCCCCAGTAGGCGATGTCGTTCATTGTAAATACGACGCTGTACGCGAAGTACAACAAGCCGAAGGCCGCCACATAAGCCCAGCCCTGAAGCGTGGTGGAAAACGAGGTGATGAACACGATGACGCTCAGCACGCCGCCAATGGCGATCCATGGCTTGAATTTGCCCCAGCGCGTACGCGTGGCCTCCACCACGTTGCCCATGATCGGGTCGTTGAAAGCGTCGAATACGCGCGCCGCCACCATGATGACGCTGATGCAGGCAAACTGCACCGACGTAAGCGTTTTGGTGAACAACACATAGGTGAGCAGATAGTTGGTAAACATGCATCCGGCCATATCCCGGCCCACGGTGCCCACGGGATACGCCCAGAGGTTGCGGCGCGAAAGCCCGCCCGCCGTTTTTTCCTGTGCGCTCATTGCTGCATTCCCCCTTTTCCGCCGCGAAAAACCGCCCGCGGCAAGCAGATGATTCCTGTTCCCATCATAGCAAAAAACGGGAACGCGCGCAATGAGGAACTCTGCCCGCCGCCTCAGGTATTTCCGTGCATATTTTGCGAATACAAACCAGCCCCCGGCCGCGGGTCTATCCTGCGCGGCCGGGGGCTGGTTTTGTTATTTTAAATCCGGTTTATACTTCAAGTATTTTATCCACGCGTGCGGCCAAGATAGAAAAGCGCCACTGTGCCGGGGCCTGAATGGCTGCCGATGACCGGGCCGATGGAATGGATGCGGATATCCTGCGTGCCGAATTTTTCCCGCACCAGGTCCGCTACATATTCCGCGTCCGCACGGCAGTCCCCGTGGCTGATGAACACCGTTTGGGAGGCCGGGTCCACTGCGTCCTTTTCCATATGCGCTACCAGCGCGTCCAGGCTGGCCTTGCGGCCGCGCACCTTTTCCATGGGGATCAGATGACCCGCGTCATCCACGTGCAGCACCGGCTTGATGTTGAGCATCGTGCCGAAAAACGCCGCCGCACCGGACACACGCCCGCCGCGCTTGAGATGATTCAGGTCGTCCACCGTGAACCAGTGGGCCAGATGCAGCTTGTTTTCCTCCAGCCACCGAGCCGTTTCTTCAATGCTGCGGCCCGCCTTCTGCCGCTGCGCCGCATGGTAGACCAACAGGCCCTCGCCCATGGAGGCGCACAAGCTGTCCACCGCGAGGAATTTGTGCTCCGGATATTCGGCGCTCAGGTCCTCGAAGGCGATGCGCGCGGAGTTGAATGTGCCGGACAGCCCGGACGAAAAGCCCACATACAGCACGTCGAAGCCGTCCCGCGCCATTTGGCCCGCCACTTCCCGGAATGTCTCCACATTGATCTGGCTGGTGGTGGACATGGCCCCGCCGCGGAGCATATCGTAAAAGTCCCCGGAAGAAAGGTCTGTTTCCTCAGGGTCGTTCCGGTAGCTTTTTTCGCCGATGGTATAGGTCATGGGCAGTACAGTAACGCCCGTCTGCGCCACAAGCTGCGGCGAAAGGTCCGTGGTGGAATCCGTCAGGATCTTATATTCACGCATCGTTGTCGCTCCTTTATGTTTGCTGGAAAATCAGTCCCCGGCTCTCTGCCGGGAAATCCACAGGCAGTATATCACAAATCCCCGTGCTTTTCCAGACTGAATTTCCCCTTCAGCGCGGCAATGCCTGCCAGAATGCGGTCCTGAAAGATCACGCACAGCCCCGCCACAGCCCCGGTGGCAAGGAACACCACCAGGCTCACGTCCCAGCTTCCCTCGGCGAACTGGCTGCCCGCAAAGGTACTGGTGATCACCGACGGGATGCGCGCCAGTGTGGAGATGAGAAAAAACGCATGGGGCCTGACGGGCAGGAACGGCCCCAGATAGATGAGCACGTCCTTGGGCGTGCCCGGGATGAAAAACAGCAGGAACAAAAAGAACTTCACGTGCGCCTCGTCCCGCAGAAAATGGTATTTTGCCAGAACGGAAGCGTCGATGGCTCTGGCTCCCGCGGCACGCACGCAGTAATAAACTGCGGCGCTGGAAAGGCCCACGCCCAAAAGGCACAAGGCCAGCCCTCCCCAGGTACCGTACAAAAGCCCCGCCATCAGTTCCACCGGTTCGCCGGGCAGCACGGCCACCACCACCTGCAGCACCTGCAGGCCCAAAAAACCGCTTTCGTGGACAAACGCAATAAACGCGTCCCGCGCATCCTGCTGCGTCAGCACGGCCCAGATCTCGTTTCGATATGTAATGCCGAACACGGCCAGCGCCAGCAGAAGCGCCGCGCCCAATGCCGTGCCCGCGTATTTTTTTATGAATGCCACTCGTATCCACGCCCCGTTTTCCCGGACGCGCCGCCGCATCAGGCGGTATGCGCCCCGGTGTATTCTTCCAGGGTGCCGCCCGCCTGCATGATCGCTTTCGCGGCATCCTTACCTACATAACGATAATGCCACGGTTCATACGTCACGCCCGTGACATTTTCTTTTCCCCTGGGGTAGCGCAGGATGAAGCCGTAGTCCGCGCAGTGGGCGTACAGCCATTCAAATTCCGGCGTGTCTTCAAAATCCGCCGTCAGGTCGCTGTGCTTCGAATACCAGTCCGCCGAAACGATATCTGCGGCAAGGCCCGTGTTATGCTCCGAGGTGCCGGGGCGCGCCACCCACATGGCGGCCTGTTTTTCGGCCTCCTCCCGGCTGAAGCCCTCCGCCATGAAGGAATTTGTCTTGCGCTTGAACAGCGCCGTCTGCCGCTCCACGCTGCGGTAGCCCGACACTAAGTAGAGCTTGCAGCCCGCCGCCTCGGCGTCCGCCAGCATGGCCTCCAGGTCCGCCGCCGCGCGCTTGTCAAAAGGACGGTTTTCGTATCCGCTGATGTCCACGGTCTCCACGGTGAAGCCCTCGGGCAGAGGGTTCGCGGCGTTGACCAGGCGCGTCATCCAGCCGTCGCCGTCCGCCGGGGCTGCGGCGGGTGCCGCAGCCGAGGAGGAACCGCTCACGGAGCCAGAAGAAGCGCCGCCCGCGCCGCTGCCGGACATACTGCCGGAAACGGAGCCGGAGGCAGCGCCGCTGTCGCCGGGAACGCCGCTCATGGAACCGGACATGGAGCCGGACATGCTGCCGGAGCCGGATGTCACAGACGAGGAGCTGGGCGCCATGGAGGAGCTGGACGAAGGCTTGGAGGACGAACTGCCGGAGCTGCCCCAGCAGCCTGCGAACAGCGCCGCCACAAGCACCAGCGCGAGGGTAAGGACCAAGGTTTTCTTAGGCAAAATACAAACTCCCTTTCGCCTGCCCGCAGACGCCGGGCGGCGCGCGGGAAGGTCATTGTAAATTGCCGGTCAGGGTCATTACCGCAGCGAGCGCCGCCAGCGGCGCGGTCTCGCAACGCAGGATGCGCGGCCCCAGGCCGATTTGTACGCATCCCGCTTCGCGGGCCGCGGCCGCTTCCTCGGGGGAAAAGCCGCCTTCGCTGCCGGTGATGAGGCCGATGGTCTCGGCGCCGCCCAGCCGGCTAAGTAATGGCTCCCCGCCCGCCTCGTAGCAAAAAAACGCCGCGTCGTTGCGCGCTGCGTCCGCGAGCATCTGTTTGTATGTTACCGGAAGTTCCACCTGCGGCACCACGCCCCGCCCGCTCTGCTTGGCGGCCTCAAAGGCGATGCGGTTATAGCGCAGGTTTTTCTGCTCTTCCTTTTTTGGCGCAGCCACACAGTAGCGGCTGAAAAACGGCACGACCCGCACAGCGCCAAGCTCCACAGCCTTCTGGACGATTGTCTCCAGCTTATCCTGCTTTGGGTAGCCCACATATAGCGTAACCCGCACGCCCGGCTCCGATACGCTGGAAACGCTGGAAAGGATTTCCAGCTCTACCGTATCAGGGCCAAAGCTGCGCACCGCGCAGGCATAGTCCGTGCCCTTGCCGTCGCAAAGCGTAACGGCCTCGCCGGGGCGGGCGCGCATCACATGGACCAGGTGATGCGCGTCCGCCCCCGACAGCACGGCCGTGCCTCCGGAGATATCAGTTGTAAAATAACGGTGGGGCATAAAACTCTCCTTTCACAGTGTTCCATATTTTTTTAGAAAATATATTACTCCTAAAAACAATATCCCTATTCCACATATTATTCCGCATATATTTGTCATCAGCTTTCGGTGTTTTATATAATCTTCAATTGATCTAAGAGAAATTTTATATTTGTTTTTTTCCTTATATGCATCAAGCACATTAGAACAAATTAATTTATAAATTTCAGATCTCTTTACTCCTAGATACTGTGCCGTTTCCGTAACTGTTAAATATTGTGGGGCAAAGAAATCATCGATATCATCATCAAAATTCTCGTCATCATCAAAATACATGCAATTACATTCCTTCTCCAAACATGTATCCATACCTTTTTCATTTGTGGATGCATCATAACCAATAACATCTTTTGAAACAATCTCAATAATTGATTTATCGAGTTGCTTCACTGAATAGATATACACTTTATTTTGTCTCGGATTAAAAAAACCTAAAAATTCTATTTTTTTTAACTCTTGATGTATTGAGCGTTGACTCATAATATAATACATTAAAATTTGAAGTGTACTTTTCGTGGTAAGTGGCCGTTTAGAAACTTTAAAATCCCATAACGTATTCTCTGTTAAGTAATCTCCATCTCCTGCAGTAACAAGGGCAGAATACCCACCCTCAAATGTTATTTCATTTTTTACAATTGGACCATATATTTCAAAAAAGTGCAAACTGCGATTAACCATTATCCTAATATTATTAATCGTTTCTTGGTCTGGTTCTATGTTTTCTACAGGTCTATATCTTGTCGGAGAAGATCTATAACAAACATCATATCCACATAATTTACATGCACAAATTATAGATTGCTTGTCCAATCCCTGTATTTGCGATGTTAAATAAATCGCATACCGTATATCATCAATGATAGATGCACCTAGTAAAGAAATATGAAACGCTTTCTTAGCATTTCTCTCTAGCATATACCTTGACAAATAATCAACAGCCATTCCTACTAAGCTCGGATGAATATTTTCCTGTTCTGAAAGAACATTGTCATCATTCAAAACAATACATTCAAAATCACGAGGCCGTAGATATCCTCCATAAGGCTGTTTTATTTGAGAAACACGTTGTGTGACCGAACTCAAAAATCTTCCCCCTTATAATAATCTCTCCTTGACGTGGCCGCACACCAGCGCCACCCAACCGTTCTTTTCCTTTACCTCCCGCAGTGCAAGGCCTGCGGCCTGTACCGCGGCGATCACCTCATCCTTGCGGGTGTCGATGATGCCGCTGGCCAGAAAGGTTCCATGCTTTGCCAGCAGCGCGGGCACGTCCGGCACCAGGTGGATGATGGCATTGGCCACGATGTTGGCGCAGATGACGTCGTATACACCCGTGGCCTTTTCGGAAAGGTCGCCCACCAGTACCGTAAGGTCGTTCTGCACGCCATTGAGGGCCGCGTTTTCGCCTGCCGTGCGCACGCACATCGGGTCGATGTCCACGCCTTCCGCTTTGGCCGCGCCCAATTTCAATGCCGCAATGGCAAGAATGCCGCTGCCCGTGCCGATGTCCAACACGCGCTCGCCGCCCTTCACCAGGCCGTCCAGCGTTTCCAGGCACAGGGCCGTGGTCTCGTGCGTGCCGGTGCCGAAGGCCATTCCCGGGTCCAGCGTGATGACCGCGCGGTTCGTTTCGTACGCTTCCCAGCTCGGCACCACAGCCAGCCGTGTGCCGATATCCATGGCGTGGTAGTATGCCTTCCAGCCCGTCTCCCAGTCCTCCTGGCGCACACCCGTGTACTCCATCCGGTAAGGCACCTCGGCGCGCTCCAGGCGGTCCCGCATCAGCTCGCCGATCTCCGCAAAATTCTCGTCCGGCGCAATGTACAGGTGCACCGCTACCTCATCCCGGCTTTTGTCCAGCAGTTCCTGCTCGATGAGGTCAACGTGGGCAATGGCCTCCACCTGGGCCTCCAGATCCCGGTAGTCCTCGATGTAGATGCCGCCGCCCGAGATGCCTGTGGCAATGGCCTCTGCCGTTTCGGCCCAAACCGCCGGCACCGTCGTCTTGATGTCTGTCCATTCCATAGCTTTTTACTCCCTGCGCTTGGCGCGCCTGCAATTTGTTTTTGCGCCGTAAGGCGCCGTTTTCTTTTCATTATACACAAATACATCCAAAAACGAAACAAGCCGGCGGTATATCCCGCATTTTGTGTCGGTTCTGCAGAAATTTTTCACAATCTTCTTTCCTCTTCTTTTGTTAGAATGCACAAAAGAACTTTGTTAAACTTATAACATTCGTCGTGTTGTACATTGATAAACTTTTAACGATATGGTATGATAGTGTCAGTGAGAAAGCATCCTAAAATCACAAAACGAACCGTTCAAACCATATCAATGAACTTTGGGAGGACAAACTGATGGCAGAGAAAAAGACGACCGCCAAAACCGCTCCGGCCCCCGCTGTGGAGACCGTGGAGAACCCCGTGAACAAAATGATCGACGGCCTGGTGGAAAAAGCCCAGGCCGCTTTGAAGGAATTCCTGACGCTGGATCAGGAACAGATCGACCACATCGTGCACGAGATGGCGCTGGCCGGCCTTGACAAGCACCAGGAGCTGGCCCGCATGGCCGTGGAGGAAACCGGCCGCGGCGTGTACGAGGACAAGGTCATCAAGAATATGTTTGCCACCGAGTATATCTGGCACGACATCAAAAAGGAAAAGACCGTGGGCGTGCTGGACGAGAACGAGATGGAGGGCTATGTGGAAGTGGCCGAGCCTGTAGGCGTTATCGCAGGCGTCACCCCCACCACCAACCCCACCTCCACCACGCTGTTCAAAAGCCTGATCGCCGTGAAAACGCGCAACCCCATCATCTTCGGTTTCCACCCGTCCGCGCAGAAGTGCTCGGCTGAGGCTGCGCGCATCGTATATGAGGCCGCTGTGAAGGCCGGCGCGCCGGAGAACTGCATCCAGTGGATCGACACGCCGTCCATCGAAGCGACGGGGGCGCTGATGAACCACCCCGGCGTGGCCACCATCCTGGCCACGGGCGGCCCCGGCATGGTAAAGGCCGCTTACAGCTGCGGCAAACCGGCGCTGGGCGTCGGCCCGGGCAACGTGCCGTGCTATATTGAAAAATCCGCGGACCTGCACCGCGCCTGCACCGACCTGATGATGTCCAAGACCTTCGACAACGGCATGATCTGCGCTTCCGAGCAGGCCGTCATCGTGGACAAAGAGATCGCCAAAGCGTTCGAAGACTATATGAAGGCCAACAACTGCTACTTCCTCAACAAGGAAGAAACGGAAAAGCTGACGAAATTCATGTTCCCGGACCCCAGCAAGGGCGTTTACGGCCCGCTGGTGGGCAAATCTGCAAACTGGATCGCCGAGCAGGCCGGCCTGAAGGTGCCCGAAAAAACGAAGATCCTCATCGCGCCCATCTCCTCGCCGGACGAAAACCATCCGCTGGCGAAGGAAAAGCTTTCCCCGGTGCTGGCCTACTTTGTTGTAAACAGCAAGCAGCAGGGCTTTGATTACGCCAACAAGATGCTGGAGCTGGGCGGCCTGGGCCACTCCGCCGTCATTCATACCGGCGACATGAAGATCGCCGATGAATACGGCGTGGCCATGCGCGTGGGCCGAATCATTGTGAACAGCCCGTCCTCCCAGGGCGCCATCGGCGACATCTATAATACCAACACGCCTTCCCTGACGCTGGGCTGCGGCTCCTATGGCAAGAACAGCGTGTCCCAGAACGTCACGACGGTGAACCTCATCAACAAAAAGCGCATCGCCAAGAGGAGGGTCAACATGCAGTGGTTCAAGGTGCCGCCCCGCATCTATTTTGAGGAGGATTCCATCCAGTACCTGGAAAAGATGGAGGGCATCTCCCGCGCCTTCATCGTCACCGACCCGATGATGGTGAAGCTGGGCAATGTGGACAAAGTCCTGTACTACCTGCGCAAGCGCGAGGAATACTGCCACAGCGAGATCTACTCCGACGTGGAAAGCGACCCGTCCGTTGAGTGCATCATGCGCGGCGTCAAGGCCATGAACGCCTTCCAGCCGGACGTCATCATCGCCATCGGCGGCGGCTCGGCCATCGACGCGGCCAAGGGCATGTGGCTGTTCTACGAGCATCCGGACACCAGCTTCGACGGCCTGCGCCAGCGCTTCCTGGACATTCGCAAGCGTGCGTTCAAGTTCCCGAAGCTGGGCCAGAAGGCCAAACTGGTCGCCATCCCCACCACCTCCGGCACCGGCTCCGAGGTCACCAGCTTCTCCGTCATTACGGATAAGCAAAACGGCAACATCAAATATCCCCTGGCCGACTACCGCCTGACGCCGGACGTGGCCATCATCGACCCGCAGTTCACCCGCTCGATGCCCAAGAGCATCGTGGCCGACACCGGCCTGGACGTGCTGACCCACGCCATTGAGGCGTATGTATCCGTCATGGCCAGCGATTATACCGACGGCCTTGCGCTGCACGCCATCGAAATGGTGTTCACTTATCTGGAGAAATCCTACAACGGCGACCCGCTGGCCCGCGAGAAGATGCACAACGCGTCCTGCATCGCCGGCATGGCCTTCACCAACGCGTTCCTGGGCCTGAACCACTCCATGGCGCACAAGCTGGGGGCCGAGTGCCACATTCCCCATGGCCGCGCCAACGCCATCCTGCTGCCGTATGTCATCAAATACAACGCTACCAAACCGACCAAGTTCGCCTCATTCCCGAAATACAAGGAATATGTGGCCGACGAGCGCTATGCGAAGATCGCCCGCCGCGTGGGCCTGTGCAGCGCGGACACGCCCATCTCCGAGGCAGTGGACTGCCTTGTGAAGGCCATCCGGGAACTGATGACCGTCACCGAGCGCCCGCTCTGCATCAAGGACTGCGGCGTCAGCGAGGCCGAGTTCATGAGCAAGGTCGACGAGCTTTCCTACAAGGCGTTCGAGGACCAGTGCACCACCGCAAACCCGGTATATCCCCTGGTGTCCGAAATCAAGGAGCTGTACAGGGAAGCTTACTACGGCGAATAAGCGCCGCCCAAAACTGAATCCCGGGCCGTTCTTTTTCCGGCCCGACCTCCTTTCATGGGGCCCGTGCAAAGCGGGCCCCTTTTTTGGTATATGTACCGGCACATGGTACCCGCGCAAAACAGCACAAATAACCGCCGACAAATTTGTTACGCCGCATGGGCGGATGTGTGCTATACTGTTTGTAAATAAGCTCTTTAAAAATACGCTTTTGCGGCGGCGCGGCAAAACGCGTCCGTCCGGGGGAGGAATACGCATGCAGGAACGCCACATCACCACGCCCGGCCCCGTGCTGGACGAACACGGCGTCATCACGCCCGGCTATTCGGAAAGATCCATTTGTACTTACCGCCGCGCAGATATCAAAGCCCCGTTCTACCGCATCAAGGAATGGGACTTCTATCAGGTGTCCGACGGCGAAAAGTGTCTCCAGTTTACATATGGCCATGCCTCTTATGCGGGCCAGGTAGCGGTGATGCTGTTCAACTTCAAAACGGGTGAAGTCATCGCCAATATCAGCAAGCTGCTCGCCCTGCCCTTCGGCAGCCTGCATCTGCCTGAAAACGCCGAGCAGGACAGCGATATATGCTACGACAAAGGCGGCGTGCACCTGCGCTTTAAAGTGGAGGGCGACACGCGTTACCTTTCGTTTTCCGCGCCGGATTTTGAAGCGAACATCACGCTGGAGCGCAAAAACCCCTATTCTCTGGTCATCCATATCCCCTTTGATGAATACAAAACAGCGTTCTATTATAACCACAAGATCAACTGCATGACGGCCCGCGGCCGGGCGGTATGCGGAGGAAAGGAATACATTTTCGGAGACGGCGCCTTCGGCCTGCTGGACTGGGGGCGCGGCGTGTGGCCGTTCCACAATGAATGGTACTGGTCCAACGGCACCGGCACAGTGGACGGCAAAATTTTCGGTTTCAACCTGGGAACCGGCTTCGGCAACACCAGCCAGGCCTCCGAAAACATGCTGTTCTACAACGGGAAATACCATAAGCTGGGCCGCGTGCATTTTGACCTGGACACCGAATACATGAAGCCCTGGCGGCTGTATGACGACGAGGGCCGCCTGGACCTGACCCTGACGCCGTGCTATGACCGCACCACCCGCATGAAAGTGCTGTTCGTGGACAACTGCTGCCACCAGATGTTCGGCGGTTTTTCAGGCAGAGCCGTGCTGGACGACGGCACCGTGCTGCAGATCGACGATCTGCAGGCTTTTGCCGAACACGCAGTGAACAACTGGTAGGCTCACCTGCTCAAATCAAACCAACAGGCGCGCCGCTTCCCTTTTCGGGGAGCGGCGCGCCGCTTTTTTCCACGAAACAGGGCGGGATATGCCGAAGCGCGTCCCGCCCTGTTTTTTCGCGTTTGCGCGCACATATTCCGCCCCGCGTCTGCAAACACTTTTACCACTGCCGTAAGATCCTATGCCTTCCCGGGCCGGAACGCATCCAACAAGGCTTTGGGGACGGTATGAAAACGGCCGCCGCAAATATGTTTCGCAGAAGGAGCGACAGAAAAATGAAACTGGACGCAAAAAAATACGACGAGATGCGCAAGGCCGCGTCGCCGCCCTCGCCGCTTTTGAAGGACTGCCTGTGGGCGTTTTTCGTGGGCGGCGCCATCTGCCTTTTGGGCGAGGGCCTGCGCATGCTGTATGCGGCCCTGGGCTTCACACTTACCGACGCTGGCACACTGACGAGCGCCACGCTCATCGGCCTGTCGGCCTTTACCACAGCAATGGGCTGGTACCAGAAGCTGGCCGCCAAGGCCGGCGCCGGTACACTGGTACCCATCACAGGCTTTGCCAACGCGGTCGTCGCCCCCGCCATCGAATTCCGCAACGAGGGGCTTGTCTCCGGCGTGGGTGCAAAAATGTTCATCATCGCAGGGCCTGTCATCGTTTACGGCATGCTGGCCAGCGTTGTGTGGGGCGTGATCTACCATTTCATCCGCCCGCTGATGGGAGGGTAACGCATGCGTAAGGGAGACACCATCCTGTTTGAAGCTCCGCCCAGCGCCGTCGCATATGCGGCCGTGGGCGGCAAAAAAGAGGCGGAAGGCCCTCTGGCAGACGCCTTTGATATGCTCATCGCCGACACCCTGTGCGGCGAAAAGACCTGGGAAAAGGCCGAGAGCGATTTTGCCCGCTACTGTCTGGAGGCCGCGCTGAAAAAAGGCCGTCTGCAGGCGGACGCGCTGGACGCCGTGTTCGCGGGCGACCTGCAGTGCCAGTGCACCGCGTCGGCCTATACGATGCGCGGGTTCGACACCCCGTACCTGGGCCTGTACGGCGCGTGCAGCACCATGGCCGAAGGCTTTGGCCTGGCCGCGTGCATGGTGGCAGGCGGCCACATGCAGTATGCCGCGGCCATGAGCAGCAGCCATTTCTGCGCGGCGGAGCGCCAGTTCCGCACGCCGCTGGACTATGGCGGCAAACGCACGCCCACGGCCCAGTGGACGGTAACAGGCGCCGGCGCCGCCATCCTGGCTCCGGCCGGCGGCCCGCCCTATGTGCGCGCCGTCACATTCGGCCGCGTGCGGGATTATAACGTTACCGACATCAACAATATGGGCGCGGCCATGGCCCCGGCCGCCTGTGAAACGATCCTGCGCTACTTCGCCGATACGGGCGAAAAACCGGAGCACTTTGACGCCATTTTCACCGGGGACCTGGGCTTTGTGGGCCGCACGCTGCTGCTGCAGCTGCTCAAGGAGGAAGGTCTGCCGCTGGAAAACCATCAGGACTGCGGCCTGCTGGTATACGACCGGGACGCGCAGAACGTTCAGGCGGGCGGGTCCGGCGCGGGCTGCAGCGCCACGGTTCTGTGCTGCCACGTGCTGCCCGCGCTGCGCGAGGGCCGCATGAAGCGCGTGCTGTTCCTCTCCACCGGCGCGCTGATGAGCCAAACTACGTTTTTACAGGGCGAGAGCATCCCGGGCGTCGCCCATCTGATCGAGCTTTCCTCCGAATTGCCGGAGGAAACGGAAAAAGGAGGCGGCGTGCGATGAATTTTGTATGGGCGTTTCTTGTGGGAGGGCTGATCTGCGTGGTGGGCCAGCTCCTCATCGACCTGACCAAGCTTACCCCCGCGCGCATTCTGGTGCTGTACGTTGTGACAGGCGTGGTGCTCAGCGCGCTGGGCTGGTACGATCCGCTGGCTGATTTCGCAGGCGCGGGCGCCACGGTGCCGCTCATCGGCTTCGGGCACCTGCTGGCCCAGGGCGTGATGGATTCTGTGGCGCAGAGCGGCCTTGTGGGCGCGCTGACGGGCGGTTTTACAGCCGCCGCGGGCGGTGTGACAGCCTCGCTGACGGCAGGCTTTCTGGCCGCGCTGCTGGGCAAAAGCCGGGACCAGAGCTGACCCCGCTGCGCCGGGCGCAGAACCCGGCCAAGGCGCAACAAAAAAACCCGCTGTTCAGACGAACAGCGGGTTTATTTGAAAGCGTAGCTTACTTGCCGGCTTTGTCTGCGGCCTTGGCCAGACGGGAAACCTTGCGGGAAGCCGTGTTCTTGTGAAGCACACCTTTCGCCGCGGCCTTGTCGATCGCGACGACAGCAGCCTTCACAGCAGCGTCTTTGTCGGCGGCGCCGGCGGAAATGGCGGCGTCTGCCTTCTTGACGACTGTTTTCAGGTTGGACTTGATCGCTTTGTTGTGCAGAGCCTCTTTTTTCGCCTGCACCACACGGTCTTTCTGCGACTTAATATTAGGCATCGTACCACCTCCTTAATACCCATAACAGTGCAATTTATAATACCACTTTTTGCCCCGCAAGGCAAGCCTTTTTTTGAAAAAAGCGCCCAAACAGGCGCATTATCTCCCGAAAGGAAGGAATATCATGGCAGTATACACGGATATCGCCGCCGAACTGTATCCCGAATCCCGCGGGAGCGTCCCCCGCGGCGTCAAGACCTTCACGGCCACCGCGTCGGGCATCGGCCTGACGCGGGTGGAGATTGAGCGCAGCGGCCTGCGCCGCCCCAAAGGACGGTACATCACGCTGGATATGCCCCAGTTCGCCGCCATCGACGACCGCAACGAGGCTTATGTATGGGCCATTGCCAGCCAGCTGCGCGCGCTTCTGCCCAAGGAGGGGCTTGTCCTGGTAGCCGGAGTGGGCAACCGGGCCGTCACCGCGGATGCCCTTGGCCCCGAAACCGCGGACCGCGTGTTCGTCACACGCCATCTGTGCGAACACCCGGACGCCGGGGACGATGTAGCGCTGCGGCCCGTAGCCGCGTTTTCACCGGGGGTAGAGGGCAATACAGGCCTTGCCACAGCCGAGCTTCTGCAAAGCGTGGTGCGCAGGCTGGAGCCGGCGGCCGTTGTGTGTGTGGACAGCCTGTGTACCTCGGACGTGCGCCGGCTGGGATGCAGCGTCCAGCTTTCCACGGCAGGGCTTTCGCCCCACACTGCGCCGCCGCTCACGCAGCAGACGCTGGGCGTGCCCGTGGTAGCCGTAGGCGTGCCCACCGTTATGGAGGCCGACACGATGCTGGGCGCAAAACGCCCGCTGGTGGTGACGCCCAAGGACATCGACGCCATCATCCGCCGGGGCGCGACGCTGCTGGCGCTGGCCATCAATAAAGCGCTGCAGCCGGCGCTCTCGGTGGGAGAGCTGACGTTCCTTACCTCCTGAGCCGGCAAACCGGGCATGCGCGGGATGCACAAGCCACAGACGGCCTTCGTCTGCGCAAAACGCTGAATTTTTGAACAGAGCGAAATTTTCGTTGGCGGCGCCGGCGGCGGAAGTGGTAAAATAAAGCCATCAAAAAAGGAGGCGTTTCCCAATGAAACGGATCAAAGCAGCGTGTCTGGAGCAGACGGTACACTTTCAGCTCAAGGACGACCTGGGCCACGCGGCGGCGGCACGTGCGGTAAAGGAAGAGTACGAGCACTACAAGATGCAGCTGGAGCGCAGCCGTACCAGATACAAAATCGTAGAGGAGACCGTTCAACCGGACGATTCCATTCTCATCAAGATCAAAAAGCAATACAACCACCACGATTGCGGCGATTATATGGATTGAGCCATTCGCCGCCGCATCCGCTCTGAAAAAGCCGCCCGCCGGGAAAGGCAGAGTTGGATAAGGCTATATTTTGAACAATGAGATAATGACAAACTGAT
>ERZ835080.414-NODE-414-length-48210-cov-4.429343_pt1 | contig 48210 bp, 47 predicted proteins | sample MGYA00519688_ERZ835080 | MGnify/ENA primary metagenome ERZ835080 (study PRJEB31850, sample SAMEA3708770) | human gut metagenome | biome: human gut; feature: human-associated habitat; material: faeces | place: China | collected 2014 ... | reverse complement strand
CCCGGACCTGCTGTTCTAAAAGTTCTATATTATTTCCGGCAGCCAGTGCCGTTACTTTGATATCCTGATTTGTTCTGACAATTTCCAGTGTCTGCGTTCCAATCGAACCCGTAGAACCCAAAACTGCTATTTTTTTCATGTTCCGTTACACCTCATTTGCTTTTTCTATCCGCTCTTTAAAAAACTTTCCTACAGGAATAATGCGAGATAATAGATGATCGGTGCTGTAAAGATCACACTGTCAAACCGGTCAAGGATTCCGCCATGTCCCGGGATCAGCTTTCCGTAATCTTTGATATTATGGTATCGCTTGATCGCTGATGCTGCCAGGTCTCCAATCTGGGAAATCGCTCCGCCTGCTGCTCCGATGATCGCATATCTGAGTACATCTTCTCCCGCATTTCCCCAGTAATTCACTGCCAGTGCATAGAGAATCCCGATCAGTGCTGCTCCGACGATGCCTCCAATTCCACCTTCTACCGACTTTTTCGGACTTAAAATAGGGGCCATCTTATGCTTTCCGATCAGTACACCCACACAGTACGCACAGGTATCACATCCCCAGGAACATAAAAATACAAGTCCCACGAGGAAAAGTCCGTCTTTCAACAGACGTGTCTGATAAATATAGGATAACATAATCGCCACATAAAATACGCCAAAGTACGCAGTCATTACCTGTTCAGACACATATTTCGGAAAGGCAAATACATAAACTGCCATTACAAGGATCAGCAAAATGATTGCAAACATCATCAGATCTTCTTTTTTCTGTGCACGGATCAGAAAATAATATGCAACTACACCTATATAGCCAACGATTCCGAGTGGTGCTTTCTCAATCTTTACAACCTTGTAAAGCTCGGAAACTCCGATCAGACTGATGATCAGAAGTGTTGCAAACAATACATCCCCACCAAGGAAGATCGTTGCAAATGCAATGATAACCAGTACAATTCCGCTGAGTAATCTTGTCTTAAACATTTTCTTCGTCCTCCTTGATTCCGCCGTATCTTCTGTCTCTGCTATTATATTGCTCAATTGCTTTTTCTAATTCTTCTTTTGAAAAATCCGGCCACGGAACATCTGTAAAATAAAATTCTGCATAAGCAAGCTGCCATAACAAATAATTGGAAAGTCTGAGTTCTCCGCTGGTACGGATCAGAAGATCCGGATCCGGAATCCCATGTGTATCCAGATATCCTTCAAACAGTTCTTCTGTAATCTCTTCCGGTGCAAATCTGCCATCTGCACAGTCTTTTGTCATTTTTCGCATGGCACGGATCATCTCATCTCTGCTTCCATAATTGATCGCAATCTGGAAATTCAGTCCGTCATTATTTTTTGATGCCTCTTCCAGTTCCTTAATTCTGGTACGGATATCTTCATCCAGACCTGTCTTATCTCCGATCACACGGACACGCATCCGGTTCTTTTCCGCCGTCTTCAGACAGGTTTTCATATAGTTACGAAGAAGCTTCATCAGTGCATCCACTTCACTCTTCGGTCGACTCCAGTTCTCTGTGGAAAACGCATAGACCGTCAGATATTTGACACCCATCTTATAAGCAGCCTCACAGATCTTTTCCACATTCTTGCTGCCCTGCACATGCCCGTAGTTTCTCGGCATCCCTTTTGCTTTCGCCCATCGTCCGTTACCGTCAAGGATAATGGCTATATGCTGCGGTACATTCATCTTTTAACCCTTTCTTGATTGATACTAAATTTACTGATATAAAAAAGGAAAAGAGGCGCCAAACATCTCGCCGCCCCTTATCTTTCCTTCTTATACTGTCATAACTTCTTTTGACTTTGCATCGACTGCTGCATCAACTTCCTTGATGTATTTGTCAGTCAGCTTCTGGATCTGATCTTCAAGATCCTGAATTTCATCCTCTGAAACGTCTGTGCCTTTCAGCTTCTTGAATGCATCATTTCCATCACGGCGGATGTTACGGACTGCAACCTTGGATGCTTCTCCTTTTTTCTTAACATCTTTCACCAGTTCTTTTCTTCGTTCCTCTGTCAGTTCCGGGAATACCAGACGGATAACAGTACCATCGTTTGTTGGATTGATTCCGATATCAGACATCAGGATTGCTTTCTCAATATCTTTGATGATCTTCTTTTCCCATGGCTGGATCTGGATCATACGTGCTTCCGGAACAGAAATGTTCGCTACCTGCTGGATTGGTGTCGGTGTTCCATAATATTCTACCGTTAATTTGTTCAGAATATTCGGGTTTGCACGTCCTGCACGGATAGAAGCAAGCTCTGTATCCAGTGCATGGATGGTTTTCTGCATCTTTTCATCGTATATTTTTAATTTTTCGTTCATATGTTATCCTCCCTTAATGGGTGCTGCTTATACAGTCACCTTTGTTCCGTTGAAATTACCGCTCATTGTCTCTACGATACTGTTCTCTTCGTTCAGTCCGAATACCAGCATCGGCATCTTATTCTCAAGGCACATGATCGATGCGGTCAGATCTACTGCCATAAGCTTCTTATCGATGATTTCCTGAATAGAAATCTCATCATACTTCTTCGCTTCCGGATTCACCTTCGGATCACTGTCATAGATTCCGTCAATTGCTTTTGCAAGAAGCATTGCATCTGCTTCAATCTCAATTGCACGGAGAACAGCTCCTGTATCTGTTGAAAAATACGGATGTCCTGTGCCACCTGCGAAAAAGATTACTTTTCCTTCGTTCAGTGCTTCCACTGCTGCATCTTTTGAAAACAGGGAAGTGAATGCTCCACAGACAAATGGAGTGAAAACCTCTGTCTTCATGCCTACATGTCTGAAAATATCGGATACATAGATGCAGTTCATCACCGTTGCAAGCATTCCAATCTGGTCAGCTTTGGTACGGTCGATCGTCTCACTGGTTCTTCCTCTCCAGAAATTACCGCCTCCGGTTACGATTGCAACCTGGATTCCCTGATCTACGATCTGCTTTACCTGCTTTGCAACGCCAATGCATGTTGCCTCATCAAAACCTGTCTTTTTGTCTCCTGCAAGTGCTTCTCCGCTTAATTTTAAAAGAACTCTTTTCATCTGTCTTTGCTCCTGTCTCTTGGTTTTTAAGATACTTTCGCATACCTGGATTTAGTATAGCATACCTGGATTTAAAATGGAAGTTCTAAGTTTATTACATTGAGGACGTGGAGCGTAAAATTTTGTAGAATTGGAGAAATTGACGCAGAATGTACAAAAGATTTTGTTTCACTTCCGTTGTGCAAACCATTCCGTGAAGCCTCTGAAAGCAAAAATCATTTTCAGCAATGGCTTCAATGATTTTTGAGTCTTCTCTCCATTGCACAACAATTGGAATTGAAACAAAATCCTTTGTACATTCTGCTGGTTTTCCCCGATTTATATGTTTTGGCATTTGTTCAATGTAACGAACGGAAAGCGGTAGCTTTGGCTCACTGAGCGGTTTTGCTTTGACACCACAATGTTGTATGCTTTCCGCAATTTCAACAATTGAAGAGCTATGCTTCTTTATTTCCTGGCAACTGGGCGAGGATGATGGCGCTGAACATCAGAATGCATCCTGCTATTTCTCGGATACTTAGTTTCTGACCTAATATCACCCAGCCTCCGAGGACAGAGAATACGGACTCCAGACTGAGGATCAGGGATGCCACGGTTGGATCGGCATCTTTTTGTGCCACGATCTGGAGGGTATAGGCTACACCACTTGAGAGGACTCCGGCATAAAGTACCGGCACTGCTGCTGCGAAAATATCTGACAGCCGTGGTGTTTCAAATAAAAACATTGGAATTGCCGACAAAACTCCGGTTATAAAAAACTGGGTGCAGGCGATCCGCACACCGTCTGCTTTTGGTGAAAAATAATCGATCACCAGAATGTGGATGGTAAATACAACCGCACATAGCAGTACCAGAATGTCTCCTTTTGCAAGTACCAGCTTATCGGTAATACACAGCAAATACAAGCCTGCGACAGAAATTGCCACGCTTATCCAGATTCTCACTCCGGCTTTCTTTTTCAGAAAAATTCCAAAGATCGGCACAAGCACGATATAAAGCGCTGTAATAAATCCGGCTTTTCCTACCGTTGTGTACTGTATTCCGATCTGCTGCAGGTTACTTGCCACACAAAGTGCCAGTCCACAACAGATTCCACCCAGGATGACATTCTTTTTTTCTTCTTTCCTATCTGCTTTTTTCTGTCTTTCTGCTCCGTCATTTTTCGCACGCCATTTGTCCAGAAAACAGATACATGGAATCAGAAAAATCCCACCGATCAAAGAGCGTACACAGGTAAATGTAAAGGGCCCGATATAATCCATCCCTACGCTCTGTGCTACAAAAGCTGTTCCCCAGATAAATGCGGTCAAAAAGAGCATCAGTGTATTCTTTCCTGTCATTTTCTTCATCGAGCCGTCTCCTATTTGCCAAGTTCGTGAAGATATAATTTTGCTTCTGTTTCAATGAAGATCGTTCCGGCTCCGTTTACACTGAAGAATTCGATCAGAAGAACGTGACGGATTCTTCCGTCCAGAATATGTACACGGTTGACACCATTTTTTGATGCCTGAAGACCATAGCCGATGATCTCGTCAAATTCTTTCGGGAAATTACGTTCTTTGCGCAGTTTTTCTACTTCCGGGACGGTAATCTTATAATAAATATCTTTTCTCTCTTCGTCTTTGTAGATTCCAGGATATTTTGACAGATAAACCAGCTTGTCCGCCTGCATCTTCTCTGCAATCTCAAGTGCAGTCTCTCTTGGATCAATATATTCGCTTTCGTTGTCGATATCATTTGGCACGATGACCGGAATATAATCATTGTCCAGCATCAGACCAATCGTCTCTGTATCCACGCCGCAGATACCGATTGCCTTAACTCCACAGAGTTCAAGAAGCTTGGCAATCCGCTTATTTTCACGGAATTTGTCCAGTCCCATACGGGTATCATGTACCACGATCGGACGCATACCAACGCTCTTTAAAAGAACGATATCCTGCATCAGTCTCTGCTCTTCCACTCCGCTGAGCCACTCGGCACATCCGTACTCGATAACTACTGTCTTCTGATTAAAGTCTCTGATATATGGTAACGCATCTATCAGGATTGAAGCTTTATGCTCCACAAGTTCTAATTCTTTATCCATGATTACACCTCATTTTTTGTCTTATCTAAAACAGTATAGCATAGAATGCTCTCTATTTGAAGAACCCATTTTTCACAAAAAACAGGAAGTGGCAAATGTTCTGTAAAATCACCCTTTTTCGCTGCTACCACCATTTTTTTCACATCCATTATACCCGGAAGAACCGGTTCCTTGCATCAGCAAAGTACCGGTTCCTCTGTTTCCTCTGTCTCATTTATTTGATTCGTGATATAGGCTTCCATTCCGCTCTCCGGAATCCCAAGTGCTATGGAAAGCTCCGAATACAGGTTGCCTTCTGCCATCCTCAGATAGCGCTCGTCAGTCGCCGTGATCTTCTTTCCCTGCTTCAGGCGGGACATCTTCCGCTGATAAAGGGTCTTAATGATCCGCACCCATTCTGCACATTTGCAGCTTTTCATGCATTCCTTGTACTTTTCCTCTCTCTGCTTCTCGCTTCCAATCCAGAGTCCTTCGATCTGTGGAATCTCACGGATCAATTCTTCTGCTTCTTCTTTGGAAATGACTCTTCGCATGACAATTTTTTCATTGTCTACCGGTGTAAATACTTTTCCACGCTTTTCACGTACCGGTCTCAGAATATAATACAGTTTGTCCTTCGGCACTCCATCCATTTTCAGCGTCGTAATTTCAGTCACTTCACAAATTCCTGTCCGGCCATAAACAATCAAATCTCCTACTTCGTACATTCTCTTCCTTCTTTCTTAAACTTGCCGAATCTCTACTTCTTTATTTTATCAGAAAATTAGTTTAAATTCTAATGTTTTTCAGATTTTTGTGAATCTTAGTCAAAGCTAACGCCTGTGGTTTTATGCAATTTTACTAGAAAATAGGGGGATTTTGTCGCAAGATGCGTCCCAAAAAGAGTCCTGCCCCATTCTTTTTGGGACTTAGACACTCGACTAAAATTTACTCTTTTTCCACAGTACGAGAAATTGATAAAACCGGGGGAGAGGCGCTTGACCGTTGTTCCAGGTGGAAGGTGTTTCTTGAAGATATGCTTTATTCATATGGGCACTCTTTCAATAAACATTCAACCGCCATCCGGTATTCCCGGATGGTCTGGCTTTTGCGGATTTGCGTCAGATATTCTTCGCTGTTTTTAAAGTTTTTTCCAAGATACCACCAGAGTTCTTTCATTTTGACTACTGCGTTTTTTTCTTCTGGAGATTTTTCGATATAGGCATCAAGAAGATGATCGCAGAATGTAGCAATCTTCTTGGTGTCAAATGTAGATTTCCCTTTTATAACTGCCGGAAGAAATGGGTTCATCAGAATTCCTCTTCCGAGCATGATGCATTCTGCTTCAGGAAATTTCTCCTGGAAAATTTTGTAGTCTTCCGCACAAAAAATGTCTCCATTATAGACCAGAGAATTTTTGCTGTTCCGGCAGGCGTAGGCAAAAGTGGTCCAGTCGGGGTTGTTTTTGTAGTAATCCTGCTGGACTCTTGGATGAAGGATCAGTTCTTCCAGAGGATATTGGTTATAGATATCCAGAAGCTCTTCGAACTCTTCCTGATCGTATTTACCGCTTCTTGTTTTGATAGAGATTTTCAGATTGAGTTGATCGAAAACTTCGACAAGGAAATGATTCAGTTCATCGGGATAAAGCAAAAAACCGGATCCCCTTTTCCGGTTGACGACTGTTTTGGAGGGGCAGCCGAGATTCAGATTGACTTCTTCATATCCGAATTCTTTCAACTGCCGGGCCAGGCGGATGAAATCCTCGGCGTGGTTGGTCAGGATCTGCGGAACGGTATACATGCCCTCATTATTTTCCGGAAGGATCTCATTCCATTCCTGTCTGCTGAATTTGCCTTTCGGGTTTGGATTTAAAAATGGTGTAAAATATTTATCCATTGGTTCAAAAAAGGTGTGATACGCCCTGCGGTATACCTCACCTGTAATGCCCTCCATTGGCGCCAGATAGATTTTCATAACCTTTCTACCTCCGTCACATAAAGTGTTTCTTTGTCTACCCGGAAATGAATTTCCATTCCCGCGTAAGCCATGCCGTAAATCCGGACTGGATCCTTTTGATAAGAAGGTCTCGGATCCTGCTCCAGGATTTGAATCAGTACTGCTCTTTTTTCAACCGGAATCTGTTCCAAATACATTTCCGGGAAATTCACATCCAATTTATAATCTTTCTTTTCTTCCGCGAAACCGCCTTTTGCCTCCGGGTGGCTATCCACGTATGGAAGGTAGGGCTTGATATCGTAGATCGGCGTCATATCCAGAAGATCCGCACCTTCCACGATCAGCACCGGACCTTCTTTTTCCCGGAATTCCACCCCAATAAGCTTTACGGAAGAAAGTCCGATCGGATTCGGGCGAAATGGAGAACGGGTGGCAAAAACTCCCACCCGTCTGTTACCACCAAGCCGCGGTGGACGTACTGTCGGGCTCCAGGTATCCCGGATAGATTCCGAAAATTCCCAGATCAGCCACAGATAATCATACGCCTCGATTTCCCGCAGTGCATCCGCATTCTGATATTCCGGCAGAAAATGGATTTCTGCCCGGGTATCCGCAAGATTACTCTGTCGCGGAATCCCGAATTTCTCCACAAAATCAGATCTTATATACGCGATCTGCTTTATTTGCATTGTTCTTTTTCTCCATCAACAAACATCATCACAAAAGCAACTGCCAGAATTGCAGAAGCGATCAGAAGTGCCTTTTCAGCAAACATTTCCACACAGGCATTTCCGATAACTGCACCGATCACAAAGAAGAAGATGATTCCATAGTACAAAAGTCCTTTCTTGATATACTCTTTATCCTTCGTGTTCGCATAACTGCACATATGCTGGGTCGCACTTCGTAAGTTTCCGATGCACATGGTGGTTGCAATTCCGTTTCCATGGATTTTGCGGAAGCTTTCCACCTGAATCCCACACGCAAGGGATGTGAGTGCATTCGCCACCAGATTAAAATCCTGTGGGATAAAGCTGACACTCAGTAGGATCACTGCCTCACAGAATACCGAAATCTGTCTCCAGTGCAGAAGTGTCAGATCTTTCGTCCGTATTTTCACCAGATCCGCAAGAGCGATTCCAATGGCAAATGCCAGCACCGGAACCAGATAGTGGAGTGCCATCTGCCAGTTTCTCTCTGAAATATTGATTCCAAGAAGCAGAATATTTCCGGTTTGTGCATTGGCAAATACTTTTCCTCTGCACATATAGGAATAGGCATCCATAAATCCACCGGCAATCGCAAGGATCACACCAAGTTTAATTGATTCTGACATCTGTTTTGAAAATTTCAAGTTACTCATCCTCCCTGTCGTATGCTTTGATGTATACAAAATTCTCATTGTTTCGTTCTGTATGATAATCCAAATTCAGTGCCGCGTCAAGAAAATCCTTACCACCGGACTCCACTGCCTTCACCGTCATGCCAAGTGCCGCTTCCACGTCCTGCACCGTCAGATCATCCAGAAAGACCTCTTCTCCGCTTCGCAGCATATTGATTGGAATCTGCAGAGTATCTCCCAGATCCTCTCCTGCTTCTTTTCTCTCTTTTAACTGTGCCACCAGATCCTGTCCGGTAATCAGACCGGATACGGTGATCGTCTCACCAAAGAAATCATTACGGATGCAGGCAACCGTGATCTTTACTTTTGGAAATGCTTCCGTGATCCTGTCCGCAAATTCCTGAATTGTCGGATACGCAAGCTTTGCAGTCGCAATGGTAAATGTCCGTGCGATCCCTTCTTTTAACTTTGGATATTCTTCACTTTCCTGAAGCTCTTCAAAGGCATGGTAAAATTCATCCCGTAGAAGCCGCATCATGCCAACACCATTTTCCAGCTGGATATATCCGTCATAACGTCCTTCCTCTGGGAAATCCCGCTCTGCAAGGATATACCACTCGTCACTTGCATGGATAAAATGAAGTCCAAACTCGTCATACGCCTTCTTCTGATAGCTCTCGATCAGATCAATGACCTCTTCCGCTTCTTCTTTATCAAAAAGCTCCAGTGGATAAAGTCCCTCCCTGTATTTGGAAAGTCCTGCCGGAACCACTGACACACTCCGCATAAACGGCAGATACTTCATCAGATCTTCGATAGAACGCTTCAGCTCATCCTTATCATTAACTCCCTTGCACAGTACGATCTGCCCATTCATCTCCACATGTCCGGCATACAGATCATCCAGGAATTTCAGCTTTTCTCCGGCGAAACGATTGTGGAGCATCTTGCAACGCAGCTCCGGGTTCGTTGTCTGCACAGAAATATTGATCGGCGCAAGCTGCATCTCGATAATACGGTCCACATCTTTCTGCTTCATATTCGTCAGGGTAATATAATTGCCTTGCAGGAAAGACAGACGGGAATCATCATCTTTAAAATACAAGGTCTCACGCATTCCCGGCGGCATCTGGTCGATAAAACAGAAAATACACTTGTTGCTGCAGGAACGGTAGTCGCTCATCAGACCATTTTCAAATTCTACGCCAAGGTCATCATCATACTCTTTCTCGATCTCCAGAAGCCATTCTTCCCCGTCCGGCTTGCGGATCAGCACTTCTACATACTCATCCTTGATCATGTAACGATAATCAAAAACGTCCTCTATTTTCTGGTTGTTTATTCGTAGAAGGACATCTCCCGGCTCGATCTCCATCGCCTCGGCAATTGAATCCGGGTAAACCTCACGGATCAAATGTCCCTGATATTCATTTTTCTTACTCAAACTTTATTCCTCCCAAAATCTGGAATCGGAAACAAGATCTTTTTCGAACTCATCTCCTCTTTCGTGTAATCCTCACGATTTTTTATCACAAACGACTTTTTCTGCGATTATTACATACTTTTCAATCATAACATAAAAATATTCGTTTCGGTAGGGATAAAATTCAGAAGCCTGAAACAAAAATTCACCCATAAATTCAAACGATACCTTTCATTCTCCAACAAAACACCGGGGAACGAAACCTTTTACGGTTCCATTCCCCGGTGTCCGGTTTGTATATATGGTTATCTATATACAATTTCCATATGCTTCAAAATAAAATATTCTATTTCTGATACCGCATGTTACAAGAAAGGCTTGCGGTCTTTTATTAGAAACGGCTAAATCAAGTTCCTCCTGTTCTTACGCGTATAAGTATTGTCGACTTCTATATAGTAGCATATCTGCGGTGTACTTTCCTAGTGGTAAAAAGGGAGATTCTTTTGCTACTGAAAATACCGGTTTGACAGCTTGCGAAATCCACCGAAATGTATCGAAAAATGTTTTCTTTCTCCGAATTCCTTTTAATTATTCAAAATAAATTTTCTTCTTTGTAATATCTGTTCAAAATCAGAAACAGGATTTTAGTGATTTTTTACAGAAAATCCGTTCGATTCTACACTGCATCCCCACGCTCTGTCACCAGCTCATATCCAACACTTGCTACTCGTCTCCCCATACATCCGCGACATTCTGCTGCCTCTTCACCGGTACAGATCTTGTTGTCATACAGCTCATACTGCTTCCGGTTCTTCACCGGAGAAAGGTTCGGCATCACGACATTGGCTCCTGCCTGCAGCCCTTTCTCTCTTCCAAGCGGATCCATCGTCCCAAGTGCTGTCGTTGCCGGAAGAAGTACCTTCGGCAGCAGGATTCGGATCACAGCGAGCAAAAACAGTGTCATCTCCACACTTCCTGCCGGTTCTTTTGCAAACTGCGTATCATGATGTGGGATAAACGGTCCGATTCCCACCATCTCCGGTTGCAATTCCTTCAGAAATACCAGGTCTTCTGCCAGATCTTCTATCGTCTGATAAGGTGAACCAACCATCATGCCAGCCCCCACCTGATAACCAAGCTTCTTCAGATCATACAGACAATTCTTACGAACGGCAAGGCTCATTTTCTCCGGATGTAGCTTCCGGTAATGCTCTTCATTCGCCGTCTCATGACGAAGCAGGTAACGATCCGCTCCGGCTTCCCGAAATCTCTTGTAACTCTCATAAGACTTCTCTCCGATAGACAGCGTCAGTGCACATTCCGGATATGCTTCCTTGATTTTTTTAATAATCACCACCATCCGGTCATCCGTATAATAAGCATCTTCTCCGCCCTGTAGCACAAACGTCCGGAATCCAAGCTCATACCCATTCTCACAGCATGCCATGATCTCATCCTCTGTCAGACGGTAGCGCTTTGCATTCGTATTACTCTTACGGATTCCGCAGTAATAGCAGTCATTCTTACAATAATTGGTATATTCGATCAGCCCTCTGGTAAATACCTTTTTCCCGTAATAAATCTCCCGGATACGGACTGCTTCCTCTTTCAGTCTCCGGACTGCCTCCGGATCTTCTGCGCATTTTATCAATTCGACAAATTCTGATCTTGTAAAATCCGGATTCTCGATAAATCTTTCGTAAACTGGTTTCATTTTCTATATTCTCCCTGCCTGGTTTTCTGTATCTTTTCTGAATTTATGGGCATTTGTCCATGAAATTATAGAATTTATTCTATCACACTTCGTCAGCCGCGGCAATCACTCCATCAATGTCTACGATTTCGTCAAGCGGAATCCGGTCCCCGCTCTGTAATACGATTTCATTCAGATAGGTGTCAATCCTCCGGATACATCCGGACTTTTTCTGGTAGGAGCCACCTTCCTTTTTCTGATCCGGTACAAAATATTCAAAATCCACTTCCCGTGGTTCCTGACTCTGGCATACTTCCCGTAAATACAGATCCAGTATCTGTCTGCAATCCTCACTGAGTCTGCGTTTCCGCTCGGTCAGTCTTTCGGTCTCCCTGATTGCATCTTTATGTCCGGTCAGCGCTGCAAACGGGGCAAACTGCGCCGCTCTGTCCTCCCTTGACATCTGCGGATGTCTGACCGATACATGATGCGCTAAATGAATGATATCCTCATATCCTGTCATGCCTTATGTCCTCCGATCTGCTCATTCCGCGCTTTGGTAGTGGCTCCTTCCTGAAAATTAAGTCCCTTCAGAATTGCATTCTTCCCATACTTCTTCTTAATCGAAAGCACTGCCTCCTGCATCTTCTTCTCCCGTTCAAGCTTCTCATCCTGCTGCTTCTTTTCATTGTCTTCGGTAAAATCAGTAAACAGATCCAGTTGCCGGAATTCTGTCTTATCTGCCGCTTTCTTTTCATCCAATACGTGATTCGCTGCCATCGAAATCCGCCGCACCATCAAATGCGGATTCACAATCCGGTCATACAGTTCCATCACTGCATCCGTTATCATTCTCGCAGAAGCTGTATACTCTCGTAGATTCGCTGTTCCATGTGCATGCTTTGGAATCTTTCTTCCATACCGGTCCACTGTCACCTCCCCTGTATAACCTTTTCCACTTCTCAGATTCTCGATATCATATCCGACAGTCAGCACGATCTGATCCGTAACCAGATGCTTTTCTACAAGATCAAGCGTCAAAAGGTCCAGCATCTCTTTAACCACAATTTTCGCCTTTTGGGCATCATACGGGCAATGTAGTACCTGTCCTGCACCAACACTGTTATGCTCCGGCTGATACGCTTTTACATCTGCAATCGTACACGGTTCCCAGCCCCAGGCATGATCGATCAGAAGTTCTGCATTCACACCGAACATTTTATACAAAAGCTCTTCGTTATAAAATTCATTCTCTTTTCCAACCGAGCATCTGGCAATATCTCCCATGGTATACAATCCACATTGTTCCAGCTTTTTCGCATAGCCTCTTCCCACACGCCAAAAATCCGTAAGCGGTCTGTGATTCCACAAAGATCTGCGATAACTCATCTCATCCAGACTTGCAAACCGGAAACCATTCTCATCCGGTTCGCTATGCTTTGCCATGATATCCATCGCAATCTTTGCCAGATACAAATTCGTACCAATTCCAGCTGTCGCCGTAATCCCGGTCTGCTCATAGATTTCCCGCATTATCTTTCCTGCAAGTTCTTCCGGTGTCAGCCGGTAAGTATGCAGATAATCGGTAACATCCATAAAAACCTCATCGATTGAATAGACATGTATGTCTTCCGGTGCAACATACTTCAGGTAAATGTCATAAATCCGGGTGCTGTACTTCATATAGAGTGCCATCCTCGGAACCGCCGTGATATAATCCAGTGCAAAGCTTCGGTCTGCCTTTAATTCCCCGGTGTCACAGGATTGCCCGGTAAATTCATGTCCTCCATTTTTCCGCTTTCGCTCGCCGTTGATCTCCTTCACCTTCCGGACAACCTCAAAAAGTCTTGCCCTTCCCGGAATCCCATATGCTTTCAGCGCAGGAGAAACAGCAAGACAGATCGTCTTCGTTGTCCTCTCCGGATCGGCTACAACCAGATTCGTCGTAAGCGGATCCAAATTCCGTTCCTTGCACTCCACCGAAGCATAAAAAGATTTCAGATCAATTGCTACATAACTGCGTGTCTGCTCCGGCATTCGCGGCACCTCCTTACATTTTTCAAGAGAACATATGTTCTTTTTTCAATTATACTATATTTTTTCGCCGACCACAAGATTACAACTATAGATTTTTTATTTTTTAAGCAATTGGATATTCAGATCCACATTTCCTTCAATCCCCGCCACGCTTCCTGTACTGGAATACTGCCACATACTGAACCTATACGGCGTCTGCGGAAGTTCTTCATAATCTGCATACCAGACCGGATAATCCAACAGCTTTTCCAGATCCAGTTCATACGCTTCCCACAGCATATTGCTGTAAATCATGGCATCATAACCGGCTTTTTCTATTTCTTTACAAAATACCTTCGCATTTTGGGTAAATTGTTCTCCCGTTACACCATCCGTCCGTGCTTCGTCTTCCAGAATATGCTCTGGATCATACACAACCGGCATCTGAAGCTCCTGCCCTTTCAAATGTTCCAGAACAAAATCAGCCTCTTCCTTTGCCTCTTCTTCATTTACCGCCTGCGAGAAAAAATAAACGCCCACATCTATTCCAGCTTTTCGGGCATTTTCCATATTCTGTTCAAACTTCTCGTCTGCATTTAACGTACCTTCTTCACCATAGCCACGATATCCGATCCGCAAAATTGCGAACTCATAGCCTGCTGCTTTCACCTGCTCCCAGTCAATATCTCCCTGAAAAACAGATACATCTACGCCCAGCCTTGAAGTATATTTCTTATCCTCATAGCTGATCTTATTTTCATTTTTTACAAAAAATGCTTTATCATACGGATTCTTCGCAACTGCTTCATTGATTTCCACCGTATAACGCTCTCCGTGTGCATCTACAAAATCAAGCGTATTTTTCTCATCTGTACTTTCCGCATTTTTTGCATCCGCAGAAGTTTCTGCTGTTTTCTTTCCAGAACATCCTGCAAGCAAAGCTACTAACATTCCGAAAATAATCCATTTTGCTGTTCTCATCTGATCTCCATTTTCTTCGCTGTATTTTCCGGCACTTTTATCACACCAAACCGCCACAAAAGGCTTTTTCTTTTTTCTTATACTCCTTATAGTTGTTCTTCAAACTCTTCACAACGCATAATCTCCTTCACCGCATCCGTCAGTGCATAAAACAAATACGCATCTTTCACTCTTGCTTCCGGATGCGAAAATGAGATGACAACAGATTTGCCATCTCTGAAATACCAGATTCCCCTTGAAGTCATTTTCCAGTCAACCTCTCTGTCCTTATAACATGCATCCATAAAAGCATACTCCGTGCCACAGCAAATAATAAAGTCTGCTTTATACAAATCAATCTGCTCCTTGATAATGTCATGATGATCAACTGCTGCCCTGTAAATTTCACCATTATTTGAAGTATGTCCACCAGAAGTTTTCTTCAAATTGACCGCTGCTATTTTCTTCAACTCCCTCAAGCGTCTCTGTTCATTGTCTATCTCCATCTCAGACCACGGAAATTCTTTTTCCCAGGACAGAATTCCTTCCGTCCAGCGTGCAATATTATCCCATGTCTGTGGTCTTCCACCCTCATAAACAAAATCCCGCAGGTCCCAGCTTTTTCCGCCATTTACTTCTTTTAAGATATATACGATCTTATATCTGGCATTTAAAAATTCCTGCTCGCAGATCACTCCATCGGCTACAATACTGGCATCTTTTTCTCTTAATTTTTGAAATAAAAACTCTTCTCGTTCTTTAATCGACATAGCTGTTTATTATTCTCCATAATCTTTAATTATACTGTAATTTATAATCCAAATTACTGTTTTGATAGTTCCAAGATAACTGTGTTTCCTATATTGTAAGGCTTTCTGATGTGTTTGTCACTCTTTTGTTTCTATCAGGTTACTAATATAAAAATACCCTGCCAGCTTTCACCAGCAGGGTTGATTAGAATTTTTACTTGTAAAGGTCTTCCAACGTTATCAGCCGAACTTCACCTCGCTCTTGTGCCTGAAGAAGTCCATCTGTGAATCCGCCTTTCGAGAAGATATAGTAGTGATAGTTGTTGCCCTTTCCAAAAACTGAGGCATAATCCCGAATCAAATCGAGTTCATCCACACCGATTTTCTCATTCCGGTATTTGCATGAACCGATGATATAGTCTTTGCCCCCAACAGGAGTTCCGACGATATCAATCTGTATCTGCTTTTTCTTCTTCGGATCTGTCCCCCACCACTGGCCGATTTCACTCAGCTCAATAGGAAGGCTGCCATCCTTCCCAACTGAGATTCACATCCTCAGTTATGGCACATATTACTGCACACTTCTGTACATAGCAACCTGTTTTTTGCGGTTTTTCGGATGACCCATCTTCTCCTTCACTTCGTCCGGCACATCGATTAGCCCGAACCGATAGAACATTCCGTATATGTAGGTCACGCCTCGAATATCGCCCAGAGCTTTGGGTCTCTCTACTACTTCTTCTTTAATATTCTTCAGTGCCAGCAGTACTGAACTCCATGCCAAACTCTTACTCTTCTCCCGGCGGTCAATCCACAGTTCTTTTGTGTACTCGCCGTTCCTGCCCTTTTTAATTTCGTAAGAGAATGGCAACCCGGAGTAGGTCTTAAATTTTACTCCAGTATAGGCCAGAACCACACCCCAGAAGTTTTCTTCTGTTGGCTCATCCCTCCACCGCTTCATTGCTCTATATCTCCGCTGCCGCTCTGCTCCGACACTGATCTTTCCTTTTTCTGCTGTGCTTGTGAAGTACACACCTTTCCGATATGGCAGGTACGAGGGGACGGAGGCTTTGGAAAGTTTCAGAGTGTTTGCAGTTGAGAGTATGGAGGTTTTGTAGTCTTGTGTTTCACGGTATTCTTGAAAGGTAGCTTGCACCTTCTCCGCCACTTCAGATTCATACACACCGGCCGTGATGAGCAGCTTTCTTACTTTGATTGGATTTAATCCCAGTTCTTCGCCGATGGCCTGCAAGGACATCTCAGAATCATAAAGTGCCACAGCACTTTCCATCTGCTCTTTCAGATTTTTCCCGGCATCGTACTCCGGCTTCAGCTTCTTTCGGCCTCCACCGGACTTCCGAGATTTATACGCTCTTTTCTTTCCCATGCTTATTCGTGCAGCTCCAGCGGCAGACCATCCGGATCATGGAAGAAAGTCATCTTCTTGCCGGTATAATCGTCAACACGAATCGGCTCACATTCAATACCTACCTCCGCCAGCTCATTCACCGTCTGCTCCACACTCTCTACACAGAAAGCAAGATGACGCAGCCCACATGCTTCCGGGCGGTTCACACGCTTCGGCGGGTTTTCCTCAGCGAAAATCTCCAGCTCTGTGTATTCATTAACACGAAGATCCAGCTTCCAGTCTTTGCGCTCCGGGCGATAGTTCTCTCTGATAACAGAGAATCCCAGTTTGTTCACATAGAAATCCTTAGCAGCTTCGTAGTCAGATACGATAATTGCAATATGATGTATTTTAGATAAGTTCATTTTCTCACGCTCCATTTCTTTAAATTTTGTTCTTCTTTTATTTTCGTTATAAACTATACGGTAATCTTCAAAAAATACCGTGCGCACTCCTGGAGTTCAGTTTGTCCACACGGCATATCATCAAAACTTGATCACTTTCGGCTCATGGGTGAAAGAACTAATGGTAGCCACACCATTCTTGAAGTAGAACACCTCAGTGTTGCCATCATCTACGGCATACATCTTCTTCAAACTCGGATAGGCATCCAGCATGGACTGTCTTGCTTCCACACGGTCATCCTCTACCAGTTCGCCAGCGACGCGAATCCACTCGCCGCCTTTGAATGCACACAACTCTGCTTTCGGATTGGCATGCAGCTGCTTGGAAACATCCTTCTTCTTGCCAGTCTGGATGTAAAGCTTGCCTTCAAAAATATGTGCCGTTCCAAACGGACGCACTCTCGGCTGGTCGCCTTCGACTGTTGCCAAGTAATATGTTTCAGCTTCTTTTAAGAACTTTACAATTTCTTCCATTTAATTCTTTCCTTTCCCACACGGTCGTGTGTGTTTTATAGTTTTATGGTTTTATTTCAGTTTTTCGAGGATCTCGTCCGCACTCATACCGCTGGCTAATAATCTCTTAACCACACTCTCGGCTTCAGCCTTCTTTGCGATCTGGGATGCGTAGTCGTTGGTGGTATTGATTTTGGGACGGTTTTTGCTGCCTTTCGTTCTGGGCATCGTGATAACCTCTTTCCTTTAATTTCGTAATGAACCTCTTACCAGCTCACGATTTTCTCAATACTCAAATGAGCTTTCCATAAATATCAATACAACGTTGCTCTCTATACCGACGTTGTTCTGGATATTGGTGAATCATATTTCCAACAACATCTAGCAGATTACGACCGTTATATTCCGCATTTATTTCCTGTAAAACAGACGGACTGATTGGATAATTAATTTCATCCTTCTGAATTGAAACGCATTCACCATCAACCTGAAAAGCTGTAATCGCTTTCCTAAGATCATCAATTGTCGGAAACATTTTCTTATCTACCACGCCGTAATCGTACGCATACAGCAGGTCATCCTCCGAAAAGATTACTGCTTTTTGTATTGTATGTAGTATATCTAATGCTTTTCCAATACCTTCATACGGGAAAATCTTCTTTCCCTTATCCATCATCTCATAGACTCTATTAGATAACTCTTCTGTCTGTAAAAATCTTATTTTTTCAAATCTGTTATCACCCTGTAAAGGAGTCGCATTCATCATTGGCATAATGTACCCACTTTGATGATGACATCTCATAAGTGGTTGGTACCCAATTTGAAAAGTCATTCCATCTAGTTCCCCTGAATAAAAGCTGTATGGCTCTTCACGATGATCATTCAAATGACGCATGTGCCACTCGAAACTTCCACCGTTTAAATAATCTAGCACCCAGTTAGGTGAATGGAATATTACACCATATTTTGAATCTTCTGTTGCTTCGATATCTTTTTTTGTCAAAGGACGATAAGAATCTGTTTTATAGTCATACTTACACGTTGCAAAAAACAATGCAGTTCTAAAATCGTTTGTTAAATCCAACAGGCATGTGTCAAAACCATAATGTTGTGCCAACGCATCAATGTTAATATCACTCAATTTTGCTTCCCAATAGGGCACGACATCTATTTTCCATATAAACTTTGCGAATTGTAATGACCGCATTAAAGCAATTCCCTTAATGAGTTCACATTCATATTTGCTTTTTCCTTCTTGTCTCCTCCGAAGTGATGGCACAGATTTCAAGTACTGTTGATTTTCCCCTCTAAAAAAATGTCGATTACTATTAAATGTGATAATATCTTTACCAAAAGGCATTGAAATAACAGTTCCTCCGGTATTTTTTATCATTAAATCCTCGACAATCCAATCCAGTCTTACATCATCTTTATCTTTTTCCAGTCGTTTTTTTACAGTTTCTCTTATGCCGGCAGACCAATAATCTTCTTCCTTTGTTAATTTCAATAGATCATCAATCTCTGCACTGTCGATATCATGAGTTATATTTTTTAACGGATCAGGAAATAGCCATCCATTCTCATCAAATGAAAGCATTTTGTATCCCCCTAACACTTCAAGCATTTAGTTGCATTGAACAATTTTAAAGTCGTCTCACACTTAGCCGTCATATCAGCGTTGCCTGCTGCTCACCACAAAGAGGTGTGTGATTCATTCGAGCAGCACAGGGAGCTTCCGCTCCCTGTATATCACAATTTCATTCAGTTTTACAGACGCTTTCTTACCTTCATGATTCCACAGTAACACACCCCGCCTAGCACTCCGCCGACTGTGTTATAGAAGATGTCTGATAGCTGGAATGTACCCAAGCGAAGCAATAATTGTAGCGTCTCAATACTTACAGAAAAGATAAATGCTATCTTACCGCTTTGCCACAGTATCTTCTTCCAGCCGTTTCCTATCTTTTCTTCGAATGTCCACATCACTACCGCTGAAAACGGTACCATCATGATTACGTTCTCGATGCACTCGGTGGTCAGCTTCTGTTCGCCATTCACGGTCTCCCAGATGTCCCAACCGCCCATGACTTTGGATAATGGATTCATCCACAAATCGCGATTTAACAGAGTTCGGAATAGAATAAGTGAAGTCACGAACGCCAATAGAAACAGCTTCCGAAAGAATACACTCTCTTTGAATTTCTGATACCATGTCACTATGGCACTCTTCCATCCTTTACCTGCTGCGGAAGGTTCATACGCATACAGGTAGAAAAACATGGCGAGGAAGGAAAGCAGGAGTGAAAATCCGAATGGCTCATACAGAGCAGTCAAGATGTTTGTGAGAATCTTTCCGAGTAAATCAATCGTTTCTTTCATCGTCGTTTACAGATCACTGAACAAGTCAGCCTTGTACACACCGTTCTCCAGCATCTTCTTAAAGCTGCCCTTTACGGCCGCAACATCTTCATGGTAGGTCATGCCGTACCAGGTGTCGTTGGTCTTCAGAACCTTCACAGACATCTTGCCCTGCTCCAACAATTCACCGATAAAGATGGGAATCAGATACTCTGCTTTCAGCGGATTGCCCGGAATTTCTTTCTCAAAGAACTCTTTGAAGCCTTCCTCCAGAACATCCAGAAAATCAGGAGTCAAGCCCCACATATTCATGGATACCAGAGAATTTACATCCACAGCCACGCCGTTTGCTTCTGCTCCAGTTGCGGTCTTTACAATGTTCTTTGTCTCCACAACCTCAGTCAGATTATTCTGCTCATCCATCTTGCAGATACCACGGGTTACGCCACCGTTATCAGACAGCGTGTTCTTCAGCACGAAGCCAGCCATACAGGACTTGCCGCCATTCACCAGATACTCATGAACAGCCTTGAAGCCTTCCTTGCCATAGTAATCGTCTGCGTTAATGACGATGAACGGAGTTTTAATTACGTCCTTCGCTGCAAGCACAGCCTGACCGGTTCCCCACGGCTTTGTACGGCCTTCCGGAAGTTCTCCCGGAATATCGTTGATATCCTGGAAAGCGTAGTCTACAGTTACATTGTGAGAGGAGCAAATGGAGGCAATGCGATCACCGATGACCTCTTTGAATTCCTTCTCGATATCCTTACGGATTATAAAGACCACATGATTGAAACCAGCCTCAATCGCATCATGGATCGAGTAATCCATGATGATATGTCCAGCATCATCCACTGGCTCCAACTGTTTGATTCCTGTTCCAAAACGGCTACCGATACCGGCTGCCATGATAAGTAACGTTGTTTTCATAACTTCTTCCTCTTACTAACTTTTATTCTACTGTCACACTCTTCGCCAGATTTCTTGGCTTATCCACATCCAAGCCCTTGGCTACAGACACATAGTAGCCGAGTAGCTGCAACGGAATCACTGCCAAGCTACCAACAAAGTGCTCGTCCACCTTTGGAACATAAACTGTGAAGTTTACCTGATCTTCGATTTCATACTTGCCATAAGTAGTGAGCCCCATCAGATAAGCGCCACGGCTCTTACACTCCAACATATTGCTGATAGTCTTTTCGTAGAGTTCGCTTTGGGTCAGCACGCCGATGACCAGCGTTCCCTGCTCAATCAGACTAATAGTTCCGTGCTTCAGTTCGCCAGCTGCATATGCCTCCGAGTGAATGTAGCTGATTTCTTTCAGTTTCAAACTACCTTCCAAGCAGACAGCATAGTCAATGCCACGGCCTACGAAGAACACATCGTGTGCATTGGCATACTTTGCTGCAAACCACTGAATGCGCTCTTTATCTTCCAAAGTTTTCTGCATCTTCTCCGGGAGAGTCAACAGTTCAGAAATATAGTAGCTGTACTGTTCTTCAGTGATTTTTTCTCTAACCTTCGCAAACTGAACCGCCAGACAGTACATGGCTGCCAGCTGTGCGCTGTATGCCTTGGTCGTTGCAACAGAGATTTCTGGACCGGCAAGGGTGTAGAACACTTTGTCCGCTTCACGGGCAATACTGCTTCCTACCACATTGACGATTGCCATTGTGGTAATGCCCTTCTCTTTTGCAAGTCGCAGTGCAGCCAATGTATCTGCTGTCTCGCCAGACTGGCTGACAACGATCACAAGTGCTTTCTGATTGAGCGGCATCTTACGATAACGGAACTCAGATGCGAGTTCCACACGCACCGGGATATCCGCTATATCTTCCAGCACATACTGAGCAGCCATGCCCACATGCCATGCAGAGCCACAGGCAACAATATAGATTTGCTCAAAGTTTTTAATTTCGTCCTCGGTGATCTCCACACTGGATAGGTCGATAGCGCCGTTCTTGATCACAGAGTTAAGGGTATCCTGAACAGCTTTCGGCTGCTCATGGATTTCTTTCATCATGAAATGCTCAAAGCCGCCTTTTTCGGCAGCCTCGGCATCCCACTTGATTTCAGTGGTCTGCTTCTCGATCTCATCACCATCGAGATTATAAAAATGAGCCTCGCCTGAAACAAGTTTTGCAAACTCAAGGTTACCAATGTAATACACATTGCGAGTGTATTTCAGAATTGCCGGGACATCCGAAGCCACATAGGTCTCACCATCCGCAATGCCGATGATCATCGGGCTATCCTTACGTGCCACCCAGATCTCGCCCGGATAATCCTGGAACATCAGCTCAAGAGCGTAGGAACCACGGACACGCACCATCGTCTTAGCGATAGCATCGATAGGGCCGAGATTATACTTCTTATAATAGTAGTCCACCAGCTTGATGACCACTTCGGTATCCGTCTGGCTATAAAACGTATAGCCGTGTTTCAGCAGCTTTTCTTTCAGTTCAGTATAGTTCTCGATGATACCGTTATGTACGCCAACGACCTCAGACTCGACTGTGCCTGAACCAGAACGGGTGCAGTTGCCTGAAACATGCGGATGTGCATTAGTCTGGCTCGGCTCACCGTGAGTTGCCCAACGAGTATGACCAATACCACAGGTTCCTTTCAATGCCTTGCCGCCATCTGTTTTCTCGATCAGATTGGACAGGCGTCCCTTCGCTTTCACGACCTGTGCCAGATTTTCTCCGTCACGGACAGCCAGTCCGGCCGAGTCATATCCTCTATATTCTAGTTTTGACAAACCATCCAGCAGGATCGGTGCTGCTTGTCGATTTCCTGTAAAACCAACGATTCCACACATAGTTTTATCCCTCCCGTTATTTAATCTATTATACTTTCCCTTTTATGCAAAACGACTCCGGGAACTGCCAGAGTCGTCATTGACTTTATGCCTTATATCCCTTTTCGCAGATCACATTGACCACTTCGTCAACATACTTCTGGCAGGTATCATGGTCAGGTGCTTCCACCATGACACGCACCACCGGTTCAGTACCAGATTCACGCACCAGAATACGACCAGTATCACCCAGTGCCTCAGCAACTTTAGACACTGCTTCCTGCACCGCCGGGTCGTTCTGGGCCACCTTTTTATCCGTCACGCGGACATTTTCCAGTACCTGCGGATAAATCTTCAGCGGTGCCGCCAGCTCACTCATCGGCTTCTTCTTAGCCAGCATGACTTCCATCATCTTCAAGCTGGTCAGAATACCGTCACCAGTGCTTGCATACTTTGAGAAGATGATATGGCCGCTCTGCTCACCACCAATACGGCAACCGTTCTTTGCCATATACTCGTAAACATACTTGTCACCCACAGCAGTCTTAGCGTAGCCGATACCCTGCTCATCAAAAGACTTGTAGAGGCCAAAGTTAGACATAACTGTGGTAACGACTGTATTATTTAACAGCTTACCACGTTCTTTCATATAGCAGCCGTAGATGTACAGGATGTGGTCGCCTGTGATAACATTGCCCTTCTCATCCACACACAAGCATCGATCAGCATCACCATCGTAGGCAAAGCCAACATCCAAGCCCTTCTCCACTACGAACTTCTGCAAACCCTCGATATGAGTTGAACCGGCGTTGTTGTTGATGTTCGTGCCATTCGGCTTATTGTTGATGACGTAGGTGTCAGCACCCAGAGCATCGAAAACGCTCTTAGCGATATTCCAGCTGGAACCATTGGCACAGTCTAGACCAACCCTCACACCCTTGAAGGAGTAGATACCCAAAGAAATCAGATAACCCATGTAGCGGTTGCGGCCTGCCACATAGTCCACGGTGCAACCGATGTGCTCACGGTGCGCAAAAAGCAGCTCCAGCCAGTCCTTATCAAAGACATGGAGTTTGCCATCAATATAGTCCTCCACCAGCAGCAGGATCTCCTCGGGCATTTTTTCACCGTAACAGTCTATCAGTTTGATTCCGTTGTCGTAGTAGGGATTGTGGCTGGCGGAAATCATGATGCCGCAGTCGAATTCATCCACGCGCGCAATGTAAGCCACAGAAGGTGCGGTGGTGACGTGGAGCAGATAAGCATCTGCACCGGAAGCCGTCAGGCCAGCCACCAGACTATATTCAAACATATAGGAGCTGCGGCGCGTATCCTTACCAATGACGATACGAGCAGGATCGATGTCACCATTGCGCTCACGCAACGCATTATAATACCAGCCCAGAAAACGACCTACTTTGTAGGCATGGTCTGCTGTTAATGTAATACCAGCTTCACCACGGAAGCCATCTGTTCCAAAATATTTAGCCATATAAATTTATTTCCCTATTTAAAAAGCGAACCAACAAAAAGCTGTATGCTTTTTGTTGCCTACCATCCGCCACATAGAGGCAGCATACCTGGTTGGCGTAGCCATGCTTTCAGCGTAATTCTAAACTTCATATCTTTCAGCTCCAGTTTTTTATGTCCTTCAGAACGCCAGAATATCTGCCGGAGCGTAGGGAGCTTACGCTCCCAGTAAATCATAGATCACTGAACAGGTCAGCCTTGTACACACCGTTCTCCAGCATCTTTTTAAAGCTATCCTTTACTGCTGCTACATCCTCGTGATAGGTCATGCCGTACCAGGTATCGTTTGTTTTCAATACTTTGACAGACATCTTTCCCTGCTCCAGCAGTTCACCAATGAAGATAGGAATCAGATACTCTGCTTTCAGAGGATTGCTAGGTACTTCTTTCTCGAAGAATTCCTGGAAGCCCTCCTCCAGCACATCCAAGAAATCAGAAGTCAAGCCCCACATATTCATGGAAACCAGAGAATTCACATCAACCACTACGCCGTCTGCTTCTGCTCCGGTTGCCGTCTTTACAATGTTCTTAGTCTCAACAACCTCAGTCAGATTGTTCTGCTCGTCCATTTTGCAGATACCACGAGTCACGCCGCCGTTATCGGACAGTGTGTTTTTCAGCACAAAGCCTGCCATGCAAGACTTGCCACCATTCACCAAATACTCATGGACGGCTTTGAAGCCTTCCTTTCCATAGTAATCATCTGCATTTATGACAATGAACGGGGTCTTGATGACATCCTTTGCTGCAAGGACTGCCTGCCCCGTCCCCCAAGGCTTTGTACGTCCTTCCGGCAGAGTTCCCGGAATGTCGTTGATATCCTGGAAAGCGTAGTCTACAGTTACGTTGTGAGAGGAGCAAATGGAGGCAATACGACCACCAATGACCTCTTTGAACTCCTTCTCGATATCCTTACGGATGATAAATACCACATGATTGAAGCCTGCTTCGATTGCATCATGGATGGAATAGTCCATGATGATGTGATTAGAAGCATCCACCGGTTCCAGTTGCTTAATACCCGTTCCAAATCGGCTGCCGATACCAGCTGCCATAATAAGTAATGTTGTGTTCATATTTTTTCTTCCTCTTTTCATTATTTTTTGTTGCATAGCCCAAACAGCTACACCTATAAAGCCACCAAGCGTATTTTGGAAAATATCCGATAACTGAAATGTTCCTACTCTTAAAAAAAGCTGACATATTTCAATTAAACATGAAAAACCAAAGGAAGTCTTTACAATATTAAACAAGATTTCCTTGTCCAATCCATCTTGTTGAAAAAAACCAAGCACTCCAAAATAAGCAAGTGGGACAAACAGAAGAACATTAAGCATCCCTTCCGTATTTAGGGTGCCATCTGAAGTGAAAACTCCCCATTCCCCAATTATATTTTCCCACGGACATTGCCATATACTGCGACAAATCAAAGTTCTAGACAGCACCATAAACAGGATGGTAAAGAATGCAAATTTATATCGAGTGATCTTATCCGTTCTAAGCATATGCCACTGATGAATAAGGCACTTCTTTAATCCTTTATGTTCTACTTCGGGCAAGGCGATCATGCATATTACTGCGAAAATCAGCCCGAATCCTAAATATTGATATATACTATAAAAAACGTCATCAGCTACTACTTGCATCTTTTCCTTTCCCTAATGTAATTGAATAGTATAGCAATTAAAGTCGCACTTCCTACGCAAATAAAGAAGGATACGAAATTATGGTAATCTTCCTTATACAAAACAAGCGCACACAATGCCACAAAATACATATGGACAAAATATATTGTTCCACTTAAGTTTCTCAGTTTCTTATAAAAATCTCCATGAAGTTCCATCATTGGACATTTATATATAATCAGGCAGAATAGCACGAAAAAGATTGGAAGGTCAAGCATCTGGCTGAGGTACTGCCCCCCCCGATAAGGCTTATAGGAATTTTTATTAGATAAGCAAATAGTGCAATCTTTCCCTTGTGAAGAATTTTTGTCAACTCACCTGACTTCTCAATGTCAGCAATATACATACCTAAAGAAACAAATACTAACGATTGAAAGAAACCATTTCTTGTCGTCGCAAAGATTGAGAAATAAATATTAACCGGAAATGCTAATAATGCCGGTAGCTTGTCTTGATGCCCCCCAAAAGCGGTAAGAACTATACCAACAAGATATGCCACTGATCCAAAACCTACAATCTTTTCTATTGAAATTCTTTTTGATAAAATATCTATAAGAATCAAGGCGAAGATTAAACCATTGAGATACCATAGCGCCCATGAATAAAAATTATCTCCCACGAGGATATAATTCCGAATACAAAGAGCTGCATATTCTACTGTTTTATTTCCTTCAATAAACCATCCATAAACTGTCAATGGCAAATATACGATAGACCATATGATATAAATATTAAAAATCTTTTTTATGCGGTAGCCAAGTTTTGTATGCAAATCTTTTTCCGATTGTTTAACAATCAAGAAATATCCAGTACATGCATAAAAGAACGGTACTGCATAGTTTGATATATTATAGTACACAACTTTGTCTAAGAGAACACTAACAGCTTGAAGTGGTCTCGTGTGTATCCCAATTACAAGATATGCACACAAAAATTTTATCAAATCTATCAGTTTGTAATCTTTATTGCGTTGCACTTCATCCATCATCCCACTTTCTTCATATTTAGGCCTTATGTGAGATTTTCCCTTTCACTTTATTCACAATCTCGAATATCAAGGTATTCTTCATAACTAAGTTTACTGCTGTGTATGCGATAACACCACATAAAATCTCTAATATAAGCCCAATAGTATTTGGCAATTTAAACTGCATAATGATGTAGACACTCAATGTCATCACTGCTGTACTAATAAGCCCCTTTGTCAATGCTTTCATATTAATGGTAAATTTCACCTTTTTCTTCATATAGATGAATTGAACAGCATTTGTGACCAGTTCACTAAATACAGAAGCTATTACAGCACCATTTTGAAGAAGTATAGGAATTAAAGCTGCATTCGTTATAATATTTATCACAGATGCAGATGCTGAAGCAGGCAAAATAATCTTTTCACTCTTTGTACTATAAACAAGCTGGTAACAGAACAAATCTCCAAAGCCTTTGATCAGAATCAGAGGACACATCAAGCGTATTGTTAAAACAGCGGGTTCAAAGGCCTCGCCGTATAAGAACTCAACTGCTTGCGGAGCAACAAGCGCCATTCCTACTGTCATCGGAAAAGTCATAAAACATAGGACTTGAAAACCTTTATCTAATAATTTATAAAATCCTTGTCTGTCATTGTCATAGTAATAGCTAAGCCTTGGTAGCAATGCAGCAGTAATAGCATTCGCCATAGTCAAAACCATTATAATTGTCTTCTGTGCGTATGTGTAGTATCCAACAGATTCATCCGTCGCCAAGATGTTAAGCATTGTCACATCAATTTTATTGTAAATACTCGATAAGAATATAATACACGCAATCAAGATAACAGGTTTCATATGGCGTTTTAACTCGATTCTAGAGAAATCAAGTGCGACATATTTTCTTGCGTTCAGAACATTAAAAACATAATTTCCGCCTGTGGCCAAACTAGATATAAGCGCATATATTACATAATCTTCCCTTGTTTTCACGAATAAAAATAATGCCAAAAGAGAGAGGCCTTTAATAAGTAAGCTTCGCCCTGTAATATATCCATATTCTTCCAGGCCCTGATACATCCAGTCAATGTTAAGATAATTAAAGACAATAGAAAGACCACAGGCTACATAAAGTGTCCATTGTCCATTAAAACCCTCATTAGCAACAACTAGACCAATGAATCCAACAACTGCCAAAGTTGTCGATATAATATTCACAAGCAGAAGCTCGGTGAACAATTTGTTTCTTTCATGTTTTTTTTCTCTAACTTTTGCAAACTCTCGTACTCCATAGGATGGCAATCCAAGTGCTGCAAGTGTCACAAAATAGGAAACAATATTCTGTGCAGAAGCCACTTTACCAACGCCGGCCGGCAGAAGAATCCTTGAGACATAAATAGATGTAGCAAAAGGAAACAGGATATTAGCTATCGTATAAATTACGTTATATATTGAATTTTTAGTTAATGATTTTTGCATTATCTTTTACGGACTATTGTCCAAGAACTCCTTCCATTATTTAACATCGAATTTCTACACAGTCAACCTTATTGGGACTTTTTCACTATCTTAATTATCTTTTTTTCTACTCTATACGGCAAAGAAATAATCTTAGTAACCGTATGAGCAAATCCATATCCAAACCGTTCTGTAAGATTCCATTCTATATTCTGAAGTTTTCTTTCTTTTGCATTAATCCAAGTCATTGAAAATTGATGGATACTTACAGTTTTGTTTGTAATTGTTGTTTTCCCTGTTAGTGGTGACTTCGGCGAAAACACTTCTTCTTCATAGACCACAATTCCTGCATCTAAGTGTTGATATGTTCTCCTTGTATCATCTAGTCCATATTCTTTTAGGATTTCCGTTTGATAATGCGGACACGCAATTAAATTCAGAGTTCCATCTTCGTTATAAAAGGAAATCCTATCATATAAATCAAGAATCTTTTTCAAAGCTGGATGGCCTTTCTCTGCACCAAATCCCAATCCAAACGCCACAGAATTCTCATAGCTTCTTCCCAGTTTGTCTAGCAATGGGTCTCTCATTTCCCACCCACAATACATTCTATCATTTAAAAAACTATCAAGCTCCTTTACTAACTCAACATCAGTGTCCATATATATGCCACCGTACTTATACACGACATCAATTCTGGCATAATCAGATACAAAAGCCCATTTTTTTTCTTTATAAGCGGCTTTCATATATTCATTGCTATTCACATCGTAATTATTTTCATTCCACTCTATTATCTTGTAGTCTGGACAATACTTTTTCCACGATTCTATACAACGCTTTGCTTCTTCTGGAAGAGGATTCCCTCCAAACCAGCAATAGTGTATTACTTTAGGTATCATAAATTCATCCTCATCTTCCTTGTACTCTTAAATGACTGGACACAATATATATCATCATCAGATTGTCTTTCTAACGATCTTCTTCCACTTTCTAGTTACCCGCTTCTTATATTTATCAATCCAGTACAAATATGGCCATCCGATTGTTAACAAATGTAGTTCGCTACGATTTTTCGGCAACTCTTGCTCAACAAACCTATCTGGCAAGATTTCAAAACACGCATCTTGTACAGACACTTTAACACGCATTTTACGCATTTGGAGATGAATATAAGCAAATTCTGTCTGAACTAGTTTCGAACCATTCCACTCGATTCGCAAAACATTTCCATTATTCCAATAATACCGTGCTTTTTTATACGTTTCATTAACAAAGTCGTGTTTAGAAACATCATAAAATGCTCTAATAAATTTTGCAGAAAAGACAGAAGGATTCATGCTTAAATCCTTTTCATAAATCCTTGCTCCATCTTCACGAAAAATACTATGAACATTGTCGTGACCATTACAGTCTTCATCGAACACAAATATTTTGTCCGTTGTAAATGCTTCTTTATATAAAACGCGTCCTTTAAAAGACTTCATAAAGCGACGATTATTATCATACGTGTTTTTATATATTGTCAAATGTCCCGCAGCGAACAATTTATCATAGTCCTCGTTCAACAATGGTGTAACATTTTTTTCGAGGTTTCCAAAAATCAAATCGCAATCACAGTGACCCCAGTAATCAAAATCCTTAATGTATTTCTCAAACAGAAACCCATAGGCAGGTTTGTAATCACATAATTTATACGCTGATTCAAGTACAATCTTAAATCCAAATTTTTCGTTAGCTATCTTACGTATTTCATCAAGTGTAGTTTTAATAACATGAACATTTTCTGGACAGACATAATTAAATTCATTGTCAGTAAAAATCATCCATGTGTATGTAGGGTTGGCCCCACATGATTTAAGAAAAAATGGAAAATAATTATTAAATTGTCCAAAGTACGGTAAAATCAAGACACATCTTTTATTTTTCTTCCTCATCATCAAAACAATACCTCATAAATTCTTCATAATTAGAAAATTCAGGAGCATGTTCTTCCATATACTCAATTGACTGCTTTTCTGTATTGCCTAGCTTAAGCTTATTTGAAAACACATTGTTTATTAAAACGCTACTTTTTGTTTCAAACAGCATAAAGTACTCATGAAAAACCTCTGGATCGGGCCGACGTTTAAAACGCTCATAATACCTCTGAGCTAATTCTTTCGCTTCAGCCTTTTGTTTAGCGTAACGTTTGTCAAAGAATTCATTAATACTCATCAACTTTCTCGCTGGAACGCCCGCATAAACGCTGTCAGACTCGCAATCCTTTGTAACTAGACTCCCTGCTCCAACCACAACGTTATCGCCTATTTTCACATTTCTTTCTATAATTGTATTCATACCAATAAATACATTGTTTCCTATCTCGACGATACCACTAGCTCCAAGGATCCCCCCCCCGACAATTTTTAAGAACCGACCATGAATAATCGTGTGTTAAAATTTTTACACCCTCAGTAATCCTTACATGATCACCAATAGTAATCATCCACGGATACTGCTCATCAATTAGCGTCTTTGTCGGGACATATATAATGCAATCGCTTCCAATTTTCATTCCTATCGATCTTAAGTGTTCAATATAAGATGATGATTCTGCCTTATACCCATAAGCGATCTTTCTCAAAATGCTTTTTATATTCACTTTAGCAATCCTCCTTAATTTCGTTGCTATCATACTGCATTGCTACAAAACCAATTGCCATTCCAAAATAAATCATATAAGCTGTATCCACTCGAATTGCCGAGCTGTGCCACATCAAAAAAATCATAGCGACTGTGAAAATAGCACTTGCAATCATATATGGCCGAATCGCATTAGGATACCTTTTTAACTTTGCCAACATCGTAATAATCAATGTAACAAAGAAAAACACGTACAATCCAAAACCGCCAATTCCGCATTCCAAATACGTCCATTGATTTGTAAACCAGCGATAATTATAGTCTCCATAAGCTCTGTAAAAGTCACTCTGAAAAAATGAAAATGCAGATGTGTCACAATTACCAATACCCAAACCAAACCACTCTTTAATCGGAGTTCTCAGGAATAAATTATTAATCACTTGGAATGATCCGACACGTGGAATTCTATACCCCTCATCAAAAGTCGCAGTTGCATAATCCATAAAATTCTTTTTATTAAAAAGAATATTCAACATATCCGGTGCCAAACGATCAACCAAATTGACAACAACCACAAAGCCCAGTAATAAACCAACTAGAATACCTAACTTTCTAACTGTAAGACCTTTTTCAACATATTGATTAATCAGTGCTGACAAAATAATGCATAACACGGCCAACATTAACATCATCTTTTCCTCAGCCATTGCACCTAGCATAAATGTAGTCGCAATAATAAACGCAAATTTTTTGAATGTAGTTTTTTTAGCAAAATAAAGGCTTGAGTAAAAGCATAAAAGCAACAGGCAGAATGGATTCAAGCCACCACCGCCCCAAAAAATTCCTCCACCAAAATCATCGCTAAAAAGCCCAAGGACAAAATACTTATATATACCAACAAGCGCATTAAGTATTTGTGACGCAAAATAAAATCGAATCACTTTTTCGACATCATCAAAAAAGAGAATTACTCCAAAAAACAATATAAAATAGCGGCAGAGATTTCTTATTCCCCAAAAAATGAGCAACGGTTTTACATAATTTATTCCAGCGCCAACCATTAAAAACAGCAAAAGTGCAATCAAAATATAGAGAAGAGGGGCGCATCGATTTTTAATCTCCTTAATATACTTTGCTTCAAAGTAAAGCAACATCAAATTCAAAACATCACACAAATAGAATGTTGAAAGGCTAATACCAAACAAACTATACGCTACAGAGAACACAATGCATGCGTATAGTATCCAAAATATGCACTTCTTTGGTGTAACTATAAATAATTCTCTTCGCATACTTTTATCTCCCTAAATATTGTTGAGCTCTTATCAACACGATAGTGCTGAAACTCATCTTATGTCTAATACAAAAATGAATCATTCTTCTTGCTCTTGAAAAACTAGCATCTGGTACCATCCATACAATTTTTTGAACCATCTTATTTGTACACATTTGGGAAATCGAACGATGGATTTCTTTAACACCAATTTCTTTTACACAATTGACTTCGCTTTTCATACAAGCAAGCAAGTTATCCAAAAAAGGTCTTTTAATCCTGTATCTCACTTCATCGCTGTAAACATCTGATGCACATAATTCTTCTAAATGCAGTTGAAATGCGACAAGCTTTTCAAAGCGATCTGGCTTATATACATGTGTAAGCGACTGGTCATTTTCGCAATAATAATAATATGCCTTATGTACAACATTAACACTATGTACATTCGGCATGAGTTTCATTAGCGAATACACATCTTCACTAATATACTTTCTTTCGGAGACAAAATGGAAGTTGCATTCTGCCAATAGTTGTCTTCTATATAAGCAACTCCACGCGCTCATTAACAAGTCACTGGCTGTTCCTGTTTTAGGATCTGTACAAATCAACTCTGGTAGAAATTTTGATAAAACTTCTTCACCTTCATACTTTTCCAACGGTGTTTTTGGAATAAATGTTTTGGTAATATTTCCCTGTCTATCAACGTCATGATGTCCAAATTCAATCAAATCTGGATTATCTGAAATTATGACTGTATATAATTCTTCAAACAGTCTTGTATCAATATAGTCATCACTATCAAAAAAAGCAATATAATCTCCAGTAGCAACATCTAAGCCAGAATTTCTCGCCTCACCCAGACCAGCATTTTTTTTATGTACAACCTTAATACGATCATCAACTTTTTCCCAATTATCACACATTTGTGGGCAATTATCCGGAGAGCCGTCATCAACAAGAATAATTTCAAGCTTTTTGTAGGTCTGATTCATGACACTATCAAGGCATCTATTCAGATATTTTTCCACATTATAAATTGGCAGTACAACACTAAATTTAATTTTTTCTTCTGTTTGCTTCATCATATTCTCCTCATAGATGCGCTAAACTGTATTTTTCATACAGCAGTACTACAATTACATATCGTTAACAATAATTCTATACTTCTCATCCCATGTTAGCTTACTGTTCACATATTTATAACCATTTAGTCCCATCTGCTTTGCCAGTTCTTTGTCCTGTCCTAATGTTACAATTGCTTTGCACCAGTCTTCCTTGATGCCTTCAAGTGCCTGGTCCGTATTTACGAATACACCACAGTCAACTTCTTTTAGCAGCCTACAAAAACTTGTATCAAATGCAACTATTGGCACTGCATATGCCATTGCCTCGAGCAGCACATTTCCACTTGTTTCTCTAAGACTCGGCAAAACAAAAACATCTGCCTGCTGATATGCTTCAGCAATTTGATTCAGCGGACGGTTACCCATTAATTTTACATTTTTTCCAATACCACTATCTGCTATTTGTTTTTCAATTAATGCATGATCATCGCCATCACCAAAAATCAAGAGTTCCCAATTCATATCGGTAGGCATCAAAGAAAGAGCGTCAACAAGAAAAGCTATTCCTTTTTTTCCAATCAATCTTCCTACAAAAACGATTTTGAGAATATCGTTGTTTCCTTTCTGAATAGGAAGATTTCTGTATTCATCTCTTAATGCCAACTCCGGCATTAATGGCACATCTTTTCCTACGATGCGAGAAATTTGCTTTTGAGTTTCATTATTTATGCAATATATCTTATAATATGAGCGCAGTGCTTTCTTATAAAAGGGATTCCATGAACAGCTCTTATTTACAAACTCTCTAAAACTCGCAACCAGTTGATTCTTTTCATAGACCTTCAATGGCCTTGGTGTTACCTGCGCACCTCCCATTGGCCCCCAAATCACCTTTGCACCTTTAGCCTTATATAACTCACTTGGGATTCTGTAATCATTCATAGTAACATGATGAATTACATCAAAATGGATTCCTAAATGTTTAACCCAAAGCCATGCCCAATGCTGCCATAAAATATAATACATATGATGAAAAGCGGAATGCTTTTCTCTGAACCAGTTAAGTGCATTAGGGACATCAACAATAACTAATTCGACATGTTGTATATTAAATTCTTTGAGACCTCTTCTCGTGTCCTTCTCATTGAATTTCTTAGTAAGAAGGATTATTCTATCTCCATCTTTATAGTTTTTCTCGTACTGTAAAACCCAATTCCAACCAATACTATCCTCTGAACCCTTATAAGGGTTCACGCTATATGCAGAAATAAGATAATTCACCATTTCACCTCCCAAGAATCAATGTTGAAAGCATATGATTTTTTCTAACGACGTATTTTGACAGAAAAATCGGAGCAATCAATCCAAAAAACAGCATCATCCATGCGTATACTAAATAATCAAATCCTAAAATTTTGCCACATACAACAAAAATCGCCTGCTGCACATAATAGCCAATCATATATATATCCATTCCATAATCACCTAGCACCATCCATAGCTTTTCTCCACAATGGTAATGTTCAATCTGCACTGCAATAACAAAAAGCAGAAATACGCCAATAACGGTTACTGCAGTTGCCAAACTCCAAGACTGAGACTTATAAATACTAACAAACGCAAGCATCATATATCCTACGGAAACAACCGCTATTAACACTATTCCTTTTACTGACATGAGTAGTTCGGAATTCTTTATTATTTCAAAAAGATGCTTTCTCACAGCACCGCCCATAAAGTAAATCCATGCGTAACTCAGGAAAAAGCCAACAATATATCCAGACTGTTTTAATACAACAGTGTTTAGCATATATAGTACAAACATAACACCCGCTAAAACCGTACGACTCACACTATCAAATAAGATTCCAAAAATAGAAATAACAAACAAAGCATACAGAAACCAAAGGCCACCATTCGGATTGTTTCTTCCAATTAAAACATCTACTACAAGAGTAGAATAATTAAGTGGATTCCTTGCAAATGCTCCAAATAATAGCTTAAGAACGGCTGTGACCACTGTTAAAAAGAAATACGGTACCATCAGCCGCTTAGCTTTTTTTACAATAGCTTGTTTCTTTTCGCTAATGCTACGTCTTTTCTCGCCTTCAAGAAATCCGCTAATAAAGAAAAAAGCTGGCATATGAAAACAATAAACAAAACTTTTTATAAAACCCAAAATAGTAGGCGTTTCTGTCAGATTAAAAGAATGTCCAATGACGACACAAAGCACAGCCATTCCACGCATTATATTTATTTCATTAAAATATTGTTTTTTACTTTTTTCCATCGTCAAGCCTTTCTCTTTCTATCTCTAAAAATTGTTCTACCCTTTGTTTTGTAGAAAGTTTGTATCTGTATTTCATGCAGTTTTCAATATACATTTCACTGTTAGAAACCACGTCATTCAAATCGGATTTATTCCACTGTTTCTTCGCAATGCCAAGTTGATAATCTTTGATATAGGTAGAATTTAGCGGAACGTCTGTTGTGACAATAGGCGTTCCAACTTCAAACCCTTTGGGAAGATGGTCAAAATACGGCAAAATATATGCTCCCCTCTTCATTTCCTAATCCTTGTCCTCTCCACATCTTCCTCAATCCCACTTTAACTAGAGCAGTTGCATGACATAATTATTCTTTTATATCTCGTTTCCACTTTCCATACAATAATTGACTCGGAAGGAAAAGAGCACAATATAAAATTTTGTCACTACTATTACTCAAAAGCTCACCACTTTTTCTTCCAGCGAACTTTCCGTATATTTGATACTGCAACATTGATTTGATTCTTATTTTCATGCAAGCATTCGAGTCCAAGAATGCCTCTGCTCTAGCTATGCATCCATTCGGGGACTTTATATTGTGTTTTCTACGGTTATTAGTCAGACCATCTTCGAGATAATCTGAAATGTAAATTACACGATTAAAGAATCGCATTTTATACTTTTCAGACATTCTAACCCAAACGATATCCTCACCTAGAAACTTTTCCCCTTGAAACTCAGGAAATAGATATTCTTTTAGACAGTGCGTATACCACACTTCCGCCATATCTCCACCAATATTTCTATTAATTCGGCACTCAACATAGGATTCTTTCATCCCATCCTGTGGCACACCAGATGTACTTAGATATCCACCATCCGGCTTTCCTCTCAAAAAGCTAAAGCCACAAAGATCACTCTCGTTTTTGTACTTTTTATAAATCTCATTGACACAAGAAATTGCATCTACTGTAAGAGAATCATCGCTGTCAACAATAAATGTCAACGGAGCCTTTATAAACTGATATGCATAATTCAGAGCCGTGTGCTTTCCGCCATTTTCTTTTTTATGATAAGAAATTGGAAAATCTGCCGTCTGCTTCATTTGCTCGACACGTTCGCTTGTATCATCCGTACTACCATCATCTACAATGAGCCACTCAAAGTCCTTACAGTCCTGAGCACATAAGGATTCATATAGTTTTTCCAGAAGTTTTCCTCTATTGTAGGCGGGTGTAAGAACTGTTATATTGCTCATTTTAGACCCCTATCATTTTTATAATTTCACTTTTCTAACTAAATTATCCTGGACAATCTGCAACACACTTGACAAAAGTAGGGTTAATCCAATTGTCCACAATACAATTTCCAAGTTACCTACTTGTTTTCCTTCCGTTGTCTCCTTTTCAAAGAAATAAAGAATAAACGGATGGATGATATAAATTTCATAAGATATTGTTCCTAACCAAATCAGAAATCTTTTCTGTATCTTCACTTTTTTCAATAATTCAATTAGAGGAACAATAAATGCTATCGTGATAATATTCCGAAGAACCGACTGAAACAATTGATTATCAAAACCCACCACACTTAATGTGAGTCTTCCGATAAACAAAATTGCAAAAGCTACAATTGCAACAATTTCTTTCCTCAAAAAACCGATTTCAAAATAAGAATCTATTTTTCTCTCATACATCGCCCACAAAATGCCGAGAGGCATTCCAATAATAGATGCATACATTTCATCTCGCGGGTTAACAAAAGCACTTATCAAGATATAAGCAATAGTTATAACCGCAAACCAATATGCTCCTACATTGATTTCTGTATGGTTAAACACTGCATAGAATACAATGTATACGGCTATAATCACCCATATAAACCAAAGCGGTTGAATGTATCGAATTGTAAATGCTTCAGCAATTGCTCTTGTAGGTGTTTGCCCCCCCCCGATAATTTCCAGTCCTATCCAGACGATTGCGACTATCACATAGGGAGCAATAATGTTCAAAAGCCTTTTGGACAGAAACCCTTGAAGATAATTTTTCTTTTGCAGTAACCCACAGGTCAAGCCATAGCCTGACATAAAGAAGAAGAATCCCACTATCGGAAAAGCAATGTACCAAATCGGTTTCACATACACAGGTAAATTTGATAACCGAAAAGATATGTGGTGCAACATGATAATTATTGCCGCAATTCCTTTACAGCAATTCGTAGTCGTCCTATCCAATCGGCCACCCATTACTTCGTCTCCATCTGCTGTGCAATATCAGCATCCACGATTTCCTCGCCGGTCTTATGCTTCAGTTGCTCCTTGGATGCTTCACTCAGACCGTTGTTGATCACGCAGTTCATATCGCAGGTGCTGCACTTATCCAGATCCTCTTTGGTAACTTTGCCATCACGATAATCGCGGCAGATTTTCAGCTCGTACATGCTGTACGGATGTTTGGTGAACAGAGCCTTAAACTTGTGAACCAGAACCCAAGTAGCGGGCTTCCAGATATACTTGTGCATCGCAGGACTTACGCTGCCGATCATCCAGCAGTCACGGTCACAGCAACGAACCTTTGCACGAACTTTCTCTGCTTCCGGGCTGTTCCACAGCTCGTCCCAAGTCTGGTTGTTCAGGTTGCCCATGACCTCTTTGTCCTTGGTGCCATTGCAAGGCATAACATCACCATACGGATCGATGAAGAAGGTATCGAAACTCATGTCGCAAGGCAGCAGACGCTTCTGGCCGTAGATGTAATTGATCAAACCGTGATTAAAGTATGCACGGAACCATTTCTTCGGGCTGTTGCTACGGAGCAGTTCGTTGACCAGATTTTCAAAGTTCTTTGCGACCATCGGACGGTCGTGGATGATGTTCTTGGCCTCAACGAAATAGAAGCTGTTGTGCAGGGAAGCGGTTGCAAACTCCATGCCCATCTCGTTGGAAATTTTGTACAGTGGAACCAGGTCAGGAGCATTCTTGTCCTGAACGGTCATACCAAAACCGACATCCTTCATGCCCATTTCACGCAGCTTCTTCAGTGTGCCGTAACCACGCTGGTAGCCGTTCTGCAGGCCACGAATCTCATTGTTGGTCTGCTCCAGACCCTCGATAGAGATACGAATACCGATCTGAGGGAACTCCTTACACAAATCAACGATACGATCTGTGAAGAAACCGTTCGTGGAAATAACGATACGGTCAGACTTCTTGTACAGTTCACGCACGATATCCTTCAGGTCGGTACGGATGAACGGCTCGCCGCCGGTGATGTTGGTGAAGTACATCTTCGGCAGTTTCTTGATGGTTTCGATGCTGATCTCCTCTTCCGGCTTGGAAGGTGCCTTATAACGGTTGCACATGGAGCAACGAGCATTGCAGCGGTAAGTGACGATAACCGTACCATTCAGTTTCTTTTCGTTATTGTTAGCCATTTTTCTAATACCTCTATCTCTCTTTTTATCTATAAACTTTCATAATTTTCTTGTAATACTCATCGATGGTATCGAAGCTGATGTCCTTGCAGTTCGCACTGTACTCCGCACACAGCTTCTTATCACCCCAGAGCTTCTCAACCTTCTTCTTCAGGTCTTCGCCATTACCGCTCTCAAACAGCTCGCCGGTCTTGCCGACCTGAATCAACTCCGGGATACCACCAATGTCTGCTCCCAGCACCGGTGTGCCATACATCTGGGATTCCATCACAGAAAACGGGCAGTTCTCATACCACTCAGAAGGATAAATGGAGAACCGTGCCTCACGGATCAGCTTCTCCAGTGCCTCGCCTTTCTGGAAGCCAACGTTCTTGATGTTCTTAATACCATTTACTGTCTCTTCCAGCGGGCCAGTACCGGCGAAGATGAACTGCACATCCGGCAGTTCTTTACAGACCTTGATGAGTGTGCCGATGCCCTTCTCCTCAGAGAAGCGTCCGAAGTAGAGAACGTAATCCTTCTTCTCCGTTTCTTTCCACTCCACCTTATCGATGAAGTTGTGCATTGCCACGGTCTTTGTTGCAAACAGCGGATTGCTGTCCATTTTGCTCTTCATGAACTCGGAGCAACAGATCATGGTGTCAATGTACTTGTAGGTGCCCTTCCACTTCCAGAACTCAGCCTCCATCATGCCGATGGCAGATTTCGCCGTGGAACCGTGAATGCACTTGCCTTTCATGCAGTTCACGAAATGACCACCGAGGCACTTCTCACAGTTCTGGTGGGTGTTCGGATCGTTCAGCATGTGGTTCGGGCAGACAAGCTGGTAGTCATGTGCCGTGAAGATGATCTTGCAATCCCTTCCGGTCTCCTTGCGCCACTTCACGATTTCCAGAATGATGGAAGGTGTCAGCTGGTAGTTAAAATTGTTCAGGTGACAGACATCCGGCTTGAAGTCGTCCAGAACTTTTCTCAGTTGTACTCTTGCTTCCTTACTGTAGATAGTTTTGATCGGGTAAGTCAGCTTGCTCAGTTTGCTGCCGCCGTGGAAGTCCATATCAGATGTATAAGCATTGACACGGTTGCCCACACAGCGACCTTCGTGTTCCATACCGAAGTACTGAACCTCGTGTCCGTGCTGCTCCAGTGCCTCACCCAGCTTAAATATGTACGTCTCCGATCCGCCATTCGGATATAAAAATTTATTTATTATTAATACTCTCATCGGCTCTTCTCCCATACAATGCAAGTGTTTTATCCACTACTTCATCCCAGTTGTATTTTGCACAGATAAAGTCGGCTGCCTGTTCTTTTAACTTTCCTACCTTCCGAATATCATCGCATGCGTCCTGCAGTTTTTCTGTCAGGTCCTTGATATTGGATTTTCGGAATATGATTGCTTTATCTTCTACCACCTCGGTACATTCCGGTATATCAGATACCAGACAAGCATTTCCATAACTCATGGCTTCCAGAAGACTTAATGGCATTCCTTCCAGATCAGACGGCAGCGTATAGATGTAAGCGTTGCTGTATAATTCATCCAGCATCGCTCCCTGCACAAATCCGGTAAAGAGAATCCGATCGTCACCCTTCGCCAGTTCTTTCAATTCCTTCATAAAGGAATCTGTATCACTGGAACCGCCTGCGATGACCAGCTTTTTATCTGTTTTGACATCCTTGAACGCTTCAACCAAATACCGGATACCTTTTTCCGGTACCAGTCGACCAAGAAATAATATGTAGGAATCTTTCGTCAGTCCAAATTTTTCTGTTATTAAACCAGCTTCTCGGGTTTCTGGTCTGTTCACTCCATTCGGAACGAAATGTGTCTCCCTGCCATAGGTATCTCTGAAATAATCCTGAACACCTTTACTCAAAACGATGATTTCATCTGCATATTTTACAGCATTCTTTTCACCCTGACGGATGAATTTAGAGCCAAATCCTGACTTCCATTTTTCCCGTTGCCAGTCTATACCATGAATGGTAACCACAACCCTCTTTCCAAACCTCTTTGGAAGCCATGAAAAAAAAGCTGGACCTTCTGCATGGATATGTACCACATCATATTTTCCAAAAGCACTGTACAGAGCCGCAAAGAAAGAGGAACTCACCGCTGCAAGACCTTTTCCTTCAATAGTTGGAACAAATTTCTGTCGGATTCCATCATATTCAATTTTATTGTCATACTCTGCACCACTCACGTGATGACCAGATCTGTTGTAACAGGTAACCCGACATCCATCTCGTGCCATTCTGGTGCACAGTTCTTTTACAACAATCTCTATCCCGCCCTCACGGGACAGTCTTTTTTGTCCGAACATGGACACTGCAAATTTATCTTTCATAATGTTCTCCAACCAATATTGTCCCCTCTACTCCTTTATATCTATGTACTTTTGTTGAGTAGACATTCCTGCACTCTACATACTTAAAAGAAGTAGCCTCTTCAGAATTTCGTATGCTTTTTATTGACCTTTTACAACAATCCTACTTCGATCCAACCTTCCCCAGCACAACAGCCACGGTCTTAAACAGAATCTTAATATCCAACCCCGGATTCCACTTTTTAATATACTCGGTATCCAGTCTTACAACTTCTTCAAAGTCTGTGATATTACTTCTTCCGCTGACTTGCCACATACCGGTAAGTCCCGGCTTGAATGCCAGTCTGGAGCGGTGATGCATCTCGTATTTCTCCCACTCGTCCACTGTTGGCGGTCTGGTTCCCACAAGGCTCATATCACCTTTGAGCACATTCCAGAACTGCGGGAATTCATCCAGAGAGTAATCACGGATAAAGTTTCCGATTCCTTTGATAATACGCGGATCGTTATCCATCTTGAACATCATACCATCTTTGATATCGTTCTGCGCCATCAGCTCTTTCTTCCGCTCTTCTGCATCCATATACATGCTTCGGAATTTGTAAATGTTGAATTTTTTGCCATTTTTTCCAATTCGCACCTGCTTAAAGAAGATCGGTCCCGGTGACTTAATATAAATGATTGGTGCTACAAAGATAAAAATGATACCTGTCAGTAGCATTCCAACCAGTCCTCCGCAGATATCCATCGTCCTTTTGAAGATCAGCTGACCGGCGCTTACCATATTGATGCTGGTCGAAAGCACCGTATATCCTTCCAGCTTTTCCACAATCTGGTTGGAAGAATCATCCGCAACTCTTGCCAGCTTGATATGTATGGTAATTCCCATGATACCGAAATTTTTGATCATTTTATCCGGAAGCGCAAGCTCTGTCGGAATGCTGAAAAGTGCTTCATCCACCCAGTTCAACTGTGCAAAATCTTCAATCGCACTCTCTCCACAAAATACCGGGAATCCATGATAATTTGGAATTTCATTTTCTTTTGCATCAATAATTCCAATTCCCATTACATGAAACTCACTGTAGGGATTGCTGGTAAATGCCTCCACAATTTCTCTATAATTCTTTTTTCCACCGATCAGAAGGATCGCTCTTTTCCCTGATGCAGGGCCTCTGTGCTTGGAAAGCCATTTTTTCAACAAAATCCTTCCTATATATAATACGCAGATCGATATGATTGGGAATGCAAATATAACAACTCGTGAGTAATTGCTCGACTCTTTCATTGCAAACAAATAAGCAATCACACACACGGTCACGATGATTGCGTGCTTTGCGACTGCCTTAGTCTCCAACCAGTACCCTCTTCTTAAGATGCCCTTGTAACTTCCCATCATCAGTCCCACAACCAGATCGATCGCCGCTATCGCAAAAAACACATTCCGGTAAAGCGGTGCTTCTCTGTAATATGCAGTCCCATGATGTAACCAGTGAGCAAGTAAATAAGATAATTCCAACAATATTAAATCTAACAAAATAAAATCCCAGTGTTTTAACCAACTGGAAGTTTTCTTTCTGTACATAAGTGAACCCAACCCTCTTAAACATTACTTTCGTAATTTTTCTTCTCTAACATTTATAACATATTTCGTATAAAAGGTAAAGCAATCTCCATGTACAATTCTCTTTTTCGACATTTTATCGACTTTCTGCGCAAAAAAGCCATTAGTTTTATCTACTTTTTCCTGAAAACTAATGACTTTTTAATTATTTATCAATTATTGTATTTTCAATTATAGATTTTTACCCTTTCCATACAATAATCACCTTTTTTGCTGCTGCAATCTGATTTCTGACAGATTTTCTACTTTGTCAGTGCAATAATCGCCTTCACCACATCGTCAATTCCCATCTCAGAGCTGTCGATCAGCGTTGCATCTTCAGCCTGCTTAAGCGGTGCGATCTCTCTTGTCATATCGCGCTCGTCTCTTTCCTGGATATCCTGCCTGATCTGTTCAAAATCACAGGCTTCTCCTTTTCCTTCCAGTTCTTTGAACCGGCGCATTGCGCGGCATTCTACACTTGCAGTCAGATACACTTTAACGTCCGCATTCGGAAGTACATTGGTTCCGATATCTCTTCCGTCCATAACGACATCTTTTTCTTTTGCAAGATTCCTCTGCAGATCCAGAAGCTTTGCACGGACTGCCGGTACTGCCGAGCTTACGGATGCCATATTTCCAACCGCTTCCTCACGAAGCTGTGAAGTGATGTTTTCTCCATTCAAATAGACTTGCTGCACACCATTTTCATAACCAAGCTCTACCTTTGCATCCTCGCATGCTGCCTCGATCTTCTCTACTTCTCCCGGTACGATCCCTTTTTTCAGAAAATGTACGGCAAGTCCGCGGTACATTGCCCCGGTATCTACATAGATGAATCCCAGTTCCTTTGCAACCAGTTTTGCGATCGTGCTCTTTCCGGCACCTGCCGGTCCGTCAATTGCGATATTATATCCCATTTTATATCCTCCCTGTTTCACTCACATTTTCTGTTTACGCCATCTCTGGATTGCTTTGCGATATCTATAATCCAAAAACTACCAGATATTACTTCCTGCCGCATATGCAGTCGACCATGCGATCTGCAGATTGAATCCACCGGTCAGTGCATCCAGATCCAGCACTTCCCCTGCAAAATACAGTCCCTGTACCAGCTTTGACTCCATCGTAGACGGATTGACTTCTTTGACTTTTACGCCGCCCCGTGTAATAATTGCCTCTTTGAAATCCCGAAGCCCGGTCAGTGTCACAGTAAAATACTTGATCAGATGGACGAAATTCATCCGCTCTTCTTTTGTGATCACATTGACCTTCTTTTCCGGATCAATGCCGCTTAAGTGGATCATGACCGGAAGTAATTTTGCCGGAAACAGTCCGGTAACTGCATTTTTAAACTGTTTATTATGGTTTGCATCAAATTCGCGCAGCACTCTCGCATCCAGCTGCTCTTCGGAAAGTGCCGGCTTCAGGTCGATGACCAGCTTTAACTCATGCTTTTTCTGCAGGATTTTACCTACATAGGCACTCGCACTGATGATCAGTGGTCCGCTTACTCCAAAGTGGGTGAATAACATTTCTCCGAAATCACTGTACAGCTCTTTCTTTCCGTCATAGACCGTTGCCTGGACATTCCGGAGGGAAAGCCCCATCAGTGCCGGAATGTACTCTTCTCTGACATTCATCGGAACCAGGGAAGGTGCAGGTTCGGTAATCTTGTGTCCCATCGCTTCTGCAAAGCGATAGCCATCTCCGGTGGAACCTGTTGTCTGATAGCTGACACCACCGGTTGCGATAATGCAGGCATCCCCTTCTTCTTTGCTTCCATCTGCCATGACAAGATAGGAAAATCTTCCATCCTCTGCCACAACTTTTTCTACATTGGAATAAAGATGGATGTGTACTCCATTTCGCTTCATTTCCAGCTCCAGTGTGCGGATAACATCCGAAGAATGATCCGACTGCGGAAATACACGGTTGCCACGCTCTGTCTTCAGACGCAATCCTGCATTTTCAAAGAAATCCATCACATCCTGGTTGGTAAATCCGTAAAAACTGCTGTACATAAACTTCTCATTGGATACCATATTTTGGAAAAGTTCATCCACGTCACAGGCATTGGTGACATTGCATCTGCCTTTTCCCGTGATGAAAAGCTTCTTTCCAAGTTTTTCATTTTTCTCAAATACGTGGACTTCATTGCCATTTTTCGCCGCAAAAATCGATGCGAACATACCGGCAGCTCCGCCCCCTACGATCAGTACTTTACTCATTTGATCCTTACCTCATCTTCTACAGGCTCCAGTTCATCTCTGGAATAAACCTGATATTCGTCCCAGATGTCCTCCAGTGTCTCCAGCGTCTCGATGACATCATCCTGCTTCTTCATACAGAGTGCAACCACCAGTGCATTGATCACACTGAGCGGTGCAACCAGGGAATCTACGATAGATGCCATATCACTCTTGGCAATCAGATTGCAGGAGGAATAGAGATTCATCGGTGAATTCACACTGTCGGTCAAGGTTATTACCTTTGCTTTCCGGTTGCTGGCAAATTCCAGTGCTTTTAAAGTACGCATGGAATATCGTGGAAAACTGATCCCGATGATCACATCTTCTTCCCCGATCCGGATCAGCTGCTCAAAAATCTCGCTGGAACTGTTGGTATCGACCTCTACCACATCCTCACAGATCAGATTCAGATAGAAAGTCAGGAATTTTGCCAGCGGTGCACAGCTTCGGATTCCGATCACATAAACCTTTTTTGCCGCAAGGATCGTATCCACCGCCAGCTCAAATGCATGATTGTCCACAGATTCCAATGTCTGCTTGATCTTCTCGATATCAGACTGCAGAACCGTCGCCAGGATCTCGCTCCGGTCGATCCGTCCGTAGGTCACTTCCATACGCTGGATAGAATTCAGCTTGGTACGCACCAGTTCTCCCAGTGCTTTCTGGAATTCGGGATAGCCTTTATATCCAAGCTGTGTTGCGAAACGGACAACCGTTGATTCGCTGACACCGACTGCCTCTCCCATCTTTGCAGCCGTCAGGAAGGCTGCTTTATCATAATTTTCTTTGATGTAATCCGCAAGCCGCTTCTGTCCCTTGCTGAACTTCGGATATTTCTCATCAATTCTAATCAGTAACTCATTTTTTGTGCTCACAATTTGCCTCCAAATAAGAAACGTGCCTTTTTATAAAATCATTTACTTCTATTATAAATAAGGTCACAACCCTTTTTATTATAAGCAAAAGAGCCATAAAATTCAACTCGAATTTTATGGCTCCTGAGGTTACGTTTTGCTCACAAAATACTGTCTGTAACAGCTTTCGTCAGTTCGTCGTTATTATACCGGATAACTTCCGTCTTTTGCAATTGTAGCATCTACTTTCTTCTCCTGTGCCTCGCGGTATTTGAAGAAGTCTGTAGCTACCTGTGGGAAGAGTGCGTAGCTGAGTACGTCTTCATCCTGCTCTTTGTACTGTTCCATCTCTTTTTCAAGAGTTCCGAGTTCATCCGGGATCAGGTCTGCCGGACGGCATGTGATAACTTCCGGATTGTCTCCGAGTACTTTCTGAACAACATCCGGGTTGAACGGTTTAACAGTTGCACCGTATTTTCCGCTCAGGATGTCTTTCGTCTCTTTTGTTGCCATCTTGTAGCGTTCGCCCATCAGGACATTGAATACTGCCTGTGTACCAACGATCTGTGATGACGGAGTAACCAGCGGTGGTTCACCAAGGTCTTTACGAACTCTCGGTACTTCTTCAAGTACGTCGTAGAACTTGTCTTCTGCTCCCTGCTCTTTGAGCTGGGAAGTAAGGTTAGAAAGCATTCCACCCGGTACCTGGTACAGAAGAGTCTTGATGTTAACACCAAGGTTCTTCGGATTGAGAAGTCCGCTGTCAAGTGCTTCGTCACGGATCGGACGGAAGTAATCAGCGATCTCAGCCAGAAGACTCTGGTCAAATCCTGTATCATAAGGTGTTCCCTTGAATGTCTCAACCATAACTTCTGTTGCCGGCTGAGAAGTTCCAAGTGCGAACGGTGAAATAGCGGTATCGATCACGTCTACACCGGCTTCAACTGCTTTTAAGTATGTCATTGAAGCAACACCTGATGTGTAATGTGTATGCAGCTGGATCGGGATATCAACAGCTTCTTTTAATGCTCCGACAAGTTCTGTTGCCTTGTACGGAAGAAGAAGACCTGCCATATCTTTGATACAGATAGAGTTTGCACCCATATCTTCGATTCTCTTTGCGATGTCTACCCAGTAATCCAAGGTGTAAGCATCTCCAAGTGTGTAAGAAAGCGCGATCTGTGCTTCTGCTTTCTCAGCGTTAGCTGCTTTTACTGCTGTCTGAAGGTTTCTAAGGTCATTCAGACAGTCAAAAATACGAATGATATCGATTCCGTTTGCAACAGATTTTTTAACGAAGTATTCTACTACATCATCTGCGTATGGACGGTATCCAAGGATGTTCTGTCCACGGAAGAGCATCTGAAGTTTGGTATTCTTGAATCCGTCACGGAATTTACGAAGTCTTGACCATGGATCTTCATGCAGGAAACGAAGGGATGCATCAAATGTAGCTCCGCCCCAGCACTCTACGGAATGATATCCGACTTTGTCCATTTTATCTACGATCGGAAGCATCTGTTCTGTGGTAAGTCTTGTTGCGATCAGGGACTGATGCGCATCACGCAGAACTGTTTCCGTAATCTTAATCGGTTTCTTTTCAATTGCTGCCATTATATCTTCCTCCAATTATTATAAGGTTTATTAAGCTCCAGGATTGTTATCTCACTGTCAGATACGCGCTGCTCGCAGCGCTAAGGAAACCTGACGGTTTCCTTCTGTGCCTGATGACACAGTCTGACATTTCGATAGCAACCGCGATTTGCCCTTGCAAGCAAGCAAATCGCTTCCTGTTGCTACATTACTCCGAAAATAGCCATAAATGTTCCGGCTGCTACGGCTGTTCCGATAACTCCGGCTACGTTCGGTCCCATTGCATGCATCAGAAGGAAGTTGGTCGGATCTGCTTCCGCTCCTACTTTCTGAGATACACGGGCTGCCATAGGTACGGCAGATACTCCGGCTGAACCAATCAGCGGATTTACCTTGCCATGTGTGGCTACGCACATCAGTTTTCCAAACAGGACACCTGCTGCGGTACCGAATGCGAATGCGATCAGACCAAGTAGTACGATCTTCAATGTGCTGACATTTAAGAATGCCTCTGCACTTGTAGTAGCACCTACAGATGTACCAAGCAGGATAACTACGATGTACATCAGGGCATTGGAT
>ERZ835080.381-NODE-381-length-49857-cov-4.845307_pt1 | contig 49857 bp, 46 predicted proteins | sample MGYA00519688_ERZ835080 | MGnify/ENA primary metagenome ERZ835080 (study PRJEB31850, sample SAMEA3708770) | human gut metagenome | biome: human gut; feature: human-associated habitat; material: faeces | place: China | collected 2014 ... | reverse complement strand
ATTGTAGATGTCCGGCTCAGATTCTTTGTCAAGGTTGATAACTTTAGCGTAGCATCCACCTTCGAAGTTGAATACGCCGTTGTCATCCCAGCCGTGTTCGTCATCACCGATCAGGAGACGTTTCGGGTCTGTGGAAAGAGTTGTTTTACCTGTTCCGGAAAGTCCGAAGAAGATTGCTGTGTTTTCTCCGTTGAGGTCTGTGTTAGCGGAGCAGTGCATAGCTGCGATACCTTTCAGTGGCAGGAAGTAGTTCATCATAGAGAACATACCTTTCTTCATTTCTCCACCGTACCATGTGTTAATGATAACCTGTTCTTTGGATGTAATGTTGAACATTACAGCTGTCTCAGAGTTCAGACCAAGTTCTTTGTAGTTTTCAACTTTTGCTTTAGAAGCATTGTATACAACGAAATCTGGCTCAAATGTTTCAAGCTCTTCAGCTGTTGGCTGGATGAACATGTTTGTAACAAAATGTGCCTGCCAAGCAACTTCAACGATGAAACGGATAGCCATACGAGTATCAGCATTAGCACCGCAGAATGCGTCAACTACGAAAAGTTTCTTATTGGAAAGTTCTTTTTTTGCAATTTCTTTACAAGCATCCCAAGCTTCCTGTGTTGCAGGATGGTTGTCATTCTTGTATTCATCAGAAGTCCACCAAACTGTATCTTTGGAGTTCTCATCCATAACGATGAATTTATCTTTAGGAGAACGTCCTGTGTAGATACCTGTCATAACGTTAACAGCGCCAAGTTCTGTCTCCTGGCCTACTTCAAATCCTTCAAGACCTGCTTTAGTCTCTTCCTCGAATAATACTTCGTAAGAAGGATTGTACACAATTTCAGTTGTTCCTGTGATGCCATACTTAGTTAAATCGATTTTTGCCATCTTACATTTACCTCTCTTCTTTAATAGGGCCATCTATATGCTGGCTTCTTTAACCTCTAAGAAGTGGAACATTCCAACTTCTCATAGAGTTAATTATACATAATTCATCAATAAAAGCAATAAAAAAACAGTGAAATTTTTAAAAAATGATAATAATTTAACAGTTATGAAGGAGAAATGACAAAGCCTACTTATTAATATAGAAGAAAAGAAAAAAATAATCTACAGGATCACAGCTTCCTGTAGATTATTATGAAATAAATGATTTCTGCGATAGATGTGATGATCCATGAGAAGAGATACAGAAGGAATAATGCCGGAATTGTATGAATCCAGGCAAAAATGGTGTAGATCCAGACAATACGGAAAACACAGGATCCCAGAATGATAATGATCGTAGGAATGACGGTTTTTCCAAGACCGCGGGATGCTGCAATTGTGCAGTCCATAAAAGCGGACACACAATATGAAAAGGCCATGATCTTAATTCTCTGCATGCCGGCATCAATAACCGCTGCGTCTGTGGCGAACAGAGACATGAACTGATGACCAAAAATAAAGAGCAGAAGACCAAGGATCAAGCCTGTTGTAAATGAATAAAACAGACTGATGAAATAGCTTTTGAGCACACGCTTTTTGTTTCTGGCACCGTAGTTCTGACTCATAAAGCTGGAACATCCGGTATAGAACGCATACATGACATTAAAAATCAGTGTGTCAGCGTTTGTAGCCGCAGTACTTCCGGAAACCATGACAGTATCGAAAGAATTAACACCGGTCTGTACAAACAGATTGGCAATTGCGAAAATTGCATTCTGGATTCCGGCCGGGATACCAAGCATCAGAATAGAAATGGCGGCGTGTCTGTGAAATCTGATGTCTTTTAAAGAAACACGGCATTCATCTTTGCGACGGAGCAGGTGAATCAGAATCAGTCCGGCAGAAACATATTGCGCAATTGCTGTGGCAGTCGCAACACCGGCTGCTGCCATGTGAAGTACGATAACAAAAAATAAATTCAGAATGACGTTCAAAACACCGGCAATCGCCAGATAATAAAGTGGACGTTTTGTTTCGCCACGGGCACTTAAGACACCATTACCAAAGTTGTATATTCCCATGGCCGGAAGCCCGATCGCATAAATCTTCAGATACAGAGATGCCTGTCCGATCAGATCATCTTTTGTATGCAAAAGCATGAGCATGCGCCCGGAAAAGAAGAAACAGACGGCTCCGATCAGGAGCCCCATCATCATACACAAAAGAAGTGCTGTGTGGACTGTTTCCACGGTATCTTTGTGCTTTCCGGCACCAAGTGCGTGGGCAACACGGACATTGACTCCACTTCCCATACCAATCAGAAATCCGACAAACAATGTGACGAGCAAAGTGGTAGATCCCACGGCACCAAGTGCCTTGTAATCTGCAAAACGCCCAACAACAGCGACATCACTTAAATTGAAGAGAACTTCCAGAAGCTGCGAGCACATCAGCGGAATACTGAATAAAATAATATTTTTCCATAAAGAACCCGTTACCATTTCAATGGAACGGGCCTTTTCCTTCGTATTTTCACACATATACAATTCCCCAATAATTCAAAAATTTCTCATCTTGTTATAAGATACGCCTCTTGTCTGGGAAAGTAAAGTATTTATAGAATAAATTAATCAGGATTCCTGTTCATGATGTTTTTTTCGGTATTCACCGGGAGTCATACCGTAGGTTTTCTTGAAGATACGCATAAAATGTTCCGGACTGTCATATCCGACAAGTTCACAGATCGCGATATTGCTTAAGGAAGTTTCACGAAGTGCGCGACATGCCTGCTCTAGTTTAATACTGCGGATAATCTGAAGAAATGTCTGCCCTGTTCCTTCCTTAATTAATGTGCTGAAGTGAGAACTACTGTAGCCAAAATGAGAAGCAGTTTCACGGAGTGTAGCTGTTTGATAATGTTGGCTCAGATAATTGAGAATATCAGTCATGGAATTACCGGAAGTATCTTTGGCTAGGATGGACTCGATATTGCCTCCATGATAACGAAGCAGCATCGCCCATAACAGAATCAGCATGGAATTTAAAAAAGTATAGCTGTACTTTTCATGGCCAAGATATTCTATATAGAGATTTTCTAACATTTCACGTATTTGCGGATCGTTCGCAGTATGGAAGATAAGATAATTGCCCTCTGTTTTGCGGTACAAAACATGAGCAAAAAAATGAGCCAGAGCACTGTCTTCTGTCAGAGACTGAAAGAAAGTGGACTGAAATGTACTGCCACGAATCAGGATATTAAAAGCGATACTGTCATCAAAAATACCGATACTGTGTTTTGTATGTGGCGGAATGATGCAGACATCGCCTTTATGCAGAGTATGCTCAATTCCCTGAATAGAGGTATGAGCCTGGCCATCATAAATACATAGAATTTCGAAAAACTCATGTTCATGAATGAATTCTGGTGTATAACGGTAATGCTTGTATAATATGATGTTATCTGCTGTATCACAAAACATGGCTTTTTCTTCAAAATAAGAATGCCAGCCTTCTTTTTGTAATTCCGGAACATATAATTGCCGTCTGAAAATCAGATCACAATCAAGATTGAGACAAAATTTGTGAAAAGTCTCAGGATGTTCCTTTTTTTCGAAATATAGTGTCCGATAAAATAGCTCGTCTTCATTATAAGTATATAAAAATTTTTGAAAGTCTTCTCTAGTAAGCTGCATGATTTTCTCCAAAATGAAATGGAATTTTTTAAGTTATGAGACTGAAGATTTGTTAAGTGCTCTAAGTATAACATTGAATCAATCGAAAAAAAAGTCAGTGTTTTACAAAAAAAATAACAATTGGAGGAAGTATAAAAAAGAAGTAAAGTGATGCTAGAAATAAATTGATATTAATGGAAGGAGAGTAAACATATAATGGCAGAGGTAAGTATTGATCTTAATATGGTCCGTGTGACCAATGATATTTTCGTAAATAAAGCGGAAGCATGTGTACCGGAACTTCTGAAAACAGTAGTTCGTCCGGTTGCTATCGTAGACATCGTGAAAACAGAGGATATTTATCCGAAAGTTCAGAAAGCAGATGATATTGAAAATCTCTCTGCTTATCATATGGCAAAAGGCGACAGGATCTGTCTGGACTTCGGAGATCATCAGGTAGGCTATGTTACCCTGAAGCTGAACTCCGTAGGAAGTCCGCAGGATTCACCGGCATTTTTCAGACTGAAATTCGGTGAGATCGCAAAAGAAATGACCGAGGATTCAAAAGATTATGACGGATGGATCAGCCGTGGATGGATTCAGGAAGAATTTATCCATATCGATGTCCTTCCGGCAGAACTGAAACTTCCAAGAAGATACGCATTCCGTTATATGGAAATCGAGGCAATCGACACCTCTCTGAAATGGCAGATGGTAGTGGAAGATGTATACTGCACCAGTGTTTCTTCAGTCCGCATGGAAGATGTGAAACCGGTAGAGAGTGATGACGAAATGATCCGTAGACTGGACAGAGTCAGCCTTCGTACCCTGCACAACTGCATGCAGTCCGTATTTGAGGATGGACCGAAGAGAGACCGCCGTCTGTGGCTCGGAGACTTAAGACTTCAGGCACTTGCAAACTATGAAACATTCCATAACATGGATCTCGTAAAACGATGCCTGTACCTGTTTGCAGGGCAGACAAAAGACAATGGTCAGGTAAGTGCATGCCTGTTTACAGAGCCGAAATTCATCGTAGATGATACCTTTCTTCTGGACTATTCCATGTTCTTTGGTGCAACACTTCTGGATTATTATGAAGCATCCGGAGACAGAGAGACCCTGGAAGATTTAAGTAAATGCGCTTACCGTCAGATGGAGATCGCAGGAGAGCAGTTTGATGAAAAACATCTGATGAAAAATGGCGAAGGATTCTGGGGATTCATCGACTGGACTGACGGATTGAACAAACAGACTGCTATGCAGGGTGTTTACATCTACTGTGCAAAAAAAGTACAGAAGATTGCAGAAATCCTCGGAGATACAGAAAAAGCAGAAGAGCTTAAAAAAGAAGCAGAAGAAAAGACTGCAGCAGTCAGAAAATATCTTTTGGATGAGAAAACAGGCCTGTTTGTAAGTGGCGAAGAAAAACAGATCAACTACGCAAGTCAGGTATGGCTGATCCTTGCAGGTGCAGTCAGCATTGAAGAAGGCAGTGCAATGCTCGATAAGCTGGATGAGCTGAAACCGGAAAAAGGAATGGTCTCTCCATACATGAACCATCATTATGTAGAAGCACTTCTGATGTGTGGCAAAAAAGACCAGGCAATGGATTACATGAAATATTACTGGGGCGGCATGATCAATCACGGTGCGGATACTTTCTGGGAGCTCTACAATCCGGAAAATCCGGCAGAGTCTCCATATGGAAGCAGCATTGTAAACAGCTACTGTCATGCATGGAGCTGCACACCGACCTATCTTCTGAGAAAATATTTTAACTGACTGAAAAAGGAGCGTCAGATTATGGTAAAATTAACAGTAAAGATCGTATCCATGCAGGATGCAGACAAATTCAATAAACTTTGCAGTAAATTTAACTGTGATATGGATCTGCAGAGTGGTAAATATTATGTAGATGCAAAATCCATTATGGGAATCTTCAGCCTGGATTTAAGTAAACCACTGATCCTGAATGCTGACACGGACGATGAAGAACTTATAAAAGAAACATTTGCAGATTTTATCGGAGAGGAATAATCATGACACGTACTTTAAAAGAAAGAACATTTTCCGGAACAACGAATCCGGAAATTCAGCCATGGGAAATCGAACACCGTAAACTTGCCCGCCTTGCCGCAGCAGAGGGCATTGTTCTTCTGAAAAATGAAGAGCATGTTCTCCCATTAAAAGCAGGAAGTGCAGTTGCTATTTATGGTGCAGGAGCAGGGAAGACGATCAAGGGCGGTACCGGTTCCGGTGATGTTAATGAGAGAGAAAAAGTCTCTATCTGTCAGGGAATGAAAAATACCGGTTTTCAGGTTACTACTGAAGAATGGATCAACAGCTATGACAAAATCTATGATCAGGCACGTCAGGATTGGAAGAATGACATTCTTTCCAGAACAGGGAACGGTGCAGATACAATGGATTTCTTTTCTGTTTACAGTACAACACCATTTATCATGCCGGCAGGTGATACGATCCGGAAACCGGCAGAAGGCGAAAATGTAGATACAGCAATCTACGTACTCAGCCGTATCGCCGGTGAAGGGGCAGACCGTACCGCTGATAAGGGTGACTATTATCTGAAAGATGAAGAACATCAGATGCTGGCTGATATCTGTGCATATTATCGTGATGTGATCGTAGTGATCAATGCGGGAGCACAGGTAGACCTTTCTTTTATGGACGAGTTTAAAAATATCAAAGCACTTCTGACTATTGTACAGCCGGGAATGGAAGGTGGAAATGCATTTGCTGATGTGGTTTCCGGAAAAGTCACTCCGTCCGGAAAGCTGACGGATACATGGGCTTACAAATATGAGGATTACCCGAATTCAGAAACATTTTCCCACAATAACGGAAATGTTGAGACAGAAGTTTATAAAGAAGGCATCTATGTAGGATACCGTTATTTTGATACTTTTGATGTGCCGGTCCGCTATGGATTCGGATATGGGCTTTCCTATACGGAGTTTGAGATATCCGACTACAGTCTGGAAAGTGTAAATGACGGTAAGATCAAAGTGTCTGCACAGGTGAAGAATATTGGTGAAGTTTCAGGCAAAGAAGTAGTACAGATTTACGTTTCACTTTCGGGCGGTATCCTGGAAAAAGAAGCACACCGTCTGGCTGCTTATGCAAAAACATCTGAACTGAAACCAGGTGAAAGCGAAAAAGTATCTCTGGAGATTTCTGTGGATCAGCTGACATCTTATGATGAAAAAAGAGCTGCATGGATTCTGGAGAATGGTTTCTATGGTATCTGGATCGGCAACAGCCTTGCATCTGCAAAACTCTGCGGAGGTGTAAAGCTGGATAAAGAAGTGCTGCTCCGTCAGGTCAAAAATCTGTTTCCACTGAAGCAGGAATTAGAAGAGATGGTGCAGGAAGCAGGAAACACGACAGCCCGTGAAAGAGCAGCGGAGCAGCAGGCGCAGAAAGAAAATCTGACAGTTGTGGAACTGCATGCGGAAGATTTTACTACAGAAGTTGTAGAGTACAAGAAAAATAATGCATTATATGAAAAAGAGGCAATGGATTTTGTTGATACGCTGTCTGAAGAAGAACTGATCGATCTGGCAGCTGGAGATCCGGGAAAAGCACAGGGCGGAAACCTTGGTGCGGCAGGAATCTCTGTTCCTGGTTCAGCAGGAGAGACACACAGATGTGCTATCGACAAAGGGCTGGCAAGCATTGTTCTTGCTGATGGACCTGCGGGACTTCGTCTGATGAAATACTATCATGTAAACGAAGGCAGCATTGTTACCATGCCGTTCGAATTCAGCCTGGAGGGTGGACTTTTCTACGATGATTCCAGAGAACTTCCGGGAGAAAGATATTATCAGTACTGCACAGCAATTCCGGTAGGAACTCTTCTGGCACAGACATGGGATGAGAAACTGATCCGTGAAGTCGGTGCGATGATTGGAACGGAGATGGAACATTTTGGTGTGACACTCTGGCTGGCTCCAGGTATGAACATTCACAGAAATCCGCTTTGCGGAAGAAACTTTGAATATTATTCCGAAGATCCGTATGTGGCAGGAACGATTGCAGCAGCTATGACAGAAGGTGTGCAGTCCAATTACGGATGTGGCACGACCATCAAACATTTTGCATGTAACAACCAGGAAGATAATCGTATGGGTTCCGACAGTGTGGTATCAGAGAGAACACTCCGCGAACTTTATCTGAAAGGTTTCGAGATTGCAGTGAAGGAATCTCAGCCGATGTCCATCATGACGAGTTACAATCTGATTAATGGTGTTCATGCAGCAAATAACTATGATCTCTGTACAGATGCTGCCCGAAATGAGTGGGGCTTTAAAGGCATGATCATGACAGACTGGACAACAACAGAAATTGATGAGAAATGTACAGCATCCGGATGTATGAGAGCAGGAAATGATCTGGTGATGCCTGGATGCTTTGGTGATCATGACAATATGCACAGAGAACTGGCTGCCGGTACTCTGGATATGGAAGATCTGAAGGCTTGTATCGCCAGACTTGTAGGTGTGATCTGGAATTCAAACCAGTATCTTCAGTAAAAAAATTAATAGTAATGAAATAATAATGTGAAAAGAGACAGAAAAGTGATACAATTATATTCTGTCTCTTTTTTGTATTTTGCTTATTTACAGATGAATCAGTTCAGTATATCATAAAAATATGAATCGATTAATTTTTCACATAGATGTAAACAGTGCATTTCTTTCATGGGAATCTGCACGCAGAGTAAAAGAGGGATTACCGGATCTCAGAGACATTCCAGCCTGCATTGGCGGTGATCCGAAAAAACGTACAGGAATCGTTGTGGCGAAGTCAATTCCAGCAAAAAAATTCGGAATACAGACAGGTGAACCAGTGGCAATGGCACTTCGTAAATGCCCGAATCTTGTAATCGTGAAAAGTGATTTTGAGTTATACATCAAATGCTCCAGAGCATTTAAGGAGATTTGTGCGTCCTACGCTCCGGTGATGGAATCCTTCTCGATTGATGAGGTGTTCCTGGATATGTCAGGGACTTCTCTGATATATCCAGATCCTGTAAAAACTGCATTTGAGATTAAGGATAAGATTCGAAATGAACTTGGCTTTACAGTAAATATCGGAATATCTACCAACAAATTACTGGCAAAAATGGCTTCGGATTTTGAAAAACCAGATAAAGTACATACTCTTTTTCCGGACGAAATTCCGATTAAAATGTGGCCGCTTCCAGTAAGAGATTTATTATTTCTGGGCAAAGCATCTGAGAAGAAATTAACAGAAGCCGGAATTCACACGATTGGAGATATGGCACATTCCAGTGAAGCGGAAATTCAGAGATTACTGGGAAACAAAGCCGGACACCAGCTCTATCAGTATGCCTGTGGAATTGATGATTCAGCGGTCAGAGCACAGCCTGAGGAGGCTAAGGGATTTAGTGTGGAAACCACTTTTAATGATGACATTATTTCAGTAGAACAGGTGCTTCCGATTCTTCTTGAACAATGTGATATTGTAGCAACCCGAATGCGGAGAAAAGAGAAAAAATGTACATCTATATCGGTGAATTTCCGAACTCTGGATTTCAGAAATAAATCACATCAGATGACTCTTCCAAACGCTACAGATACGACTGATGAAATATATAAAAATGCTCAAAAGTTATTTGCAGAATCCTGGAAAGGTGAACCTTTGCGGTTGATTGGAGTGGCACTTACCAATCTCACAGATGAAAGCTTTGAGCAGCTGTCTTTATTTGAAGATAATGAAAAGAAAGAACGTCGCAGAAAACTGGATGCGACGATGGATGAGATCCGTAAAAAATTTGGTAATGATAAGATTACTCGCGCGAGTATCATGAATAGCAGTACAGGTATAGCAAAGAAGGCTCGTGCGCAGATGAAGAACGAGGATGACAAGGAAAGTAGAACAGTAGAATGAAAGACACCATGAAAACACAAAAAAGATTATGGATCGCATTGATTGCGTTTGGTTTATTTGCCATCATATTTTGCAGGTGGGTATATGTTAAGGATACAGCCAGAGAAAACCTGAGTTTTAATGAAACTGTACACCTTGAGACATCACAAGCCTTTGAAAATGAAATTAAGACGGAAAGAATGATATTGCCTGATGAGTTCAGAGATCAACAATCACTCTTATTTAAAACAACACATACCCGTGTGGAGATTTTCCTTGATGGAAAAGAAATCTATCAGTATGGAGAAGATAAGAATGCCCCTGAGTTTATGAAATCGCCGGGGTCCTGCTGGCATATAGTAGATATTCCGAAGAACAGCAGTGGAAAGACATTGGAATTAAGGATTCTCCCGACATATCCAGGATATTATGGAAATGAACTTACAATTTCCTACGGAACAAGAGGAGAATGTGTATTACGAATTCTGAAGGACAGTTTTGGAACACTTCTTATCAGTTGTGGAATTTTGTTTGCCGGAATGATCAGTCTGATCTTGTTTTTATCTTGTATGAGAACAAAGAACAAGATGAAATTTGAGGTGAGAAATGAGATTTTACTTAATTTGGGGATTTTTTCATTGCTTATCGCGATATGGTCATTGGACCAGTGCGGATTTATGCAGTTCCTGGTTCCGGATGGAAGAACTTTGTATTATATAGATTTCTTCTCATTTCTTCTTTTTCCGATACCATTCACTTTTTTGATTCATGATATCTGCAAAAGTAAATATCGTAAGGGTGTGATGTGTCTGTCGATCCTCTTTATGGTGAATATATCGCTGGAAGTTATACTCCAGTGCGCAGGGATCATAGATATTTTTCAATTGCTGTCAGTTACTCATATATTGATGATGTTTTCGGTAATTTACACTTTTATCATAATCCATTACGAAGCAGTAAAACTTGAGAATAGAGCTGCCCGTGAATTTAAATATCCAGTATATATTATAATGACGTTTGGCGTGATGGAAATGCTCATGTATTATATTAGGGATTTTAAAAAGACATCGATTTTTCTTCCTTTGGGAACTCTGATATTTATTATTTCTTTAATTTGGATCCAGGTGTACAGATTTTATGACCAGTATGTCCGAAAACAGAAACTGGTATATCTGCAGAAAATGGCTAATATGGATATGCTGACAGAAGCTATGAACAGAAATGCCTATGAAAATATGAGTAAATATCTGGATGAACAGGAAATTGAGCTTAAGACAACTGGTGTTGTATTGCTTGATCTGGATGATCTGAAGATAATCAATGATACATATGGACATGAGAAGGGGGACGAAGCTCTGAAACTGTGTTATCAATGCATTCGTCAGGCCTTTAAAAATGAAAAAAACTGTTTTCGAATTGGTGGCGATGAGTTTGCATATGTGTATCACAGTGAGGAAAAAGATCAGATTCCGAGCTGCATATCTATACTTAATCGGATTTTAAAAGAGAAAACACGTGATTTTGTTTATCCTTTGAGTATTTCGGCTGGATATGCGTATTATACACCTGATACTGATATTGACTTTAAAGATATTGTAAGACGAAGTGATACAATGCTATATCGTCAGAAACGAAGAAAGAAAGTTGTAAAGACTACAGAGTTCGAGAATTCTCTTTCTTATATGGAAAAACATTCTGCTGATGATATGATCGACGAGGTGATCTTCAATGAGAAAAAGTATCAGGATATGCTATTGGATGAGCTTTGCAGGATGATCGATCTTATAAGTCCAACCTCAGATAACTATCCGTATATTGTGGATTTTCGGACAGATTTTTATTATATTGCACCGCAGGCAATGGAAAGATTCTGTATCCCGAAGAATGCTTTTCACAAAGTTATGGAATATCACAGAGAATTTGTTTATGGACCAGATTATGAAAGTCTGAAGGATGAATTTAATGATCTGTTAAGTACAGAACGCTGCAGTCACAGCATGGAGTATCGTTGGCTGGATCTGAAAAGAAGGCCTGTCTGGATCAAATGCAAAGGCTATCTGGTGCGGGACGATGAAATGAATCCTATTTATATGATCGGCTGTGTAAATGAGATCGGAGAAAAACAGAAAGCCGACAATATAAGTGGTCTTCTGGGAGAAGCGGGATTCCGGGAATATATAAATGAGCCGATTCCAAATTGGAAAAAGGGTTTTCTTTTGCGAATCGGAATTGATTATTTTAAAGAGATCAATGATAATTCCGGAATGGAATATGGCGATTTTATATTGAGAGAAACTGCAGCATGTATTTCAGGGTGTCTTTCAGAAAAACAAAGAGCATATAAACTGATGGGAGATGAATTCCTGATTCTGGATGTGACAACGGATGACAAAAAAGAAGCAGATAAACTCTTCACAAAAATAAAGGATTCTATTGATGAATTTATTGAAGAGAATGATTTTGAAGTTTTGTTTACAATTTCGGGGGGAAGTTTGTCATTACATAGCTCAGAGAATATTGAGTATTCAAAAGTTATGAAATTGACAGATTTTGCGCTGAATGAAGCCAAGAAGAGAGGAAGAAACCGGTGTTATACTTTTGATGAAAAAGACTATGCTCTGTTTCTTAGAAAGAGAGAGATTGCTCAGGAACTGAGAGAATCCATAAGAATTGGGTGTCAGGGTTTTGTAGCATTCTTTCAGCCGGTATTTAAGGCGGAGAACGGAAAACTTAGTGGTGCAGAGGCTTTGATGCGTTTTTCTTCTAAAAAGTTTGGAATGGTATCACCAGCAGAATTTATTCTAATTTTGGAAGAAACCGGTCTGATCATTCCAGTGGGACGATGGATGATGAAGGAAGCAATGGAAAAATGCAAACAAATCAGAACTGTAATCCCAGAGTTTAAAGTCAATATTAATATATCACAGGTACAGGTAGCAAAGTCAGAAGTAATTCTGGATCTTGTTGATGAAATAGAAAAATCTGGCCTATCAACAGAGGCAGTAAATATTGAACTGACAGAAAGCGTTTTGTTGGAGAATAATATAAATACGCAGCATTTCCTTAAAGAATTAAAGAGAATGAAAATCAAACTGGCGTTGGATGATTTTGGTACGGGCTATTCCAATTTCCACTATCTGAGTGAGCTTAATCCTGAAATTATTAAAATCGACCGTACCTTTACTGCAAATGCTGTCGCAGATGAGAAAGAGTACTATCTGTTAAAGCAGTTCTGTGAGATGATTCACAGACTGGGATTGAAAATATGTATTGAAGGTGTCGAAAATGAAGAAGAATGGGCAAAGATCAAAAAGCTTAAGCCAGAGTATTGCCAGGGATTTTATTGGGGAAAACCTTGTGAATATGATGATTTCATAAGGCAATTTGTTGATAAAGCTCAGAATAAATAACTTGTATATTAAATTTTTGGTTACTTTTCCATGATTCTATGGTAAACTATCAATGCATATTAAATTTAATGGAGGGAAACTCGAGTATGAGCAAAAAAAAGGGAGATGGCCTGAAGTCATTTAACAAGGGATTCCAGGTGCCGGATACCTACATTATCATCTTTTTTGTAGTTGTTATCGCGGCAGTTATGACATTCCTTGTGCCGAAGGGATACTATGAAACACAAGACGTTACGTATATGATGAATGGTGTTGAGAAAACCCGTACTGTAATCAAGGACGGTAGTTTCCAGTATCTCAGAGATGATGCAGGAAAGGTTGTAACAGAAGGAGTTGCACTTTTCAGTGGAGATGGTGGTACAGGATTTTTTAACTACATGTACAATGGAATTGTAAATAGTTCTGCTATTGAGATCATTGCGTTTCTTATGATCGTTGGTGGCGCATTTGGAATTATGATCCGTACCGGCGCGATCGAAGCTGGTCTGATCGGACTGATCCGTAAAGCAAAAGGAGCAGAGAAACTGCTGATACCGGTACTCTTTGTACTGTTTTCTCTTGGCGGTGCTGTTTTTGGAATGGGAGAGGAAGCACTTCCATTTACCATGATCCTTTGTCCGCTGTTTGTTGCAGTTGGATATGACACAGTTATTGCAGTCCTGGTCACATATGTTGCAACTCAGATTGGTTTCGGTTCATCCTGGATGAATCCATTTTCTGTAGGTATTGCACAGGGTATCGCTGGTATCGATGTATTTTCCGGTGCAGGCTTCCGTATGGTGATGTGGGTTGTTTTCACAGCACTTGGTTGTGGAATGACTATTTTTTATGCAGCCAAAGTAAAGAAAAATCCAAAAATATCTGTTGCATATGAGTCAGATCAGTATTTCCGTGATCAGAACGAAAAAACAGGTATCGATGAAGGGCATTCTTTTGGTATTGGCCATATTTTAGTCCTTCTGACACTGGTTGCTACAGTAATCTGGGTAATCTGGGGCGTTATGACAAAAGGCTATTACATGCCTGAAATTGCTACACAGTTCTTTATCATGGGAATCGTTTCTGGTGTGATCGGAGTTATCTTTAAGCTGAATGATATGAGAATGAACGACATTGCCAGCTCCTTCAAAGATGGTGCAAAAGATCTGATCGGTGCAGCTCTTGTTGTTGCTATGGCTCAGGGGATCATGCAGGTTCTTGGTGGTTCTGATCCGACTACACCAACGGTTATCAACACGATCATGTATAATATTGCAAATGCACTTTCAGGAGTTTCAGGTGCAGTTGCAGCGGTACTTATGTATCTGTTCCAGTCTGTATTTAACTTCTTTGTTGTTTCCGGAACAGGACAGGCTGCAATTACAATGCCGATCATGGCTCCGCTTTCCGATCTGTTAGGTGTTACACGCCAGACTTCTGTAGTTGCATTCCAGCTCGGTGATGCATTTACAAACCTGATCGTTCCGACATCCGGATGTCTGATCGGTTCTCTGGCTATTGCAAAGATCGAATGGTCCAACTGGATCAAATTTATGTGGAAATTCCTTGGTGTACTGATGATTGGTGCTATTATAACAGTATTGATCGCTGTAGGTATTGGATTCTAAGCAGGCATTTTTAAATTGAGAGTGAATTTATGATGAAGTTAATTCAGAATATCGATGTATATGCACCTCAGCATCTTGGTAAAAAAGATGTACTGACGATCAATGACAAGATTGTAAAGATTGCAGATGCAGGTACAATATCAGCAGATGGAATTCTTGCTGATGCAACAGTGGTTGACGGCAGCAGCCTGATCCTGACACCAGGCTTTATTGACAGTCATGTTCATGTACTTGGTGGTGGAGGCGAAGGTGGATTCGCAAATCGTACCCCAGAAGCAACGCTGGAGGGACTCACTAAATTCGGAGTAACTACAGTAGTTGGCTGTCTTGGTACAGATGGAATCGGACGTGATATGTGTTCACTTGTTGCAAAAATCAAAGGGTTAAACGAACAGGGAATGTCAGCTTACTGTTATACAGGCAGCTATCAGATACCGGTTCACACATTGACCGACAGTATAACAAAAGATATTATGATGATTCAGGAAATCATCGGAACCGGAGAGATTGCCATTTCAGATCATCGCTCTTCACAGCCTACATTTGAAGAATTTGCACGTGTTGTTGCAGACACCAGACTTGGCGGTGTACTTTCCGGAAAAGCAGGTGTTGTAAATGTTCACCTCGGTGACAGCCCAAGATGCATGGATCTTATTGAGCGTGTTATCGATGAGACAGAAATACCAGCTTCACAGCTTCTTCCAACGCATGTCAATCGCAATGAAATGCTCTTCTGTAAGGCAATCGAGTATGCTTTAAAGGGTGGAGCAGTTGACTTTACTGGAAATGAAGATATTGATTACTGGGAGACAATCTGTGATGAGGTACGTGTGTGCAAAGGTATGAAGCGTATGCTTGAAGCAGGTGTAAATCCAAACAGGATGACGATTTCTTCTGATGGACAGGGCAGTCTCCCTATGTACAGTAAAGATGGAGAATTTCTTGGGATGGGAGTTGGACAGTCCAGCTGTCTTCTGAAAGAAGTCAAAGAATGTGTGTTTAAAGCGGATATCCCGTTGGAGATTGCACTTTCTACGATAACATCCAATCCGGCAGAAATCCTTCGCCTTAAGGGAAAAGGAAAGATTGAAGAGGGCTATGATGCGGATCTTTGTATCCTGGATCAGGACCTGCAGCTTGTTGAGGTAATCGCAAGAGGCAAAAAAGTGTATACGAAATAGAATCAGAAATATCCGGTATCAGGAATCGAGAGTTCCATACCGGATATTTTACTAGCTTGAATTATGGTAAATGGGGGAGGAAAATCATGCTGACTTATACATATGTTTCAAAAGGGAATTTTAAATTAATGGAAAAACCAAAACCGGTGCTCCTGCATGAGCGGGATGCCATTGTAAAGGTAACACTTGCGAGCATCTGTTCAAGTGACCTGCATATTAAACACGGAAGTGTTCCGCGTGCAGTCCCGGGAATTACCGTTGGCCATGAGATGGTAGGTATTGTTGAGTCAGTCGGTTCTAAGGTGACTCATGTAAAACCTGGAGACCGGGTGACTGTAAATGTAGAAACCTTTTGCGGAGAATGTTTCTTCTGCAAGAAAGGCTATGTAAACAATTGTACAGACGAGAATGGCGGCTGGGCACTTGGCTGTCGTATCGATGGGGGACAGGCAGAATATGTCAGAGTGCCTTTTGCAGATCAGGGCTTGAATAAGATTCCGGATGGTGTCACTGACAGACAGGCTTTACTGGTAGGTGATGTTCTTGCCACCGGCTATTGGGCAGCACGTATTTCCGAGATCACAGAGGAGGATACTGTACTGATCATTGGAGCCGGTCCTACAGGAATATGTACTTTGCTCAGTGTCATGCTGAAAAATCCAGCGAAGATCATTATATGTGAAAAGGACGAAACTCGTATTCAGTTTATTAATGAGCATTATCCGGAGATTCTTACTGTTTCACCTGAAGATTGTATAGAGTTTGTTAAAGCTAATAGTGAGCATGGTGGAGCAGATGTAGTACTTGAAGTTGCCGGAGCAGAATCAACATTTAAACTGGCGTGGGAATGTGCCCGGCCAAATGCAATCGTGACAGTGGTTGCGCTTTATGACAAAGCGCAGACTTTACCACTTCCGGATATGTATGGCAAAAATCTCACCTTTAAAACCGGTGGAGTGGATGGATGTGATTGCGAAGAAACTCTGAAACTGATCGCAGAGGGCAAGATCAATACAGAACCGCTGATCACACATACTTATCCATTAGAGAGAATCGAAGAGGCATATGAACTGTTCGAAAATAAGAGAGATGGTGTGATCAAAGTCGCAGTGGAATGTTGAAAGATCAGGAAAGAGAGGGAAAACAAAAGTGAGTTTGTTACAAGTAATTTTGCCTGTGATCATAATGCTCATAATTGGAATGATCTGCAGAGAGAAAGATCTGATAAGCCTGGATGGGATTGAAGGATTGCAGGCGCTGGTGATGAATTTTACACTTCCGATTTCATTGTTCTATACGTTTTATCGGGCTGGTATCGAGGCGGATACTGTGATATTTCCAATCACCTTTTTTGCAGTGACAGCTGGTGGAATCTTTGTAGGCAGGATTTTGTGTAAACTGATAAAAGAACAAGATGTCTATTTTCCATTTACGATGACAGGATATGAGGCGGGGATGCTGGGATATGCATTGTTTGGAATCCTGCTTGGGAATGATAAGATCACCCAGTTTGCATTGATGGATATTGGACATGTACTTGCTATTTTTACGGTGTATGTGGCAATGGTTAAAAGTGTAGGCGGCACTCATCAGACGGCAGGCGAAGCGATAAAAGGAATACTGTCAACACCGGTTCTTATTGGTATTGTGACTGGTGTTATATTCAGTATTACAGGTTTAGGCGGATGGATAGAGAATAGCAGTGCAGGTCCAGTTATCGGGGGTGTATGTGAATTTATAGCTGCTCCGACCAGTGCAGTGATTCTGGTGGTGATTGGATACCGTATGCATTTTATAGGGATCGAATGGAAGAAAATTTCCAAAGTGATTATTATGCGTCTGATTCAGCAGGTGATCATGGCATTGGCTGTGTTTTCTTTGTTCCATGTGTTGGGAGGAATTTTTGCAGAGAAGCTTACATTGATCTCAGCAGTTATTATGATAATATTGCCGCCGCCTTTTGTACTTCCATTATATATCAATGAAACAGAGAAAAAAGAATTCTATTCTTCTGCAATTTCAGTATATACGATGTTGTCCATTGTTGGTTTTATGTTATTGTCAGCAGTTGTTTTACGATAAAAACTTTTACAGATCATAAGTTAAATACAAAAGAGGTTATTAACAGTTTTATGGAAGTCAGACTAATCAGATCAAACAGAAAAACATTGGCAATTCAGGTGAATCCGGATTTGAGTATAACAGTGAGAGCTCCACGGTATGCTTCAAAAAGAGAGATAGACAGAATTGTTGAGAAGAACGAAGCCTGGATACATAAGCATATTGAAAAAATTAAGAAGAACAAGGCAGAATATGATGCACTGAATATTAAAAAAATAACACCTGAGGAGATTAAAACTCTTGCAGAGCAGGCGCTTAAGCTCATTCCACAAAGAGTAGAATATTTTGCCAGGCAGGTAGGAGTTGATTACGGACGTATAACAATCCGAAATAAGAAGACTCGTTGGGGAAGCTGTAGCAGCAAGGGGAATCTGAATTTTAACTGTCTTTTGATGCTGGCACCGGCAGAGATACTCGACTATGTAGTGGTTCATGAGTTATGTCACAGAAAAGAAATGAACCACTCCAAAGCATTTTGGGCAGAGGTTGAGAAGGTACTTCCCGATTATAGAGAGTCAGTTCAGTGGTTAAAAGAAAAAGGAAGCCTGATCATGCGGAGAAATATATAAAAACAGTCAGAGCAGTAGGAGAAATCGAAAAGCACCACGAAGACAGATATCGTGCGCTTCTTAAGAATCTTGAAACTGCTCAGGTATTTGAGAAGAGCGAAGTTAAGGTATGGGAGTGCCGCAACTGTGGTCATATTGTTATCGGAACAAAAGCTCTGGAGGTCTGTCCGGTATGCAATCATCCACAGAGTTACTTTGAAATCCATGCAGAGAACTATTAATGTAGATCGTTAATGCAAAGGAGGTATCACAATGAAGGTAAAATATTATAAATGTATGCATTGTGGTAATATCATCGAGAAAATCGATGATAAGGGAGTTCCGGTAATATGCTGTGGAGAGCCTATGCAGGAACTTAAAGCAGGAGTAACAGATGCAACTATTGAGAAGCACGTACCGGTATATACCGTGGAAGGCAATCATGTTCATGTTGTAGTCGGCGAGACTAAACATCCAATGATTGAAAAACATTTCGTTGAGTGGATTACAGTAACCACTGACCAGGGCATTTACAGAAAGATTCTTGCACCGGAGCAGGAACCAATTGCAGATTTCTGGCTCAGTGATGGTGAGAAGCTAGAAGAAGTGTATGCATATTGCAACTTACACGGACTGTGGAAAAACTAAAAATAATTTACTTATATTGATGAATACAAACACGAGGAGGAATTAATCATGAAATATGTATGTGATGTCTGTGGATGGGAATATGATGAGGCAGAAGGATATCCGGAAGGCGGTATTGCATCTGGAACAAAATGGGAAGACGTTCCAGAAGATTTTGAATGTCCGTTATGTGGAGTCGGAAAAGACCAGTTCTCAGAAGCAGAATAAAACGGCTGTACTATAATAAGAAAAGTCAGATGATCACAGAGCATATGGAGAAATCCGTATGCTCTGTTTTTTGCTGTTATAATAATTGAACTGCATTGTGTTATAATAATTGAACTGCATTGTAAAAAAGTGTTATACTCCCATCTTTGACAGTTGTAAGGTAACAAAACGGCTAGTGAGAATCTATTTTGCTTTGTTTTTTTATAGAATTTTTGGGTGGAACAGATGTGAGAAAGCTTTTGTCGTGAAAACAGGTTTACAGATGAAGCCTTTCGGTATATGATTAAAAATCAGTAAAGAATGTTATTTCAGATCATATAAAATGAGCTAGAAATTTACAGATAAATGGAGGATTCATGGCGGACAGAGATTACACAGAATTATATGCATCGCTGCAGAAAGAAACAACGATTCTGACGGCACAGATTCGGGCATTATACAGAGAACTGGATAAAAAATATCATCTTCGCGGAGCGCAGATTCCAATTACATTTGGATTTGAGACAGATGCGCTGGGGTCTTATACAAGAGCCGGTCACCATGAAAAAGAACATTTCCATTTTTCGTTGCTTTTTGTTGGATACGGAGTAAAAAATCCTCTCAGTAAAGAAGACCGTATGGATCTGTACAAACATGAATATGCCCATTATATGGAGCATCACATCACGATTCCGAGAGAATATCAATGGCAGCCGGGGCTTCACGGAAGTGCCTGGAAATATTGCTGTTCATTGGTCGGAGCTGCACCGACACCGTATTATAAGGCGGGGGAAGCACTGATGAAACACGACTACGAGAAGAAACTGAAAAGTCCGATTCATGATAAAACGGTGGCAATCCGTGATACATATCGCCGGCAGCAGGAGCACAAAAGCAGTCAGGCCAGCATCGTACAGTATGAAGTGGGAGAACAGGTAAAACATCCGAAATTCGGAGATGGATGCATTGAAAAAATTGAACAGTCAGTCGGCTCTGTGACACTGCACATCCGGTTTGGAGAGGATGTAAAAGTGATTGACCAGAAGTGGCTGCTGCGGACAAAATATCAGAAAAAAGAATAAGAGCAAGTGGGCATAAATGAAGCAATGGAAATGAGAGTGAAGATATGGAGCGACTAATCTTTCATATAGATGTGAACAGTGCGTTCCTTTCATGGGAGTCAGCACGAAGAGTAAAGCAGGGATTGCAGGATTTGAGAGATATTCCGGCATGTATCGGCGGTGATCCGAAAAAGCGTACTGGCATCGTATGCGCCTGTGATGGAATCTTTTTCTATTGATGAAGTTTTTCTGGATATGACAGGAACTTCACTGATTTATCCAGATCCGATTCAGACAGCTCATGAGATCAAAGATAAAATCAAAAATGAGCTTGGATTTACCGTCAATGTAGGAATTTCCACGAATAAACTGTTGGCCAAAATGGCATCGGATTTTGAAAAGCCAGATAAAGTACATACCTTGTTTCCGAATGAAATACCAGTCAAAATGTGGCCGTTACCAGTACGCGATCTATTGTTTCTTGGCAAGGCATCTGAGAAGAAATTAACAGAAGCCGGCATGTATACGATTGGGGATATGGCACATGCAAGAGAGACTGAAATACAGGTATTGCTGGGAAAGAAAGCGGGGCATCAGCTGTATCGATATGCCTGCGGAATCGATGATTCTCCGGTCAAAGCACAGCCAGAAGAGGCAAAAGGATTTAGTGTGGAAACGACTTTTAATGATGATATTGTTTCGGTGGATCAGGTACTCCCGATACTGCTTGAACAGTGCGATGTTGTGGCAACCAGAATGCGTCGAAAAGGAAAGAAGTGCATTTCTGTATCCGTGACATTTCGAACGTTGGATTTCAAAAACAAATCTCATCAAACAACACTTCCGAATGCAACTGATACAACAGATGAGATATACAAAAAAGCCAAAAAACTTTTTACAGAATCCTGGAAGGGGGAACCGCTTCGACTGATTGGAGTTGCATTGACGAACCTGACAGATGAAAGTTTTGAACAACTGTCTTTATTTGAATATAACGAAAAGAAGGAACGAAACAGGAAACTCGATGCGACAATGGATGCGATTCGCCAGAAGTTTGGAAATGACAAAATTACCCGCGCCAGCATCATGAACAGCAATTCGGGAATCGCACGAAAAGCACGAGCACAGATGAAAAATGAGGATGAGAAGCCGGAGTAGAGAATTAGCAAAGGAATGAGTTAAGTAAACGAATGATAGGAAGCTCCAGAAATACAGTTTGGAAATATAGGAAAGAATTTGAAGTGTATAAGAAACCAGAAGAACTTAAAAACGAGGATAACAAAAATGGAAATATTTGACGTGATAGATAAAGACGGAAATCCGACAGGTGAGACTGTCACCCGCGAACAGGCACATACGGAGGGCATCCCACACCGGACAGCACATATCTGGATTCTTCGAGAAAAAGAAGGGCGTGTACAGGTACTTCTTCAGAAACGTGCTATGAATAAAGACTCTTTCCCGGGAATGTTCGACACTTCTTCAGCCGGACATATCCAGGCAGGTGATGAACCGCTCGAATCTGCACTCCGCGAACTCGAAGAAGAACTCGGGATTCATGCAACACCGGAACAGCTCCACTTTGCTGGAACCTTCCCGATCTCCTTCGCGAAAGAATTCCACGGAAAAATGTTCCGCGATGAAGAACTCGCATTTGTGTATATTTATGATCAGCCAGTGGATATCACGGAGCTGATTTTACAGAAAGAAGAAGTAGAAGCCGTAGAATGGTTTGACCTCGAGAAGACTTACGAAGAATGCAAGTACTGCAGAGATACGTTCTGTGTACCAAGTGGCGGATTTGAAGTGGTGAGGAAGTATTTGAGGGAAAATCAATAACAAAAGACTGATAACAGACAGCAAGAAAAGAAGAGACAAAATATGCAGATCAGTTTATTATTAAATGAAACCTTTCGATTGTGACCATGCCGGTAATGGTGGGATTGTATGAGATGTTTGTGTGAGAAAAGAGAATAGTTGAGATGAGAGAGACACTGACTGCAGTTTGTGTCTTTTTTATTTGATAAAATTGACATTTTTTTGTCAAAATGTTAAAATAATGGAAACCAGAAAACCAAAAAGAGTTTCCGGGTTTCCAAATGGAGGATTGAATGCGGGATAAAATTATTGATGCAACGGTTGAGGAATTTAAACAGAACGGCCTGAAATTTACAATGAATGATCTGGCGAAGCGGCTTGGAATCAGTAAAAAAACAATTTACACAGTTTTTGAAAGCAAACAGGCAGTTCTGGTAGCAGTAGCGGACCGTTATGCGGCAGATTTAAACAGTATGCAGGAAGAACTGGAGGCGGATGTAAGTCTGAATGTAGTGCAGAAACTGGAGAAGCTTTTGTGCGCACTGCCGGAAAAGTATTACAACATTGGACTGAGCCGAATCTACGAACTTGCGGAAAAGTATCCAAAGCCATACCGACATCTGATGAGGTCAGTAAACAATGGATGGGAACAGGCAGAAAAGTATCTTGAAAAAGGCATGGAAGAGGGCATGATTCGAGAAGTTTCCATTCCGGTAGTAATGGCAATGGTAAAAGGCACTGTATATTGTTTTATGGAGTCAGATATTCTGTATCAAAATGAACTGACTTATGAACAGGCAAAAAAAGAAATGGTAGAAATACTGATGAAAGGAATAAAAACAGGTGGGAAAAGTAAGGATTCTGGAAATTAAAGAGAGCGTGTTTGCGGACAATGACAGACAGGCAGATCAGCTTCGGAGCAGACTGAAAGAAAAAGGTGTCTTTCTGATGAATCTGATGTCGTCACCTGGATCAGGAAAGACGACAACTCTGAAAAGAACGATAGCAGCTTTAAAAGATGACCTTCGTATCGGGGTCATGGAGGCGGATATTGATTCAGATGTGGATGCACTTGCAATTGCCGAAACCGGGGCAAAAGCAATTCAGCTGCATACAGGTGGCATGTGTCATCTGGATGCAAAAATGACAGAGCAGGGGATCGAAGGTCTGGGCATTGAAGATGTAGATCTGGCGATTCTCGAAAACGTAGGAAATCTTGTTTGTCCGGCCGAGTTTGACACAGGCGCATCCAAAAATGTAATGATTCTTTCTGTTCCGGAAGGTCATGACAAACCTTTGAAATATCCATTAATGTTTGAAGTATGTGATGCAGTTCTGATCAATAAGATTGATGTACTTCCATACTTTGATTTTGATATGGAACTGGTAAAAAAATACATTCACCAGAGAAATCCAAAAGCGGAGATTTTCCCGGTCAGTGCAAAGACAGGAGAAGGCATAGAAGCATGGACTACATGGCTGAAAAAGCAGGTTACTGACTGGAAATCATAACAAAACAGAAGAGAGAAGGGAAAGGAAAGAGAGATGAAAAAAGAACTCGATAAGGAGCTTTATCCGGATTATGTGTACCCGGAATTTACACCGGATCCGGGTAAACCATTTCGCGAGCCAATTGCGAAACTGGGCAAAAAGATCACAGACCGTATTCCGCAGAAGCTGGGTCTTAAAAAGATCACCAGAAATGATCCGGAGTATTGGGGACTGGCCGGAGTGCTTACTGATGAGGAAGCACTCCTGGCATTGAAGCTTGGGGTAAGAAAGCCAAAAACACTGTCGGAGATCGTGAAAATTTCAGGGCTGGAAGAGAAAAAATGTGAGGCACTTCTGGAAGAAATGTCACGCAAAGGACTTCTCGAATACAACTGGGAAAATGCGGCACATGAGAAGCAGTATGTCCTGCCGATGTATGTACCGGGATGTGCGGAATTCTTTAATATGAACGCAAAAATACTGGAATCCAACCCGGAAATGGGTACATTTTTTGAACATATGTCCCGTTTGCCACTGGAGAAAATTACTCCATTTGTACCGGAGGGCGGTGCCGGAATCGGTATGCATGTCATCCCTGTTGAAAAAGCAATCGAGATGGAAAATGAATCTGTTGATCTGGAACATATTTCCTACTGGCTTAGTAAATATGAGGGAAAATATGCAGCAAGCCCTTGTTCCTGCCGTCGTTCCCGACTGACACATGACGAAGGCTGCGCCGATGATCCGGAAGGATGGTGCGTTGCAGTTGGTGATATGGCAGATTATGTTGTGGAGACACAGAAAGACGGACGTTATATTTCAAAAGAAGAAGCACTGGATATTTTCCGACAGGCAGAAGAAAACGGTTTTGTACATCAGATCACAAACATTGATGGTAAAGATAAGATTTTTGCTATCTGTAACTGTAATGTAAATGTCTGTTATGCGCTTCGTACGTCACAGCTCTTTAATACACCAAATATGTCTCGTTCTGCATATATCGCAAAAGTAGAGAAACAGAACTGTGTCGCATGTGGAAAATGCGTGGAAGCCTGTCCGGCAGGAGCGGTGAAATTGGGACAGAAACTCTGCGATAAAGAAGGATGCGAGATTACATATCCACGCATGCCACTTCCAGGCGATCAGCCATGGGGTGAACATATGTGGACACACAACTACCGCGATGTCAACCGTATCAATTGCTATGATACCGGAACAGCACCGTGTAAAACAGCCTGTCCGGCTCATATCGGAATACAGGGATATCTGCAGCTTGCAAAAGAAGGCCGCTATGAGGATGCACTTGCACTGATCAAGAAAGATAATCCACTTCCGGCAGTCTGCGGGCATGTATGTAACCGTCGCTGCGAAGATGCCTGCACAAGAGGTACAATCGACGAAGCTGTTGCAATCGATGAAGTCAAACGCTTTATTGCAGAACGTGATCTGAATGCAGAGACACGCTTCATTCCAAAGAAAACAATTCCGTCACTGAAAGGCGGATTTGAAGAAAAAATCGCAATCATCGGAGCCGGTCCAGCTGGTTTATCCTGTGCATATTTCCTTGCACTGACCGGATACAAACCGACGATCTTTGAAAAAAATGCAGAACCGGGCGGTATGCTTCGCTATGGAATTCCATCCTACAAACTGGAAAAAGATCTTCTGGCGGCAGAAATTGATGTGATCCGTCAGCTTGGCGTAGAAATCCGCTGTGGCGTAGAAGTTGGAAAAGACGTTACGATCGAAGACCTGAGAGAGCAGGGATATAAAGGATTTTATGCTGCGATCGGCTGCCAGAGAGGAAGAAAACCGGGAATCAGTGGAGAAAATGCCGAAGGTACATATGCGGCCGTGGATTTCTTAAGAGAAGCCGGTGCAAAAGAGAGTTTTGCGCTTGAAGGTGATGTGGTTGTAGTTGGTGGCGGAAACGTAGCCATTGACGCGGCAAGAATCAGCAGCAGATGTACTGATGCAAAGATTTCCATGTTCTGTCTGGAAGCAAGAGAAAAAATGCCGGCAAGCAACGAGGAAACCGAAGAAGCACTCGAAGAAGGAATCGAGCTGAATTGTGGCTGGGGACCAAAAGAAGTTCTGGAAGAAAATGGCCATGTAAGTGGCGTTGTTTTCAAAAAATGTACCCGTGTACTTGATGCACAGGGCAGATTTTCACCGGAATACGATGAGAACGATACAGTAACAATTCCTTGTCGTCATGTCATTTTCTCAGTAGGCCAGGCAATCGACTGGGGCCATATGCTGGATAATCTTCATGTAGAACTCCGCCCGAACGGTGGTGCACTTGCCAACAAACTGACTTACCAGACTTCTGAACCGGATATCTTTGTAGGTGGTGACGTATACACTGGACCGAAATTTGCCATTGATGCGATCGCAGCCGGACGTGAAGGTGCAATTTCTCTTCACCGTTACGTCCATGAACATTGTACATTGACGATCGGACGTAATCGACGTGATTTCATCGAACTGGACAAAGAAAACATCAAAGTGGAAACTTATGACTCATCCAGTCGTCAGATTCCGCCAAAAGCGGATGTAAAAGAACAGGCAAAAACCTTCCGTGATCTGTCACAGAGTCTGACAGAAGAGCAGGTGAAAAAAGAAACTTCCCGCTGCCTGTCCTGCGGAGCATCTGTTGTCGACCCGAATAAATGCATCGGATGTGGTGTCTGTACAACGAAATGTATGTTTGACGCAATCCACCTGCACAGAGAGATTCCGGGAGCTTCCATTATGCGTGCTTCGGAAGATAAGCTGAAATACATTCTTCCAAATATGGTGAAACAGTCGATCAAAGTGAAATTCAAAAAGAAAAAATAGGAGCTGTGCAGCAGCTCTCAGATAAAGGAGCAAAAATATGCACGAGCTTGGAGTAACTTTTCATATCATGGATCATCTGGAAAAGGTGGCCGCTGAAAATAAAGTGACACATGTACGAAAAGTCACACTTGAACTGGGAGAGGTCTCGACAGTGATCGAGTCCTATTTACAGAATTGCTGGACATGGGCTGCAAAAAAGCGGCCTCTGTTCGATGAATCTGAATTAGTGGTGGAAACATTACCTGCACTCACGTATTGTGAAGACTGCAAGCAGACATATCCAACAGTAAAACATGGAAAAACCTGTCCACATTGCGGAAGTGAGCATACCTATTTATTGCAGGGAAATGAGTTCAACATTAAGGAAATAGAAGTAGAATAAACAAAAGAGGGAGAGTAAAGAGTATGTTTTTTCAAATCTACGGAGAGACAGCCGGATGGCAGCTTCTTGGATGGCTGCTGGTATTTGCCGGACTTGTCGTAATGAATGAAATCGCAAGAAGATCCAAAGCGGGCGGTATTGCCTGTTTCCTGATCCTTCCTGCAGCACTTAGCGTGTACTTTATCGCTATCTATGTTGGCGCAGCAATGGGAGCCGACTGGGCGCTGAATAATGATACATATGTGCACATGAACAGCTGGTTCCATTATGCAAAGCTGTATGCAGCAACAGCAGGATGTATCGGATTTATGATACTGAAGTATCACTGGGGAAAACTTGGAAAATCTCATGGATTTAAAGCTTTTCCGTTTATCATTGTTGCAATCAATATCCTGATCGCAGTAGCATCAGACTTTGAATCAGCAGTCCGTGCCGGTTCGCTTGCTGGCGGTTGGTGGCTTTCCTCCGAAGGTGTATGGCTTTATGGAGGCTGGTGGAACGTATTAAACGGACTTGCCGGAATTTTAAATATTTTCTGTATGACAGGATGGTGGGGAATCTATTCCTCAAAAGACAAAAAAGATATGCTTTGGCCGGACATGATCTGGGTATATGTCCTTGCATATGATATCTGGAATTTCCAATATACATATCTGAACCTGCCGACACATTCCTGGTACTGCGGACTGGCACTTCTGCTTGCACCTACCTTTGCAGCAGCACTCTGGAATAAAGGCGGTTGGATTCAGAACCGTGCAAACACACTGGCTCTCTGGTGCATGTTCGCACAGGTATTCCCGCTGTTCCAGGATGCGAGCCGTTTCACAACAGTCACTTCCGTATACGGACAGGGCGGCATCGCAGCAGCAATGGGAAGCAGTATGCCGACTATCGCAGAACCGACCGCACAGGGAATTATTTCCGTACTGTCATTTGCAGTGAATGTATTCGTCTTCGCATACATCCTGAAACGCGCAAAAGTACAGAAAAAGAACCCGTGGAAGAACGAGATCTTCACAGATACAAAAGATTACAAAGAAGCAATGGAAAGAGCATAAAGATGAGAAAGGCACTGACGGAGGTCGGTGCCTTTTTTTGACAATATAAACAACAAAACGGTAATTGAGGTGTGAGTGGTTAAATGATATAATTAACCCAGAGAAACTTTTGAAACCAAATCTAAAGAATCTTATTATAGTACGAGAAGGTAACAACCGTAAGGGAAGATGGGTTATAAAAAACGATAATGAGCATGAACATCACAAAACCAATTATTAGAAAAATAAAAGACAATGAAACTGCACTGGCTGAATTTGAGAAAGAAATCAAAACAAATGAAGCAGAAGATACCAAAGACATTATCATGAACTTTCCGACGGTATACATCCACAACTGGCCGGAAACGAATAAGTATGATGTATATGTCGGGGAATCCAACAATATCTTTGCGCGTACGAGACAGCATTATCAAAGTAGAATCAAGCATGAGACATGGCAATATAGAATGATGAAAACAGATGCTTCACTATATATCATCGGCCATGAGCATTTCAATAAGTCCCTGACATTGGATGTCGAAAATCGTCTTATGCATTATCTTATGAGTGTGGATAAAGTGCACCAGGTTCACAATGGAAGAGGAAATCCTCAGAAACATTATTATCCATCTGCAGAATTCGAAGAAATATTTCGAAAAATATGGACGGAATTACATGAGTCAGATGAAGAACTTTTTCCGGATGAAAATATCGTGAAAGATTCTGCGATTTATAAAGCATCTCCGTTGCACAAATTAACGGATGAGCAGGAGAATGCCAAAATCCAGATTTTGGAATGCATTGATCTTGCCAGACAAAAGCATGAAAAGCAGATCATATTTATAGATGGTGAAGCAGGAACTGGAAAAACGGTTCTGAACAGCAACATTTTTTATGAATTGTACTGTCAGGAAGAAGAAAAAGACAATGCAGAATTCAAATGCTGCATGGTAGTCAATCATGATGAACAGGTAAAAGTGTATTCTGACATTGCAAAGAAGCTGGGGATTACAGAAAAATATGGTGAAGTAGTAAGTAAGGCTTCCACTTTTTTGAACAGGCATAAGGATCTGGATTCTGTAGATGTCGTTTTTATTGATGAGGCACATTTGCTTTTTACCCAGGGAAATCAGGGATACAGCGGAAAAAATCAGTTGGATGATATCATAAAAAGAGCAAAAGTAGTTGTCATTGTATTTGATGAGAATCAGATACTCAGAATGGACCAGTACTGGGAAAAACAGATGATTGACAGATACCGTAATAAAGCAATCGAGCAGCAGAATTATATTACGCTGACAAAGCAGCTACGCATGCAGGCGGATAATGAGACACTTGCATGGATTGATGCCTTTACGAAGAAACAGATTATAAACAAAATCCCACATCATGATTATGAAATAAAAATATTCGATTCGCCGGAAGCGTTAGACCTGGAAATAAAAAAGAAAGCAAGCAGCGAGAAGAGTCGATTGTCGCGTGTTATTGCCAATTATGACTGGGATTATAAGAAAGGCAAAAAGCCGGAGGATACATCAAAAAAATACTGGGAAGTAGATGTGTGGATTGAAAATCAGATATGGCATAAGCCATGGAATTATGAATTGGAACAAAATCTTAATAAAGATGAGAAAAAGAAGATAAAAGAACAGGCATGGGCAGAGCAGGCACACACAATTGCCGAAGTTGGTTCAACTTATACAATTCAGGGATTTGATCTCAACTATGCAGGAGTGATTCTTGGAAAATCTGTAAAATATCGAAATGGCAAAATTGTTTATGATCCAAGTGAAACCAGTAATGGAAAAGTAACCAAGAATAGAACCATGGAAGATGGTACAAAGCAGAACTTTGCAAAAGAATTACTGAAGCATGAGATTCGTGTCCTTATGACACGTGGAGTAAATGGCTTGTACATATATGCATGCGATGACCAGTTAAGAGAAGCATTAAAAAAAGCAGCGGAACAGGAGTAAGAAAAATGACAGAAGAAACAATAAAACAGATTTTGAAATTCCGAGATGACCGTGACTGGAAACAATTCCACAATCCTAAAGACCTAGCAATCTCCATTTCCCTGGAGGCAGCAGAACTTCTTGAAGTATTCCAGTGGAGCGGTACAGATGTTTCCAATGAGGGAAAACAGGAAAAAATCAAAGAAGAACTCGCAGATGTGCTGAATTATTGCGTACTCATGGCAGATGCCTGCGGGCTGGATATTGATGAAATTGTGCAGGAAAAGATTAAGGTCAATAATGAGAAATATCCCGTGAGCAAGGCGAAAGGGAAGAAAGAGAAATATAATAAATTGTGAAATATGTTTATGAAGCATCTATCAGAAATATTGGATACGTGGAGTAGATTGGCTCAGGTGTGCGAAATCTGTTCAAATACAATAAATTCTATTCAGGAAAAGAACCAGAGTTTGCAGAAGGAGATGGGTTTGGGAGGGGCTACTGGATGAGTAGCACTCATACGATTTTGGGGTAGGATAATGAAAGTCAAGTTGCGACTAAAGGCGGTGAGGTTGCGACTATGGGGAGCAAAACTGCGACTAAGAAAAATGACAAAGTCAGGTGTGAGGTGAAAAATGGAAAGACCTGAAATATATACCGACAATTACAATTCACTTGAAGAGTGGATTGAATTGAGAAAGCGTAATGAAGAGTTTGTTTATCCACAGTTTTTTGTTCCCTTTAGAGAGTGGATGAAAGATATTGAGCAGAAAAGTGATATGGAAATCAAAGAGTTATTGAGAATACTGCTTCAGCCATATACTTTAGGAGTAGATACAGTTGACACATATGAATTCTACAAAGAATATGTACAGGACAAAGTAAATAAAGAAAAAAATTTACAAACATATGAGTTATGTATGAATCAATTGAAATATAATGAACGGATTTATCGTATAAAAAATAAACAAGAAGCTTGGGAAGGATTAACCTGGGTGCTTCCGTTATTAAATATTAATCCAATGAAAGCATTAAAAGCTTTAGGTATGTATTTTGATGCCGAGTGTATATATATGCCAGATGATCGAATATATGGCATTTTGGATGCGATGGATATTATCGAGGAAAAATATATAAAGAGTGCTTCTGATAAAAATGCATATATTTTTTCATTAACTTCGAGAGAGTTTGAAATTTTAATTGCCATATTATATGAAGCGTTAGGATATAAAGTGAATTTGACGAAGGCAACGAGAGACGGTGGAAAAGATATCATTGCAGAAATTAATGAGAATGAAAGAAAAGAGAAAGTTTTTGTAGAATGCAAGTTGTACAAAACTTGTGAGTTAAAGAAAGAAACAGTGCGTGCGTTAGGATATACCATGCTAAGTGAAGAAGCAACCCGAGCAGTTATTTTTACATCGGGTTACGCTACAAAAGCATTAAAAGAAATGGATACAAGAATACAGATTTTTGATATGGAAGAAATGATTCTTTTGTTAAATGCCAATTTAGGGGAAAGATGGTACGCAGATTTTGAGAGGTTGAAAAGTAATTTTGTAAAAAATTAATTGATAAAAGAGACATTGGTTAAAGATGATATGTACCCTCTTTACTGGACAACCAGTAAGGAGGGTATTTTTATGCGTTATAGTTATGAGTTTAAACTGATGTGTGTTGAACTGTATCATTCGGATTCGTATCCTGATATTCCGGAAGGACTGAATCCAGATACTCTCAAAAGTTATATACGAAAATGGGCTAGATTGGTTGATTTACATGGTCCAGAAGTTTTAAAGCATAAGGTGTTTAATAGAATGTGGACACCGGAAGAAAAGCTTGAACTGGTTTCAAAGGTTATTGCAGGCACACCAAGAACGAAAGTTGCTATAGAAGCAGGTATTAGCACCGGAATGCTTTATCAATGGGTACACAAATATAAATTACAAGGGTATAATGGATTGGTAGAAAGTAAAAAAGGACGACCAGCAAAGGAACCGAGAATGAAGAAATCAAAAAATCAAAAAATCCATTACCTTTAACAGAATCGGAACGAGAAGAACTGATACGCTTAAGAGCTGAAAACGAATATATCAAAGCTGAGAATGAAGTAATAAAAAAACGGATCGCCTTGAGGCAAGAAAAATGGGCTGCGCAACTCAAGGCGAAAAAGCAGCAATCATTAAAAAACTCAGAGAAAAAGGATATTAATTAAAGTATTTGCTTAAAGCAATGCATATGGCCAGATCTACTTACTATTTTGAGATTAACAAAAACAATGTTGTCGCCGAGCGTAATCAAAAAATATTAGAAGAAATAAAACGTATTTTTGATGAGAACAAGCACCGGTATGGTGTAAGACGGGTTCACCAGGAACTGATTAATCGTGGGTATCAAGTGAACCATAAGAGAGTACAGCGTATTATGCATGAAGCAGGTTTAGCCGGAAAACGACCAAAGGAGAAATAGCATTCTTATAAGGGTGAAGTTGGTAAGAGTGCTGATAACATAATAAACAGAGACTTCAGTACAACTTCGCCTTTACAAAAATGGAGCACAGACGTATCTCAGTTCAATTTTTCATGGGGAAAGTGTTATCTCTCTCCCGTGCTGGATATGAATACAAATGAAATCATCTCATATGATTTATCCATGAGTCCTAATCTTGATCAGATAGCAAGAATGCTAAATAAAGCATTTGAGAAATTTCCTTCCGTTGAAGGGTTGATATTTCATTCAGATCAAGGCTGGCAGTATCAGCATGCTTATTTTAGAAATGTCTTACAGGAGCATGGCATTATACAATCCATGTCACGAAAAGGTAATTGTTATGACAATTGTATTATGGAGACATTCTTTGGAAGATTAAAAAATGAGATGTATTATGGTTATGAGAAAGACTATTCTTCCTTCGAAGAATTCTCACAAGCAGTTGAAGAATATATATATTATTATTATTATAACAAAAGAATTCAGTCAAAAACAAAATGGATACCACCTGTACAATACAGGATAGCATCCATGTGTTCAGCCTGGTTCATAAATATGTGTCCAGAATTCTGGGTACATATCAAGATGAATTGATGTCTTTTTTTGTATATAAGACACAATTTTGCCTAGAAAAAGAAATTAAAAACTAAAAATAAGACAACATTGTCCGTTGTAAATACTATAAAGAAATTATATACTGTATTTATAGAAATTGATATTTTATAAAATACAAGTAAAAATATAAAAGTAAAGGAACACATATGGAAAATAAAATAAGAAGAGCACGTAAAAAGAAAGGGTATACACAAGAAGAGCTAGCATGTATGGTAGGGTGTTCTGTAAAAACTATAATAAGGTGGGAAAAGGGAGAAAATCGCGTAAGCTCTCAATATTTCAAGAAACTATCAGAAAATTTGGACTTGAATATGGAGGATTTTTTAAGTGAATAAACAAATAAAAGAAGAAAAAAATTGCTTTTTAAGAGACTATAGCCTGCAAAAAGAAGTTGAAAAACTGGATCTTTCAGAAAAGATAAGAGCACAGTTAAATCTGGCAAACATTAGGATTTTGTTACCTAAAAAGGATATATCAAAGAAGAATAATCGTTTTAATGTCTTTGTTTCTGAAGCATTAGAAATATCTGGAGAATATCGTATCTGTTATCTAGAAATAGATGAATATGATATAAAAATAGCAGAGTTTAAGGGGGCTAGAGGAGATAGATATAGTGGTTTTTATAAAATGCTTGTGGCCTTTCTGGATGGGCAAGTGGAATATAAGAATGAAAAGAATAAATTGATTCTTAAAATTCAGGAATTGGAGCGTTTATTAAATATTTTTAATGATATAAGCTGTTTATATAAGGATGGAAAATGTGAAGTACGAAGTACAGCAAAAACATTTACCAAAAAGATAGGAGGGGAAAGCTGTGAGTATCCTATTAAGTATTATGAGCTTATAGATAATAAGATTGGTAAAGAGTTAGACGTAATACATAAAACATGGATAGACATACGAACAGAAATAGAGGAACAATGTAAGGTATTGATTGAAGGAACAGGAGATCAGTTTGTAAGTGCATATAAAGAAATACAACAAATGAAGCAATATTTAGAAAAAATATTGAATGATAATAATGAAAGAAAGCTTGCATTGGAAAAAAATAGAGGAATTCAATTTTAAAAGCTAGCTTCTATGATTTTGGACAGGATAAGATTACCCTATGTCTCTGTCAAATGGTTATAGAGTAGAAGTTGATGAAGTGTGTAGGTAAAATAAAAGGAAGAAATGCGCTGATGGTAAGGTGGATGAAATGGAAAGATAATGTTAGTAATAGAGGGAGGTATGTTGAAAGAATATGTGCTAAACTGTATTAGCTGTATATTGGAGGAGGATGCCTTTTTAATGAACTAAGATTATAATAATTATTGTAAAATACATAGAATAATGGAAGGAGAAAGTATGGCTCAGATAGATCTTGAAACGATAAAGCATATTGATAAAGATAGAAATTCAATACATGCGAAAGTACATACTACATATACTGTATTTGAAGTAGATGGAGAAAAATACTTTCAGCTTGATACGTATGGCAAAAGTGAGCGTGAGATGCCTGAAAAAATTAGTCAAACGATTCAGTTTGATAGGAAAAGTGCAAAATTTATTGTTGAACTTCTTAAGAAAGAATTTAATTTATAAGTATAGGTAGCTTTTCTAGTACAAAATGTTGAAAAGAATACCTTGTTAAGTTTAAAGATGTACAAAAGAAAAAATGGGGGGTGCAGGATGAAATTATTATATTCAAATATTCTGCCATTAGGAACAGAAGAAGATCAGGAAACAATAATGGACTGCTTTAATGAGCAGATGAAAATGGCTGACAGAGTTGAAATTGCAGTTGGATATACTTCTAATGCATCGCTTGCTGAATTGGACAGGCTTGTGGATGAATGTAACATTTCTAAAGTGTGTTTAAATATCGGAATGTATTTTATCGAAGGTATGCCGGAAGGGGCATATCATACAGCAATAAAAATTAATGAAAAGTGGCAGGAAGCAGGTATCGGAGAGATCCGAGTTGTAAAAGCTTTTAAGTATCATGGAAAATTATTTTGCTTTTACAAAGATGGAAAGCCATTTTCGGCAATTATCGGATCCGCAAATCTTGGAGTAATTAAACTGGAAGCAAGCAATAGAAGACAGTATGAAATTTCTGCCATTACAACAGATGAACAGGAAGTAGCTGAAATTGCAGAACATATTGAAAAGCTGAAAATGCCAAATTGTTCAGAGAATATTGCGTTGATAAAGAATATGCCGTTGGTAAGAGAAGTTAATACCGCATTAAATGGAATAGAGCTGGTTACGTCTGTACCAAAATCAAATGTTGAGTTTTATGAAAGATGTAAAGCTTACGTTTCATTTTTCCTGAAACTGAAAGTGCCTAAGAAAGATGAGCGCCATTTGGATGATGGAAAGCATTATACAAAGTCGAATATAAATGTCTGCTATGCGGCACCACGAAGTAAGAGAAAGGCAAGAGACTGGTATGAAACTCAGCTGACAGTTGGTGCGGATGTGTACCGTATGGAAGGATATCCAGAGAAGAATAAACCATTTTTTGTTGTGACAGATGATGGGTACTGGTTTAAGGCGCATACCACAAGTGATAATAATAAACAGTTCAGTGCAGTTGGCGATGAATTGATAATGGGAAGATGGCTGAAAGGAAGACTGGCGGCAGCAGGAATTGTAAAACCGGTAAATAATACCGCGGCTGATACGGACCGCCTGGGAATGATTACAGAAGAAATGCTCCAGGAATATGGATGTGACAGGCTGGAATTTAAGAAGACAGGCCAGACGGCATTAGATGAAGATGGAGATCCGCTGGATGTCTGGATGCTTTCATTTACAGCTGGATCCGAAGAGGAATAGGAGAAAAGTACATGCAGTATTTGAAAACATACCTTAAGAAAATAACTGATCGAGGAAATACAAAACTTGCAGAATCTATTGAAAAAACAGCAAATGATGTTGGAAATAAGCATATAAAAACATTTTCTTTTTCCAGTCATGAAATTGGACTATTGCTGGGAAATGTTCAGTCTGGAAAAACAGGCCAGATGTTTGGAATCATATGTAAGGCGGCTGATTTAGGATTTCCGGTATTTGTTTTACTGACTACAGATAATGTTGTCCTTCAGCAGCAGACGCTGGACCGGGTAAAAACCGATCTTGAAGGATTCTGTATTTGTGGAGAAAATGATGCGGCATTATTCGCTGAAAATAGTTTGATGGATCCGGTAATTATCGTATTAAAGAAGAATGTGCGGATGTTGAAATTGTGGGCGAATATTCTTAATTCAACCGGTTTTATGAAAGGAAATCCGCTGTTCATTATTGATGATGAGGCAGATGCCGCTTCTTTAAATACATTGGTAAACAGAAACCGTCAGTCTTCAATTAATAAATATCTGGACAGCATAAAGAATGAATCATCAAGCAGTTTATATCTGCAGGTGACAGGAACACCGCAGGCGATATTTTTGCAGACATTTGCATCTGGATGGCATCCATATTTTACATATTATTTTCAACCAGGGGATGCGTATCTCGGAGGTGATTTTTTCTTCCCTTCAAGTGGAAAGCCGGACTGTGTGTCCTTTTTGGAAAAACTGAAAATGCCTATGAGGGAAGTAGTTGTCAGGCATCTGCTTGTGTCAGCACAAATTCTTTTGTCAGGCGGAAAAGTATCTAATTGTTTATTCCATCCGAGCGTGAGAGTGGCTGTACATAAGAAGATTGAAGGGGATATCCAGAAAGAATTAAACTGGTGCATTGAAAACATTGATACAGAGTTAAAGAATGAATTGAGCAGACAATACGCAGATCTGAATCCGTCAAGATCTCAAAAGTGTTCTTTAGAAGATTTGAGTGTTAAGGTTAAAGAAATATTAACTGAAAATCAGTTCAAAGTTCTTGTCATGAATGGGAAGAATGATGTGGAAAGTTCAGATTATGAAGATGGCTGTAACTTTGTTGTTGGCGGAAACACATTGGGCCGTGGCGTAACATTTCCGGGATTGCAGACTATTTATTATACGAGAACGAGTAAAAAGCCGCAGGCGGATACAATGTGGCAGCACAGCAGAATGTTTGGATATGACCGAGATCCAGGCATGATGAAGGTTTACATTGATGAAAATCTGTATAAATTGTTTGCAGATATAAATGCTACCAATAATTCTATAATTGCACAGGTTGAAAAGGGCATTGAGGATGTGAAGATATATTATCCAGAGGGGCTTAATCCAACACGTAAAAATGTATTGGATAATGACCATGTGGAAATTATTTCAGGAGGAACAAATTACTATCCGTTTAATCCGGATAATGATTCTATTGAAGATATATCAAAACTTCTGGAAGTATTTTCTGAAACAGAGCCATATTATCAGGTGAGTCTTCGTCTGGTGAAAGAAATATTGGCACATATTATTCCGAGTCCTGATTTTAAACTCCAGGCATTCTGCTCTGTTATAGATACTATTTTGTCAGAGCATCCGACAGGACAGGGGATTTTGATTGTACGCAGGGAAAGAAATGTTGCTCAGGGTACAGGTGCATTACTGTCACCTAACGACTGGCAGCTTGGTGGAACTTTTTCAGATAAAGTAGTTCTAACGATGTATCAGGTGACTGGAACAAAAGGATGGAACGGAAAGAAACTTTGGGTTCCGAATATAAAATTGCCGAGTAATACAATGTATTATGATGTCATTGAGGAGGATGCTTGATGAGAGGTGATTTAAAATATCCGGATGGAATTGCAGGAAAAATTCTGTTTGATCCAATAAAAGAGGGTGCAGACAGGCTGTGTATTTTAACAGCAGAAGCTACACCGAGTATGGCTTCATGGTTGCTTAAAAGCTATGAGGAACTTGGAATTTCCGATGTGACAGTTAAATTGATTATTGGTGATACTCTGAATAAGGGAGTGGATAAAGGAGCTCATGAAAGTTTTAAGGAACTGCATGGAACCAGATATTCAGATAAATGGGGGAATTTTTCATGTAGTTATTTGACATATCCGCCAGCATTGGAAAACAACAACTATTATATTTGGCTGAATGGAGATACACCAGTAAGAGCTTATATGCTTTCAGGTCCTTTTACACAGCAGTATTTTTTACATGATAATGAAGAAAATGCAAATGAGACAGATGCTGTTTTGGCGTATGGAATATATACAGATGCAGAGAAAAGAACGATGTATTGCACACATGCAGAAATAGATGAGTATGTTGTTTTTCGGTCTGAAGAGGATGGTACAAGGGAACAAATGGAAGCAGATACGGAGAAGTGTGTGCTTTTATCACTTTTAACAAAAAATGGAGAAATAGGAAAAAGATCAGGATTGAATTGGGGACAGCGTAATAAAAGAAACAGAAACGAGGCATATATTCCTCTGCCATCGCATATTGCAAAATCTGGATTTTTTCCTTTAGATAAACAGCATTTTTTAGTGGTTACAGATGACCATCATACATTGCAACTGAGGGTAGAACAGCAGAATGATAAAGCAATTACTACGCCTGCCAGTAATGCATTGCTGGGAGAATATTTTAGAAATCGTCTGGGATTGTCAAATGGTGCATATGTCAGAAAAGATGATCTTCTTGCATATGGAAGAACAGATGTGACTTTTTACAAGATAGATGAAGAACAGTATTATATGGACTTTTCTGTTGAAGAAAAGTGAATAATAAAAAGTCGGAAGCTACGAAACTTCCGACTTTTTGTTATTCATTGATATTAGCTTCAACAGATGGATAATCAATGCCTGCGAAACTTTTAAGGATCGCTTCAAAGATTATCTGAGCTCCACGACAAGGAACTGCCATTCCGATCTGTTTACGCACACTTTCCTTGGTTCCCTGAAATTCATAAGTGTCTGGGAATGTCTGGAGTCTTGCACGTTCGCGGTTTGTTAATGCTCTTGGTTCTTCCCAGTGGTAAATGTGGGTTCCGCCGCCGCCGCTTCCGGTTACTGTATAAGATGGCTTTTCTGGATCCAGTCTTTTGTAAATCTGGCTGATCCGGGCACCTTTGATGTGAAGCTGTAATTCTGGTGGAAGATCTGCTGTAAATGCGTTCTCACCAGGACGAATATGTCTGAGACGTTCAACTACGGTCGCAGACTGTCGTGTAGCTTCATTGTTTGGTGCATCTTCTGGGATTGGCGGGTTTTCAATAGCATTTCTGCAGGTATTATTTATTTCACTGTATGGTTCAGGAGAAGGAACGTGATAGGTTACATTAATGTCATTGCGGATGCCGACAATAATGATTCTATGGCGTGCCTGAGGAATACCATATTCTTCAAATTTATAAAGATGCGGGGTAATTGTGTATCCTGCATCACGGAGTTCTGTTAAGATTTTAGTAAAAGCCTTGCCATCATTAGCGTTACGCAGACCGCCAACGTTTTCCGCAAGAAACCATAGTGGTTTAAATCTTTTCAGAGCTTTTACTCCATAAGAATATAATGGTCCATATACGCCATCCATGCCTTTTTGTTCGCCGACAACGCTATAATCATTGCAGGGAAAGCCGAAAGCAAGAGCGTCGATGGGAGCCAGCTTGCCCATATCAAATTTACGGATATCTTCATGATAAACTGTTTGTGGTGCATCAGGGCAGATATTGTGCCGGTATGTTTCACAAGTGTTTGCATCATAATCGTTGGCCCATTGATGTACGATCGAATAATCGGAATTTCCTATATCAGCGTGGGTAGCTCCCCATGCAATTCCGCCTGGACCACAAAATAATTCTCCTAATCTGTATTGCATAAGTAGCCTCCTTAATCGTTCAGACAGGTTCGTTTCTGAGTTTTGATGAAGTCAACGAATAATTGAACTGTATTAAGCTGTTGCTCATTCAGATCTTCCAGTCCGTTGATCAGCAATGGTGGATGAATATCACTTTCAGATATGTATCGTATCCAGCATTAAGCAAAACCTCAAATGGGTGAAAATTTAATGCCTCTATAATTTGTAAGAATATCCAAAGATGAATTGCCGTTGGATATCAAGTCTTATAAATTAATTTTATTAGGCATACCTTCACTTCTTGCGAAAGTATACCATGTGAGATGCGTAATGTCAATAAAAAAATTAACAAAATGCTGCAAAAAAGCAGCAAAATTATTAACAAAGTAGATGATTAGAAAAAAGTGTGATATATTGAAATTAATGGTTTATAGGGGGATAGAGATGGACAATTTGACACCGGATCAGAGAAAGAAAAATATGCAGCATATCCGCTCAGATAATACAAAGATAGAAACAATATTGCGGAAAGCGTTGTGGGATAAAGGGTACAGGTATAGAAAGAACTATAAGGATCTTCCAGGGAAACCGGATATTGTCTTGACAAAGTATAAAATTGCTATTTTTTGTGATGGGGAATTTTTTCATGGGAAAGACTGGGAAGTTTTAAAACCAAGGCTTGAAAAAGGGAATAATAGTGAATATTGGTTAGCGAAAATTTCCAGAAATCGTGAGCGAGATGATGAAATTAATAAGAAATTGCTGTTTATGGGATGGACGGTGATCAGATTCTGGGGAAAGGATATAAAGAAGAACGTAGACGAATGTGTACGGGTTGTTGAAGAAACTATTTTTGACATGAAAGTAGGAAGTAATGAAAATGAATATATAAAGGAAGAGGAATAAGATATGGAGAAGGTAAAGTTGGAAGAAGAGATAAAAGAATTGCTTTTAAGAGGGCACGAAGGCGGTTACTGGGATTATAAAAGTGACTATGCAGACTGTCCAGAAGATAAACTGATGGACTTATATATGTATGGCAAATAATCTTGAAGGAAGAGATGCATATTTAATATATGGAGTGGATAATGATGGAAAGATAATTGGTATAGAAAACACATCTTATAAAAGATGTAATACCAAAGAAATAAATGAATTTCTCAGGAACAAACCTTTTGCAGGGGGATATATACCTTCAATATCTGTAGATGTTCTTTTGTTAGAAGGGCATGAATTGGATGTGGTAACTATAAAAAATACAAATAAAACACCGTATTATTTAACAAAAAATTACAATCAAACCAAGGAAAAAATGAGTAAAACATTGAAAGCTGGTGCAATTTATACAAGAGTAAATGATCAAAATACACCGCGAGAACTGACTGCAAATATGGAGCATACAGAGTATTTATGGAGAAAAAGATTTGGGATTGATATGACACCTTCTGAGAAATTAATGAAGCTATTAGAAGATGTAGGTGATTGGTCTGAAACTAGATGGGATATAGATCGGCATAGCTATAATATCCATAATCCGGAGTATCAAATAAATGTTTTAGATTCACAAGATACATATGAAACTTTAAGTTATTTTTATGATGATGAAAGAATGTTGTATGCACCTTTAAAATTAAATTATTTAACTACAACGTTGTATGAGACAGAGCTTTGGTATATGGATATGGGAAGATGTCTGATTCCAAAACCTGAACATAAATATGATATAGAACATGGAGTATATTATTATTACATCGAAAAAGATTCGTTAAATGGAAAGCTATTACCACTGTTTGCATATGGAAAAAGTCAGTGTTGTGATCGGTCTGGGAGAGAAGTTCCAGTTTTGATTTTTGAAAACAAAAAAATGCGTACCGAGTTTGAGAATTGGTTGGAAGATAATCTTTTCCTAAAGGAAAAATATATTGCTGATTTAGAAAATAGTGCCATTTTCCAACACATCAAAAGGAAAGAAGCGAAGAATGGGAAAAGTACATGTGGTGTGCTAGAAGTTGCAGTGGCATTTAGATTTTATAAAAAGTGGATTAAACAGTAATACAATAAAATATAAGTTGCATGTTGGGACAAATGTAATGGGATACAAGAAATAAGTTTGATAAAGATAAAATAGAGTATTTATGGAGAGGTGAGGGTGATTTTATGGAGCAAATATTAAGAAATGTAAACATTTGGGATTTGCACATACATACTCCAGTGGGAACACCTACTAAGAAAAATTATGAAAATGATTCTACGGAAAAATTTATTGACACTATTATTGATATATATAACAAGTCAATAAATAAAATTGGAATGATTTCTTTTACGGATCACAATAAAATTAATGCAGATGCTTATGAATTATTTATGAAAAAGAGTGATATTGCAATTATTCCAGGGATCGAAGTAGATATATATTTATCAGAAAAGGATCAAAATTCAAAACACATAATCTTTTATTTTGAAGAAAAAGAATTGATTAATATACGGCAACTTAAAGATTTAATAGAGAAGTATATTAATACAAATACAAAGGTTATATTTGAAGATTTTATTATGCATTTGGTGGTTAATCATAAGCATTTCGCAGTTTCACCGCATGCTTTTAAACAAGGAAAGAGAGGGATTGATTATGACTGGTTTGATGAAGAAAAAGCAAATAGAGGGACAAATGAATTTACAGGATTAATTTTTCCATTTTGGGAAGCTGCTGGAAAAACAGATATATGTAAAGCCATAGAATTCCTGAATGAGCAATATAATGATGAAGATAATAATCAAGGAGTTATTGCTTTTTCTGATTCAGCTGATTATGGAAAATTGAAAGATTATATAAATAATCCACATCAATATTTTCGATGCCTAAATTCTTTTAAGGGATTATTATTGGCAGGGAGTGATCCAGATAGAATAATATATGAAAATGAAGTTAGACCATCGAGTAATCCATCTGAAAAAATTAAATTGATTAGGTTATCAAATGATCTTAAAAAGATTAACGGAAATAATTTAATAGAAATAGAATTTTCTGACAGATTAAATGTAATAGTTGGAGGGAGAGGAAAAGGCAAATCAGCACTATTAGATGCAATTGTGTATTCTATAAATGAAAATGCAGTTGAAGATAAATTACGCCGTAAATTTGCAGAAAAGTTTCATGTTGAAATAATCAATTTTAATGATATGTCAATGGCTTTAGATGTAAATTTTTTGTATTTTAGTCAATCATATATTAGTAAGTTGTTTGATGGAGAATCACAAGCTAAATTGGAAACATTTTTTGAAAAAGAATTTGAGCATAACAGTGATATAACAGATGGGATTGCTGATTTACAAGCGCAGATGGAAAAAAATATAGGTAAAGAGGTAGTTGAAGATCTTAATATAAATGATGAGTTTCCTAATTTTTTAAATATTCATGGAGAATCTGTGTATTTGCAAGTACACAAGTTGCAGGAAAAATCGATATCATTGTTAAATGATAGAGAAAGTTATTACGATAGTATCAGAGCGATACTTCCTAAGAATAAAGAAATATGGGATGAGCAATTACGTTCCCAATTGAAAGATTTTATTGATATATTGGTTGAAAAAATCTGTATTGCAAATTATAAATGGAAAGTAGATGCGAGATTTTCGGATTTAATGAAGAAGAAAATTGATGATGTTAAAAAGAAAAAAAGTGAAGAATCAAGAAGAAAAATTGAAAGTAAAAGGAAAATCGAACAGAAATTACGTTTTTTGTATAATAAAGATTTAGAGCGAATACGACAAATTAATAGATTATATGAGATTGATGAAAATTTAACTCAGTTTAAAATGAAAAAATATGAGGCATATGGAGAAGGTAATAACAGATTCTATTTTGTTTCTGCCTCCAATAAAGAGCATCCTGTTGAATATGCTAAAAGAATAATTGTGGAATCGGTCAATAAATCAAGATTGAAGGGATTTGATAAAAAAAGCACTTCTGAAATATTTAAGATTTATGCTACAACACAGTTGTTGTTAGATAATTTAAAGGACTCAATACAACTTAGCTATGTTTTTGAAACGATTAATAATTTGAAAGAACTTAAAAGAGAAAAGGTTCAAAAAGTTATATATGTTCACGACGGGGAATATAGTGATTTGCACAAAACTTCACCTGGCATGCAAACGAATGCTATCATGGAGTATATATTGCATTGTGAATCTACGATACCGCTTTTTATTGATCAACCGGAAGATAATATTGACAATGAAGCAAGATATGCTCAGTTAACAAAGTGGATTAGAAAACAAAAGTATAAACGTCAAATAATTCTTGTTACGCATGATGCCAATATAGTAATTAATGGCGATGCAGAAAATGTTATCATTGCCAATCATACTGCTGACAAATTTCGATATGATTATGGGGCATTAGAATATGGAGATATTCTTGATAATGCTGCAGTGATTTTGGATGGTGGTAAAACAGCAATACATAGGAGAATAGAAAAATATGGAGAATAGGATTAATATTTTGTTTATAAAAGAAGATATAAATATAGCTATTGATATTCAACAGCCAGATTTATCAAATTTAATTCACAAAATTATTGGTGAACATTTGAGTGTTTCCAGGGAAAATATTAAAATCTCAACAGAGAATGAAAACTTTGATAAAGAAGAATTTTTAGATCTTTTAATTGAAGTTCATGGGGAGTTTTGTGATGAAATTGACAAATTTTATGAAAATATAAATAAAGAAATTATTACTTATTATAAAGATGAAGAATTGAGTAAACATATTATTGAAAAAATTAAAGAGATATATACAGAAGAAATTAACTAATGTGATAATGAATTTGAAAATTTTAGGTATGCAAGGATAAAATATTGGGTGAATTTTGAAGAAATATGAAATAGGGTAGAAGGTAAAAGTATGAGCACTTATTTTGAAGAACAGCAAGCAAATAGAGAAAAGGCAAAAAGATCATTTAATGAGTTTTTGAATTGTTTTATGGAGGCTGACTCTGAATTTAGAGGTGTTATAGGTAAAGATATTATTACACTAATGGCACTTAAAGCTAATACAGATGAAGAATTTAATAAATCCTTCAATGATGCTTTTGAATTAATGAAAATGTTGAGTGAACTAAGGTTTAATGTTGCGGAAAGGTTGTAAAGTAATATACTGGAGAAAAAATATGTTGCCAGTGTATGAGTCTGCGAGACGGCAGGGGTATGAAGTATGGGAGTGCTAAATAGTAGGAGGGAAGGTATGGATGGATTTGGATTTAAAGGCTATAAGTCTTTTAAGAAGTATGTGGAGATAGAAGAAGTTGAGAAAATAAATGTTTTTATTGGCAGAAATAATTCCGGAAAATCTAGCTGCATAGATATTGTTGAAAATCTTACCAGTGCGCAGGTATTAGCAAGTAATAAATTTTTAAAGGAGGGATTGGATCTTCAAGTTATACATGAATTATCGGAACAACAAGTACAATATGTTTTTCAGGAGAATACATATGGCGGAGGGATTCCTGGAAGAAGTCATTATGAATTTGGTAAAAACTATATAGGAAAGAAAATGAGATTTTCTGTTTCGACAGAAAGGCATGGTATTGGGCATTCGGTCGAAACTTTTAAGTATGAATATATTCCAGATGAAAGTGTTTTTGAGAAACAATATAATAGTTTTTGGGAAAATTTTGCCAGACGAGGAGTTAATTATTGGGAAGACTGTGAATTTCGGCGATTAGATGCAGAACGAAATATAGTTGCAGAAATAGAAAGTAATGAGGAAGATGTAAATGTAAATGGTGAAGGTGCAAGTAACTTAATTCGTAAAATCATAAATTATAGCGAATATGATGAAAAACTTGTGCAGGAAAAATTATTAAATGCTTTAAATTCAATTATTTATCCAGATGCAAAATTTGAAGATATCAAGATACAGCAGATATCATCAGGAGAAAATTCAAAATGGGAAATTTATTTGCAAGAAGATGGTAAACGATATGCGTTGTCTAAAATGGGGAGTGGGTTAAAGACAATAATTTTGGTGTTAATTAATTTGCTGATAATCCCGAAGTTAAAGAAACAGTATAATAAAAAATTTGTTTTTGCGTTTGAGGAGCTTGAAAATAATTTGCATCCTGCATTACAACGAAGACTTTTTGAATTTATTTACGATTATGCAATCAAAAACGATGTTATTATATTTTTGACGACACATTCACATGTTGCAATTAATACATTTTGTGATAAATATGGAACACAAATATTTCATGTAGAAAAGAAAAATGGAATATCAACAATGCATAAAATTAACGACTATATATCGAAAACTGCATTGTTGGATGATTTAGATGTTAGAGCGTCAGATATACTTCAATCTAACGGAATTATTTGGGTTGAAGGACCTTCGGATAGGATTTACATAAAACATTGGCTGGAAATATTAGGAAGTGGAGAGATAGAAGAAGGAAGAGATTATCAGTTTTTATATTATGGAGGGAGATTGTTATCTCATTATACAACAGAGAAAGAATGTAACGACCTTATAAATATATTATTGACGAATCGAAATGCTGCAATTGTAATAGACAGTGATAGAAGGAATCCTAGGGCGAGGATAAATGATACAAAAAAACGAATACAAAATGAGTTTAAAAAGTATGATGCTTTTTGTTGGGTAACCAAAGGAAAAGAAATTGAAAATTATATCGAAAAAACTGCAATTGAAAAGACTTTTGACAAAAAAATGTCTGCTCAATGCGAGCGATTTGAATTATTTCCGGATTATATAAAACCAGTTTGCAAAACATTTAATAAGGTGGAATTTGCAAGAAAAGTAGTTGATAATATTGAGAAAGAAACAGCACGTGGGATGTTAGATTTAGAAAAACAAATTACATCATTGGATAAAGCTATAAAGAAATGGAATGAGAAATAAGAAAATAATTGTTATGGGTGGAATTCTAATAATCCATGAGAAACAGAGTATTATAATCAAGCTATGAGTATCAATATATTATAAACTGAGGCAAGATTGCAATAATATTTGGTATACAATGTAAAGTTTAAGAGGATTAAATATGCTAAAAGAAACTGAAATAATGAAGGAAATAATAGATATTTTTTCTCGTGAGAAAATGAACATTCAAAGTCAATGTAAAGCAGGGCTTTTTGATGATAATAAGTATTGGGAAAATATTATCAGATATCTTATGAATGCAGTTTATGGATTGGATTTAAAAAATCTTAATGAAGAGAAAATAAATTATCCAGGAATTGATCTTGGAGATCAGAGTGAAAAAATGGGGATACAAGTAACTGAAACAAAAAAATCGGCGAAATTAGTAAGATCCTTAGATAAGGTGTTAGAGAATAAGGTTTATGAAGTATATCCTAAGTTTTGTATGTTTGTGTTAGGCGATAAACAAAAAACATATTCTTTTGACGAAAATAAGTATAAGGGGAAAATCATTTTTGATCCATCCTCAGATATATATGATTTTCAGGATCTTATTAATAAAATTAATAAGATGAATAGGGAAGAAATGCAAGATATTTTAAATTATTTAAAAATGGAATTTTCAGAAAAAAGGACGGATGAGATCAGACAAAATATTGTACATGTGCTGTCATATCTTGATAATTCATGGAAATGGATTGAACGGGCAAAAGAGGGAGGCTCATTTTTTACAGATGCATATAGATGCACGAAATATTTAGAGAGATATGAAATAATTTCTGGATGCCTTTCAAGAGAAGAAAGTTCAAAGCTATTTGCATTATTAACAGATATAAATCAATTGATTGATTATATGGAGGAAGGCCTTAATTATATTCAAAAAAAGGAAAAAGGAAGAAGGCATTCAAGGGGGTTAACATTATATGTTGATAGTTATACAAGTAGTTTGTCACATTCAATAATGGCAAAGGCAAAGAATGTTCTTGATAATAGAGATATATATGATGTGTTAAAAAAGAAAATTATGTGAAATAGTTTGAGCATATGATAAGATGAATAGATATTAATATTTGTCTGTACGGAATAGTAAAACAGTGTAAAACCGGAGAAATTGATGCGTAGAAGAATTTTGATTACAGTAGTTCTTTTGCTTTAAATTTGAATTAGTAAAAAGATATGAAGGTATAGCTATGAGAAAGAATATAATAAAAATCAGCCTAACAGGAATTGTAGTATGCATTACTTTATCTACAACATTTTTCAGTGTGGCAGCGTCAGCTGTTCCAACTGAATCACCAGCAGAGGAAACTAAGGAATACCACGATCTGCAAAAGATGTTTCTGTCAATTGATAAAGATACAACAGAGGATGATCTTCTAAAACTGATCGAAGAGTATGACGTTGCATATACTGCAGAAGATTATAATGGAACACCGAAAGAAAGATGCTATAATATCGCATTTGAGGAAGGTGCTGCACTTCAGAGGTATGCGGATTCTGGAGACACTTTGGAGGTATCTTTTGATCAAAATGATGGGACGGTATTATATGCAGAATATTTTAATGATGAGGCTTTCATGGATGCGCTTTATTATAATTATGGTACGCATTGGGATTTTAGTGAAGATGAGCCGGGTAATGTGTATTCGGGATATTATTACTATAAGCCAGGAGATACAAAAGGTGGCATTACTATGAAGTACAGTAATGGTAACACGAAAGAAACAGGATATCATAGTGTTGACAGTGCAGAAGATGCATTGGGAGATATTTTATCATAAATTAAAAAAGTATACTTAACGGTTGATTTTTTCCTTAAAATGAATATAATAATAATTAACAGAACCCAACACGCCTCTCAACGATGCGGACCACGTTGGGTCTTTTAATTTAAGGAGAATGTTGGATGGGAGAAGTAAAACAACATCAGCCTCCTATGACAATTGATGAACAGATAGAGAATTTAAAAAATATTGGGTTGATTGTCGAAGATGAGGAGTATGCGAAAAGAATATTAAATGACATTTCATACTTTAGATTGATTAAAGCCTATAGTTTAAATCTTAAGACAAATGAAGGAAGATATAGAGAAAACATTACGTTTCAACAACTGGTAGATTTATATCTTTTTAATGCAAATTTTCGTCAAATTATATTCCCTGAAATCGAAAAAATAGAAATAAATGTGCGATGTAGAATTTCGAATTATTTCGCTGAAAAATATGGTGTTTTAGGTTATTTAGAAGCAGATAATTTTGTGAATGTAAAATATCATCAAGAGTTCTTGAAGGATGTTCATGAAGAAATAAGAAGAAATTCTAAGGCTCCGTTTGTTAAGAATTTTCGGATGAACTATGCAGGTGGGATGTTGCCAATATATGCGCTGATGGAAGTTTTCAGTTTTGGTACATTATCTAAGTTTTACAAAAATATGAAAAACCCAGATAAAAAAGCAATAGCGAAATCGTTTGGGATAGGATATACGTACTTAGAGAGTTGGTTAGAGAGCATTTCTTATGTTCGAAATATATGTGCACATTATGGTCGCTTGTATAATGCAAAATTATCAAAAACACCAATGTTGTACAAGGAATATTCAGAAGCTGGTATTGGAAATAATCGTATTTTTGGAGTGTTGTTATGTCTTAAACATATTTTGAAAAATGATAATCATTGGAATATGTTTGTAGATAAGATAGAGATATTGTTCGATAAATATGAGAATGTTGATATAACAACAATGGGATTTAAAGAGAATTGGAAAGCACTTTTAGAAAATGATAAATAAAATAGTATGAGACAAAAATGTACTAAAGTGTCTTAAGGTTAGAGAGTCGAGAAAACGGCTCTTTTCTTTTGTTATAAATTTGTACACGATAAATGTTAATTCTCGTATACGGTAAACAATTCATATACGAAAGTGTTATGATTTGCAACGGAAACTATGTTCTGGAATAAATTCCAAAATGGGAATATAAGTACTGAAATCCTAAAATAAATTCCGAAATGGGAATATATTTTGAAGTATCGAAGAGAAGATATATAAAAAATAATAAAAAAGTTTTGGAAGTACAGATTTTTGCATTGCCATTCTGAGATAATAGGTATATCAAATGAAGCAACAGTAAAAGATTTCAGAAAGGCTGCGGTGAATTTCATGAAAGGATATTTCGTTACAGATGGTTACATGGGGCTGGTAGATGGTGTGTACAGATTATTTGCAGATGAATCGGACTACTATGAATACATGAATGACTGAGAGATATCTGGATTATTTTGGAATCCT
>ERZ835080.333-NODE-333-length-53141-cov-4.564066_pt1 | contig 53141 bp, 42 predicted proteins | sample MGYA00519688_ERZ835080 | MGnify/ENA primary metagenome ERZ835080 (study PRJEB31850, sample SAMEA3708770) | human gut metagenome | biome: human gut; feature: human-associated habitat; material: faeces | place: China | collected 2014 ... | reverse complement strand
GAAAGAACCGAAGTATAACCCCAATAAAGAAAGGAGGACGTGATGGAACACACGGAGAATCCACCATATAGGTTTTGACATCAAGGCATTGTCAATAATAATATAGACTCCAGTGTAAATATGGAAGCTGTAAGCCGGACATTGTCAAGATTGGTGCTCATTAAAGACAACAAATCAAGTAATTAAATTAAAAACATGGGACTTTTTCACAGAGGCAAGAAAAATAATGACGATGAGCCGGACAGTGTTCAAACCAATTCATTCTCTGATATTATGAATGGTTTGCAATACTCCGTAAACTGTGCACAAGATACATTGCAGAATCATCAGATACAAAATCTGACCAGACTTTTTGAAGGAACAAATGCAAATAACGCAAATACGTTCCAATCGAAAAAAAATCATGGTTGGAGACAAGACTATTGATATTCCACTTATAGCCTTGATATCCCATCATTATCTTGCAATGGATAATGTGCAGATAAAGTTCAAGGCGAAGGTCGGAAGCGTGGAATCACAGATCCCGGAAAACAACTTGCTGTTATCCAGTCCGCACAGAGCCAATCTCCAGATGCAGATGAGCAACATAAAACCGGATGCGGATGATGTCATGGAGGTTTGCGTCAATTTTAAGGTTCAGGAGACTCCGGAGAGTATTTCCCGAATCATTGACGATTTTGTAAAAAACATCTAATAACTTTAAAATTCAAATGTTATAGCAGAAGAAATATTAAACCAAGGGCAACAAGAAAATGCGGAAAACTTGAATGAAAATGTAAGCGGACAGGCGAAAGAAATTATCTCCGCTGCATTGGAAGAGACTCAAAACAGAGAAACTTCTCCAGTTCTTAAAGCAGATTCAAACGTGACTGACAAATTCAAGGGGCTTCCCATGCGGGAACTTATTGCAGCTCCACTTATTGCAGCAGCCGAAGCACAACAGGAATTGGCAGCGACAGCATGGAATTTCTACAAGCAAATTGCTTTTGATGACGACGGTAAAACAGCTCGTGTATTGGAATTCGATATTAAAAGACCGATACAGCAGGATGGAGTAATGACAACAATGCCACAAAGTGTCAAGGCTCCGTTTATAGGATTGGTGCCTATTCCTTCTCTGCTTATAGACCGCGTGGATGTAGATTTCCAGATGGAGGTTACTGATACCTCAAATGTAAAAAGCACTATTAATGCCAAAGTAGAAACAAAAGTTTCCGGGAAGAGTTGGTTAATAAGCGCAGAAATCAGCGGCAAAGTAACGACCGCCCGTGAGAACACCCGCATGACCAACCAAACGGCAAAATACCAGATACATGTTTCGGCCAGCCAGCAACCACAGACCGAAGGTCTGTCAAAACTGATGGATATAATGGCTTCCTGTATCGAGCCTATAAATACAGAAAGCAGTAAATAGAGTATAAACATATAGAACGGGATGGATAAAGTCCCGTTCTTATAATTCATACAAAAATGCCGATATTACCGAGTTTAAGAATTAACCCTGTAGCGACTATCAATAGTTCAAATATCTTTGAAACTTTTTCCTAATATAAAAATATTAGTATCTTTGTTTATTGAAGAGTTGTCTCTTGAGTCTGAGATTGTAAAATACTGAATTTAGCACAATCTCCAAATCGTTACCTGAAATTTTTCTAAACTTCCATAAGTGTTTATCTTTCATATAAATCAGTTAATCTGACAAAAATTTAAAATAAATTTGGCATTGCGGCCGGCTTGCACTATCTTTGCGGGCAAGCAGACGCCCGCTTGGGCAGGCTGCGGCTCGGCAATGTGCAAAATAAATTTGATATTGCCCCGCCTTGCACTATCTTTGTCATACGGATATTATAGGTTCCCATGATGGAAAATTGGTTGAAATGGATGCACCGCTACGTGTCGCCGGTTTTTCTGGCGCTGCTCGTCGCGTCGTTCATCCTTTGGTATATCGCGAAATTGAGCTATACGTACACCACCGAGCAGACCGTGAGGGTGAGTGTCGACGGACAGCCTTTCGAGGTTACCTGCGTGGTCGAGGGCGTCGGTACGAACCTTTTCGGCTACCGGGTCTACATGAACAAGACGCTGCGCATTCCGCTTGCGGAACTCAAGACGAAGCGTTCGTATGAGGAGGGGCACGAGGGTAAACTCATCATCGACCCCCAGTCGCTGCAAAACGCCCTTGCGCCGCGGTTCAGCGACATCAAGATCATTTCCATCGGGGACATTCCCGAAATCGACGTTCCCCGTAACCCATGATGAAGGTCGGAATCACAGGCGGCATCGGCAGCGGCAAAAGCACCGTTTGCCGTCTTTTCGCGCGTTTGGGCGTCGCGGTCTATGACTCCGATGCCGGGGCCAAACGGCTGATGACGGAGGATGCGGAGCTGCGCCGGCGCATCACGGACCGTTTCGGGGCCGAAGCCTATGCGGACGGGACCTTGAACCGTACCTACCTTGCCGGGCGGGTCTTCTCCGAGGCGCAGGCCCTCGCCGACCTGAACGCCATCGTCCACCCGGCCGTCTGGGCCGATTTCGCGGCGTGGGCCGAACAGCAGGAGGGCGACTACGTGATCCTCGAAAGCGCCCTTCTTTTCGATGCGGGGTTCGATGCCTGCGTCGACCGCACGGTTGCCGTCCTCGCCCCCGAGGCGCTGCGCATCGAACGCACCTGCCGCCGCGACGGGCGCACACCCGGGGAGGTCCGCCTCCGCATCGCCGCCCAGACGGACGACGATACGTTGAGCGCGAAGGCCGACTACACCCTTGTCAACATCCTCGAATCCGACCTTGAACCCGCTGTCGCGGAATTGCACCGAATTTTCAGCCATGAAGCCCATGAACATTGATTTTTCCTCGCCGCAGGTGATGGCGATTCTTAACGTCACCCCCGATTCTTTCTATGCCGGCAGCCGCACTCCGGAGGCCGAATCCGTCGAGCGCCGCGTCCGCGAAGCCGTGTCCGAAGGGGCGCAGCTGATCGACGTCGGGGGCTACTCCTCGCGTTTCGGGGCCGACGAAGTCCCCGCTGACGAGGAGTGGCGTCGCGTCCGGCTGGGCGTCGGGACCGTGCGTCGGCTGGCGCCCGGCATGACCGTCTCGGTCGACACGTTCCGCAGCGAAGTCGCGGCGAAGGCTGTCGAAACGTTCGGGCCGCTCGTCGTCAACGACATTTCGGCCGGGGAACTCGACCCTGCGATGCTCTCCGTCGTTGCGGACTGCGGCGTACCCTACATCGCCATGCACATGAAGGGCGATCCGAAAACCATGCAGTCGCAGACCGACTACCGGCGCGACATCGTCACCGAGGTCGTCGGCTATTTCCGCCGCCGCACCGACGAGATGCTCGCCGCGGGCATCCGGCGTGAAAACATCATCCTCGACCCCGGCTTCGGCTTCGCCAAGACCACGGAGCAGAACTACGAATTGCTCGCGGGTCTGCACCGCCTCTGCGCGCTGGGTTACCCGGTGCTGGCGGGGCTTTCGCGCAAGTCGATGATCTATAAGGTTCTCGACGCCACTCCCGCCGAATCGCTCGCCGGAACCGTTGCCCTGGGCTGGGAGTGCCTGCGCCAGGGTGCGGCGATACTCCGCGTCCACGACGTGCGGGAAGCTGTGGACACGGTCAAACTGTTCAATATGTTCCGCCAATGATACGGGTTACCGACATACACAAGAGTTTCGGCACGCTGGAGGTGCTGAAAGGCGTTTCGCTCGACGTGGCGCAGGGCGAGGTGGTCTCCATCGTGGGGGCCAGCGGCGCTGGCAAGACCACGCTTTTGCAGATCATCGGCACGCTGTCGCGTCCCGACGGCGGGCGCGTGGAGATCGACGGCCGCGATGTCTCGGCCTTGGGCGATCGGGCCTTGTCGCAGTTCCGCAACGAGCGCATCGGCTTCGTGTTCCAGTTCCACCACCTGCTTGCGGAGTTCACGGCTTTCGAGAACGTCTGCATTCCGGGGCTGATCGGCCGGCGTCCGCGCGCCGATGTCGAACGCCGTGCCGCCGAACTGCTCGACATGATGGGCCTCGCGGCGCGGCGCGACCACAAGCCCGGACAGCTTTCGGGCGGCGAGCAGCAGCGCGTGGCCATCGCCCGTGCGCTGGTCAATTCACCCTCCGTGTTGCTGGCCGACGAACCCTCGGGCAACCTCGACTCGCACAACCGCGACGAGATCCATCGCCTGTTCTTCGACCTGCGCGAACGGCTCGGCCAGACCGTCGTGATCGTCACCCACGACGAAAACCTCGCCGCAATGGCCGACCGGAAGATCACCATGTCCGACGGTCTGATCCTCGGCTGCGAAACGGCCCGGTAACATGAAAAAACTGCTTTGGCTGCTTCTTCCGGCTCTTGCCGCCTACGGTGCGTGGGACCTCGTGCGCGAGGTGCGCGGGGCGTGGACCTCGGACTACTTCCGGACCTATTCGCGCGCCGTGGGGCAGACGATGTCCCGGGCGTTCGATTCGCTGAACCTCTCCGGACGGGGCGTCCGCATCGGGGTGCTGGACGCGGGTTTCGGGGGCTTCCGCACCGACCGCTGGACGCGGGGGCTGCACGTCGCCGCCTGGCGCGATTTCACGGGCGGCGACGAAACGGCATTCATCGACGACGCCACAGACCACGGCACGAGGGTCTGCACCAACCTCGGAGGCCGTTCTGGCGATACGATCCGCGGGCTGGCATGGGGCGCGGAGTATTATCTTGCGAAAACCGACCGCGCCGAAGTGGAGCCTCGCGCCGAGGAGCGGCAGCTGATCCGCGGCATCGAGTGGCTCCTGGCGCATGACGTCGACGTGATCTCCTCGTCGTTGGGCTATACGACGTTCGACGATTTCAGCGGCTATACGCCCGCGATGCTCGACGGCCGCACCTCGACGCTCTCGCGCTACCTCGACAGCCTGCTCACGGCGCGTCCCGGGCTCGTTTTCGTGCAGAGCGCCGGCAACGAGGGCGACAAGGCGTGGCGCAATGTCTCCTTTCCGGCCGATGTCCGGCAGGTCATCACGGTCGGTTCGTGCGATTCCGACGGTGTTTCCCGCTCCCGCTCCAGTGGTGTCGGACGCGAAGATGCCGGCTATGTGAAGCCCGATTTCGTCGCCGGAGCCTCGCCGTCGGGAACTTCGTTTTCGACGCCGGTTATCGCGGGGCTTTGCGCCTGCCTGCTCGAATACCGTCCTATGGAACGCGGCGAACTCATCGGACTGCTGCACGCTTCCGGCACGCGGGCCGCAGCTCCCGGCTGCGAACTGGGTTACGGCATCCCGCAAACCGATGTCTTGCTCCGAATGCTCCGCACGCCATGACGAACACCGATCTGAAGGAGCTGCTCGACGCGCTCCACGACAAATACAACAGCCCCGACTTCATCGCCGACGATCCGATTTCGGTACCGCACCGCTATACGGACCGCGCCGACCGCGAGATCGCGGGATTTTTCTCCGCGACCATCGCCTGGGGCAACCGTAAGGCCATTGTCCGCAGCGGCCACCGCATGATGCACTTCATGGACGACGCTCCGGCGGATTTCGTGCGCAACGCCTCGCAGCGCGAACTGGCGCTGCTTTCGTCCTACGTCCACCGCACGTTCAACGGCGGGGACCTGCGCGATTTCGTGCTGGCCCTGCGGCGTATGGAGGAGCGTCACGGCGGCATCGGGAATTTCTTCGAGACGCGCTATGAGGCCGCGCAGAGCATGCCCGCCGTGCTGGCCGACTTCCGGCGCGAGTTTTTCGCCGGGGAGCACGCTCCGCGCTGCGAGAAGCATGTTTCGTCCGTCGAGCGCGGCGCGGCCTGCAAGCGGCTGTGCATGTATCTGCGGTGGATGGTGCGCCGCGACGACCGGGGTGTCGATTTCGGTCTGTGGCGGCGTATCCCGATGTCGGCCCTCTACCTGCCGCTGGACGTCCATGTCGGCGAGACGGCGCGTGCGCTGGGACTGCTTGGCCGCCGCCAGAACGACTGGCGGGCCGTCGAGGAGCTGACGGACGCCCTGCGCGCATTCGATGCGGAGGATCCTGCGCGGTACGATTTCTCGCTGTTCGGCGCAGGCATGGACGGCTATTTGAATGAACAATGAATAATACTCATAAATCCCGCTTCTTAAGCGGGTTTCGGTTTAAACAATTCACGGTCCGTCAGGACCGCTGCCCGATGAAGGTCGGGACCGACGGCGTTCTGCTGGGTGCATGGGCCGCGGTTCGGCCGCAGGACCGGCGGATGCTCGACATCGGCACGGGCACGGGGCTGATCGCCCTGATGCTGGCCCAGCGCGCCCCGGAGGCGCATGTCACGGGCGTCGACATCGACGATGTCGGGCAGGCCCGCGAGAACGCCGCCGCTTCGCCCTGGAGCGGAAGGGTGGCGTTCGCTCAATGCCCCGTGCAGGAGTTCGAGACCCCGGAGCCGTTCGATCAGATCGTCTCCAACCCGCCGTTTTTCGTCGACTCGCTCACCTGCCCCGATCGGGGGCGCACCGCGGCCCGCCATGCCGTGCACCTGCCGTTCGGCGACCTGCGCGACGCCGTCCTCCGCCTGCTGGCTCCCGGAGGCCGGTTTGCCGTCATCCTTCCCACGGCCGAAGCGGAGCGTTTCCTCGCGGTCTGTGCCGGACGACTGGCCCTCGTGCGCCGCACCGACGTGCGCACCACGCCCCGCCGCCCGGCCAAACGGGCGCTGATGGAGTTCGTCCGCGCCGCTTCTCCCGCCGACCGCCCCGCCGACCCTCCCGCCGATTGTTCCGCCGACCGCCCCGCCGATTGTTCTGCCGATTGTTCCGCCGCCGTGCCCGAGGTCTCGGAACTGGTCGTCGGCACGGGAGAGCACGAATGCTACACGCCCGAATACCGCGCCCTGACCCGTGATTTTTACCTGAAATTTTGACGGCACGCGAAAATAAGCTACATTTGTGAAACCGCAATAAAATTTTCGGACCATGAAATTCAGACTTTTGGCATTTGCCCTGCTGCTTTCGGGCGGCGTCTCGGCCCAGAACCCATACATCTCCCTTCAGGGCGCGAACGAAACCGCCGGCGGCCTTACCGTCGCCCAGCCGCGCACGATCCTCGCCGTCGACGTCACCGTCGAACACGACGTCACCTTGAGCGGACCCTATGCGCGTTATGCGCAGAAATACCTCGGGGTGCGCGCTCCGCTCACCGACAAGACCGTGTGGAGCGTCACCGGGGCGCAGATCGCCCTGCTCGACGGCGACACCTACCTCAATGCCGCGGCTCCGGCTCCGGCCTCGACCCGCGTGCTGTCGCACACCGCCTCCGAAAACGAGTTCGCGCGCTTGCAGCCGGACAAGACCGACATGACGACGCCCGCGCTGGAGGACGCCGCGCGCACCGCCGCCGCGCAAATCTTCTCGCTGCGCCGCCACCGCATCGAGCTGGTCACGGGCGAAGCGGGCGAGAACGTCTTCGGCGAGGGCCTGAAGGCCGCGCTGGAGGAGATCGACCGTCTGGAGCAGAGCTATCTGGAGCTGTTCCTCGGCAAGCAGATCGTTTCGACCCGGACGCAGCGACCGAGACCCGCCGCTACGTGGTCTGCCCGCAGGCCGACAAGAAACAGTATATCGTCTGCCGCTTCAGCCCGGCGGCCGGACTGCTTCCCGACACGGACCTTTCGGGCGACATCGTGCTGTTGCAGATCGAACCTTCGGGCGCTGCGAAGAGTGACCTCGAGGCCGGTCCGAAGGAGACGCAGGTCGTGGCGTGCCGCGTGGCCGATCCCTCGACCTGCATCGTCGTCTCGGGAGGCCGCGAGTATGCCCGCGCCGTGCTTCCTGTTTTCGAATTCGGCCGTACGATCAACGTCGCCCTGCCGCGCCGCAAATAACCTTCCGATGGATTTCACCTCCCGCATGGCGGCGCTGCTCGGGGCATTCCGCCGCGAGCGCAACGGCGCCGTTGCCGATTCGATGCGCTTCTACGGCGCACCCTGCGGCCTGAACTACGGCGTGAGCCTGCCGACGCTCCGCACGCTGGCGCGGGCTGAGGCCGTCGATCACGATTTCGCCAAATATCTCTGGCAGCAGGATGTCCGCTGCCTGCGCCTTGCCGCGCTGCACATCGCCGATCCGGCGCGCCTTACGCCCGGGGAGTTCGCCTTCTGGGGCGACGGGCTTCTCAATTCCGAAATCGCCGCGGAGGCCGCCTTCGCGCTGTTGAGCCGCATCGGGGCGTTCCCCGAACTGTTCGCGGCGTGGATTGCGCCCGATGCCGGGTGGCTGCGGCAGTATGCGGCCCTGATGGCCGCGGCCCGCGTTCCGCATCCTTCTCCGGCGTGGGCCGTTCCGGCTGCGGCCGTCGTGCACGGGGCCGCTGCGGCCAGCATCCCGGAAGCGCACCTGCTGGCTCATGGCGCCGTGGCGCTGTTCACGGCCCTCGGGACGCGAAACGAAGAGAACCGGCAGGCGGTTCTCCGCGCGGCCGGCTCTCTGGGTCAGCTCCCTGCCGAAGACTGCGTCCACGAGGAGCTGGCCTGGCGACTGGAGGTTTAGGGCTGCATCACCTGTTCGCGCTTTTCGAGTTCGTTCAGCACGTTGATCAGGTGTTCGTACCCCACGCGGCCGCTCTCGCGCCACAATACCTCTCCGCGGCAGAAAAACATCAGCGTCGGGACCGACATGATGTTGTAGCGCCGTATGATTTCACGCATCGAGGGGTCGTCGATGTCCGCTTTGTAGACGTCGACGCGGCCGTTCATCCGCTCCCGAAACTTGTCGATGGCCGGCATCATCATCCGGCACGGCCCGCACCAGGTGGCGAAGAAGTCTACGAACGTCAGCGCGTCCCGCCAGATGATCTTGTCAAAGTCCGTCATGGTCATATCTTCCGATCAGTTTATTTCCACCCACGATATTCCCACATAGTTCTTCTCCGCAAGTTCCTTTTCGACGTAGCTGATCGTGCGCCGCAGGCCTTCGACGAGCGGCGTGCGGGGCGCCCAGGCCAGTTCGCGCCGTGTCGCCGAGATGTCGGGCGTGCGGCGGCGTATGTCGTCGATACGCGCTTCGGCGTGGACGATGTGCGAGCTGCTGCCCGTCAGGGCGATGATCTTCTCGGCCAGCGAGCGGATCGTCACCTCGTGACTGCTGCCGAAATTGGCCGTGCGCGTCGTCTCGGCCGGCGGGGCCTCCATCAGCCGCACCAGTCCGTCGACCACGTCTTCCACCCAGCAGAAGGTCCGCAGCTGCTCGCCGCTGCCGTTGATCGGAATGTCGCGGTTCTGCAACGCCGCCACGATCATCTTCATCACCACGCGCTGGTCCATCAGGTCGGCGCCGCTGCCGTAGGTGTTGAAGATGCGCGCGATGCGTGCGTCGACCCCGAATTCATACTGGTAGGCGCGGTGCAGGGCCTCTCCGGCCCGTTTGCCTTCGGCGAGGGTGCGGTGTGTCGGACAACCGTCCGCCGCCTCGACCGAGGTGTCGCGGTATCCCGTGCCGTAGATGTCTCCGGTGGATGCGTAGAGGATGCGTGCGTGCTCCGAACGGGCCGTGTCGAGGGCGTTTATCGACCCCAGTATGCTGACCTTGAGCGACTCGACGGGCAGCGCCTTGTTGTAGCGCACGCGCGAGGGCGCCGCGAGGTTGTAAATCTCGTCGCAGCGGATGCCGAATGCGTTGACGATGTTGTGGCGGACGTACCGGAATTCCGGGTGCGGCGGCATGTCGCGCAGCAGCGGCGAATCGGCGGTGTCGCGTATGTCCACGCAGAAGACTTCGTGCCCGTCGTTCAACAGACGCAGGCACAGGTGGGAGCCGATGAATCCCACGCCGCCCAGTACGACTATTCTCTTTTGCATTTTCTTCCCTTTTACCGGGGAAAAAGCAAAATCCATTCCATACCGGCGGCAATCCGGCCGGAAGCCCATGCGAGGTCGGAAGATTCGCTCTCCGGAACTTCTGTCGCGTTTTCAGGCGGCAGCTTGCGGTGGTCCGCTCGAAGGGCAGTTACGAGCAGGCCTCCGCAGGGCGGAGCTGCGGCCTGCCGATTCACCCGAGGCGAATCGAAAATCTTCCGGCCGCGGCTGCCAGAAGCCGCTCCTTTCCTTATCTGTTGTTTTTGATGTCGGCCTATTCTGTGAAAAGCGCCTTCGGGAGCTGGTCGACGCTGTTTATCGGGACTACCTCGATGCCTTTGGGACGCTTGCCGCCTTTGGCCAGATAGCCCGACACGATGATGCGCCTGAATCCGAGCCTTGCGGCCTCGCTGATGCGCTGTTCGGTGCGGGGCGCGGGGCGCACTTCGCCCGACAGGCCTATTTCGCCGGCGCAGCAGACCCCCTCGGCCACGGGACGGTCGTAGTAGGACGAGATCACCGCCGCCACGACCGCGAGGTCCAGCCCCGGGTCCGCGACCTTGAATCCGCCCGCGAAATTCAGGAAAACGTCTTTCTGGAACATCTTCATCCCCACGCGCTTCTCCAGCACGGCCAGCAGCATGTTCATGCGCCGTGCGTCGTATCCGGTCGTCGAACGCTGGGGCGTGCCGTACGCCGCACCGCTCACCAGCGCCTGCACCTCGATCAGGTAGGGCCTCACGCCGTCGGCCGACGCCCCCACGGCGATGCCGCTCAACGGCTCCTCATAGTGCGTCAGCAGGATTTCCGACGGATTGTCAACCCCCCGCAGTCCGGCGTCGAGCATCTCGAAGACCCCGATTTCGAACGTCGCTCCGAACCGGTTCTTGATACCCCGCAGGATGCGGTAGATGTTGTTGCTGTCGCCCTCGAACTGCAACACCACGTCGACGATGTGTTCGAGTATCTTGGGACCGGCTATCGAGCCGTCCTTGGTGATGTGGCCGATGATGAAGATCGACGTTCCGGTCGATTTGGCGTATTTCAGAAGCGTCGCCGCGCATTCGCGGATCTGCGACACGCTTCCCGCCGACGAGTCCAGGAGGTCGGTGTAAATCGTCTGTATCGAGTCGATCACCACCAGGTCGGGACGGTGCTCGGCGATCTGCGCCACGATGTTTTCCAGCAGCGTTTCGGGATAGATCAGGCACTCGTCGTTGCCGATGCCGATGCGCGCGGCGCGCATCTTGATCTGCTCGGCCGACTCCTCGCCCGAGACGTAGAGGGTTTTCAGTCCGTTCGCCGCCAGCGCGATTTGCAGCGAGAGGGTCGATTTGCCGATTCCCGGCTCGCCGCCCACGAGGACCAGCGACCCCGGGACCATCCCGCCGCCCAACACGCGGTTTACCTCGGCGTTTCCCAGATCGAGGCGGACGTGCTCGCTTTCGCGGATGTCCCTCACGCGCTGGGGCTTCGCCGCGGGCAGGGGACCCGCCGCGACCGCCGGGACCGAACCACTCTCGCGGGCGATGATCTCCTCGGTGAATGAGTTCCACTCGCCGCACGAGGGACAGCGTCCCAGCCATTTCGGGGCTTCGAACCCGCAGTTTTTGCAGAAAAATGCCTTTTTGACCTTTGCCATACGTCCTCCTATTTTGCGTTTGCCGAGGTGTACTCCCGGCGCACGGCCTTCGTGATTCCGGCCTCGGGGTAGAGAGCTTGGTACTCTTCGGTCAGGTCGACCGTCAGGAGGGTCTTGCTCGTGCCGTCCTCGGCCTTGTAGGCCGAGACGGCGCAGGTGTACTTCATCGCCGGTTCCGGACAGTAGACGAGGATGTCGGTTGCGCCCGGGTCCTTGAAGAAGACGCCCCGCACCCGGTCCGCCTCCGCCGTCTGTCTGATCCGGAGGCGCCCGCCGTTGTATTTGGTGAATTCCAGCACGTAGCTTCCGCCCGCCTTCACGGGAGCCGCCGCTTCGATCTCCTCCCTGATCCGTTCGACCACGGGGTCCGTTTCGTTTTCCCCTGCCTTCGTCTCCGGTTCCGTGGGATCGGTGGGGTTCGTGGGATCTGTTGGATCGGTGGGATCTGTTGGATCGGTGGGATCAGTGGGGTCGGTGGGATCGGTGGGGCCCGGTTCGGGGGCCGGGAGGGTGATTTCGGCCTCGACGCGCACGACGGGATAAACCGCCGTGTAAAATGCGTCGGAATCGTCTCCGCAGGCGGCCGCCAGCAACAGCAGGCAGGCCGTGCCGTATTTCAGTTGTTTCATCATAATCCGGAATCTTCGTCGATCAGTATTACCAACACCCGTTTGTCGGGCCAGCATCGCAGCATTTCCATCCGGGTGTTGCAGATGCGGTCCTGCGAGTTGCAGTCCGCGCAGACGCCCGTTTTGGCGCAGGGGGTGCGGAATCCGGGGTGTCGCGCTACGTTCTGCGGGGCGGCGATCCGGCGGATGCGCTCCTCGGCCTCGTCGCGGTCGGCCACGATCTTGTTGCGTCCCGCCACGATGATCACCTTTCGGGGACCGAATGCCACCGGTGCGATGCGGTTGCCCACCTTGTCCAGCCAGTGCAGTGTTCCCTGCTCCGTCACGGCGTTCACGCCCGTGATGAAAAGGTCCGACAACAGCGCGCGGCGGCGGATTTCCAGCCGCTCCTCGTAGGGCTTCGAGGCGTCGAACCCGTCGAGCAGCGTCAGCCGCCCGTTGCTCCGCAGCCACTCGACGATGCCCGTTCCGCGCATCGTCATGGAGTCGCCGAACGACACGAGTTGCGGGTTTTCGGCCTCCACGACGGCCTTCATCAGGGCGAAGGCCGCTTCGGCGTCCTTCACCACCTCGGCCTCGAAACGGTGTCTCCGCAGCGCCGCGGCGCAGGCTTCCGTTTTTTCCGCAGTTCGGTTTGCCATCGGCTCCGCATTTATTTGATAAAGAACCGGTAAATGTCGTTGCCGTTGGCGTAGAGCAGCAGGAACAGAATGATGATCAGTCCGACATACTGCGCCGCTTCGAGCACCTTGTCGCTCACCTTACGGCCCGAGATCATCTCCCAGAAAGTGAAGATCGCGTGCCCGCCGTCGAGTCCCGGGATCGGCAGAATGTTCATCACCGCGAGGATGATCGACAGGAAGGCGGTCTTCATCCAGAAGTCCTGCCAGTCCCACGTGGAGGGGAAGATGCTGCCGATGGAGATGAATCCGCCCAGCTCCTCGTACATCTTGGTTTTGGGCTGCACGATCATCTTCAGCTGGTCCCAGTAGGAGGAGATCACCTTGCCCGTCCTTTGAATACCGGCCGGAATCGCCTCCAGGAACGTATATTTCTGCGTGCGCAGCGCGAGGCCCTTGCGGATGACTCCGAGCGTGCCGTTCTCCGAGACGGGCGCTTTGAATTCAAAGAGCATGTCCCCTTCCCGCAGGACTGTCAGCAGCACCGAATCTCCGGCGTGCGCCTTCAGGTATTGGCCGTAGCCCGCAAAGTCGAGACCCGAAACGTTGTCGATGGCTACGATCTCGTCTCCCTTCCGCAACTGTGCGACGGTCGGGTTTACGACGCTGTCGATCAGAAAGGGGATGCGGGGCAGGAGAAAATTTTCGTATCCCTTCTGCTGGCGCATCGAGATCAGCTCGTCGAGCGGGAGGATCAGTTCCACCTGCCGTCCGTTGCGTTCGACCACGACGCTGCGGTCGCTTTCGGTGATGATCAGCGAGTTTACGACCTTGTTGATGTCGTCCGCCTCTTCGCCGTCGATGCTCACCAGCCGGTCTCCGTCGTGGAATCCGAGTTTGTGCCCGGCCTCGTTGAAGTTGTAGCCCCACTTGGCGTCGGCGTTCGAGAAATAGGTGTCGCCCCACGTGTAGCAGATGCCGATGTAGATGGCCACGGCCAGCACGACGTTCATCACCACGCCGGCGATCATCACCAGAAAACGCTGCCAGGCGGGTTTGGCGCGGAACTCGTCCTGTTTGACGGGCTGTTTCATCTGTTCCGTGTCCATCGACTCGTCGATCATGCCGGCGATCTTGACATATCCGCCCAGCGGCAGCCATCCCAGACCGTACTCGGTGTTTCCGCGTTTGAATTTGAACAGCGAGAACCACGGGTCGAAGAAGATGTAGAATTTCTCGACGCGGATTTTGAACACCCGCGCCATGATGAAGTGACCCATCTCGTGAATGCCTATCAGGATGGTGAAACAGAGGAAGAACTGAATGATTTTTACAAGAATGTCCACAAGCTTTAAGTTTTAATTTTTTAATTGTAGGAACTCCGCCGCCAGCGCGCGGGCTTCGGCGTTCGCCTCGGCGTAATCGGCCAGGGTGGGCGAGGGGACGAATGCGGCGTGCTCCAGCGCGTAGCGGATGGCGCGCACGATGTCGAGCCATGCGCATTTGCGGGCGAGGAACGCCGCCACGGCCACCTCGTTGGCGCCGTTCATCGTGCAGGCCGCCGTGCCGCCGCGCCGCAGACAGTCGTAGGCGATGTCGAGCGCCGGGTATTTCGCGCGGTCCACTTCGGCGAAGGTCAGCTGCGGATGGTTCAGGAAGTTGAACCGCTCGCCGGGACGGTTCGCCCGGTCGGGGTACAGCAGCGCGAAGCTGATCGGCAGGCGCATGTCGGGCGTTCCGAGCTGGGCCTTGATCGCGCCGTCCTCGAATTCGACCATCGAATGGATGATCGACTGCGGGTGGAGCAACACCGAAATCCGTTCCGCCGGGGTCCCGAACAGCCAGTGGGCCTCGATCACCTCGAACCCCTTGTTCACGAGCGTCGACGAGTCGATCGTGATCTTCGCACCCATGTCCCACTGGGGGTGGCGCAGGGCCTGCTCCACCGTGACGTTCGCCAGCTCTTCGGCCCGGAAGTCGCGGAATGCGCCGCCGCTGCACGTGACGATCAGCCTTCTGACCGGGGCGCGCTCGCCCACGAGACACTGGAAGATGGCCGAATGTTCCGAGTCGATCGGAATCACCGGGGCTTTCCGCTCCCGGGCCAGCGGCATCACGCAGGCGCCGCCCACCACGAGCGACTCCTTGTTGGCCAGCGCGAGCTTCTTGCCTGCCTCGATGGCCGCCACCGTGGGAGCGAGTCCGGCGTAGCCCACCAGGGCGTTCACCACCACGTCCGTGCCGCCTCCGGCCGCGACCTGCGCCACGGCCTCCTCTCCGGCATATACTTTGGTGTCGGTTCCCGCGAGTGCGTCGCGCAGCTGCGCGTAGTGCTGTTTGTCGGCGATCACCGCCGCGTCGGCGTCGAATTCCCGGGCCTGTCGGGCCAGTCGTTCCCAGTTGCGGTTGGCCGTGAGGACGCGGACCTCGAAGCGGCCGGGGTTTTCGCGGGCGATGTCGAGCGTCTGCACGCCGATCGAGCCGGTCGAACCCAGTATTGCGAGTCTTTGTTTCATGCGTTTGTCAGAAGACGATGTACCCCTCGGGGTCCACGGGTTTGCCGTTGTTCCAGAGTTCGAATTCGAAGAGCCGGACCTCTCCGTCCTGCACTTCGGCGTTGTAGCCGATCAGTTCGCCCGAACGGATGGTCTGGCCGGTCGTTACGAGCGACTGCGAGAGGTTCTTGTAGACCGAGATCAGGTTCCCGGCGTGTTGCAGGACCACGATGTAACCCGTCTCCGGGGTCCAGAGGCTCTGAACCACCGTGCCGTTGTCGATGGCCGTGATGCGGTCGGCGGCGGTCGCGGCGATCTTCACGCCGAAATTTCCCTGCCGGATGTCGAATTTTCCGGTTATGATTCCCTCGACGGGCGTCGCCAGCTCGATGGCCTCGCGCACCTTGCGCCGCGAGCCGCCCTGTCCGGCGATGGCGTATTCGCCGTCGCCCTCCATCTGGGCCCGCAGGAGCGAGTCTTCGTGCGAGGGCATCACCAGCACCTTGCTGATGCGCGACGAGTCCGACGAGGCGAGCACGCGCGCCACGGGCGTGCGCCCCTCCATGATCAGGGCTATGTTCTCGTTGTAGGTCAGCATGTCGTTCATCATGCGCTCCATCGAGTCGAGCCGGATGATGTTCTGCACGAGGCTTTCGCGCGAACGGTCGGCCTCGGTGCGGTATCCGGGCAGGAATTCCAGGATGGGGGAGTACGCCACCAGCGACAGCGTGAGGATGAAGAGCATCAGCATGAACGCCACCAGTCCCGCGAGGATACTCGCCGGCGAGAGGTGCATGTGCCACTCTTCGGTGTTGTCCGTGGCGTTGAGCATGTTGAACCGGCGTTTGCGGAACAGGCCGCGCCACCATGCCCGTATGGTTTTCAGAAATTTCATCTCTCCGGGTACGATTTCTCTTTGTTAACCCTACAAAGATAGGCAAATTTGCATAAATCCTTTGCGGGGCGCGCTTAATTTTTTACCTTTGTGGATGTTTTGAACCAATGTCATAAACAGATAAAATAACATGGTAAAACCCACATTACTGGTACTCGCCGCGGGCATGGGCTCCCGCTACGGGTCGCTCAAACAGATGGACGGTGTCGGTCCCAATAACGAGGCCATCATCGACTATTCGGTCTACGACGCCATCCGCGCCGGTTTCGGCAAGGTCGTCTTCGTCATCCGCCACTCCTTCGAGAAAGAGTTCCGCGAGGTCTTCTCGGCCGACCGTTTCGGCGGGCGCATCGCCGTGGATTTCGTTTTCCAGGAACTCGACTACCTGCCCGAAGGTCTTGCCGTTCCCGAAGGCCGTGTCAAGCCGTGGGGTACGAACCACGCCGTGATGATGGCAGCCGATGCGGTTCACGAACCCTTCGCCGTGATCAACGCCGACGATTTCTACGGCGCCGAGGCCTATAAGACCATCGGGGACTACCTGGCGCAGCTCGGCGAGAGCCGCAACAGCTATTGCATGGTCGCTTACGACCTGAACAAGACGCTTTCGGAGAACGGTACGGTTTCGCGCGGCGTCTGCGGCGTCGATCCGAAAGGCGACCTCACGTCGATGGTCGAGCGGACGCAGATCGAGCGGATGCCCGACGGCCGGATCGTCTTCCACGACAACGGCGCCGACGAGCCTCTCTCCGAGGACACTCCCGTTTCGATGAACCTCTTCGGCTTCACGCCCGACTTCTTCACCTACTCGAAGGAGTACTTCAAAGTCTGGTTCGAGGCCAACAAGGACAATATCAAGTCGGAGTTCTACATCCCGACGATGGTCAACAAGCTGATCGGCGACGGCACGGCTACGCTCCGCGTGCTGCGTTCGGCTGCCCAGTGGCACGGCGTCACCTACAAGGAGGACAAACCCGCGCTGATGGCCGCCATCGAGAAGATGATTGCCGAGGGTAAATATCCCCGGAATCTCTGGGCGTAGTTTTCGATTCTCACGGGCATCTTTCGCCCTGCCTTGTCCGGCCCGAACGGGAAATACTTCGGTATGTCCTGTCCGGGCCGAACTGCGTTATGGCAAAATCTGCTCCGCGATAATCAAAAACCGGTTCCGCTTTAGATGCGATACTTTCCGCACATCCTCCGAACGGTGCGAATGGGACGCACTCGAGTGCTACCCATCCGTCCCGTTCTTCGCGATGCCCGGAACTTGCCAGCTCCTATTGTCTCTGTCATTATAGGCCTACCTCTGCCTGTTTTTGCCACCGCCTGTATACTTCTGCCCGCCGCTCTGCCGCTCTGCCGCTCCAGCCCGCCTGCAAAAAAAGCGAGACTTTCCAAAGTCTCGCTTTTTTATTATCCGGTTTGGGCCTTCGTCAGCCCCCCCCCGACTTTCTGCGCGTCAGTCCAGAAAACCTTCCCGGACGAGCTGCTCGCGGATCTTGGCCCAATCGGCCACGGGATGTTTCTCTCCGTCGACGAACCGCAGCGGACAGCCCAGATTGCAGTCGTCGATGTAAAGGTCTGCATGAATCTTCGGCGACGAGGTCCAGCGCTTCTGCGACGGATTTTCGTTCACGGCGTAGAGCGGAATGCCCCGGACGCGGAACCATTCCACCGCGCGGTCCAGCAGTTTTCCATGCCGCATCGAGTAGAGGATCAGTCGGCAACCGTTGTCCGTCAGCTCTTTCAGCACGGGCGCCGCTCCCGCATCCTCACCGATCTCCGGGTAGGCATGCGTTACGACCGTACCGTCGAAGTCGATGGCTATTGTTGCGTCGTGAATGGCCATCGTTACCGTTTTACTTTATGTGCCAGCGACCGGAAGAAGTGCTTGATGCGTTTGCGGTAGCTTACTTCCTTGTAATCGTCTCCGTAGCCATATCCGTATCCATAACCGTAGCCGTAGCCATACCCGTATCCATATCCGTGACGGCGGGCGCGGGTGCTGTTTAGAACGATGCACATGTTGTGGAGCTTCTTCTCGCGGTAGAGCCGCTCGATGTCGGGCAGCTGGCGCCGGTCGAGCACACCCTCGCGTACGATGTATATACAGAGGTCCGCAAGCCGGTCGGTGATAATTGCGTCGGCCACCGACATGGCGGGCGTACTGTCGAGGAAGACATAATCGTATCTGCCGCGCATTTCGGCGATGAGCTTGTCGAGTTTGTCCGAAAGGAGCATCTCCGCCGGGTTGGGCGGCTGCACTCCTGCGTAAATCACGTCGAGATTCTGGTGGAATCCGGAGTTCTGGATCATGCTCTCCACATCGGAAACCGTTCCTGCGAGATAGCTCGTGATGCCGGTTTTGCTGTTGCTGTGGCCCAGCTGGGACGACAGGGCATGGCGGCGCAGGTCGAGGTCGATCAGCAGCACGCGCTTGCCGGCCATGGCGAGGGTCATGGCCAGATTCGTCGCCACGAAGGTCTTGCCTGCGTGCGGGTCCGACGAGGTGAAGAGAATGGTGCGGATGTCGGTTCCGGCCGAGACGCTCATAAACGTCATGTTCGAGCGCAGAATGCGGAAAGCCTCCGACAGGGCGTCGCGGCCCGTTTCGCGCACCACGATCCCGGCCTTGCCGCCGCCCTCGTGGTAGGGAATGTCGCCCAGGAACGGGGCGTTGACGTTGTCCTCGATGTCCTTGCGACCGCGGATGGTCGTGTCGAGCATGCCGATCAGGTAGAGCAGACCGAAGGGAATGGCCAGACCCACGATCAGGGCGATGCCCAGAATCATCATCGGTCGGGGCGATACGGGAGCGTTGCTGCCGTAGGCGTAGTCGATCGACCGTGAGTTGCTCTCTGCCACGGCGTAGTTGAGCTGGTTCTCCTCCTGCTTGTTCAGCAGGTAGAGGAACAGTTCTTCCTTGATCTTCTGCTGGCGCGTGATGCCCAGGATGACCTTCTCCTGCGAAGGCATGGTCGAGATGCGGATGTTGGCCTGCGTCTCCTCCTTGCGCATGGCGTCGCGCTGGATTTCGAGCGTCGAGATGTTGGAGTCGAGCGACGAGATGATCGAACGCCGCACGGCGGCCAGCAGGTTGTCGAGGTCCTGAATGACGGGGCTGCGCTCCGAACTGTTCTCCAGCAGTTTCTCGCGGCGCAGGATCGCCGAGTTGTAATCTTCGATCTGCTTGGCAATGGCCGTGTTGGTTCCTGCGGCCGCCATCGCCGGAATCAGTTCACCGACGTTTTTCGGGTCGTTCAGGTAGGTGCGGATGTACTCCGCCACGTTGATCTGGTTTTCGAGCGAAAGACCTTCCGTCTTGTAGCGCGAACTTTCCGACACGCTGCGCGCGGCCTCCGAGGTGATGTCCACCATCCGGTTGTCCTTCTTGATGTCCTCGATATTGCGGTCCACGTCGCCCAGCTCGCGTCCGATAACGTCCAGACGGGCCTTGATGAACTTGCCCGTAGCAACCGATACGCGGCGCTTGTCCTCGATGGCGTCTTCGTTGTAGGCCTCGATCAGCGTGTTGATCACGTCTTCGGCGCGCCGGGGGACGGTGTTGTTCATCGAGATGGTCACCACCGAAGCCTGCTTGTTGGCCACGTCGCTTTTCACGGCTGCGCGGTAGGCGTTGGTGGTCCGTCCCAGCGAACTCTTGGTCACGCGGATCGGAACCCCGATGTAGTCGGGGGCCATGTAGAGCGACTTCTGCACCACGACCTGACCCACGGGAGTCGGGATCGTGTCACCGTAAGCCACCGTGATGACGCTGCGGCTCTCGTGCTTGGTGACGAACTGGTCTTTGAATTCGCTCAACCGGATTTTGTCGTCGTCGATCGGCGTGATCTCCATTGCGAGCGACTGGTTGTCGTTGTCGTTGATGAACTTCACGTCGATCGGGGCCTGGCCGTAGAGGTCGCGCCGGCGGAGCCCGTCGCTCACCGAATAGTTGACCGTCAGGTTGAGCTGCTTGACCACGTTGGTCATCAGACGCCGCGACTGGAGGATGAATACTTCGTTGTCGACGTTGCGGCGGTTCTGGAATCCCGCCAGATCGCTGAATGCCGTGAGATCCACGTCTCCGCCCTTGCGGCTGTCCTTGACCAGAATGGTCGCCGTGCGGCTGTAAATCTTCGGGGTGCTGGCCAGATAGTAGTAGGCCGCGCAGAGACAGCATACGGTCGAAAGCACGAACCAATACCAGTTGGCGATCACCATGCGGATGATGTCGTGCAGGGTGATCGTGTTCGTCAGTTCTTCGTTGTTGGTCTGTATCTGTGAATTGATCTGTTGTTCTGCCATGGAGCCTTGCTATTTGGTGAGGGTTACGATGAGTGTCGCCACCGAAATCGCCGTTCCCACCAGCGAAAGGTAGAAATTGCGGTTCTGGCTGATCTCGCCCGTCTGCGCCTTGTACTTGTTGGGTTTCACGTATACCACGTCGTTCTGCTGGAGGTAGAAAGCCGGGGAGTTGAAGATGTCGGTCGATGTGAGGTCGAGGTATTCGATCGTGCGCACGCCGTCCACCTCGCGCGTCACGGCCACCTCCGAACGCACGCCGTATACGGTCATGTCGCCGGCCATCGCCAGAGCGTCGAAAATCGAAACCTTGTCGCGTGTGACATCGTAGAATCCGGGGCGGGCCACTTCGCCGATGACCGAAATCTTCATGTCGGCGAACTGTACGTTGACCGTTGGGTCGTTGATGTATCCGCCGTCGATGATCTTTTCGGCGATGGCCTGGGCCAGTTCGCTGCGGGTCTTGCCCTTGCATTCGATCTTGCCGATCACGGGCATTTCGAGCATGCCGTTCTCGTCGACGGTGCGCATCTGGAGCGCCTGCGAGTTTGCCGCGCCGGAGATGTTGGTTCCCGTGAGCGAATTGTAGGAGGTCGCCGAGTTGAACGGCACTGCCAGTTCGGGGTCCTTGCTGTTGACGACGATCGTCAGCCGGTCGAGCGGCTTGATGCGGATCTGTCCGTTTTCGGCGATTTGTTCAGGTGTGAAGGGCTGGGCGTCCTGCAGATACCATACGCGCTTCTGTGCGGAGCACGAAACGAGCAGTATGCCGAGGACCGCTGTCCCGATGAGAAGGCAGAGTTGCTTCATTTTTAATAAGGCGTTGATTGTAATTACGTGCGCAAAGATATAAATTAATTCTGAAAAACAGCCGCTTTTCGAAGGTGATATTTTACAAGTATGTAGGTAATGCGTTGCCGGATACGTGTTTTTTTTGCAAAAAAATCGTATCTTTGGTATCCGAAATTCAAAAAATGATAGACTGCTGCATATTCGATTTGGACGGAGTTGTCGTCGATACGGCCCGCTACCACTATCTGGCGTGGGCCGCGCTGGCTCGTGAACTGGGCTTTGAATTCACGCCCGTGCAGGGCGAAGCGACCAAGGGTGTGAGCCGCATGGCGTCGCTGGAGATCGTCCTGCGCGCCGGAGGACTTGAGGGGCGTTTTTCCGCCGCCGAGAGGGAGCGTCTCGCCGCCGAAAAGAATGCGCGTTACCTGCGTTTTGTTTCGCAAATGACACCCGCCGAGGTGCTTCCGGGCGTGGCGGCGTTTTTGCACGACGTGCGCAGCCGCGGCGTGCGGACGGTGCTCGGCTCGGCGTCGAAGAACGCGGGGACGATCCTCGACCGGTGCGGCCTTCGGCCGCTGTTCGACGCCGTGGTCGACGGCAACGAGGTTTCGCGGGCCAAACCCGATCCCGAGGTTTTCCTGAAGGGTGCCGCCGCCGTGGACGCCGCGCCTTCCGTGTGCGTGGTCTTCGAGGACGCCGCCGCGGGTATCGAGGCTGCTTCGCGTGCGGGCATGCGTTCGGTGGGCGTCGGGGGCGGTGCGTCGCTTTCGGCCGCCACGATGCGGCTGGAAACCTTCGCGGGGTTTACGTTTGAACAATTGGCGATGAAGATCGACCGGGACTGATTGCAACCCCGGCGCAACGCCGCGAAAGGCTGCGGCCGGGGCGGTGAAACGAGCGATAAAGAGTATAGATTATGAACGACGGATATGTAAAAACCGATCCCTGGCGCCTCGTCGAGGATCGCTTCGACCCTTCGCGGGCGCTCTCTTCCGAGTCGCTCTTCGCGCTGGGCAACGGCGTGATGGGCGGCCGGGCCAATTTCGAGGAGCGTTACTCGGGCGAGACGCTTCAGGGCAATTATATCGGCGGGGTCTATTATCCCGACAAGACCCGCGTGGGGTGGTGGAAGAACGGCTACCCGGAGTATTTCGCCAAGGTCCCGAACGCCGCGTTCTGGATCGGGGTCGATGTCGCGGTCGACGGCGAGCCGCTCGACCTGGCGACCGTCGCGGAGGTGAAGAGCTTTTACCGCGAGACGGACATGCGCCGCTCGGTGCTGACGCGCCGCATGAGGGTTGTGCTGAAAAACGGCGTCGAGGTGGCCGTCGAGACGGTTCGTTTCCTCTCGCTGGCGCGCCGCGAACTGGGCGTCGTGAAATACGCCGTCACGCCGCTCAACCGGGCGGCCCGGATCACCTTCTCGCCCTATGTCGACGCCGACGTGCGCAATGCCGACGCCAACTACGACGAAAAGTTCTGGGAGGAAGTCTCGACCGAGGCCGACGCCACGCAGAGCCGTACCAAAAAGAGCGGTTTCGAGGCGGCCTGGGCGCAGGCCGTCGAGCTGGACGGCGCCGAGTGGCATTGCGAAACCCGCCCCGAGAAGGTCCGGGCCACCGCAGCGGTCAGCCGTGAAAAGGGCTGCGCCGCCGTCTTATATAAATATGCGGGCATCTGCTCGTCGCTCAACCACGCTCCGGCGGACCTTATCGCCGCGGCGCGCTGCGTCGCGGCTTCGGGACAGGAGGCGGGCTTCGAGGCCCTGCTCGAAGAGCAGACGGCCGCCTGGGCCGCCCGCTGGCACGGCTGCGACATCGAAATCGGGGGCGACGCCCGGGCGCAGCAGGGCATCCGCTTCTGCATCTTCATGTTGCTGCAAACCTATACCGGGGTGGACACCCGTCTGAATATCGGTCCGAAGGGCTTCACGGGCGAGAAATACGGCGGCGTGACCTACTGGGACACCGAGGCCTACTGCCTGCCGTTCTACCTGGCCACCGCCGGGCGGGCCGTCGCCCGCGAACTGCTCGTCTACCGCTACAACCAGCTCGACAAGGCCATCGAAAACGCCGCGAAACTGGGCTTCCGCGACGGTGCGGCGCTCTACCCGATGGTCACCGTCAACGGCGAGGAGTGCCACAACGAGTGGGAGATCACCTTCGAGGAGATCCACCGCAACGGCGCCGTCGCCTACGCGATTTTCAACTACATCCGCTATACCGGCGACACGGCGTATTTGGCCGACTGCGGGCTGGAGGTGCTGCTGTCCGTGGCGCGCTTTTGGGCGCAGCGCATCACGTGGTCCGGGGCGCGGCAAAAATATGTCATGCTGGGCGTCACGGGTCCCAACGAGTACGAGAACAACGTCGACAACAACTGGTATACCTCCTACATCGCCTGCTGGTCGATGCGCTATGCCGCCGAGTCGGCGGCGTGGGTGCGTGAAAACCGCCCTGCGGACTACGCGCGCATCTGCGCGAAGCGACGTTTCGACGAGACGGCCGAGACGAAGCGGTGGCTCGAAATCGCCGACGGCATGTACTTCGGCGAGGACCGCGAACTGGGCATCTTCCTCCAGCAGGACGGCTATCTGGACAAGGAGCAGACGTTGGCCAAAGACCTCGACCCTGCGGATCGCCCCATCAACCAGCGCTGGTCGTGGGACCGCATCCTGCGCTCGTGCTTGATCAAGCAGGCCGACGTGTTGCAGGGGCTTTATTTCTTCGGCGACGATTTCGACCTCGACACCGTCCGCCGCAACTTCCGCTTCTACGAGGCGCGCACGGTCCACGAATCGTCGCTCTCGCCCTGCGTCCATGCCATCCTCGCCGCGCGTATCGGCGATCTGGACAAGGCCTACGAACTCTACCTGCGCACGGCGCGCCTGGACCTCGACGACTACAACCGCGAGGTTCGCGAGGGCTGCCATGTCACTTCGATGGCGGGTTCGTGGCTCTCGGTGGTCGAGGGTTTCGGGGGCATGCGCGTCCGCGACGGCGTGCTGTCGTTCGACCCGCAGCTGCCGGCCGCGTGGGAGTCCCTCTCGTTCAAGGTCAATTTCCGGGACCGGGTCCTGACGGTCCGGATCACCCGCAATGCGGTCGAGGTGGCGAACGAAGGTGCCCCCGTCGAACTTGAAATCCGCGGCGTGCGCCGGCTGATCGCGGACAAGGTAATTATGAATTGTGAATTATGAATTGTTTTTGGCCGCAGGCTGTCCTGTATGAAATGAACGTGCGCCAGCTCACGCCCGAAGGCACGCTGCGCGCGGCAACTTCAAAACTGCCTTTCCTCAAAGACCTCGGCGTCGACGCCGTGTGGCTCATGCCGGTCTATCCGATCGGGGAGGCCGGGCGCAAAGGCTCGCTCGGCTCCTACTATTCGATCCGCGACTACTGCGCCGTGAACCCCGAGCTGGGCACGATGGCCGATTTCGACGCCTTCGTCGCCGAGGCCCACCGCCTCGGCATGCGGGTCCTGCTCGACTGGGTGGCCAACCACACGGCGCGCGACGCGCGGTGGATCGCCGAAAAGCCCGCCTCGTGGTACGAACGCGACGCCGCGGGCCGTCCCGCCGTGCCGTGGGACTGGTCCGACACCGCCAAACTCAACTACGCCGACCGCGACGTGTGGCGCGCGCAGGCCGACGCCATGGAGTTCTGGCTCACGCAGCACGACGTCGACGGATTCCGCTGCGACATGGCGATGCTGGTTCCCATCGAGTTCTGGAACGAGACCTCGCTGCGCCTGCGGCGTGTGAAGCCCGATCTGTTCATGCTGGCCGAGGCCGAGGAGCGGAATCTTTTCGAGGAGGGGGCTTTCGACGCCTGCTACGCCTGGCGGATGCACCACCTGATGAACGACGTGGCCCGGCAGCGCACCCGCGTCACGGCCCTGCGCGACTACATCTACGCCGACCGCGACGACTATCCCGACTCGGCCATGCGGCTGGCGTTCACGTCGAACCACGACGAGAATTCGTGGAACGGCTCCGAATTTTCCAGATTGGGCGATGCGCGCGAGATCATGGCGGTCTTCACGTTCGTCGTGCCGCGCGGCCTGCCGCTGATCTACACCGGGCAGGAGATCGGCTACGACCATTCGTTCGCCTTCTTCGACCGCGATCCGATTCCCCGTTACGAGGCCAATGCTTTCACCGGGTTCTACCGCCGCCTCACGGCGTTGCGCCACGACAACCCGGCCCTGGCGGCGGGGGAGCGGGGCGGCGCGATGACCGAGATCCGCAACAACGCCGAGGACTGCCTGATGACGCTGGTCCGCGAGACGGCTGACAACCGTGTCGTTGCGGTGATGAACCTCTCGCCCTACGCCATCCATGCCGATTACTATACGGGCATCTACGCCGGGATGTACACCGACGCCATGACGGGCGAGCCTTACGAGCTTCGCGGCCGCGTCGAGGAGGATATGGCCCCGTGGAGCTACCGGATATTGTGTAATTAAAAATTGAGAATTAAGAATTAAAAATTATTATTTGCGAATGATTGGCTGTTGTAATGCTCTTTGCAGCCCGACTGTTCGGGCCGTTGTGATGCAGCCTGCGTTATAATTTTTCATTTTTCATTTTTAATTCTTCATTTTCTTTATCTTTGCCGCATGAGAAACATTGCGATCCTTTGCCTGCTGCTCGCCTGCACGCTGCCCGCCCTTGCGGGAACCTACCGCGCGGACGAGATTCCCAATGTTCAGCGTATGGACCGGCGGCGCTATGTCTCCGATCCCGACGGTATCCTGTCGCCTGCCGCCGTGGCGCATATCGACTCCGTCTGCGCCTCGCTGCGTGAGCGGGGCCTCGCGCAGGTCGCCGTCGTCGCCGTCGACGACATCGCGGGCGGCGATACGTTCTCGTTCGCCGTCGATCTGTTCCGCAGCTGGGGCGTAGGCTCGGCCAAAAGCAATAACGGACTGGGCATCCTGCTGGTGAAGGACCTGCGTGAGATACGCTTCGTCACGGGCGGCGGCCTCGAAGGCATCCTTCCCGACGCGCTCTGCAAACGCATTCAGCTCAACTATATGCTTCCGGCCTTCCGCGAGGGGAATTACAGCGCGGGCATGGTTGCCGGGGTGGGGGCTGCGGCCACGATCCTCGAAGGCGGCGAGGTCGATCTGGGCGGCGACGCCGACGAGGACCTTCCGGCATGGATGATCTTCACGATCGTCTTCGGCTTCGTGATCTTCCCGCTGGGCATGGTGCTGGCGAACTACTATTTCTCCCGCCGTTGCCCGAAGTGCCGTAAGCTGACGCTGAAACAGCAGTCGCAGCAGGTGTTGAGCGTCACGCGGAACTACCGGCTGGTCGAATATACGTATGTCTGCCCGAACTGCGGTGCGGTCGTGAAGCGGCGTTCGCGCAACCTGCGCGACGACAATTTCGGCGGCGGGGCCGGGGGCGGCACGATCATCGGCGGCGGCTTCGGACGCGGCATGGGCGGCGGCATGGGCGGCGGCTTCGGAGGAGGCTCCTTCGGCGGCGGCGGAGCCGGTTCACGCTGGTAGTTTAAGGTGCAGAGTTCCGGGGCGTTGCATGTTGGGCTGAAAAGCGTCTGCAATTCGGTTGCGTCGCGACAAGCCCTTCCCCTGAAGGAAGGGTTTGGGACGGGGCCTGGCTTGTAAACGGCGCCGGAGGCGGCGACTGCGGCGGTTTGATGCGAAATGAGTTTAAATTTAAATATATAAATAGCTTCTGTTATGAAAAAATGGATTTGGATCGGCGCAGTTGCCGTGGTGGTGATCTTCTTTTATGCGACCTACAATGGCTTCGTGAACAAGGAGGAGGGGCTCAAAGGCGCCTGGGCCGATGTCGAGACGCAGTACCAGCGCCGTGCCGACCTGATTCCCAATCTGGTCAGCACCGTGAAGGGCTACGCGGCCCACGAGACGCAGACCTTGAACGAGGTTACCGAGGCGCGCGCCCGGGCCACGTCGATCAACCTTTCGGCCGACGACCTGACGCCCGAGCGGCTCGCACAGTTCCAGCGGGCGCAGGCCGAGGTGCGCTCCGCGCTGGGCCGCCTGATCGCCGTGTCGGAGAGCTATCCCGACCTGAAGGCCAACCAGAATTTCCTCGAATTGCAGGCCCAGCTCGAAGGGACCGAGAACCGCATTGCCGTCGCCCGCAAGGACTTCAACGCCGCGGCGCAGCAGTACAACGTTTCGGTGCGCCGCTTCCCGGCCAACCTCGTCGCGCGGATGTTCGGCTTCGGCCAGAAGCCCTATTTCGAGTCGGCCGAAGGGGCCGCGGCCGCTCCGCAGGTCACCTTCTAAATGATCTCGGAACGTTCCCGCGGTTATGTGCTGGGAGCCATAGCCGCGGCCAGCTACGGACTGAATCCGCTCTTTGCGCTGCCGCTTTACGGCGCGGGCCTGGGAGTGGATTCCGTGCTGTTCTACCGCTATGTGCTGGCTGTGGTGATGCTGGGTGCGCTGATGCTGTTCCGGCGGCAGTCGTTCGCCCTGCGGCGGCGCGACGTCCTGCCGCTTGCGGCTATGGGCGTGCTCTTCTCCGTCTCGTCGCTGCTGCTTTTCGAGAGTTACAACCTCATGGACGCCGGCATCGCCTCGACGATCCTGTTCGTCTATCCGGTGATGGTCGCGGTCATCATGGCCGTGGGTTTCCGCGAGCGGGTCACCGCCGCCACGGTCGTCTCGATCGCCCTGGCGTGCGGGGGCATCTCGCTGCTCTACAAAGGGGGCGACGGCGCGACGCTCAACCTCGCGGGCGTCGTGCTGGTCTTCCTTTCGGCGCTCTCCTATGCGGTCTGGATCGTCGCCGTCAACCGCTCGTCGCTCAAGGACCTTCCGACCGAGAAACTCACCTTCTACTGTCTGGTTTTCGGCTCGCTGGTCTATGTCGTTCGGCTGCGGGGCTGTGCCGATCTGCAACCCGTCCCTTCGTCCCTGATGTGGGTCAACGCCGTTGCGCTGGCGCTTTTCCCGACGATCGTTTCGCTGGTCGCGATGGCCGGGGCCATCCGCCGCATCGGCTCCACGCCCACGGCGATCCTCGGGGCGCTGGAACCCGTCACGGCGTTGTTTTTCGGCGTCGCGGTCTTCGGCGAGCGGTTCACGCTGCGCATCGGAACCGGCGTTTTGCTGATCCTCGTCGCCGTGACGCTCATCATCGCCGGCAAATCAATCCGCATCCCCACCTCCGTCACGCACCTGGCCCGGTGGATGGCCCGTCCGCGCCTGCCGCGCTGGGCCGTGCGCTGGGCGCGCCGCCTGCCGCTGCCGCGCATCCGCCGTACCCGCTGACGGATTTTGCAAAAACACGCCGGCGCGTTTGTCTTCGTACCGTTACAGCCGGCTCTTTTCGTCGGCCGACCCCGCCTCGACGGCTTTGCGCTTGAAGGCCTTCCCCGACTTGAAGTTGTAGGTCAGCCCGATTCGGAACGAGCGGTTGCTCCACGTCTGCCGGGCGTTCATCGTGCGGACGAATCCGTCGCCGTGCGCTCCGATCACCTGTCCCTGGTCCAGAAGGTTCTGCACCGAGAACGAGGCGGTGAACCGGTCGCCGAAGCGTTTCTTCACGCCGGCCTGCAACCGGTGGTCGGGCAGCACCCAGCAGTTGCCCAGGTCGATGCGGCTCTGATAGTTGTACGAGAGGTCGATGTAGAATTTAGCCGGCAGCGTGAAGGTCGTCGAGATGCTGCCGAATGCCCAGTTGTAGAAAGTTTCGGCGCCGTGCTGCTCGACGCGCTCACCGTGGCGCATGTAGGTGAAGTTGGCGTTCAGTTGCCACCATTTCGCGGGCTGGAAAGGCAGATTGACCGAGACGTAATAGTTTTTGGTGCGGTCGTAGTTGACCCATGCCAGTTGCAGCAGGTCGGGATTCTCCGGGTCGGCCTGTATCGTCTGCTGAATCTCGCCGCTGACGAGCTGCACGCCGGCCGTGAGGGTGTATTTGTGGGCGGCCACCAGCGTGAGGTTCACGTCCTGCTTGAACGCCGGGTCGAGCGACGGGTTTCCCGTCTGGTAGGTGTAGTCCGAAATCTGCATCCGCTGGGGGTTGAGGCACCAGAAGCGCGGCCGTTCGATGGTCCGGGCGTATTGGGCGATCAGCGACCATCCTTTCTCCTTCGAAAGGGCGAAGGAGACGTTGGCGTTTGGAAAGAGCGAGAAATAATCCTGTCCGACGCTTTTTCCCGTCGTGTGGGTGTACTCGCCGCGCAGACCAGCCACGAGGCCCCAGCGGCCGAGCTGCGCCGAGGCGACGGCGTAGGCCGCCGCGATGTTCTCCGTGTAGTCGATCGTGAAGCTCTGGTTGTCGTTGCGCGTCCATGCGTCGCCCTTGAGGTATTCGTAGAGCGCGTCGTTGTGCATGTCGTTGTAGGTGTATTTGGCTCCGGCCTTGAGCGTCCAGCGGGGCGAAAACCTCTTTTCGAGGGCCAGCGTCGCCGTGGCGATGTTGTAGACGCTCTCGGTGTTGTCGCGGTAGGTCGAATCCGCCGTCGCTCCCGGAGCCGTCATGCGGCTGAAGTTGTCGTTTCCGGAGTCGGTTTCGCGGCGCGTGTAGTCGGCAAGGAGTTTGAGCGTCGAGCCGAGCGTGTCGATCTTGCGGATGTAGTTGAACGTCGCCGAGTAGTTGTTGCGGATGTCGAGTTTGTCGAAATGGCTGTCCGTGCGTGTCACCGTGCCGGCGTTCCGGAAATCCGTGTAGGTGTCGTTCGGCTCCCCGTTTCGGTTGCGCCAGTACTCGAACTCCGCGCCGACGCTGTTCCTGTTGTCGATCTCGACCACCGCGCCGGCGCTGGTCCCGAGGCTGCGGTTGCGGCCTTTCATCGACGAATGTGCGTTCAGCTCCTTGTCCGCGGCCTCGTAGCGCGTCTGCTCGCCGGTGGTCGTCTCGTCCTTTCCGAAAGATCCCCATGCCGAGGCGTAGAAGTCCACGCGGCCCGAATGCAGGTTGATGTTGGCCGACGGATTGTACCTGTGTACGATCTCTCCCTGCGTCGTGTTGAACGCCACCGAGCCGTTGACGCCGTTCTCGCGGCGTTTTTTGAGCGTGATGCGGATGATGCCTCCCGCCGAGTCGGCGTCGTAGTCGGCGCCCGAGGTGGGCACGACCTCTATTTTCTGAATCTCCTCGGCCCGGAGCGACCGCAGGTAGGTCAGCAGCTGTTCCGGCTCCATGCGCAGTTCGCGGTCGTTGACGTAGACCTTCGAGCCGCTCTTGCCGTTGATTGATATTTTCTCCCCGTCGATCCATACGCCGGGGGCGCGTTCCAGCAGTTCGATGCCGTCCTTGCCGATGGCCGCCGGGGCGTTCGCCACGTCGACCACGAACCGGTCGGCCTCGCGGCGCACCAGCCGGGCCTTTACCTCCACGCTTTCGATGCCGGTCGCCGAGGTCCGCATCACGAAATCGCCCAGATGGTTCTCCTGCTCCACGCGCACCGGCTTTTTCACGGGGTCGAATCCGAGGTACTGAATCAGAAGCGTGTATTCGCCGGGAGCTGCTTTCAGCGCGAAACGTCCTTCGGCGTCGGTGGCCATGCCGGCCACCTGCTCGGTTCCTTTCAGCAGGACGACCGTTGCGTATTCGACGGCTTTTCCCTGTTCGTCCACCACGCGGCCCGTCGAGGGGCAGAGATGCGCCGCAAAGAGCCGGGTCGCGGCCGCTGCGAGCGTTACGATAAGGAGGATCAGTCTTTTCATAATATTCTGTTTTGCACTTTATTTGTCAGTGCAAAGATATGTAATAATATTTATACTATGCAAGACATAGTACTGTAAATTTCAGAAAATTTTCGATACTTATATATATGGAGGCCCGCGGTTCTTGCGGGGGTGTTTTCCGGGTGTAAAGATACCCCCCCCCGGCTGCGAACCAAATTTTTCCGCAACTTTTTTTCGCGGTCCCGCTTTTTCTCCTCCTGAAAACAGGTGCAGTGAATATTTTGTTGAAAATTCGCCGACTGGCGGGGTAGGAATCCCGGGAAATAATTCCTAAATTTGCAAATTGAATTAATGTGGCTAATTGTCCCCGGACGTCTGATACGGGCTTTTTTCAACCGGCTGCGCCCTTTGCCGGGTCCCTCCCGGAGGCGGGAATCCGGGGCGGGCCGGATTTGTGGCCGCGGCCCGCGGCCGCGGGTTCGGACAGTCTGTTTTGCAAATGCTGTAATAGAACGATGATCGTATGTTAAGTGCTTTATACTACCTTTTGCTGGTGCTTTTGTGCACGCTTTTTATGATTCTGTCGGCCCTTGCGCTGGTCGTCTGCTATCCCTTCGACCGGGGGCGCCGGACGGTGCATGAACTGTCGCGCATCCTGGTGCGGATTTTCTTCTTCCTGCCGCCCTTTTGGCGGCAGCGGGTCATCGGCCGCGAACTGATCGACCGGAAGAAGAGCTACGTCATCGTCATCAACCACAACACGGTGATCGACATCCCGGCGCTCTACTACATTCCGCTCAATTTCCGCTGGGTGTCGAAGCGCGAGGTCTTCAAAACGCCCTTCTTCGGCCAGTTCCTCCTGCTGCACGGCGACATCTGCATCGACCGCGGCCACGCCGCCGAGGCGTTGGAACAGCTGGTCCGCGACGGGAAAAAGTGGATTTCGCGCGGGGCTTCGGTGGCGATTTTTCCCGAGGGCACGCGCTCGAAGGACGGTGAGATCCACCGCTTCAAGGCCGGGGCCTTCACGCTGGCCAAGGAGGCCGGCGCGGAGATCCTTCCCGTGGTGCTGGACGGAACCAAGACGCTGATCAAAAAGAACCTGGCATTCAACTGGGGCAACCGGATCACCGTCCGCGTGCTGCCTCCCGTTCCGGCCGAACGGGTCGCCGCGCTGGAGACGCATGAACTGATGCAGGAGGTGCATGAACGGATGTGCACGGCGCTGGGAGAAGTGAGAAACGAAAAGTTAAAAGTGAAAGATCAAAAGTGAAATGTCGCAAATAAAGGTTGGAACACGAAAAATTCAAAAAAAGTTGCGTTGAACTTCCCGCCGATTTTTTAATTTCTCACCTTTCACTTTTCACCTTAATTAAGTTATGGCAGATTTACTCAATAATACCAACTCGAACGCAAACAATTACGGCGACGACGCCATCGTGACCCTCTCGCCGAGGGAGCACATCCGCCTGCGCCCCGGCATGTACGTCGGCGTGGTGGGCGACGGTTCGCAGCCCGACGAGGCGCTCTACGTGCTGATCAAGGAGGTCGTGGACAACTCGATCGACGAATTCATCATGGGCGCGGGCCGGCAGATCGACATCACGCTGGCCGACAACGTCGTTACGGTGCGCGACTACGGCCGCGGCATCCCCCTCAAGTCGCTCGCGGCGGCCGTCGGGCAGATGAACACGGGCGGCAAGTACGGAGGCGACGCCTTCAAGAAGACCGTGGGCCTGAACGGTGTGGGCGTCAAGGCCGTGAACATGCTTTCCGAAGAGTTTACGGCCCGTTCGGTCCGCGACGGTGAGGCCCGTACGGTGACCTTCGCCAAGGGTCTCGAAGTGAGCGACAGGTGGGAGAGCGGCGTCAACGAGAAGAACGGCACGTTCATTTCGTACCGCGTCGACAAGGAGATTTTCGGCGAATATGCCTACAACCTCGAATACGTCGAGCAGAAAATCCGCAATTACAGCTACCTGAACCTGGGTCTGACGCTCAATTTCAACGGCAAGAGCTACGTTTCGAAAAACGGTCTGCTGGACCTCGTGAACGACAACATGACCGAGGACCCGCTCTACCCGCCCATCCACCTCACGGGGGAGGACATCGAGGTGGTGATCACCCACGGCACGGGCTACGGCGAGAGCTACGACTCGTTCGTCAACGGCCAGCACACCACGCAGGGCGGCACGCACCAGACGGCCCTGCGCGCCGCCGTCGCCAAGACGGTCAAGGAATTCTACCACAAGGACTACGACCCGTCGGACATCCGCACGTCGATCATCGCGGCCATTTCGATCAAGGTCACCGACCCGATCTTCGAGAACCAGATGAAGACCAAGTACGGTTCGAAGGAGGTCGAACCGGGGGTCTCGGTCAACAACTTCGTGGCCGACTTCCTCACCAAGCACCTCGACGACTACTTGCACAAGCACGCCGAGACGGCGCAGATTCTCCAGCGGAAGATCGTCGAGAACGAGAAGGAGCGCAAGGCGATCTCGGGCATCCAGAAGAAGGCCCGCGAGACGGCCAGGAAGGTGAGCCTGAACAACAAGAAACTGCGCGACTGCAAGATCCACCGCACGGACCGCAACGAGCTGGCCGAACAGTCGATGATCTTCATCACGGAGGGCAACTCGGCGTCGGGCTCCATCACCAAGAGCCGCGACGTGCGTACGCAGGCGGTCTTCTCGCTGCGCGGCAAGCCGCTGAACTGCTACGGGCTGACGAAGAAGGTGGTCTACGAGAACGAGGAGTTCAACCTCCTTCAGGCGGCGCTGAACATCGAGGAGGACATGGACAACCTGCGCTACAACAAGGTCGTCATCGCCACCGATGCCGATGTCGACGGCATGCACATCCGCCTCTTGATGATGACCTTCTTCCTGCAATTCTTCCCCGAGGTGATCCGCCAGGGGCATCTGTTCGTGCTGCAAACCCCGCTGTTCCGCGTGCGCAACAAGAAGGAGACGCTCTACTGCTATTCCGAGGAGGAGCGCCTGAAGGCCGTGGCCCGGTGCGGCGCGAACGCCGAGATCACGCGATTCAAGGGTCTGGGCGAGATTTCGCCCGACGAGTTCAAGGAGTTCATCGGCGAGAACATGCGCCTGGACAAGGTCCGCATCACCAAGGACGACCCGATCCACGACCTGCTGGAGTTTTATATGGGCAAGAATACGTATGAGCGTCAGGGCTTCATCATCGACAACCTGCGCATCGAGGAGGACATCGTCGAGCAGGACCTTGCGATTAATTAAAAATTAAGAATTAAAAATTAAAAATTCCGATTTCATGGCGGAAGAGAACGATAAGACGGGGCGCGACGAAGCGCTCAACGAGGACGCCTCGACTCCCGAAACCGCAGACGAGGCGACGGACGAAACGCCTGTGGCCGAGGCTCCGGCCAAGGCGGGCAAATTCGACCGCCTGACGCAGGAGGAGGGCGGCGTCCGCAAGCTCACGGGCATGTATAAGAACTGGTTCCTGGACTACGCCTCGTACGTGATCCTCGAACGCGCCGTGCCGCATGTCGAGGACGGACTGAAACCCGTCCAGCGGCGTATCCTTCATGCGATGAAGGTCGTCGACGACGGCCGTTACAACAAGGTCGCCAACCTCGTGGGCCAGACCATGCAGTACCACCCGCACGGCGACGCGTCGATCAAGGACGCGCTGGTGCAGCTGGGGCAGAAGGACCTGCTGATCGACTGTCAGGGCAACTGGGGCAACATCCTCACGGGCGACGAGGCCGCCGCGGGCCGTTATATCGAGGCGCGTCTTTCGAAATTCGCCCTCGACGTGGTCTTCAACAAGAAGACGACGGAGTGGATGCTGTCGTACGACGGCCGCAAGGAGGAACCCGTTACGCTGCCCATCAAGTTCCCGCTGCTGCTGGCCCAAGGGTCCGACGGCATCGCCGTGGGACTGGCTTCGAAAATCCTGCCCCACAACTTCGTGGAGCTGATCAACGCCGCCATTGCGCACCTCCAGGGACGTGATTTCCAGCTTTACCCCGACTTCACGACGGGCGGCATGGCCGACGTGAGCCGCTATAACGACGGCCTTCGCGGCGGCACGGTGAAGGTGCGGGCGAAGATTTCGAAGATCGACAAACGGACGCTTGCCATCACCGAGATTCCCTATACCACGACCACCGAGTCGATCAAGGATTCGATCATCAAGGCCAACGACAAGGGCAAGATCAAGATCCGAAAGGTCGACGACAATACAGCCGACAAGGTCGAAATCGTCATTCAGGTCTCGCCCGACGAGTCGTCGGACAAGACCATCGACGCGCTCTACGCCTTCACCGACTGCGAGGTGTCGATCGCCCCGAACTCGTGCGTCATCTGGGACGAGAAGCCGCACTTCCTCGGGGTTTCGGAGATCCTGCGCCGCTCGGCCGAGCACACCAAGTCGCTGCTGGGGCTGGAGCTGAAAATCCGGCTGGGCGAGTTGAGCGAGGCATGGCACGCCGCCTCGCTCGAACGCATCTTCATCGAGAACAGGCTCTACCAGCTGATCGAGGGGTGCAAGAGCCGCGAGGAGGCTTATTCCGCCGTGGATAAGGGTCTGGAACCCTTCAAGATGCGGCTGCGACGTGAAGTGACGCTTGAAGACGTGCAGAAGCTCACCGAGCTGAAATTTATCCGTATTTCGCGTTACGACAGCGAGAAGGCCGACAACGAGATCCGCCAGATCGAGGAGGACCTGAAGTCGACGCAGTACGACCTGGACCACCTCACCGAATACGCCGTGGCCTACTACGAGCGCATCCGCGACAAGTACGGCAAGGGCAGGGAGCGTCGCACCGAGTTGCGCGAATTCGACTCGATCGAGGCGACGAAGGTGGCCGTCACGAACGCCAAGCTGTACGTGGACCGGGCCGAAGGGTTCTTCGGCATCGGCAAATCCATGAAGGACGCGGAATTCGTCTGCGACTGCTCGGACATCGACGACGTGATCGTCTTCACGAAAGACGGGCGTTACGTGATCACCAAGGTTTCGGACAAGGCCTTCTTCGATAAAAACATCTATTATATCGGGGTCTTCAAGCGCAACGACGACCGCACGATCTACAACGTTCTCTACCGCGACGGGAAGAACGGCGCGATTATGATGAAGCGCTGCGCCATCAAGGGCATCACGCGCGACAAGGAGTACGACATCACCAAGGGAACCGCCAAGAGCGAGATACTGTATATGTCTGTCAATCCGAACGGTGAGGCCGAGGTGCTGAAGGTTTACTTCAAGCCCCGTCCGCGCCTGAAGAAGGTGATCGTCGATCTCGATTTCTCGACCCTCGCCATCAAGGGGCGCCAGAGCCAGGGCAATCTGTTCTCGCGCTACGGCATCCACAAGATCGTGCTGAAGGAGCGCGGCACCTCGACGCTCGGGGGGCAGGACATCTGGTTCGACGAAGATGTCCGCCGGCTGAACGCCGACGGGCGCGGCAAGCTGCTCGGCGAGTTCAAGGGCGACGACCGCCTGATCGTCTGGACCTCGAAGAATCAGTACTACATCACGGGCTACGACCTGATGCAGCACTTCCCCGACGACACGGTCCTCGTGGCGCGTTACGAGTCCGACCGGGTTTACAGCCTGTGTTACTACGACCGCGGCCAGAAGTATTACTACATGAAGCGTTTCACGGCCGAGATGTCGGACAAGATTCAGGATTTCCTCGACGCCGACGCCGATTTCATCTGCGTGACGGACCGCGCCGGGGCCAAACTGGAGATCACCTACAAGGGGGCGCACGCCTCGCGGCCCGCGGATGTGATCGACGTCGACGAGTTCGTGGGCGTCAAGAGCCACCGCGCCAAGGGCAAACGCCTGACGACCTATGACGTGGACCGGCTGCGGATGATCGAGCCCGAACTGCCTCCCGAACCGGAACCTTCGGAGGATGAGTCGCTTGACGACGGTCAGCTGACGGGCGCTTCAGCTGACGCGGCGCAACGCGCTGCGGCAGAGGGGAAAGCTTCCGGAAAATCCGCCCTGAAGGAGCCGCTCGGCGCCAAGCCCGCCCCGGGAAAGGCTCCGGCGGGCCAGCCCTCGGCCGGAACGATCGTCGGAGGCGTGGAGTTCGAGGTGGAGCGTCCGAAAGGCGACGCCGGCGAGATGATCGACCCCGAACAGCTGAACCTGTTTTAACGAACCGCCTGCGATGAAACCTCTCTTTCTGGTCGGATATATGGGCTGCGGCAAGAGCACCCTCGGACGCAAGCTGGCGCGGCGTCTGGGCGTCGATTTCATCGACACCGACGCGCTGGTCGAGGAGCGCGAAGGCGCCTCCGTGGCCGACGTCTTCCGTTACGAGGGCGAAGAGCGTTTCCGCGAGGCGGAGCGCCGGGTCCTCGACGAGGTGATCGCCGGAGCCTCCTTCGCCGTGGTCTCCACGGGGGGCGGGCTGCCCACGTGGCGCGATAACATGCCGTGCATGAACGCCGTCGGGCATACGGTCTACCTGCGCCGCTCGCCGGAGCAGATCGCCCGGCGGTTAAGCCCCTACGGACGCCGCAAGCGGCCCCGTCTGCAAGGTCTCGACGACGAACAGCTGGTGGCCTTCATGCGCGGCGACATGGCGGCCCGCGAACCGTTCTACGCGCAGGCTTCGCTCGTCGTCGACTGCGACCCGATGTCCGACGACGAGCTGGTCGAACATATCGTGCAAACTTTCTCCGACCGTGGCTGACAACAGACCCATAGGCATTTACGACTCGGGGCTGGGCGGACTGACCGTCTGGCGCGAGGTCCGGCGTGCGCTGCCCGGCGAATCGCTCGCCTACCTCGGCGACGGCGCCAACTGCCCCTATGGCTCGCGGCCCCGCGAGGAGGTGCAGGCGCTGGCCGACGCCGCCGTGGCGCGGCTCGTGGAGCTGGACTGCAAGATGGTCGTCGTGGCCTGCAACACCGCCACGGCCGCGGCCATCGGCTTCCTGCGCGAAAAATACGCCGGCATGCCCATCGTCGGCATGGAGCCGGCCGTGAAACCGGCCTGCCTGGCGACCCGCAGCGGGGTGGTGGGAGTGCTGGCCACCGAACGGAGCCTCGACGGCGAGCTGTTCCGCCGCACGGCCGCCCGGTACGGCAGCGGCATCGAAGTCCTGACCTACCCGGGCACGGGTTTCGTGGAGCTGGTCGAGGGGGACCGGGAGGATACGCCCGAGGCCGAAGCCGCGGTGCGCGCCGCCGTGGAGCCGATGCTGGCGCGGGGCGCCGACCAGATCGTGCTGGGGTGTACGCACTATCCCTTTCTGACGCCGGTGATGGAACGCATCGTCGACGGACGGGCCGCGATCGTCGACCCGTCGCCCGCCGTCGCCCGCCGCGTCGGGCAGCTTTTGGACCGCTACGGCCTGCGCGCTTCGGCGGATAACCGCCCCGCGCTCACGTTCCGCACCTTCGCCGACGAGCTTTACCGCCTGCGTCTCGAACGGAAGGTTGCGGCGTACCTGTAAGACGCTCCCGGCTCCGCCCCCCCCCATTCGCGGGCGGGAACGCTTCCGGCCGGAATCGCTCCGGGCGATTGATAAAGTTTGCGGCGCCTTCGGAATTGTCGAAAAAAATTCGTACCTTCGCTCGATAATAGCGACATTCGGGAATGGCATCTAAAAATACATCCTCCAACAGCCGGCAGGCCGTTCAGCGTTCCAACAGCGACAGTGCGCGCTGGATCGCCGGACTGCTGCTGCTGTTCATCGGTCTGTTCGCCGCCGCTGCGGTGTTCTTTTCGTTTTTCAGCTGGGCCGCCGACCAGAGCGGGCTGCAAAAATCGGTCGAGGAACGGGTGACGCTCGGCATCGAACCGGAAAATCTCTGCGGCTGGGCCGGAGCGCGGCTGGGGATGTTGCTGGTCGATCATTCGTTCGGGCTTTTCGGCATCCTGATTCCCGCGATGATCGTGCTGGTCGGCGTGCGGATCGTCCGTCAGCGGCCGCTGCTGTTCAACCATTCGATCCTTTCGCTGTTTCTGATTATGATCCTGGGGTCGCTGACGCTGGGATTCGCCTTCGCCAACCGCTGGAGCCTCTGCTGCTCGACGGGGTGGGGCGGCGCTTTCGGCATCGCCTCTTCGGCCCTGCTGCGCACGCATATCGGGGCTTTCGGAACGCTGATCCTGCTTGTCGGCGGCTGGATACTGACAGGTGTTTTCATCAACCGCAACTTCATCAACAAGGTCAACGAGGCGGGCAACGTCGTGGTCGACAAGAGCGGGAAGGTCGTCGAGATCCTCAAGCACAAAGTCGTGCTGCACGGACGTGCGGCCGGGGAGGACGGGGCTGCGGAGGATGTTCCCGAACCGGCTCCGAAACCCGGTCCGAAGGCGGCCGCACCGCAGCCCGCGCCGCCGAAAGCGGCGGAACCCGCGGCACAAAAAACCGCCCCGATCCGTGTGGAACGTCCGTCGGAGTCCGTTGCGGCCCGGAAGTCCGTGCCGGAAGAGGACGAAAATCCCTTCCTCGAACTGACGCCCGACGGGAAACCCGTCGCCGGGGAGACTGCCGCGGAGCAGACGCCCCCTCCCGCGGAGGACGGGGAGTTCATCGAGGTGGACCTTTCGCGTCCCGAGGGCCGTGTGGTGATCGGCCGCAGCGGGCTGGTCGAGCTGGAACGCCCTGCGGTGCGCGACGCCGTGCCTGCGGAGCCTGCCCCGGAGGAGGTTCCGGAGAGGGAGGCCGCACAGTCCGATCCCGATGCGCCCTTTACCGAGATCACCGTGCTGGACGACGCGCCCGCCGCGGAGCCGGAGGGCGTCGTGGTGACGGTCGAGGCCAACGAGGCGAAACTTCTCGACGAGAAGGCGATCCCCACGGAGAGCTACGACCCGCTGAAGGACCTGGTGAACTACCGCAAGCCGCCCGTGACGCTGCTGGAGGACTACATTTCCGATTCGGAGGTCTCGGACGAGGAGATTTTCGAGAACAAGACCAAAATCGAGGATACGCTCAAGAACTTCGGCATTCCCATCCAGCGCATCAAGGCCACGGTGGGTCCCACGGTGACGCTCTACGAGATCGTGCAGGCGCAGGGAATCAAGATCTCGAAGGTGCAGGGCCTCGAAAACGATATTGCGCAGAGCCTCAAGGCGCTGGGTATCCGCATCATCGCGCCGATTCCGGGCAAGGGAACCATCGGCATCGAGGTTCCCAACCGCGATAAGCAGGTGGTTTCGATGTATTCGGCCGTGCGTTCGCTGCGTTTCCAGGAGTCGAAGGCCGAGCTTCCGGTGGTGATCGGGCGCACGATCCAGAACGAAAATTACGTCTTCGACCTGGCCAAGATGCCGCACCTGCTGGTCGCCGGAGCCACGGGACAGGGCAAGTCCGTGGGGCTGAACGCCATCATCACCTCGCTCCTGTACCGCAAACACCCCGCGCAGCTGAAGTTCGTGATGATCGACCCCAAGATGGTCGAGTTCTCGCTCTACGCCAAGATCGAACGCCATTTCCTGGCCAAGATGGAGTCGGAGGACGACGCGATCATCACCGACCCCAAAAAGGCGGTCTATACGCTCAACTCGCTCTGTACGGAGATGGACAACCGTCTGGAACTGTGTAAGAAGGCCGGGGCGCGAAACATCGCCGAGTACAACGAGAAATTCACCTCGCGGCGGCTGAATCCGATGAACGGACATCGCTACCTCCCGTATATCGTGGTGGTGGTCGACGAGTTTGCCGACCTGATAATGACGGCCCGCGAGGTCGAGGGACCGGTCATGCGTCTGGCCCAGAAGGCCCGCGCCATCGGCATCCACCTGATCATCGCCACGCAGCGTCCCGACGTGAAGGTCATCACGGGCGGCATCAAGGCCAACTTCCCGGCCCGCATCGCCTTCCGCGTGATGCAGATGATCGACTCGCGCACGATCATCGACCAGCCGGGGGCCAATCAGCTTATCGGACGCGGCGACATGCTCTTCTCGAAGGACGGCGATCTGACGCGTATTCAGTGTGCGCTGGTCGAGACCCGCGAGGTCGAGCGTATCTGCGAATACATCTCCAAACAGCAGGGTTACACGGCGGCTTATGCGCTGCCCGACTATACGCCCGACGGCGACGGCACTCAAATGGGCAGCGAGGAGTCCTCGGCGCCCGTGAAATACGACTCGCTCTTTGCCGAGATCGCCCGCGACGCCGTGTCCGGAGGTCAGATCTCGACCTCGATGATTCAGCGCAACTACGAGGTGGGCTTCAACCGCGCCGGCCGCATTATGATGCAGCTCGAAAGGGCCGGCATCGTCGGCCGCCAGCAGGGGGCCAAACCGCGCGACATCCTCTACCACGACTTGCCTTCGCTGGAGGCGAAATTGCAGGAACTGGGATTGTTTTAAGCCGAGGACTTAAAACAATCCCAGTTCCTGTGGTTAAGAATTAAAAATTAGGAATTGAAAATTGCGGGAGCTGACGCTATGGGGAGACGAAAATTTTTCATTTTTCATTGTTTCATTGCCGTATTGTTTTGCGGCATATTGCAAGGCAATGCGGCGCAGCCTCGTGCCACGGAGATACTGGAACGCCTTGCGGCGGGATTCCGTGCGATGGACGGCTACGGCGTGAAGTTCGGGGTCGTCTCGGGCGACTACGAAGCCCGCGGCAGCTATGTCGTGGAAGGCGACAGCTATTACCTCGTGCTGGGCGACGCGGAGGTTTTCGCCGACGGAGCCGTGCGCCGCGAGGTCGACAACCGCCGCCGCGAGGTGACCGTTACGGAGGTCGACACCGCGAGCCGCAACATCCTGAACAATCCGGTCCGGGCCTTCGATTTTCTGGGCAGCGAATATACGCCGTCGCTCGTCTCCGAAGCCGACGGCCGCGCCGTCGTGCGGCTGACGCCCGCCGCCGGGAACGACTCCCCGGCAGGCGATGTCACGCTGACGGTCGACACCGCTACGATGCGCCCCCGCTCGCTTTCGTACGACTACGACGGCGAACAGGTGCTGGTGAACGTGCTGGAGGTCGCGCCCCTCGCTGGGCACGTCCGGCGGTTCGATAAAAATGCCTATGCCGGATATGAATTCATAGATTTTCGGTAATTTTTGATGAAATGAAACACCGGGCCGCCATGTACGCAATCGCATGGCGGCCCGGTGTGTTTTCGGTCTGACTATTATTACAAATCTTCGCCGTCGGCTTTATTATAACCGTTGTCGTAATACATACAAATGTAATATTTCCTAGCGTATTCTGCGATCATAAACCAAACTTTATTATTAAAGCGATAGTTTATTTTATTGGCAATATATTGAATTAGAATTACCTTTGATATTTCTTCTGTCGGATTGTCCAGTTGTTCCTGTGTATATTTAGATAGTAATGATTTTTTCGATTCGTTGTATATGGCTATGGAATCTGGAGTTTGGTAAAAACCAGCCTCATAGCGTTTGTCGTTGACTGTTATTTCATAGGAAATGTCTTCATCGTCGGGGATTATTTGTTCGTCGGTCATGGACGTATATCTCGGATTGTTTTCGAATTGTCGGCAGAGTCTGTTGAAGCGGATTTTAATATCTGTTTCACCGCAAGTATTTTGATCTGCCAACATAATTCTCCAGACTTTATTGTTGTTTGTTGCGATGTACACATGGACATCAACTCCATTGAATTCGCCTTCCAAAACATCTTTGCCCGCTATGGAGGGTGTGAACCCTTTGGCTTTCAGCTTTTCAATCATGGCGGGTTTGTATCCGTCAACCGGAATGCCGAGAAATTTCGTCACACCTGCTTTTTCGTCTTGTGCTTGCATGGTCGCGGTGCACAAGAGAGCAATAGTTACACACAAAAGTTTCTTCATGGGTGTTGCCGTTTTGTTTTACTTAATTAAACTAAATGGATATGAATTTTAATTTGAATCAAATATAGCGAAAAAAGGCGATAATTTCTATGGTTTGAAGTGCTTTTTTTATCCAAAAAAGTTATGTTTATGTAATTTCCGAATGTCGGACGGCATCGTGTCTTTCGGCCTTTTCTCCCGGCAGTTTGCCGGGAGATTTTTTTCGGGGCGTCGAGATCGTGGGCGCAATGGTGGAAATCCCGCGTAAATGACAAATTGTCGCGCCGTTTGCTGTCGCCGAATGCAGGGAGGATGGATTGTTTAACGTGTGTTTTTAATAAATGTGTCAAGGATAATAAATCTTAACATAAATTCATGTTATTTATTAAAATATTATCTTATATTTGTTTTAGGATGTCCTGACGCATGTTGAACACTTTAAATTTAATCTATTATGGATGAATTAGGCTTTACGTTGGCGGGGTTTATTGTCTTGGTTCTGTTGACCTATGCGGCCGGTGTCGTCTTCGCCGTGTGCGAATCCCGGAGGTGGAACCCCGCGGGGTGGCTTGTTCCCCTGGCGGTCATCATGCCGGTCTTCGCGTCCTTTATCTTTCCGGTGGTGGAACATGCCGTCCGCCCCAGGATGCGGGCCTGCGGCGTCGACCGGCGTATCATCCGGCTGAAGCTGGCTCTTGCGTGGTCCGTGCCGCTTTTAACGAGTGTCAGTATTAAGTTGTGTGAGTTGTTCTGCAACCGGGTCGTGCCCCGCGATTTCTCCGGGGAGCTGGCCCTCTGCTGTTGTCTTTCGTGCGGACTCCTGTATTTGGTGCTTATGCTCTGGGTCAATGTGAAGCTCAATGCGCTTGCGGAGGCGTGCCCGGCCAAAGGTGCGGAGTGATCGCTCGACTTTGTCGCGGACCGTTCTGCAATCCGTCTTTCTCCCGGCAGTTTGCCGGGAGATTTTTTTCGGGCCGTCAGATCGCCGGAAAAGGGGCAAAAACGGGGTGGTCCGCTGAAAATATCGCGCCCACGAAGCAGATTTATTCCCCTAAAGTTGCTCAAACCGGAAATAAATCGTATTTTTGTTCGTTAAAAGAACGGTAATTTTCGACGGGTATCAACGGGCCGGTTGCGGCGCTTGTGAGCGTTGAAAATTTGAATTGGAGATAATTCGGTCGAAATTCCGGTCGCGATGCGACGAGGCTCCCGCCTTGGCGGGAGCCGGAGCGGGCCAAGTATGTAAACGCGGCGGGACGCCGCGAAAGCCCGCTTCGAAACGGAAAGACGAAGAATAACAGAATTAAGTATTAATATGTTAACTGAAGAAGAAAAGAATGCCGGTTTGACGGGGCGTATCATCCCCATCAATATCGAAGAGCAGATGAAATCGGCGTACATCGACTATTCGATGTCGGTCATCGTGTCGCGTGCGCTGCCTGACGTGCGCGACGGCATGAAGCCCGTGCACCGCCGCATCCTCTACGATATGAGCGCGGAGCTTAACCTCTACTCCGACAAACCCACACGTAAGTCCGCCCGTATCGTCGGCGACGTGCTCGGTAAGTTCCACCCCCACGGCGACATGTCGGTCTACGACGCGATGGTCCGCCTGGCGCAGGACTGGTCGATGCGCTACCCGCTGGTCGACGGACAGGGTAACTTCGGTTCGATGGACGGCGACTCGCCTGCCGCCATGCGTTACACCGAGGCCCGCATGAAGAAAATCACGGACGAAGTGATGGCCGACATCGACAAGGAGACGGTCGACTGGACGCTGAACTTCGACGACACGATTCCCGAACCCACGGTCCTGCCCACGAAAATCCCGCTGCTGATCGTCAACGGCGCCAGCGGTATCGCCGTCGGTATGGCCACGAACATGGCTCCGCACAACCTTTCGGAGGTGGTCGACGCCTGCTGCGCCTATATCGACAACCCGGAGATCACGGGCGAGGAGCTGCTGCACTACGTCAAGGGTCCCGACTTCCCCACGGGCGGTATCATCTACGGCTACGAGGGAGTGAAGGAGGCGATGCTGACGGGCCGCGGCCGTGTGATGATGCGCGCCAAGACCGACATCGAGCATACGCCCAGCGGCCGCGAGTGCATCGTCATCACGGAGATTCCCTACATGATCAACAAGGCCGAGATGATCAAGAAGATCGCCGACATGATCAACGACAAGAAGATCGACGGCATCTCCTACATCAACGACGAGTCGGACCGCAACGGCCTGCGGATCATCATTATCCTGAAGCACGACGCCGTTGCGAGCGTGGTGCTGAACACGCTGTTCAAGAACACGCCGCTGCAAACGTCGTTCGCCGTGAACAACATCGCGCTGGTCAACGGCCGGCCGCAGATGCTGCCGATGCGCGACCTGATCAAATACTTCATCGAGCACCGCCACGACGTCGTCGTGCGCCGCACGCGCTTCGACAAGCGCAAGGCCGAGGAGCGTCTGCACATCGTGCAGGGTTTGCTGATCGCGCAGGACAACATCGACGAGATCGTGCGCATCATCCGCGCCTCGCAGACGCCCGACGCCGCCAAGCAGACGATGATCGAGCGTTTCGAGTTGTCGGACATCCAGGCTTCGGCCATCATCGAAATGCGCCTGCGCGCCCTGACGGGACTCGAAAGGGGCAAGCTGCTCGCCGAGCGCGACGAACTGGAGAAGCTGATCGCCCACTTGACGGAGGTGCTTGCGAACGTCGGCATGCAGATGCAGATCATCAAGGACGAGCTGCTGGAGATCAAGGAGAAGTACGGCGACGAACGCCGCTCGGAGATCGTCTACGCTTCGGAGGAGTTCAATCCCGAGGATTTCTATGCCGACGACGACATGGTGATCACCATTTCGCACATGGGCTACATCAAGCGCACGCCGCTGGCCGAATACCGTACGCAGAACCGCGGCGGCGTGGGGGCCAAGGGCAGCGCCACGCGCGACGAGGACTTCATCGAGCACATCTACGTGGCTTCGATGCACAACACGATGCTCTTCTTCACCGAAAAGGGCCGCTGCTTCTGGCTCAAGGTCTACGAGATTCCGGAAGGCGCCCGTTCGTCGAAGGGCCGCGCCATCCAGAACGTCATCCAGATCGAGCCGGACGACAAGGTCCGCGCTTACATCAACGTCAAGAGCCTGGCCGATGCGGAGTACGTGAACAACAACTACATCATCATGTGCACCAAGGACGGCACGATCAAGAAGACCAAACTGGAGGCCTACTCGCGTCCGCGCCAGAACGGCGTGAACGCCATCGTCATCCGCGAGGGCGACCAGCTGATCGAGGCCAAGCTCACCAGCGGCAACGCCGAGGTGATGATCGCCGCCCGCGACGGCAAGGCCATCCGTTTCAACGAATCGACGGTGCGTCCGATCGGGCGTGTCGGCGCCGGAGTGCGCGGCATCTCGATCGAGGACGGGGACGAGGTGGTCGGCATGATCTGCGTGGAACCCGATTCGAAGCAGGACGTGCTGGTATTGAGCGAGAACGGCTACGGCAAGCGTACCGATCTGGACGAATACCGCATCACCAACCGCGGCGGAAAGGGCGTGAAGACCATCAACATTACGGAAAAGACAGGCAAACTAATTTCGATACAGGCCGTTACCGACGACAACGACCTGATGATCATTAACCGTTCGGGACTCACCATACGCACCGCTGTCAGCCAGATCCGCCTCGCGGGCCGCGCTACGCAGGGCGTGCGTATCATCAACCTCCGCGAGGGCGACGCCATTGCTTCGGTGATGGCCGTGCCGGCTGCCGGGGAAGAGGAGGAAGTGCAGCCCGCGGAAGGCGTTGAGACCGGAGGCGAAACCCCCGGAGCCGCCCCCGCGGAGGAATAAGAAAAAGAAACAACAAAACTTTAAAATTTCAGTTTACCATGAAGAAAACGATTTTGACGGCTCTTGCGGCGCTGCTCGTGGCAGTTCCCGCCGTGAAAGCCCAGAAAGTGAACAAGGAAGCCCTTCTCGCCAAGATCGAAAAGAGCGACGCCGACATCGCTAACGAGAAGAAGGCGGCGAAGGCCGCGACGTGGCTCGCCCGCGGCAAGGCTTTCTACGAGGTGGCCGTGGAGCCTACGAAGAGCATCTTCGCCAACATGGAACCGACGATGCTGAAACTGGCTGTCGGCGAACCCAAGTCGACGACGAAGGAGACGCTCAACGGCACGGAGTACGACGCATGGGTGTATCCCTATTTCACGGCTTACGTCAAGGACAACAAGGTCGTGACGTGGAAGCAGAGCAAATGGGTGCTGAAAGACGCTCCCAAGAAGGCCATCGAGGCTTACAACAAGGCTTATGAACTCGATCCCAAGACGGCCGAGAAGGTCAAGGAGGGTCTGAAGCAGGTCAGCGACTTCTGCTCGCAGGTGGGCAACGTCGGCATCGACTCGGGCAACTACGTCGAGGCCGCAGACGCTTACGTGACGGCTTTCGAGGCGCAGTCCAGCCCGGCTTACGAGAAGGCCGACCCCGCGCTGCTCTACTATGCGGGCTACCTGCTGACCGTCGACGGCTCGAACAACCCCAAGTCGTTCGCCAAGGGCGGCGAGTACCTGACCAAGGCCATCGACCTGGGCTATGCCGACGAGGAGGGTAATATCTATTACTACCTCTTCCACTGCCTCTACGGACAGAAGGACCTCGACAAGGGAAATATTATGAAAGCGAAGGACGTGCTGCTGACGGGTATCGGGAAGTTCCCGAAGAACGAGCGCATTCTCGACGGCCTGATGCAGCTTTACACCGCGGAGCAGGGCGTGGGCGACCCCGCCGACCTGATCGCGCTGATCGACAAGGCCATCGAGGACAACCCGTCGAACGTGGACCTCTGGTTCGGCCGCGGCCGTATCTTCTACGCGCTGAAGGACTACGATCAGAGCATCGAATCGTTCAAGAAGGTCGTGGAGCTGAAGCCCGACCTGTTCGAGGGCAACTACTACCTGGGTGTGTTCTATACGATCAAGGGCGACGCGCTCAACAAGGAGATGAACGAGAAGCAGTACAGCAGCCAGGCGGTTTACGACGCCGATCTGAAAGTCGTCAACGATGTCTACAAGGATGCTGTGCCCTGGTTCGAGAAGGCGCACCAGATCAAACCCGACGATGTCGATACGCTGGAGTTCCTCAAATCCATCTGCTTCCGTCTGCGCGACGAGGCCGGCATCATGGAGAAGTACAACACCTACAATGCCCTTTACAAGCAGGTGAAAGGCATCGAATAGCCGCTTGACGTGCGGGATTCAGCGGCGATGGTTCGCCGGTCCCGCTCTTAGAACGGAGTTGCGCTGCCGCCCGTTCGGCAGGCGTTATGAAAAAAGCCCGGCTGGAAAGCCGGGCTTTTTTGCATATGGAGGGGGGGGGGTAAATGGCATTATGAAAACGCCCCGCACCCTGAATCCCGCCTTTTGGCCGTGCGGGCGCGGAGCCGAGGAGCAGCGTTCCGGTAAACCGGCCGCACCCTGAATCCGGCGTCTTACGCCGGTTAGCGGGCGATGCGGCCCGAGACGGAGCCGCGGGCCAGCTGTTCGACCTCTGCGGCCGTGAATTGGTTGTAGTCGCCCGGCACGGTGTTTTTCAACGCGCAGGCCGCGGTTCCGAAGTCCAGCGCAAACTGGGCGTCGTGGGGATGCGCGGCCATTCCGTAGAGCAATCCGCCCACGAAGGCGTCGCCCACGCCGACGCAGTCGACCACGGGGTCGATGTCGTAAACCCGCGTGGAGTGCAGACGTCCGCCCGTGTAGAGCGTTCCCGAGATCAGGTGGTGGTTGGCGCTCAATACGCTGCGCAGTCCGAAGACGATGCTCCGGCAGCGGGGGAAGCGCGCCGCAACCTCCGCCGAGGCCCGTTCGTAACCCGCCGTATCGGGACGGTAGGCGGTGTCGCGGGCCGCAAACTGCGGCAGCTGCATGCCGAGCACCTTTTCGTATTCGTCGTCCGTGCCGAAGAAGGCGTCGCACTGCTCCATCAGCGGCGGGAGCACCTCCTGCGGCTCCTTGCCGTATTTCCAGAGGTTCTTGCGGTAGTTGATGTCGCACGAGACGGTCAGTCCCGCCGCGTGCGCCGCCGCAATCGCCTCGGCGCACACGGCCGCCGTGCCGGCGCTCACCGCGGCCGAAATCCCCGACCAGTGGAACCACGAGGCGCCGCGGAAGATTCCGTCCCAGTCGATCATCCCCGGTTGCAGGGTGTCGAAGGCCGAGTCGGCGCGGTCGTATACGACGTGCGACGAGCGCATCGCGGCGGCCTCCTCCATGTAGTAAATCCCGAGCCGCTTGCCGCCGCGCAGGATGGCGTCCGTCCGTACGCCGTAGCGGCGCAGGTCGTCGATGCAGGCGTCGGCTACCCGGTTGTCCGGCAGGCGGGTGACGAATTCGCTTTGCAGGCCGTAGTTGGCCAGCGATACGGCGACGTTGGCCTCGCTTCCGCCGTAGCTGGCGCGGAAGAGGTTCGTCTGGTTGAAACGCAGGTAGTCGGGCGGCGTGAGACGCAGCATGATCTCCCCGAAGGTAACGATCTTTTGTCTGTCCATGATTTTTGTGAAATAGGAGTTACAAATATACATAAAAAGCCGGACAATCGCAAGCCGGATTGCGCCCGCTTCGGGAAAGGGTTCCGATAGAGAAAGGCCCGGTCGTCGGACCGGGCCTTTCGGAAAAAGCAGGATGATATGCCTGCCCTTTTTGGGATGGATTTTTAGTTGAGGACCGTCACTTTGAGCGGCGTCACGGCGGCAGCCTGCGCCTGCCCGATCTCTTCGATCCACTCCTTCATGTCCTCCACGCCGCCCTGGCTCCAGCCCGAACCGGCGTAGTAGGTCAGCGTCCGGCCGGGTTTCACGGCCTTGACGGCTACGGCGTGGCCCAGCGTGTCCGTAAGCATCTCGGCTCCCGGCAGGATCACGCCCAGGTAGATGTCGCCGTCGCGTGCGGGATCCTTCGAGTCCGAAACAGCCTCGCATAGAGCCATCCAGCCTTCGCCCGTGAGTATCTGTTTCACGTCGTGGCGCACGAAGCCCGCGGCGATCGGCATCTCGGCGAATGCTCCTTCGTAGATGTTGTCCATGCGGTTGAAGCGCTGGTTGGCGTCGAGCGAGATGATCTTGGTGAGCGTCACGGGCGTGCCGTCGACATCGAACGGGGCGTAGGTCAATTCGACCGAAGTGCGGATCGGGCCGTTGTCGAGCGTCCGGGCCGTGGCGTAGTTGTGTCCCATCATCCAGAATTTACCGTCGGCGAAGGGCAGCGATGCGCCCGAACCGAGCGTCACGCCCACCTTGTAGCAGTCCATGCCGTCGCCGTAGTTGTGGTGGTAGTTGCCCCGGGCGTACCACTCGTCGATCACCAGTTTGTCGGTGCACTTCACCCATACGTCGATGCCCGGAGTGACGAGTTTCTCGGGAGAGGTTTCGAGCGCCGGGCCGTAGAGGCGGTAGGCCACCTTGTTGTTCTCCCAGGCGTAGTCGTCGTAACGTTCGGGAACCGTGCGGCCGAACGCCTCGGCGGGGTAGTTCTCGCGCTGGCCTGTGACCAGTTTGAACCGCTTGCTTTCCATCGGGTCGGCGTCGGTCTGGAAGATCAGCGCCTGCGGCTCCGTTCCGCCGCGGAAGAGGACCTGCGAGGGGATCTGCTCGTTGTCGTCGTTCAGGACGACGATGTTGTCCGGCGTCACGCCTTTGAGCGCGGCGACTTCGGACCAGGCGATTTCGACGGTTTCGTCATCGCGTTCGGTCGGGGTCGTGTTGGCGACTTCGACCTTCAAAGCGGGTGTGCAGGAGGCCGTCAGGAGGGCTGCAACCCACATAATCGGTTTTTTCATAAAATTAGAATTGAAGTTTTTCCGTTGTTTGTAGGCAAATTTACAATTTTTCCGTATATTGGTCAACCAAAACGGCAAATATTCTATTTAATTCGGTAATTTTTCATATTCCGAGTGGCGGAAAGTTACTAATTTTACGTTATGAAAAAGAGCCTGATACGTATAGAAATTTAACCGCGATAGCTTTTATTTTTTATGAAACAGTTCAACGACGACAACTTCCTGTTGCAGACCGAGACTGCGCAGCGTCTTTACCACGACCATGCGGCCAAGATGCCGATCATCGACTACCATTGCCACCTGATTCCCGAGTACGTGGCTTCGGACCACCGTTTCGACAACCTGTCGAAGATCTGGCTCGAAGGCGACCACTACAAATGGCGCGCCATGCGCACCAACGGGGTCGATGAGAAGTATTGCACGGGCAAGGATACGACCGATTGGGAGAAGTTCGAGAAGTGGGCCGAGACGGTTCCCTATACGATGCGCAACCCGCTCTACCACTGGACCCACCTCGAATTGAAGACCGCCTTCGGGGTGACGAAACTGCTCAACCCCGCTTCGGCCCGCGAAATCTACGACCATTGCACGGCGCTGTTGCAGCGTCCCGAATACCACGCCCGCGGCCTGATGCGCCGCTACAACGTCGAGGCGGTCTGCACGACGGACGATCCCGTGGATTCGCTCGAACACCACATCAAGGTCCGCGAGGTCGGTTTTGCGACGAAGATGCTCCCCACGTGGCGTCCCGACAAGGCGATGGCCGTGGAGGTTCCGGCCGATTTCCGCGCTTATATGGAGAAGCTTTCGGAGGTTTCGGGCGTCGCGATCACGAAGTTCGCCGATGTGATCGACGCGCTGCGCGTGCGTCACGAGTTCTTCGGGTCGGTCGGCTGCCGCCTTTCGGACCACGGCATCGAGGAGTTCTATGCCGAGGATTATACGCAGGCCGAGATCGACGCTATTTTTAATAAGGTATACGGCGGGCAGACGTTGACGCCCGAGGAGATCCGCAAGTTCAAGACCGCCATGTTGGTCGAGTTCGCCACGATGGACCATGAGGCCGGCTGGACCCAGCAGTTCCACTACGGCGCCATCCGCAACAACAACAGCCGCATGTTCGGCCGGCTGGGTCCCGATACGGGCTTCGACTCGATCGGCGACTTCGCGGTCGGCAGGCAGATGTCGAAATTCTTCGACATGCTCGACCGCAACGACCGCCTTGCGAAGACCATCATCTACAACCTCAATCCGCGCGACAACGAGCTGGTGGCCACGATGATCGGCAATTTCCAGGACGGCCGCTACGGCGCCGGGAAGATCCAGTTCGGATCGGGGTGGTGGTTCCTCGACCAGAAGGACGGCATGGAGAAACAGATGAACGCCCTCTCGACGCTGGGTCTGTTGAGCCGCTTCGTGGGCATGCTGACCGACTCGCGGTCGTTCCTTTCGTACCCGCGCCACGAGTATTTCCGCCGCACGCTGTGCAACCTCGTCGGCAACGACATCGAGCAGGGCCTGCTGCCCGCCTCGGAGATCGACTTCATCGGCCGGGAGATCATCGAGGGCATCTGCTACCGCAACGCCAAGGACTATTTCAAATTTTAAGCTGTCATAATACCATGAAAATCGTAACATTAGGTGAAATCATGCTGCGTCTTTCGACGCCCGGAAACACGCGCTTCGTTCAGTCCGATTCGTTTGACGTCGTCTATGGCGGCGGCGAGGCCAACGTGGCCGTTTCGTGCGCCAACTACGGCCACGAGGCTTACTTCGTCTCGAAGCTCCCGAAGCACGAGATCGGCCAGTCGGCGGTCAATGCGCTGCGCAAATACGGCGTGAGGACCGATTTCATCGCCCGCGGCGGCGACCGCGTGGGTATCTACTACCTCGAAACCGGGGCTTCGATGCGTCCCTCGAAGGTGATCTACGACCGTGCGCATTCGTCGATCGCCGAGGCCGATCCGCAGGATTTCGACTTCGATGCCATCATGGAGGGCGCCGACTGGTTCCACTGGTCGGGCATCACGCCCGCGATTTCGGACAAGGCCGCCGAACTGACCCGTCTGGCCTGCGAGGCCGCCAGGCGTCACGGCGTGACGGTGTCGGTGGACCTGAACTTCCGCAAGAAGCTCTGGACCAAGGAGAAGGCGCAGTCGATTATGAAGCCCCTGATGCAGTATGTCGATGTCTGCATCGGCAACGAGGAGGACGCCGAGCTGTGCCTCGGGTTCAAGCCCGACGCCGATGTCGAGGGCGGCGAGACCAACGCCGAGGGCTACAAGGGCATCTTCCGCCAGATGGCCGCGACGTTCGGGTTCAAGTATGTGATCTCGACCCTGCGCGAGTCGTTCTCGGCGACGCACAACGGCTGGAAAGCCATGATCTACAACGGAGAGGAGTTCTACGAGTCGAAGCGTTACGACATCGACCCGATCATCGACCGCGTGGGCGGCGGCGACTCGTTCTCGGGCGGCGTGATCCACGGCCTGCTGACCAAGCCGACGCAGGGCGAGGCCCTGGAGTTCGCCGTGGCGGCATCGGCCCTGAAACACACGATCAACGGCGACTTCAACCTCGTATCGGCCGAGGAGGTCGAGTCGTTGGCCGGAGGCAATGCCAGCGGACGGGTGCAGAGATAATTAAAAATGAAAAATTAAGAATTAAAAATTATGGCTCGCTTCAATAAAATGCA
>ERZ835080.297-NODE-297-length-56676-cov-4.164038_pt1 | contig 56676 bp, 47 predicted proteins | sample MGYA00519688_ERZ835080 | MGnify/ENA primary metagenome ERZ835080 (study PRJEB31850, sample SAMEA3708770) | human gut metagenome | biome: human gut; feature: human-associated habitat; material: faeces | place: China | collected 2014 ... | reverse complement strand
AAAGATGGTTTGGCTAAAGGTGGTGATACCTATTACTATCTGAATCTTTGCTATGCCGGTGAAGGTAAAAATGCTGAGGCTAAACAGGTGTTGATGGATGGTATTAAAGCCTATCCAATGAATTCAAAACTGGTAGAGGGTCTGCTCTCAGTTTATGCAGCAACCGGTGAAGATCCTAATGAGATTATTCCATTGGTAAATGAGGCTATCCAGAATGATCCGAAGAACCCTGAACTGTATGCAGGTTTAGGTCGTGTATATGACAAATTGGGACAACCTGACAAATCAATCGAAGCGTTCAAACAGGCTTTGGCGTTGGCTCCAGATGATTTCGCTACCAACTACAATATCGGTTTGATGTTGATCAAACGTGGTGATGAAGCGAACAATGCATTGAATGACAAAATGTTCACTAGCACTGAATCTTTGAAAGCTGAAGAGGCTGCTGTTAACGCTATGTATGCAGAGGCTCTAGCTCCACTGGAAAAGGCTCATGAGTTGCAGCCGGATGATATCACGACGGTTGAACTGCTGAAAAACCTCTATTTCCGTTTCCGTGACGACAATGCACAGTATATGGAGAAATACAAACATTATAACGAATTGCTGGAGTCTATGCAGCAATAGTTTGATGGAAAATAGATAATAAAAAGAGCGTCAGAAATGGCGCTCTTTTTATTTTGGACAAAATTTTGCAGGAAAGCAGGGGATGGATTATTTTTGTGATTTGTATAATTGGATGGAAAAGACTTTGCAAAATAGTGCGCATGTTAGGCGTTGATTTGCAGCTTGATAGATAATCATGATGGAAGAACAGGATAATAAAATATTATCGGAACTGACCGGTTCTGAATATAAATATGGGTTTACGACCGATGTCGAGACCGAAATCATCCCCAAAGGGCTGAATGAAGAGGTCGTACGACTCATCTCGGCGAAAAAAGGTGAGCCGGAGTGGATGTTGGCTTATCGTCTCGAGGCTTATCGCCGTTGGAAGACGATGACAATGCCTCGTTGGCCCCATTTGGATCTGCCGGAGATCGATTTCGATGACATCATCTATTATGCGGCACCAAAGGCTAAACCAAAATTGAATAGCCTCGATGAAATTGACCCCAAACTGAAAGAGACATTTGATAAATTGGGCGTTCCTCTGGAGGAGCAGATGATGTTGTCAGGCGTTGCGGTCGATGCTGTGATGGACTCCGTTTCGGTCAAAACAACTTTTAAGGAGACCCTTTCCGAAAAGGGAATCATCTTCTGTTCCATGTCGGAGGCAATCCGGGATTATCCCGATCTGGTCCGTAAATATTTGGGCAGTGTGGTCCCCAGTACCGATAACTTCTTTGCGGCTTTGAATGCAGCGGTCTTTTCGGATGGCTCGTTCTGCTATATTCCCAAAGGGGTTCACTGTCCGATGGAACTCTCGACCTATTTCCGAATCAATGCAGCCGGAACAGGACAGTTCGAACGGACGTTGATTGTGGCCGATGAGGGTGCCTATGTCAGCTATATGGAGGGATGTACCGCTCCGATGCGTGATGAAAATCAGTTGCATGCTGCCGTAGTCGAAATTGTCGTGATGAAGGATGCCGAGGTCAAGTATTCGACCGTTCAGAACTGGTATCCCGGTGACAAAGAGGGACGTGGCGGTATTTACAACTTTGTGACCAAACGGGGAATTTGCAAGGGCGAAAATGCCCGGTTGTCGTGGACGCAGATCGAAACCGGTTCAGCCCTGACCTGGAAATATCCGAGCTGTATTCTGGCCGGAGATAATTCGGTCGGAGAGTTCTATTCGGTGGCTGTGACCAATAACTGTCAGCAGGCCGATACCGGTACGAAGATGATCCATTTGGGGCGCAACACCCGCAGTCGGATTGTCAGCAAAGGTATTTCGGCCGGACGTAGCCAGAATAGCTATCGGGGATTGGTCAAGGTGGCTCGCAAGGCCGAAAATGCCCGCAACTATTCGCAGTGCGACTCCCTGCTGATTGGGGATCGTTGCGGAGCTCATACCTTCCCCTATATTGAATCGAACAACCGTTCGGCTGTGGTTGAACATGAGGCAACCACCTCCAAAATCGGAGAAGATCAGCTCTTTTATTGCAACCAACGTGGCATCTCTACGGAGGATGCTGTGGGACTGATTGTCAACGGTTATGCCAAAGAGGTGCTGAACAAGTTGCCTATGGAGTTTGCGGTTGAGGCGCAAAAATTACTCTCGATCTCGTTGGAGGGTAGTGTTGGTTAGACCGGGAGGGAGGACTCCTCGTTGGTCTTGTAGAAACCCGGAACAAAAAAGAATCAATGAAAATGGCAGAAAAAGATATGTTGGAGATTAAGGATTTGCATGCCAGTGTAGATGGCAAGGAGATACTCAAAGGGATCAATCTGAGCGTCAAGGCTGGAGAGGTGCATGCCATCATGGGCCCGAACGGTTCGGGTAAAAGTACGTTGGCTTCGGTGCTGGCGGGAAACGAACGCTTTGAGGTGACTCAGGGGGAGGCATGGGTCCAAGGACAGAATCTTTTTGAAAAGAGTATTGAAGAGCGTGCCCGCATGGGGCTGTTCCTCGGATTCCAATATCCGGTCGAAATCCCGGGCGTGAGCATGGCCAACTTCTTGCGCTATGCGGTGAACGAAAAACGTAAATATCAAGGATTGGAACCGCTTTCAGCTGCAGAGTTTTTGCGCATGATGCGTGAAAAGAGTGCAGTGGTCGAGCTCGATAGCAAATTGACCAACCGGGCGGTTAATGCCGGATTCTCTGGCGGCGAGAAAAAGAAGAACGAAATCTTCCAGATGGCGATGCTCGAACCGAAACTGGCCATCCTCGATGAGACGGATAGCGGTCTGGATATCGATGCACTTCGTATTGTGGCTACTGGGGTGACCAAACTGAAACGTCCCGATAACGCTACAATCGTCATTACGCACTATCAGCGTCTGCTGGATTATATCGTGCCCGATGTGGTGCATGTACTGTATAAAGGTCGTATTATCTATTCGGCTGGTAAAGAGCTTGCCTTCAAACTCGAGGAGCAGGGTTACGACTGGTTGATCAACCAATATGAGTAGCGGCATGGAACGTTCGATTGAAAATAGATTGACAGAGCTGTTCCAGGCGCACGAAGAGCTGCTCGGTGTCGATCAAGCCTCTCCGTTGACTCGCTTCCGTCGTGCTGCGATGGAGCAAGTGACCCACTTGGGGATCCCTAAAAAGGGTTCAGGGAATGGCGATCGCTACCATTATACGTCGTTGCGCGAGACGTTCGATCAGCCGTGGCACTATCTTTTTACTGCATCCGAACAGGAGACCGCTTCCTCAGCAGTACATTCGACCGAAGCGTTGCCGGGTGAGATGTATCGCACCACCTTTGTCAACGGTTTTTGTGCAGATGAGCAGAAATTGGTCCAGTTGCCTAATGGTGTTGTGTATGGCTCATTGGCTGCCGCAGTTGAATCGTTTCCAGAGCTGGTGGCCCGCTATTACAATACGCTGACAGCCGACACCAACGATGCTGTGGAGGCATTGACGGCTGCTTTTGTCCAAGACGGTGCCTTTGTCTATGTGCCCAAGGGTGTACGGGTTGAGTTGCCGATTGCGGTCGAGTCTCGTTTTGGTGGCGCAGATCAGGCGATCGCCACATTCGGACGCAACCTGTTTATTTTCGAGGAGGGAAGTGAAGCCCGATTGGTACTCGACTACCGTTCGGTGGATCAGACAGTAGTGCTGGCCTGCAGAACACGGGAGATGTTCGTAGGAGCCGGTGCCCGAATCGATATGGTTGAGGGTTGCAGGTTGAACAACGGCTCGTCGCTGGTTTCGTGCAGCCGTGTCAGTCAGTCGAAAGATAGTGTGTTGCATGCGGTTTCCGTTGCGTTGAGTGGCAAGTTGATGCGAAACGAACAGCGTGTACGGTTGGAAGGACAGGGCGCAGAGAATCATACTAATGGGCTGATGATTGCCGGAAAAGATGAGCATCTCGATTTTACGACCGATATCGAACATCTGGTTTCAGACTGCAACAGCTATCAGCTGTTTAAAGGGGTGGCTGCAGATGGAGCTACTTCGGTCTTCAGCGGTCGGATCTATGTCGCACAGGACGCCCAGCGGACTCAGGCCTTCCAGCAAAATAACAACCTCTTGTTGGGGGATGAGGCGCATGCCTACGCCAAACCTCAATTGGAGATCTATGCCGATAATGTGAAGTGCAGCCATGGAGCGACGGTCGGTCAGCTCGATCCCGAAGCGATCTATTATATGCGCCAGCGGGGAATCGACCTTGAAGATGCCCGCCGGTTGCAGATGTATGGTTTCGTATTGGATGTCTTGGCCGAAAGCCGGGTCCCACAGATGAACGAACTTTTCGATCGGGAGATCGGCGCCAAGATCGAAGCATTGTAAAGCAAATATAGATGGCATACGATATTGCTAAAATAAGGGCCGACTTTCCGCTGTTGAACAGTAAGGTTTACGGGAAGGAGTTGGTCTATCTGGACAGCGGGGCGACCGCTCAAAAGCCCTTGTCGGTGATTGAGAAGGTCGATTACCTGCATCGTCATCTCAATGCAAATATTCACCGGGGGCTCCACTACATGAGTGAGGAGTGTACCTCGGCGTATGAGGTGGCGCGTGAAGAGGTGCGGCGATTGATCGGTGCATCCTCCACGCGTGAGGTGGTCTTTACGGCCGGTGCAACCGCTTCGATCAATACGGTGGCGTATAGCTTCGGAGAGAAGTTTATCCATGCCGGAGACAACGTCATTACTACGGAGATGGAACACCACTCCAATATCGTCCCCTGGCAGCTGATCTGTGAACGGAAAGGGGCTGAATTACGCGTGGTGCCGTTCGACGATGCGGGGCGTCTGATGACCGAAAAATTGCCCGAATTGTTGGATGATCGCACTCGGTTGCTGTGCGTGACTCAAGCCTCGAATGTTTTGGGTACCTGTCCCGATCTCAAGGCGATTATTGAGGTTGCTCATGCGGCTGGTGTGCCGGTATTGGTGGATGGTTGCCAAGGTATTGTGCACGGTGGCGTGGATGTTCAGGCTCTCGATTGCGATTTCTATGCCTTTTCGGGACATAAACTTTATGGTCCGACCGGCGTTGGTGTTCTGTACGGCAAAGAGCATTGGCTCGAGGAGATGCCTCCGTTCTTCGGAGGCGGGGATATGGTGGCAACGGTAAGTTTTGCAGGGACAACCTATGCCGAGTTGCCGCTGAAATTTGAAGCCGGAACCTCCAATTATATTGCAGCTATTGGATTGGGTGAGGCCATCCGTTATCTCGATACGCTCGACCCGAAAGAGGTGATGCGTCATGAACAGCAGTTACTGGAGTATGCAACGAAGAAACTGCAAGGTGTCGATGGTTTGCGCATCTATGGCAACCAGCCGGATAAATGCGGGATTGTCTCCTTTACGATCGATGGAACGCATCCGATGGATGTGGGAATGATCCTGGATAAAATGGGCATTGCGGTGCGAACAGGTACCCACTGTGCTGAACCGGTCATGACCCACTACGGAATCACCTCGATGGTGCGGGCTTCGTTTGCACTGTACAATGACTTTACCGATATTGACCGCCTGGAGGCTGGGGTTCAGCGTGCTGCCCGGATGTTGCGGGCCTGATGTTGAGATGCACGATGCCAGTTTAACGGGAAAACCGATGGTGGTGAATGGATCGGCCGTAGAAAAGTAACGCCGTAAGGTGTTGTTGATCTCCTTGTCTTTGTTGGCCGATGAAGTTTGAGAGTGGCCTTATTTCATTGTGCCAGTTTGGTGTAATTAGATTGGCGGTTTGCCCTTAGTGCATTTGAGTTGCAGATTGGCAACGCTATGAATAAAATGTGTTCTAAAACTTCTAAACTACGCAGATAACCATGCCTTTTATTGTTCTCGAAGGTCTCGATGGAGCCGGTAAATCAACTCAGGTCAAAATGCTGCAGGAGTATCTCAGTTCCAAAGGCCATCGTTATGAATATCTCCATTTCCCCCGTTTCGATGCACCGGTGTATGGCGATCTGGTGGCTCGGTTTCTGCGTGGTGAATTGGGTGCGCTCGATCAGGTAAACCCCTATCTGGTGGCGCTGATTTATGCAGGTGACCGTGCGGAAGCCGCCTCGATGATTCGCAGTTGGCTCGATGAAGGCAAGTTCGTCATCGTCGATCGCTACGTCTATTCCAATGTCGGCTATCAGTGTGCCAAGGTGGATGATCCCGCCGAACGGGAACAGTTGCGTCAATGGATTGTCGATCTCGAATATCAGCACAATGCCATTCCTCAACCCGACCTGTCGCTCTTTTTGGATGTGCCCTTTTCATTTACACAGCGTAAATTGACCGAGCAGCGGGATGGGGATGATCGTCAATATCTACATGGCAAACAGGACATTCATGAAGCCTCGTTGTCTTTGCAGGAGCGTGTACGACGTGTCTATTTGGATCAGGTGTCGCATGACTCTCGTTTCCGGGTGATTGAATGTACCGATGAGCACGGAGAAATGCGTGCACCGGAGGCTATATTTGAGCGAATTATGGCTGAAGTGTCTCCGTTGCTTTAGTTGTAGTTCTGTCGCACAACCCTTTCCAGGGGGCATATAAGCATTATGGCAAATGAAATCATCTCTGAGCCGTAATGCTCTTTTTTTTATCAGGAGATTATCGTAAATGAAAAATAACTATATTTGTCTGAAATGCAGTGCGTTGATAGGATGGAGTACAGGGGCGCCCGTATCAAATGAGGGTCAGGTGAACCCATAAGGGTACTCTGAAGCTGAACTTGCTTCCGAACTCTGTCGCCATGAAAAAGCCCCAGAGGGTATCTGGTCAATGTTGGACGATGAGGTTTCGTGGAGGTCTCAGGGGCAGAGAACGGTGAAAAGAACATGGGAATGTCTGGTGCCATGTCGCTGAAAAGGGAACAGCCCGATTGTAAAAGCCGGATGGGTGAGCGGATCTCCAATATCTCCAGCAGGATGTATCCGGTGGCTTGAGAGAGACTTCCCGTTGTATGTCTAAACTGCCGGAAGAGAGTTTGCAGAAAGAAAATAGATAGAAAGAAGAGATAAATAGTTTGTTGTAAGATGAGAGGTAAAAACGGATTCGTCGCTTTATGCAGAGTGATCTTGGCGCTGGTGTTTATTTTTTCCGGATTCGTCAAGGCTGTCGATCCGTGGGGTACGGCCATTAAACTGAGTGAGTATTTTCACGCTTTCGGACTGGGGGCACTGCAGGGTATGGCCATGTTCTTTTCAATCCTGTTGTCTTCGGTGGAGATGTTGTTGGGATTCTGTACCCTGTTCCGTCTGGGCTTTGCAAAACGTCGAACGCCAACCATCATGTTGATTGTGATGGCGTTTTTTACACTCCTTACGCTGATTTTGGCAATATGGAATCCCGTTTCGGATTGTGGCTGCTTCGGTGACGCCGTGAAGCTGACCAATTGGCAAACCTTCTTTAAGAATTGGATTCTGCTGGGGCTGGCTGTCGTGATGTGGATCGGAAACAGACCGCAACAACCCCGATGGAGCGCTCTGGAATATACCTCCGGTAAAGAACATCATGGTCATGGCCTTGAATGGAGCCTCGGATTCATGTTCCTTTTGTTTTCGGTAGGGGTGGGACTGTACAGTTTGCGCCACCTGCCGGTAATAGACTTCCTGCCGTTTCAGGCTGGAACCGATCTGACAGCCCGTAGCGATACCTCAAAGGTCAATCTGATCACCACATTGATCTATAAGGATAAAACTACCGGTGAAAATCATGAATTCACCCTCAGTGATACCACGTGGTATGATACGACCCGTTGGGAGTTTGTGGATACCCGGTTCACCGAACACAAAAATCCCTATGCCGGTGAAATCCATCCCCTGTTAGCGGAGTTCTCAATTTTCAATGCTAACGGTGACCATACGGATCAATGGTTAGCCACTCCATCCGAATGGCTGATGGTTACGGTGACGGATCCTGAACAGCTCTCTGAAACTTGCCGGATGAGGCTCGCCTTGCTTACCCAGTATGCACAGGATCGGAATATTCCGATTATCGGTGTGACCTCGGCTCCTTTGACCGATTCGACGCTGAAAGTGGGGATTTTGCGCATCCCGTTGTACAATATGGATGGAACCACCCTGAAATCGTTGATCCGGACTCATCAAGGTGTGATCGCCCTTAAAGATGGAGTGATCCTGGCGAAATGGGATTGCCGGGATATACCTGATTTTACACGCAGCAGCTCCATCCTCTCTTATGTAACGGCACAGACTGCGCGTACTCATGCCGTGTGGTTCATCGGCGTGTGTGCGGCAGTACTGGTATTGCTATATATAGGATATTTTGTTTATCGGCGTTGTGAATGATGTTCTTTTATTCTTGGGTGTGATGCACTCTAAGAGCTGGAACATTCCAATAACGCAATTCCCATAAATAATAAAAGTGCCGCAAACAGTTGTTGCGGCACTTTTGTTTATGGAGGATACTGGTTGGTTAGTCTTTGCGGACCGTCAATCGAGGTGCTCGGGTAAATGGTTTTTGACGATCGAACAGGTAACGGTAGGTGGTGTGCATTTTGTGTTTTTTTGCACAGACCATGGTCTCGACTACACGCATCATGATGGGATTGAAGTCACCAATCCAGGCCAATTCAAGACTCTTGTAATGGTTAACGGTCCCTTGTGCAACAACCTGCTCAAAGGTGTAAATCATGCCGGATTCAATCCCTTTGCCTTGAAATTCGGGAACTACTCCAAAAATTAAGGCAAAAATTCGTGTCGCTTTGCGGCGAACTTTCATGCGCCAGACAAACCGTAATTTACCCCACCAGTTGAAATTTCCGTGCAGAGGTGCAATGACATTATTCAGATCCGGAATCATCAGATAGAATCCGATCGGCTGATCATCGTAATAGGCAAAATACATCAACTTCTCGTCGATAATCGGACGTAACGAATTGAGCAAAGCCAATGCATGTTCCCGTTCGATCGGTTTGACCCCGACAAACTTGGCCCATGCCTTATTGTACACGGTGCGGAAGTCTTCGGCATACTCTTCCAGACTGCGTTTGCGTTTGTCCATGTGCTCAAAACGGTAACGAGGCTCCTCCTGAAGCCGTTTGACACGTCCGTAAACGTTTTCTGAGAATTGCCCTGCTTTCAGTTCACGCAGATAGGTGTGCTGGTTGAAATAGTTTTGGAAACCATAATTCTCGAATAACTTAATATAATATTCGAAATTGTATGGATTGGTATATAACGGAGTAAATTCAAACCCTTTGACCAGTAGCCCCCACCACTGGTCCCGGTCGCCGAAATTGATCGGGCCATCCATCGCTTCCATCCCTTTGGAGGAGAGCCACTCTTTGGCTGCGTCAAATAACAGGTTGGCCACCTCCTGGCTGTCGATCGACTCAAAGAAGCCACAACCTCCTGTGGGTTGTCCGTCTGAAGCGGCCGCTAATTCGTGGTTGTAAAATGCAGCAATGCGACCCACGGTGTTCCCTTGCTCGTCAAGAGCCAACCAACGTATCGCTTCGCCATTATCCAACAACTTGTTGTATTTGGGGTCGAAGCGACGTTCAATATCCTGATCTAATGGGCATATCCAATTCGGCTCATTGCGGTATAATCGCTTGGCGAAGTTGAGAAATTCTCGGGCATCGTGCCGGGTTGTTACCTCTTTCAGTGTGTATGTCATGATGAATGAATCGTTTGACGATTATCAAATTTTGACAAAAATACGAATTATTTGGTGTTTTATGCCTTAGATCGGTGGTTTTGGTGCGGTTGCGGGTAGCAATATTTTATGGATAGTGGTGAAATTAACCGTTGGCTACTACCGATGCCAAACTGTGTAATGTCAATGGTTTGTGGTGGAATGCAGGGAGTAATTGGGTGTAACGGTAAATCTTTGCAGCGGTGCTCTGAATAAGGGAACCGGCAGGGACAAATTTAGGTCATTGGGTTGGGGTAGAGGATGAAACGGATGAATTGGTGAGTAGTGTTGCAGATGGAGTGTAGTCAGGTTTGAAAGCATTGACCTCTTTGATTCAGGTCATGTCTTGCCGCTGAGAGATATGTAAATGCGGATAGATGCGAATCGGTTCAGGATATGGTAATGGTCAATGAATATTGTATCGAGCGTGGTCATATTTCAAACTGCAAATCAAACTGCCAACGAAATCGTGAACACCGGAAAGAAGAACGAAAGCAGAATTTCTCGTGTTTTTTGCGATTACGGGTATATTCAGATTCCAAAGGCAGTAATGGCGGTTGGGACGGTTTGCGTATGTTTGATCATTAAGCCCTCTTTTGCCAGGCATTTTCTCTTTTCGTGTTCCTTCCACTTTTTCACTCTTTTCTTTTCACTCTTTCTCCCAGTCTCCCTTTCTGTCTCAGTCGATCCCGTCCAAGAAAAACGGAAAAACAAAAGAGCGACACCCAAACGGGTATCGCTCTTCGTGGTTGGTTTTCTGCAATTATAATTGAACCTCCAGAGGTGTGGTCGCTGTGTAGCTCTTACCACGGAATTTGCCAGTGGCTCCCTCAGGAACGGTTACACGCAACAGGTTGTTTACCATCGAAACATTAATATCTCCGTATTGGGTCGGGATGGTGGCTTTCAATGGCTGCATCGACAGAGGAACCTGTGGATCGATCTCAAATACTTTCCACCCGTCACTGATCGGACGAATACCCAATAACTCAGACGGAATCAATGCTGCGGGGCCACTGCTCCAGGCATGGCAGAGACTCTTGCCGAATGGACGACGATAGAAACTGTACTGTTGTACTTCGTCCTCCCGTACATCGTAGCCTTCCCAGAAACTGGTTGCACCCTGGGCAATCATTCCTCCCCAGTAATCCTTCATCTCACGCAACATCCGTTCCGGAGCACGCATGCGGGAGAGAGCCATGTATTCGAAACCAGCCATATAGGGCGTGCCGACTGCTGTGATCGTTGTGTCTGCTAACGCCTCGAGGATGCCGGGATATTGAGACGGTGCTGCAAGACCTGAAATGACCGCCAGGAAGTTGGCATGACGGTTGGGTTGGCTCTGACCATCGGGTTTGCCACGCCATGCCTTCCGAACCGGGTCATAGCCACGCTCGTAAAGCACTTTTTTCAGACTGTCGGCCTTCTTTTGCCAATAGGCGGCAGTTTGCGGATCGTTCATCCGTTCGGCCAAAGATACGGCACTCTCTTGTGCCCACCACCACAATACCTGAAGTGCATTCTCCTTTTCGATATTGGTCCAATCGATAAACAGCCAGTCGAGACCCTCGGTAAATAATCCGTTCTCATCGCAGCGACTTTCAACCTCTTTGAGTACATTTTTGATGCGAGGCCATTCACGCTGCAAGTGCTCCATGTCCCCGAAATAGAGTTGGTAGCGATCTTGCGAAATGACCCACCACAACGAATAGTCGGCAATGCCGTTCACATCCTCTTCTGCAATGCCGGCCCGGCCCAAAATAGCCAGTGTGCGGCGGACAATCTCAGGATCCCGGAATGTATAGGCATTGACCATCATACTCATGGCCAGGTCTCCGGCCCAAGGCAGACGATCTCGTTTTACACCGTCAAGCAAAAATTCGTGCATACACAGACGCAGCGTATAGGCACTCTTGAACCAAATGTCGGTCAGCAGGGTGTCGTTGGATTGGAAATCTCCACGATAGCAAGCCGGATAAGCATAAGCATCGCACTCAACTGACTGAATCAACTCTTTTTGCGGAAGGTAGGCATACCGGAAAGCTACCGGGGTAACCGAACGCCAAACACCCTCTCCAACCTGTTCCAAATCGAAACTCTGTTCTCTGGGGCGTGCTGCTGTATCTACAGCCTCAAGAATTGACTCGCCTGCGAAAAAGTCGGGTTGACTGTTGGCTTTTACCACAATGAAGCCGAACAGTTGACGACCGAAATCATACAGAGTGTCATTTTGTGTGCTGACGGGTTTCAGTCGTACGGTTGGTGTGTCGTAACGGTGGGGAAGGGTACCGTCCTTATATTGGGGATAATGGCACGCAGCTGCCCACGTAATGCTGTCCGAAGAGGCTTCCCACCGTGTATTGTCGGTTGAGATAACCCCTTTGTCGATGCGCAGCGTCGGAGGCTCCTGCTCGGTCGTCAGGGTGATCAACAGGGATCCTGGTCCGGTTACTTTGAATTTATGAGGCTTCTCGCTATTTGCTGCGGTGTAGATGGTCTGTCCGTTGTTCTTGACTACTACATCACCGAAAGCGTTGAGTGTAATGAATTGCGGATAACGTGCATCTACCGGCATGGGAACTCGGAAATGTGTCCGATTGCTGGGTGTGTAATATACACCCGGATAGCGGACTCGCAAACGGGCATCCTTAACCAGTTGACGCATCAGCTGCAATCTCCAGGCCTCCAGCTCGGTGTCGGCGTAGAGCCATGGAGCACCCTGCACGGTGTCAGGTGTCGGAGTGACAGCAGTTCGTGAATAGAGTGGATCAACGGCAGATGCCGGATGTTTGTCTGAGCGTTTGTCGTTGTTGGCGGCCTGAACGGTAGAGAGGGAGAGGGTCCCCAGTACCATAGCTGTTGCCCATGTGGCCAATCGGGTTCGGGTTGTCATGTCAAATCGCTTTAGGATTCAGTTGAAAAGATCTTAAAATATTACTGGCTTTCATGCGGTGTAATCCACATCCATGGATTATCCCATAAAACCCCAACAAATTTACATTTTTTCCTTCGTAAACCAAATGTTTTCGGGATCTGTGATGCCATGCGTCGTACGCTTCTGTGGAATATAGGGCAGGGTGAACGGCGTGGGATCGTAAAGAGTGGTCAGAAGTACGGGTGGGGCACAAGAACGGAGGTAAATAGAAAAAGGAATTGGAATTGTGTTGGGTATTGGGCTGGGAATCAGAAAAGAGTAGTGTCCTCCAAAAAATGCACAAAAGCGATGTTGATAAACGAAGCGTTCTTTGGCTGAAATGCAGTTGTGAAAAAGCCAATCGCTGGCCGACTGTAAAATAGTTTGTTATAGGTGTTCTGCTTGCAAGTAGCAATCGGTCGTCTCCCAAAAATACATTTCTCGAAAATACATTGGGTGTGATCAGAGTAAAAGCCCTGATGGGTGAAAATTCTGACCGATATTATGGCAGTAGTCTCTTCATCTCAATATTTCAAGATGAGGGAAATGAAAATTGAATCAAGAGTTTCGGTTATGGCTTTCCCGATGTTGTCTGCAATATGGAATCTTGTTGGAGGCAAGCAGGATTCAAGCGCAAAGAGTATATGTTTTCGTACGTTCTGCCTGAAAAAGATCGCAGTCCAGGCCGTCAACAGAAGGTGATATTCAAATTATCCGGATGGGGAAGAGAACCTCATCCCCGGGCAGTCCGATTAGTCGTTGGTGTCGGCTTTACGACTGCTCTTTTTCCAGTTCGGGGTGATACTGATGAAAAAGCCATAGTTGCGGCCCGGCATGGGGCGTGAAAGAACCGATACATACTTCTCATTGAACAGATTGTAGATCGAAAACTTCAAGGACAACTCTCCAACCCTCTCCGATACGAAGGTCTTCTCTAACGAAACGTCATTCATGTAGTATGGGGTCAGTACGCCCAATTTGCCGCCATCATTGCTCGATGTGGTATAGCGCTCGCTGTAGTGGTTGTATTTGTAGATCAGTGTAAACCGTTTCCAGGTTAAGCGCCCGGTGATCGAAGAGGAGTATTCGGGAATGTACACAAGTTGTTTGCCGACCGATTGGTCTGCCCAACTTCTCGGCTCATCCTGGTTGATGGAACGGGTTTTGGACCAGTTGCCATCCAGTCGGATGCCCCATTCCCGACCCAAATCGACACTAATCCGACCTCGCAACTCAAACCCGTAGCTGTGAACCTGTTTGACATTGCTCGGAGTCCAATAACCTTTGGCGGTGGGCAGCCAGAGAATCCAATCCTTGATTTTCGAATTGTAAACCGTAGCCTCACCCCGTACGGAAAAACGACCGATGTCCCATCCCGCTTCAATACCTCCGTCATACGTGAAACCCCGTTCACAATTCAACGAATCATTACCTCCTGGCAGAAAATAGAGGTCATTCAGCGAAGGGTAACGGAAGTTACGGGCGATGGAGCCCTTTACTACCAGCCCGGCCTTTGGCCACAGGATGTATTCGGCAAAAAATGCAGGGATGATCGGTGTGAATTTGCGGCCATAACTCTCTTCCCGCAGATCGAGAGCCAGACTGAGTCTCGGTACGGGACGGTATTTGGCCGTCGCAAAAATCGACGCCTCAACACGTTGTTTGTCGTATCCGGTTTTATCGTATTTGTCGTAACTGTTGACTGCGTTGAGGTTGACATTGGCGTTGGCCCTGAACATCCACTTGTCGGAAAGGTACCAGTCGGCAGAAAATTGCGCATACCCGGTATGAACCCGACTCAAAGAGTGGATCATCTCAACCAACTCATCGGTGCCGTTCTCGCCTTTGTAGGTGTACAGCATATTCGAATAGCTATACCCCGCTTTGGCCGACAGACTCCATTGTTCACTGTAACGATCCCAACTTCCTACCAGTCGAATGGTGGTTTCATCCTGTTCATTTTTCGATTCGTCCTCCTCCCGGTAGTTGACATTGAGCATCGGGACCCCTCGTTTCGAGTCCAGAAACCACCCGGTAAACCCAAAGCGGTTGTTGTTTTGTCCCTTCCAATAAAACTCTTGTAACAGATGCAGATCTCGGTACGACCCGTTTTTGTTGTGCTCGATCGGATAGCTGCCGTCGTCGTTGCGTTTGTTGAAGTTGACGTAGGGAAAGTCGTTTTTGGCGTTGGCGTAGTAAAAACGGGTCGATGATTGGAACTTCTCATTGCCATACTGCACCCGCAGGAATTCATCGTAGGTGCTGAAACTGCTGATTCCCTGGATGAAATTGAGCTTTACACCATCCAATCCCGGTGTATATTTCGTGTCGAGAGCAACGGCTCCACCGAGTCCTCCTCCCACAACTCCGACCGAACTTGCCCCATGATACAAGCTTCCTTTGTCAATGAAAAAGGAGGGGATCATCGAAAAGTCAACCATGCCGAGGGTCGGAGAGTTCAACTTCATGCCGTTCCAAAGAACCTGGGTGTGGGAAGGGGCCGTGCCTCGAAACGAAGCTGTGGCCAGGGAGCCTCGCCCGTATGATTTGATAAAGATCGGCGTATTTTGAGCCAATACGTCGGCAATGCTGTTGACCACTGTCTCCCGCAGGGTGAGGGTGTCAAGTGTGGTCATGGTTGTCCCGACATTCGACAGGGGACGACGTGCGGTGACGGGAACCTCCTGCAACTCCACGAGGCGTTCATACTGCTCTTGACTGGAGGTCTCTTTCTTTTTGTCCCCTTGTTCCTGGCCCCAGAGCGGTAATGCACTCGATAGGATTGAAAGAGTAATAAATGATCGTATGATGTGTCTCATGATGGAGTTGGAGATTTGCGGATTGTGAATGATCGTGATGGATGGCAGGTGTTATCTTGGTTTTGTGTCGCAGCATTTTGGAAAGTGCCGGGCGGTATCTGATGATAGTTGATTCATCATAAACCGTTTTGATCGAATCTGTTTAGTGTATTATGTCGATGTAGCCGGAAGAAATGCTGAAGTGATGTAGTGGTGTCCCGTTGAAGAAAATCGTGTTGTGTTGTGTTGTGTTGTGTTGTGTTGTGCGAAAGACTGTTTAGGGATCGTCTCTTAGACTATTGTTTGATCTTTTGTCCTGTGGTGACTACTCCACAAAACAGAAAGAGCCGGGCGTAATACCTACCCGTATCGTGTCCAGTGGAACAGCCTGCGGAGAGAGCCTATAAACCACCCCATACTGAACGTAGTCGATCGCATCGGCCACGTAAACTTCAGAGGTTTTGGGATCTATCGCCAGTCCATAATAGAGGGTGCCGGTATATTTCAAGAAAGGCTTTTGGGGCAGTTGCTCATCCGTTACTTTCATGCACCAAACATCTTTATTAAGAAAGTAGAGAGAGTCCCGACTGCCGTTGAGGCAGATTTCCGAAGGGGCATCCTCTATCGGGAAGGTGAGCTGCAATTCAATGTTGCGACTCTCGGCATCGATGCGGCTGAGGGTGGGCTGTTCGTGTCCGTAAGGGCTGCCTTCGTAACCGCCGTCGGTCAATACCCACAACTTGTTGTTGCAGTCTAACGCTATGGAATTGGGTTGAATGCCTACGGTGATTGAATCGACCTCCTTGTCCTGATTGGAGTCGATAACCAAAAGCTTGTCGTCGTATGACCAACAGTTCGTAAAAATCAGATTTTTGTATTGAACCATCTGCTCGGTTGGATGTTGACGGTCGATACCGTTCGAGACGTCAATCCGGCCTGTGATTTGGCAGGTCGAGGGATCAACGATTGTGATGGCACGGGCATAGAGATCGGTAACGTAGGCCTTCGTGTCGCTCAAAATATGCATGTAACGTGGAGAGGTGAGGCCTCGAATGGTGCCGGTTATTTTGGCAGTGTGACGGTCGATAGCGAAAATAACGCCGGAATTATTGACGACCACATAAACGGTGTTGCCGTATGAGGTGACCGATTGGGCAACATCTCCCAACGGAATTCCGTTGGCACTGAGGAAGATGTCGTTGTCTCCGTCCTGGTCGGTAATCAGCTGGCTATTGGTGATGTCGTAGTAGCACAGTGAGGCATTCCCGTAGGTGAAATTGCCTTCGTTGGAGATAAATAACCCCCGGCCGGGCAACGTCATATCGATCGGCTCGATCGGGCCGTACTCCATACATCCCACAGCGCATAATGCCGTGATTAACACCAGCACGGTGTGTGGAAAACGGTGGCGAAGCCCCAAAAGATGGCAGAACCAATATGTGAAAACGGATGAAAAAGAGCGGATCATACGGTTCGGTTTCGTTTGCAAGTGTTGGACAAAACAACCCTTTTGAACGTGCAGCGACGTTTCGGGAACCAATACGAAACAACCGACCGATGATGCCGGTGTGTTGCCAACCCATTTCGCCGCAGGTTGTCGGGCAAGCGTGCAAAGGCAGGTCTTCTGACTTGTCCCAACTCTCCACGCCTTCCCGTCCGGCTGGCGAACAGTGGCCAATGGGGAGAGTATCGTCTCTGGGTGAGACGGGATTCACAGCAGCGGGAACTGTTGCCGATTTACACAGCATTCCCTTTTAATCCCCTGATAAACCTCTTTTTCGGGGGAACCGTTGCGTGACAAAAGTGCACTTTTTTTCAGACAAAACCAAATAAGCTCAAACTCTGGGGCCGATCTCAGTCGGGGAAGCAGGATCCGCAATTCCAAAATAGCGTATGAGAAGATCTGAGCCGGGCCCCTTGTTGTATTTTGTCTGTGAGAGACTGTTTGGTCCGACGCAATCCGTAATCTCAATCCAGTTCACATGAATAGTACTATCATTACAATAGCGGGCAGCGTTTTTCGGAATCGAACGATTTGTCTGCAATATCCGGCTCCATGCATTATATATTAAAGTATTCTTCTTATCTTGCTTTGTCGTTTGAAAACAGAGTGACCGAAAAAGATAACTGAATTTCAATTTCGCGTTTCGAGTTTTTATCCCTATATTTGTTATTGGAATAACACCACTGCTTAACTAACGACTAATAAACGCATTAGTATTATGGCAAAGAAAATTTTAATTAGGGACTTGACCCTTCGTGACGGTCAACAATCCTCGTTCGCCACGCGTATGAATCAAAGTCAGGTTGATAGCGTCCTCCCCTTTTACAAAGAGGCAGGCTTCTACGCTATGGAAGTATGGGGTGGTGCGGTACCTGATTCGGTAATGCGCTATCTGGGCGAAAACCCTTGGGATCGTCTGGAAAAGATAAAAGCTGCGGTGGGCGATGTGTCCAAACTGACCGCTCTTTCACGGGGACGCAACCTCTTCGGATACAGCCCCTATACGGATGAAATCATCGAAGGTTTCTGTCGCAATGCTATCGAGTCAGGACTCGGTATCATGCGTATCTTTGATGCCCTGAATGATGTAGATAATGTGAAATCTACCATCAAATATGTGAAAAAATATGGCGGATTGGCCGATTGCGCCGTCTGCTATACGATCGACCCACATTTCTCGGCAGGAGAACGTCTGGTCTCTCTGTTGAAGGGTAAAAAATTGCCCGGTAAGGTCTTTACTGATGCCTACTTCCTGAAAAAGGCTCAGGAAATGGAGACCCTGGGAGCCGACATGGTCACCATCAAAGATATGAGCGGTCTGATCCCGCCTAAACGGGTCGCAACCTTGATCCGTCTGTTCAAACAGAATCTGAAGGTGCCCGTTGACTTCCATACACACTGTACTCCGGGTTATGGATTGGCTTCCGTGCTGTCGGCTATTGTGGCCGGTGCCGATATTGTCGATACCAATATCTGGTATTTCGCCGGTGGCCCCGCTGCTCCCGCTATCGAATTGATCTATCTCTTCTGCAAGAAACTGGGCATCGAACTGGATGTCAATATGGAGGCTGTGGCCAAAATCAATGTCGAACTGCTCCGAATCCGCAAAGAGTTGGAACAGTACGATGCCGTCAAACAGTTCCCCAATCCGTTCAATCCATTGACCGATACCCTCCCGGCAGAAATTGACAAGGAGTTTGACCGTGCCATTGCAGCTGCCAAGAGTATGAATGAAGCCGAACTGATCGAGGCTTGTCATGCCATTGAACGTTACTTCAATTTCCCGGCTCCGAACGAATTGGTTAAAAAGGCCGAAATCCCGGGCGGTATGTACACCAATATGGTGGCACAGCTCAAACAGCTCAAGGCCGAAGATATTCTCGAAAAGGCAATGGAGTTGATTCCTCGCGTGCGTCTGGATGCCGGTCTGCCTCCGTTGGTGACGCCGACCAGTCAGATCGTAGGTGCTCAGGCGGTGAACTGTGCTCTCGATGCCCGTAACGGCAAGCCGATGTATTCGAATGTGTCGAATCAGTTTGTCGGTTTGGTGAAAGGGGAGTATGGCCATACCCCTGTTCCGGTAGATCCGGAGTTCCGTTTCAAAATTGCCGGGGTGCGTGAAGAGACGCCATACGATACCTCGAAAAACCAGATGCAGCCCAATCCGGTGCTGGAGGATTGCGGTGGCGTTAAGTTGGCCGAAAAAGAGAAAGAGGTGCTGTTGCTTGAGCTCTTCCCGTTGGTAGCCAAAAAGTTCCTGGCCGATCAGAAAAAACAGCGTTACGAACAGAATAAACCGGTTGAAGAGGAGGTAAAGGCTCCTGTCGAAAAAGAGGAGGCCCCACGTGCTGCCGCTGAACCGATTACGGGAACTGTAGTCAGTGCTCCGATGCCGGGCCGGATTATTCAGGTGATGGTCAAACCGGGTGACGTGGTTAAATCGGGACAGGATGTGGTGATTCTGGAGGCGATGAAGATGGAGAACAGTATCATGGCCAACAAAGCGGGTACCATCAAACAGGTACTGGTTTCCGAAGGTGAGGCTGTGGCTGCTGATGCTCCGTTGGTGGAGATTGTTTAATTGCTGATCGAATCGCTTGAAAGAGTGGGTGAGTGAATGGAGCTGTCGGTCCGGCGATCCTTGCGACCTTGCGACTTTGCAGTCTTTGCAGCCCCCTCACTTCCTACAGTATCTACATTTGATTATACTATATCAGTTTGGTTTTTGAATAACAGAGGCTGTGATGCACATAAGGCAGCCATTGAAATAGTGTAATGATCTTCAGAGAAAGAGTATTTGTTGAAAATACTCTTTCTCTTTTTTTTGTTTGGTGTGATTATGAGACTCATATGCAGTGACCGAAACAAAATCTCTGGTCGAGTGCTATGGAATTGAATGAGTCGAATGGGTTGGAAGGGTTGAAAGGGTTGAAAGGAGTGAAGTGGATTGAATAGAATAGAATAGAATAGAATAGAATAGGTGAGGGATACGTAGATGAGGATTGTGGATCTGTTATCCTGTAATTTAAGGTAATCCGACAGAATCCCTTTTGAAAGGGAGGAAAAAGTGAGCGGAGTAACTCGTAATGGATTTGATTCGGGATGGTAGAGTAGAGCGATTTGAGTGGTGGAGTGAATTGTGTAGTGAAGGATGCTGGAGTGCATCAATATTATTATAGTGTATTAGGCGGTATATAATAGCAGTGCATTATATATAAATTAGGGAGGATATATATAATAATAGTAAGGTTGGATTGGCTATATATGAGGTGCAGTGCATATAACGGGGTAACGCTATAACGGATCTGTACATGCAGAGACAAATCTATCGTTACTCCGATTGAACAATGCGTATCTGTATGCTGTGAAAACGTTAGGTTTGTGGTTTTCCGGCAGGTCTCTTGTCGGTTCGGTGGGGTAAAGGTCTGCTACACGATTTGTTGCATGATTTGCTGTGTGATTTGCGATATAAGGTGTTACATGGTTTACTCTGTGAACGCCTGCACGATGCTGTGTGAGTGCATTACATGATTTATTTTGTGTGAGTGGCAGCAGGCCGTGTTGTGTGAATTGTGTTGCATGACTTGTCCTGTGAGCCGCAGCATGAGTTGGTGTGTCAGTGTGCCGCATGATTTATGTTGTGTGAGTGGCAGCACCCCGTGTTGAGTGAGTGTGTTGCATGATTTATTTTGCGAGTCGCAGTCCGGATTGCTGTGTGGAAACACTGCATAATTATTTATAGTGTGAGTCGCCGCATGAAAGATCGTAGGTGTTGTATGAATGGCCGTATATGCTGCATGAATTCTTGCAAGACACACCTCCCTACATAACTCTTTATCTAAAACGATCAGGGCAAATCCGGCGTTTCGGTTTCCAATTTTCATATGCCCCCATCTCCGTGAAAAACAGTGACAATAAAAAGCCTTTTTTGTTGGTTGTTCCGCGAATATTTCGCTATATTTGCGCCGCGTATCGTGTCTGCTGGCCAGAGCCCTGGATCAGAAGACGCAATTTTCGTTTTCACTTTTTGATTACCAATAAGATACCATAACTTATGAATCAGACACTGTTTGTTACCGTCTTGATTACAGCGGTAATGCTTGTCGTAGCGGCTTTGGGCACTGCATTGCTCATCGCTCCCCGCTCGTTCAACAAGCAGAAAGGTGAAGCTTACGAGTGCGGTATTCCCACCCGCGGAAAATCGTGGATGCAGTTCAAGGTGGGATACTACCTCTTCGCAATCCTCTTCCTGATGTTCGACGTCGAGGCCGTATTCCTCTTCCCATGGGCCGTGATCCTGCGTGAAATGGGCGTACAAGGTCTCGTGACGATCCTGTTCTTCTTGTTTATCTTGGTTCTGGGCCTGGTTTACGCCTGGAGGAAAGGAGCTTTGGAATGGAAGTAAAAATCAAATCGATGAAATACGAGGACTTCAAGGATAACGAGTACTTGGAGACCTACGCAGAACTGCAGCACGCAGGTGCACCTGTCACCATCGGTATCCTGGACGATATGATCGACTGGTGCCGTGCAAACTCCCTCTGGCCGCTCAACTTCGGAACCAGCTGCTGCGGTATCGAGTTCATGTCGATCGGCGCCGCCCGATATGATTTCGCCCGGTTCGGGTTTGAGGTAACACGTGCCAGCCCGCGCCAGGCTGACGTTATCGTTGTGGCCGGTACTATTACACACAAAATGGCGCCTGTGTTGAAACGTCTTTACGACCAGATGGCCGAGCCTAAATATGTGATCGCCATGGGTGCTTGCACCATCTCCGGCGGCCCATTCAAAAAATCGTATCACGTCGTACAGGGTATTGATACCATGCTCCCGGTGGACGTATATGTGCCGGGATGCCCCCCGCGTCCCGAATCGCTGCTCTACGGTATGATGCAGCTGCAGCGTAAAATCAAACTCGAGCGCTTCTTCGGCGGCGCAAACCGTAAAGAGAAGATGCCCGAAGAATTAAAGGAACAGGAAGGAGGCGACAATGAGTAATCTGATACAAGATAAGATTCTGGCACTGGCCCCCGCTGCTACAGTGAAAGAGGGTGAAGTGCTGACCGTAACGGTTCCCGCAGAAAATTTCCACGCCGTAGCCCAAATGCTGCGTGACGACAAAGAGATGCAGTTCGACTGCCTGGTGTGCGTTACCGGTGCCGACTGGGGCGAAACAATGGGCGTGGTGTATCACCTGCGTTCAACTGTGCTGGGTCACGAAGTGGTGCTGCGTCAGCAAACCGCTGATCGGGAAAACCCGGTATTGCCTACCGTTTCGGATCTGTGGCATTCTGCCAACCTGAACGAACGTGAAGTGTTCGACTATTTCGGTATCCGCTTCGCCGGACACCCCGATATGCGTCGCCTCTTCTTGCGTAACGACTGGAAAGGCTATCCGCTGCGCAAAGATTATGACGCAAATCCCGAACTCAACCCTGTCCCCACTACCAATGAGGAACCGGAGGACGAAACCACCGAGATCGAATTCAAGGATGGTAAGTTGGAGGTGAGCGATCACCAACTCTTCGACGAAAAAGAGTATGTGGTCAATATCGGACCGCAGCACCCTGCAACTCACGGTGTGCTCCGTCTCTGCACCTCGATCGAGGGTGAGATCATCAAAAAGATTGATGTCCACTGCGGATATATCCACCGTGGTATCGAGAAGATGTGCGAAAGCATGACCTACCCCCAGACCCTGGCGATGACCGACCGTTTCGACTATCTGGGTGCACACCAGAACCGCCATGCGCTCTGTATGTGTATCGAAAAGGCCATGGGCCTCGAGGTCCCCGAACGTGCTCAATACATCCGTACCATTATGGATGAGTTGCAGCGTATCGATTCGCATCTGCTCTTCTACTCCTGCCTCTGCATGGATATGGGTGGTCTGACCCCATTCTTCTACGGTATGCGTGACCGTGAGAAGGTCCTCGACATTTTCGAAGGTACTACCGGAGGCCGTCTGATCCAAAACTATAACGTAATCGGTGGTGTGATGGCTGACATCGATCCCGATTTCGTCAAGAAGGTCAAGGACTTTATCGCTTATCTGCCCGGCGCTTTGAAAGATTATCACGATGTCTTCACCGGCAACGTCATCGCTCAACAGCGTATGAAGGGAATCGGTATCCTCTCCAAAGAGGACGCAATCTCGTTCGGTGCTACTGGTCCGACCGGCCGTGCTTCGGGTTGGGCTTGCGATGTGCGTAAAGTACACCCTTACGGCGTATATGATAAGGTGGACTTCAAAGAGATCGTGCGTACGGAAGGTGACTCATTCGCCCGCTATATGGTGCGTATGGAGGAGATCCTGGAGTCTGTACACATTATCGAACAGCTTATCGATAACATCCCAGAGGGCGACTACGCCGCCAAAACTAAACCGATTATCCGCCTCCCCGAAGGCGAATACTATGCAAGTACAGAGGCTTCACGTGGTGAATTCGGTGTCTATATCGAAAGCCGTGGGGACAAATATCCTTACCGCATGAAGTTCCGTTCGTCCTGCATGCCGCTGGTTTCGGTGGTAGATACGCTTGCGCGCGGTTCGAAGATCGGTGATCTGATCGTCATCGGTGCTACGCTCGACTATGTGATCCCCGATGTTGACCGCTAACCCAAGTTTAACCTGATAATTTAAACAAATATGTTCGATTTTTCAATCGTGACTCAATGGATCGACTCGCTGCTGAGAAGCTGCATGTCGGACACAGCTGCATTGATCGTTGAGTGTGTGCTGATAGGGGTTTGCCTGCTGTTGGGTTATGCCGTAATCGCTCTGATTCTGATCTTCGCCGAGCGTAAAATCTGCGCATATTTCCAGTGCCGCCTCGGCCCGAACCGTGTTGGACCCTGGGGATCAACCCAGTTGATTGCCGATATGTTCAAAATGCTCACCAAAGAGATTATCCGTATCGACCATATCGACAAATTCCTCTTTAACCTCGCACCTTTTATCGTGATTATCGCATCCGTGTTGGCTTTCGGCTCGCTGCCATTCGCCAAAGGTTTGCAAATCATCGACTTCAATATCGGTATCTTCTTCCTGCTGGCCGTATCCTCGATCGGTATCGTCGGTATCCTGCTGGCCGGATGGTCAAGTAACAACAAATACACCCTGATCGGTGCCATGCGAAGTGGCGCCCAAATGATCAGCTATGAACTCTCAATCGGCCTCTCAATCCTGACCATGGTGATGCTGGCCGGTACAATGTCCCTCTCGGGAATCGTGGAAGCGCAGGCTGACGGGTGGTTCATCTTCAAAGGCCATATCCCTGCAATTATCGCTTTCGTGGTGTATCTGGTTGCCGGTACCGCCGAAACAAACCGTGGCCCATTCGACCTCCCAGAGGCTGAATCCGAGTTGACGGCCGGTTACCATACCGAGTATTCCGGTATCCACTATGGCTTCTTCTACCTGGCCGAGTACCTGAATATGTTTATCGTGGCTTCCGTGGCTGCTACCCTCTTCTGGGGCGGTTGGATGCCTCTGCACATCAGCGGTTGGGACGGATTCAACCAGGTGATGGACTATATCCCCTCACTGGTCTGGTTCCTCGGTAAAGTGGCCGTCATGATCTTTATCATCATGTGGTTCAAATGGACCTTCCCCCGTTTGCGTATCGACCAGCTGCTCAAACTGGAATGGAAATATCTGTTGCCGATCAACTTGTTTAACCTGTTGCTCATGGCACTGATTATCGTTTTCGGGTTACATTTTTAAACAGGACGAGCTATGACAGTTAAAGAATATTTTACCTCATTTTTCAGCGGTTTGCGCTCACTGTTGGTGGGTATGAAAACTACCATCAAGGTATATTTCCGCCCCAAAACCACAGAGTGCTATCCCGAAAACCGTGCTACTTTGAAAATCTCGGATCGCTACCGTGGTGAACTGGTGATGATCCATAACGAGAATAACGAACATAATTGTGTCGCTTGCGGAATTTGCCAGATCAACTGCCCCAACGGTACCCTCGAGGTTATCTCTAAACAGGTGGTGGACGAAGAGACCGGTAAACCCCGTAAAGTGCTCGACCGCTATATGTATGATCAGGGCAGTTGCCTCTATTGCCAACTCTGCGTGCGCTCGTGCCCACATCACGCTATCAAATTTGTGAATACCTACGAACACGCCGTGTTTACCCGCAGCAAACTGATCAAGCAGCTTAATCACGAAGGTTCAACTCTTGCTAAAAAATAGACGTCTATGGAACTTACATCTCAACAGATAGTCTTCTTCATCCTGGCTGCGGTGATCATCATCTGCTCGATCCTGACCGTCACAACCCGCCGGATCCTGAGGGCCGCTACTTACCTGCTCTTCGTGCTCTTCGCTACGGCAGGCCTCTATTTCCAACTCAACTATACGTTCCTCGGCGCTGTACAGCTCACTATCTATGCGGGCGGTATTATCGTGCTCTACGTCTTCTCGATCCTGTTGACCAGCTCCGATGCAGACAAAAAGGAACCATTGCGTAACCGCCGTAAAGTGGCTGGACTGATCGCTTCGGCTGTCGGTGTGGCTCTCAGCCTATTCCTGCTGCTATCCCATACATTCCCCGAAGTTATGGCGCTCTCCGATGCTGGTGAACTCTCTATGAAAACAATCGGCTATACGATGATGGGAACCGGAAAATACCAATATCTGTTGCCGTTCGAATTGGTCAGCGTCCTGCTGCTGGCTTGCATCGTCGGTGGTTTAATGATTGCTCGAAAAAGACAATAAGCTATGATACCAGTACAGTTTTACCTGATTGTCAGCGCTGTGATGCTCTTTGCGGGTATCTACGGATTCATTACTCGCCGTAATCTGCTGGCTATCCTGATCTCGATTGAGTTGGTCCTCAATGCGGTCAACATCAATTTCGTGGTGTTCAACCATCACCTCTATCCCGGAGCGCTCGAAGGACTCTTCTTTGCGCTGTTTGCTATCGCCGTAGCAGCTGCTGAAACCGCAGTCGCTATCGCTATCATCATCAATATTTACCGCAATATCCGAAATATTGAGGTGAAAAAACTCAACGAACTGAAAGACTAAACCGAATAGAAGATGGAATATACGATACTCATCCTGTTATTGCCGTTGTTGAGTTTCCTCTGCCTCGGCCTGCTGGGTACCAAGCTCCGGCCTTTCGTTTCGGGTTGCATCGGATCGGTCGTCCTGGCCGCTGTAGCAGCTCTCTCTTACACGACTGCCGTGCAGTACTTCTCCGGTGCGCGTGTTGATGGCGTTTATGAGCCTTGGACAGTACTCAACTTTAAATGGCTCGGTTTTACCGATGCCCTCCATATCGATCTGGGCATCTTGCTCGATCCGATTTCGGTGATGATGCTGGTGGTCATCTCCACCGTGTCATTGATGGTGCATGTTTATAGCCTCGGCTACATGAAAGGTGAAGTGGGATTCCAACGCTACTATGCGTTCCTTTCCCTGTTTACCTTCTCTATGCTCGGCCTGGTGGTCGCTACCAATATCTTCCAGATGTATATCTTCTGGGAGCTGGTCGGCGTATCTTCATACCTGCTGATCGGTTTCTACTACACGAAACCCGAAGCTATTGCCGCCTCTAAAAAGGCATTTATCGTAACCCGTTTTGCCGATATGTTCTTCCTGATCGGTATCCTGTTGCTCTCGTACTTCACCCAAACATTCAACTTCGAGGCTATCACAACCAGCGCTGCCGGTAACGGAAGCATCTTCGCTGGTGCCGCTGGTAAAACCTTCATGGGATGTTCGGTAATGGCTTGGGCAATGGCACTGATCTTTATCGGTGGTGCCGGTAAATCGGCCATGTTCCCGTTGCACATCTGGCTGCCCGACGCTATGGAGGGTCCGACCCCTGTTTCTGCATTGATCCATGCCGCTACAATGGTCGTTGCCGGTGTATATCTCGTGGCACGCCTCTTCCCGGTTTACTACTTCCAAACTCCTGAAGTGCTCGTCGGTATCGCTGTCGTAGGTGCATTCACCTCACTGTTCGCTGCAGTGATCGCCTGCGTCCAGACCGATATTAAACGTGTGCTCGCCTTCTCAACCATCTCGCAGATCGGTTTCATGATGGTGGCTCTGGGCGTTTCAGGTTACGGCGGACACCACGGCCTCGGTTATATGGCCAGCATGTTCCACCTCTTTACTCACGCTATGTTCAAGGCGTTGCTCTTCCTGGGGGCCGGTGCAATTATCCACGCCGTCCACAGCAACGAAATGAGCCATATGGGCGGACTCCGCAAACAAATGCCGATTACACACATCACCTTCCTGATCGCCTGCCTCGCTATCGCAGGTATCCCTCCTTTCTCGGGATTCTTCAGTAAGGATGAGATCCTCACCGCAGCTTTTGAATTCAGCCCGGTGATGGGTTGGGTCATGACATTCATCGCTGCGTTGACCGCATTCTATATGTTCCGCCTCTACTTCCGTATCTTCTGGGGTAATCCTGCAGAACATGAACACGAACCGCATGAGGCTCCCGCTTCCATGACAACCCCGCTGATTATTCTGGCGGCTATTACCTGTGTTGCCGGTTTCATCCCATTCGGTAAGTTCGTCAGCAGTGATAACGCTGAGTACATTATCCACCTCGATACAACGGTGGCTATCACCAGCGTCGTGATCGCCTGCATCTCGATCGGAATCGCTACCTGGTTCTATCGCCGCCAGAACCCGATCCCCGGTAAACTCGAATCTTCTATGAAAGGTTTGCATACCGCTGCTTACCACCGTTTCTATATCGACGAAGTTTACCAGTTCATCACCCACAAGATCATCTTCGGTGGTATCTGCTCGGGTATCGCCTGGTTCGATCGCCACGTGGTCGATGGCTCTCTCAACGGCCTGGCTGCCGTAACACAACGCCTCTCGCTGGCAATCCGTGGACTGCAGTCTGGGCAACTCCAATGGTATGCTTATGTATTTTTGATCGGTACGCTGGTACTGACGCTCCTGATCGTGTTTTGTTAACGAATAAAATTTAAGACTGGATATGAACTTCTTATCGTTATTTGTGCTGATACCCATCCTGATGCTGGGCGGTCTGTTCCTGTCCCGCAACATGAAGCAGATCCGGTGGGTAGCTGCTACAGGAGCCTCGCTGCTGTTGGTGCTGTCAGTGGTGCTGACGTTCCTCTTCCTGGGTGAACGTGCCGCCGGAAACGATGCCGAGATGCTCTTTACTGCTGAAATGCCATGGTTCAAACCTCTGAATATCAACTATTCAGTCGGCGTGGACGGAATCTCAGTGGCCATGTTGCTCCTCTCGTCGGTAATCGTATTTACCGGTGTCTTCGCATCCTGGAAAATCAACCCTCTGCCTAAAGAGTTTTTCCTTTGGTTCTTCCTGCTCTCAACCGGTGTGTACGGTTTCTTTATCTCTATCGACCTCTTCACCATGTTCCTCTTCTATGAGGTGGCCCTGATCCCCATGTACCTGCTGATCGGTGTCTGGGGTACCGGTCGAAAAGAGTATTCAGCTATGAAACTGACCCTGATGTTGATGGGTGGTTCTGCTCTCCTGTTGCTCAGTATTCTGGGTATTTACTTCTTCTCAGGAGCCGAGAGCGGTACCTATACAATGAATATCCTCGAACTCGCTAAAACCCGTATGCCGGTTGCGATCCAACACTACTTCTTCCCGTTGACCTTTATCGGTTTCGGTGTGCTGGGCGCTCTCTTCCCGTTCCATACCTGGTCTCCCGACGGTCACGCCTCCGCGCCTACAGCTGTCTCAATGCTGCACGCCGGCGTGTTGATGAAACTGGGTGGATACGGTTGCTTCCGCGTGGCGATCTTCCTGATGCCCGAGGCCGCTAACGAGTTGGCTTGGATCTTCCTCATCCTGACCGGTATCAGCGTCGTTTACGGTGCTTTCTCTGCATGCGTGCAGACAGACCTCAAATATATCAACGCTTACTCTTCGGTAAGCCACTGCGGTCTGGTGCTCTTCGCAATCCTGATGCTCAATCAGACTGCAATGACCGGTGCTATCCTCCAGATGCTCTCTCACGGTCTGATGACGGCACTCTTCTTCGCCCTGATCGGTATGATCTACGGTCGTACGCATACACGTGATATCCGTGAAATGGGCGGCCTGATGAAAATCATGCCTTTCCTCGGTGTGGGCTACGTGATCGCCGGTCTCGCTTCGCTGGGTCTCCCTGGTTTGAGCGGATTTATGGCCGAAATGACCGTATTCGTCGGTTCGTTCGAACATCAGGATACCTTCCATCGTGTCTTGACCATTGCAGCTTGTACCTCAATCGTAATCACCGCTGTATATATCCTCCGTGTGGTCGGTAAACTCCTCTACGGTAAAGTGGTCGATCCGCACCACCTGCAACTGACCGACGCCGTTTGGTATGAACGATTCTCGGTGATTACGCTGATCGTGGCTATCGCCGGTTTGGGTATGGCCCCGCTGTGGATGTCGAACCTGATTCAGAGTGGTCTTGTACCCGTTATTGAACAATTAACCCGATAATGTCCTATGGATTACAGTAGTTTTTTGGAGATGAAAGCGGAACTGTCACTCGTCGCTGTGATAGTGATCCTGTTGATATATGATCTGTTCGCCGGGAAAAATGGCATGCGTTGGTTCCAACCTGTGGCTTGTATCCTGGTGGCAGCTCAAGTACTCTTCAACATTGTTCCTACGGGAAATGTCGAGATCCTCGGCGGTATGTACCAGTCAACCCCGATGGCTAGTGTCCTCAAAACCATCTTGACTATCGGTACACTCATCGTATTCCTGCAATCCCGCAGCTGGCTCGAAAGAGATGCCGTAATTCGTCGTGGTGAGTTCTACTTCCTGACCCTGTCAACCCTCCTGGGTATGTACTTCATGATCTCGGCCGGTAACTTCCTGCTCTTCTATCTGGGTCTCGAAACTGCCTCGATCCCGATGGCTACCCTGGTCGCCTTCGATAAGTATAAAAGCAAATCGGCTGAAGCCGGTGCAAAATATATCTTGAATGCTACCTTCGCTTCGGGTCTGTCACTCTACGGACTCTCGCTGTTGTACGGTACTACCGGTACCCTCTACTTCAACGATATCCCAATGATGCTCGACGGTAGCCCACTGCAGATCATGGCCATGATCTTCTTCCTCGTGGGTCTCTTCTTCAAGATCTCGTTGGTGCCGTTCCACCTGTGGACTCCCGACGTTTACGAAGGTGCTCCGACCTCTGTGACTGCCTATCTGTCGGTCATCTCGAAAGGTGCAGGTGCTTTTGTCCTGCTCTTTATCCTGATCAAGGTCTTCGCCCCCTTCGTGCAGCAGTGGCAGGCGGTTCTCTATGGTTTGATCATCCTGACCATTACCGTAGCTAACCTCTTTGCAATCCGCCAAAAGAACCTCAAACGTTTCCTCGCCTATTCTTCTGTTTCGCAGGCCGGCTACATCATGCTCGGTGTGATTGGCGGTAACGCTTTGGGTATGGCCGCTCTGGTATATTACATCCTGGTTTACCTCGCTTCGAACCTCGCTGCATTCGGCGTAATCGCTGCAATCGAACACAAAACCGGTAAGGTGAATATGGATGACTACAACGGACTCTACCAAACCAACCCGAAACTGAGCTTCGTCATGATGATCGCTCTCTTCTCGCTGGCCGGTATCCCTCCGTTTGCAGGTTTCTTCAGCAAATTCTTCATCTTCGTATCTGCAGCACAGATGGGTTTCTATGTGCTCGTCTTCATCGCCCTGCTCAATACGATTATCTCACTTTACTACTACCTGTTGGTGGTTAAGGCTATGTTCATCAACAAAAACGAGGCTCCTATCGAGAAGTTCCGTTCAGACAACTATATGCGTATCAGCTTGTTTGTCTGCAGCGTAGCCATTATCTTACTCGGTATCCTGAGCGTCGTTTACGATAGCCTGGTGCCGATCAGCTTCGGTATGTAATTCATGATACACTGAGACAATCTGTATCCCAACGATTGATCTAAATCATACGAACAAAAGCCCCGAAATTTTCGGGGCTTTTGTTTTTAGTATTAGTTGCAGATCGCTCGGATGATGGCGGCGACCCTGTCGGCAATAGATGTCAATAGTTGTCAATCCATGCCGCCCTTTCCGGTAGGCGATAGTGCAGCTGTTGATGTTGTGTGGCTATTGATGCTGTGCAACTATCGATGTTGTGCGGCTGTGGATGACATGTGGCTGTGGATGCCATGCGGCTATTCCAATGCGCTGACCACTTTCAGGGCCGCTTCGTAATCGGGTTCGTGTGAAACCTCTGAGACATATTCAATGTGGCGAATGGTGCCCTCCCGATCAATCACAACAACTCCACGGGCCAACAGTCGCAACTCCTTGATCACAAATCCGTATTTTAATCCGAAATCAAGATCCCGGTAGTCCGAATATACATGCACATTCTCAATGTGCTCGGCTGCACAAAAACGACTCTGTGCAAACGGTAAATCAACCGACAGGGAGAGAATCTCCACATCGCTTTTCAAACGGCTGGCCTCTTTGTTGAACCGGATATTCTGCAGAGCGCATACCGGTGTGTCAACCGATGGAAATACACTGATGATGATATTCTTGCCTGCGTACTGTGAAAGGGATACGGGCTGTAAATTGTTGTCCAGAACACTGAACGATGGTGCTTTGTCTCCTACATGAAGCTGATCCCCTACCAAAGTGATCGGGTTGCCCAAAAATGTAATCTGTGGTTTGTCCATAACAATGAAATTTAGTACGTCCTAAAGTTAAACAATTTTGATACCATATCCGACCTTCAGAAATAAACCGGAGTAGTTACCTCCCTTTAACCTGTTTTTTCCTTTCCTAATGTGGACGAATTGGGCTATCTTCGCATCAACTTGTCATTGAAGATCCCCCCGGTGCTTGCCCCTGTGGCAGAACCGTTGAAAGGGATGTCTAATGTAAATTCAAGTTGTAAGTCAGATCGACATGGGGACAAAAATCAATAAAACCAACGCTGCTCGTCTGTTGGATCGAGCCGGAATCGGATATGAACTGGTCCCGTATCAGGTGGATGAAGAACATTTGGCCGCTACACATGTGGCAGAACAACTCGGCGAAAATATCGCACAGGTATTCAAAACATTGGTGCTCCGAGGAGATCGAAACGGTATTCTGGTGTGTGTGATCCCGGGCGACGGTGAGGTAAACCTCAAACTGGCGGCAAAAGCCTCCGGTAACAAAAGTGTCGAAATGCTCCATATGAAAGAGCTGTTGCCAACAACCGGATATATCCGGGGCGGCTGCTCGCCGATCGGAATGAAAAAGACCTTCCCGACCTATATTCACTCGTCGTGTCTCGATTTTGACTATATTTATATCAGCGCCGGTATGCGGGGCCTCCAATTAAAAATCGCTCCGAAAGATCTGGTGCGCTTTACACGGGCAGAGGTGACAGACCTGCTGTAACCTCTCAAATAGGCCCGAATCTCAATCGAAGTATCAGGAAGACTCCGAATCGTATGAGCATGTCCCTCCCCAATCCAATCAGAGATGTAAAACCATCCGAAATCAGCCGGGTATTGATCCAGTGGTATGAGATCAACCGTCGTGAATTGCCGTGGAGAGAGACCTCCGATCCATACAAAATCTGGATCTCTGAGGTGATTTTGCAACAGACCCGTGTAGCTCAGGGTTTGGAATATTATAACCGCTTTGTGGAGCGGTTTCCCGATGTGAGCTCTTTGGCCGAAGCCGGTGAAGACGAGTTGATGAAAATGTGGCAGGGATTGGGCTATTACAGCCGGGCCCGAAATCTGCATACGGCCGCTTGTGAAATTGTGGAACGGTACGCCGGTGTTTTTCCGACCGATTATCACGATGTGCGCTCACTGAAAGGTATCGGCGATTATACAGCCGCCGCAATCTGCTCTTTTGCATACAATCAACCCTACGCAACGGTCGATGGCAATGTTTATCGGGTTTTGGCCCGCCTGTTCGGCATAGATCTGCCCATTGATACTCCGGCCGCTAAACGCCGCTTTGCTGAGTTGGCAACCGATTTGCTGGACCGCCAGCAGGCCGCACTCCATAATCAGGCAATGATGGAATTTGGGGCGTTGCAGTGTGTACCCCGTTCTCCGGAATGTACGAACTGTCCGCTGGCCCAACAATGTGTCGCCTTGCGGCAGGAAAGTGTGGAAAAGTTGCCGGTAAAAGCCGGACGTACCGCTGTCAAACCACGCTATTTTAATTATCTGTATTTGCATTGCGGCGAGCAGACGGTCCTGGTCAGACGTACGGGACAAGATATTTGGAAAAACCTGTATGAGTTTCCGTTGATTGAAACAGAGCAACCGCTTGATTTCGAACAGCTGCGGAAAGATCCCCGTTTCCCTGTTTGGGTCGGAGATCAGGAATACACCGTGGTGCACAGTGTGTCGATGCCGAAACATCAACTGTCACATCGAACGATTTATGCCAATTTTTATGAAATAGGCCTGAAACAGTGGCCCGAATCGCTGCCGCCCGAGGCGTTGATGATGACCCGAGAGGAGATAACCCGCTATCCGGTTTCGAGATTGACGGAGCTCTATCTGCAACAAAATATGTAAATTGTAAAGCAATCCTATAAAAATATTCATGATGAACCTTTTGTCAGAGATCGATCCTAAAGTATTGGATGAAAATGTTTTTAAATTGATCGGAGAGCAGTGGATGCTGGTGACGGCCGGCAATGCTGAAAAGTTCAATATGATGACTGCCAGCTGGGGCGGACTCGGTTTCTTGTGGAATCGGCCTGTCGCCTTCGTCTTTATTCGCCCACAGCGTTATACATTTGATTTTGTCGAACGTAACGAAGGCTTCACCTTGTCGTTTTTCAGCGAAGAGTATCGCAAAGTGTTACAATTATGCGGAACCAAATCCGGTCGTGAAATCGATAAGGTGGCCGAAACAAAATTGACCCCCTTTGCAACTCCATCGGGAAATATGGCTTTTGAAGAGGCCTCGCTTGTGCTCGATTGCCGCAAATGCTACACCGATATGATTGAAAAAGGAAACTTTATCGATTACGAAACAGTCGCACGGTGGTATCCTCACGACGATTTCCACAAAATGTATGTGGCTGAAATCATAGGTGCCTGGAGACGCTAATTGTACTGCAGATACTTTTTGTACGGGCTTTTTACAGGGGAGAAAACTTTGCGGTGAGTTTTGCTTGAGGAAAGATGCGTGCAGGGGTAGTGGCGTTTGTCAGGAGTGAACTGCCTCAACAAATGAACCGACCAACAAGGGTAGCATCCCAACAAAGAGAGTCATTCCAGTTAAGTGAACCGCTTCAGCTACGTGGATCGTCTCAACAACGGGAGCCGCTGCACTAAGCGAACCACCCCTATAATGGGGAGTATTCCGGCAAGGGGAGTGTTCCCGTAAAGTGAGCCTCGCCAGCCAAGTGAATTGCCTCAATAAGGTGATCCTCGCCAGCCAAGTGGATCGTCTCAATAAGGTGAGTTTCGCCAGCCACGTGTATCGCCTCGATAACGGGAGCCGCCGCAACACTGAAACTGTGAACGGAAACAACCGCACCACAAACCTGTCTCCTCAATCTGTTTTGCCGAGTGCGGTATCTGTGGTATTGGTGGATCCTGTGCCCCCAAGTGGAAAACGATAAAGAACCGATGCCGCAACGTGAAACGATGGACGACACCTGAGATAATGGAAAAAGTGTGAAAGAACTTTGGCGTGTGTTTTGTGAATTGTATAACCGTTGAATGAAAACCGAACAACTATGGAAATAGAATATTCACGAGGAGATCGCAAAGGAATTCTCCGGATTGTTGATGAAGGAAAGGCACTTGGATGGATCTCCTACCAGGAGGTCGGAACCGATCGGTGGCTGATTGACCATACGGTTGTCTTCCCTGAATATGAAGGGCAGGGTGTGGGCCGGAAATTGGTGTTGGCGCTGGCTGAAGAGGCTCGCAAAAGCAAGCGAAAAGTGATTCCCCAATGCTCTTTTGCCCGATTGGTTTTCGAACGGAATGCAAATTTGCATGATCTGTTGGTCGGAAGTGTGGAAGGCCGTTAGCCGTAGGCAACAGCATAAGTACAAGCAACAGAGAATCAACCATCCGACAAGACAGATGAGAAAGAGCCTTACGGCATGCAAGTAACAGGTGCGCATGTAATATGCGTGCGGGTGTGCGGAAATGTGCAAGAGGTGACGTGTGCGAACGTGCAGGTGTTGTGTGCAGGAATGTGCATATAGCGTGTGTGGGACGTGCTTGTGGCATGTGTGAGGTTGCATACGGTGTGCGTGTGATGTGCACATTGTGCGGTATGCATTTGAGTGGTTAGCCACATCGAACTGCAACTTCTTGATGGCTCTGAGACGTTGGATGTAAAACGTAAAACAGGCTACAAAAAGTAGAAGGCAACGATCGGAATATTCCAGTCGTTGCCTTCTACTTTTGCCTCTTTTTGCGGTATGGTCAGGAGCTGTTTTCTGGATCAGGTGTAACCGTTCGGTTGTTTCTTTCAAACGTACGATGTGTAAGTAGAGGCGATCCGCTGTTCTCCTGCCTGTTGATTAACCTTTTATATCCTCCGCATTTATATTTTCCGCAGCAGGAAGAGAACTCTCTTGAATTGCATTGCCTGTGCCTGGTGCTGTTGCTGTCTCTGAGGTGGAGCGGGTGCGGCTACGTCCTCCACGACGTCGGCCCTGTTGGGTACGCTGGGAGGATGATGTCCCCTCGCTCTTGTCGGCAGTACGAATGGCAGTGTCAGAGGATTCCTTGCCCTCCGGAGCCTCTGTTGATGCTATGGGGAGAGTGGTCTTGCTTCTCGTTGCCGTTACACGAACTGCATCGTCCGTCTCGCCTACAACAGCTTTACTCTTCGGTGCCTGTTTCTGTGATGAGGTAGAAGCCTGTTTGTCAGAACTGCCTTTTGATTGTCTCTTGGTAGGGGATGAAGTGAGACCCTCCTCGGTTGCAGAGGTGGAACTGGCTGCGGTGACTGCAGTGGTTGCAGCCTTTTTGCGACGACTCTTTGAAGCTGCCGATGTTCCAGATGTGCCTGAAGATTCAATAGCTCCGGAACCTTTGGGTGCTGCTGGGGTCGTTGAACCTGTTGTAGTAGCAGCGGTGGTGCGAGAAGTTGCCGCAACAGCCGTTGTCGCAGCCGCAGAAGATGATGATGTGGAGCTGGCTGCCTTGGTTTCAACACGTTTGTTGCTCTCCTCTTTTTTAGTCTTGCCTTTGGCGGGTTTCTTCGTACGGAGGCTTTGATCTGTCGGAACAGAGGCTGGACGGTGCTCCTCTGAGGTGCCCTTGCGGCGGCGAGGCGTTTCGATATTGCCTTCACGACCAGAGGTTGCCGTTAGGGTTTTCATCCGTTCAAAACTGTCCAGGTGAAGCTCTAAAGCACGTACCGAGATCAACAGCTCACGGATCGAGATGCCCAATGAGATGGTTAACAGCACCAATGCTATTCCAAACGTGTAAACAGCAATCATCTGTAAGCCGATGTATATCAAAAAGGTGCAAACTACACACAACAACAGGCTGCTGACACCAAATAGCTGCATAGAACGGGCCATGTAGAGCCGGCGGCGAAGATTGGCCAACTGCAGATGGGTAATGGTCGAAGGGTTTTTGTCGTAATCGGCCTTGAGAGTCCGTACTAACTGTGCATAGGAGAGAAAGCGGTTGGTGTATGCCAGCAAAATCAAGGATATGGCAGAGAAAAGAATAGAGGGTGTCGATAAAGTGAGTTCTGTCATGAATGGTTAAATTTTTTTGTTGCGCCAATTCGCTTTGACGAGGTAAAGATAGGTAAATAATAGCAATCCAATGCTATATATGATATCGACAGTCCAACAGAGCGTAATGCTGGGACGGTGGAGAATGATGATCCACCAGATCGAAAGTACATACAGGGCTAATGCTCCTAACTCCATCAGCATGGCCATAAAGGAGTTGCCGGTACCGGAGACCGCATTGAAATAGATGCTGCCGGGAATCAGCGTCAAATAGCCGGCCACCATGACCCATAATGAGCCAACCGATGCGGCAATTAGGGTTGGATCATTGGTATATAGACGAAGCACGACGGACGGAAACAGGCAGATCAATATCATTACAGGCAGTGCTAAACGATAGGCCAGACCGATAATTTGTCGTACGGTCGGCATGACCTGATCGTATTCTCCTTTGCCCATCAGGGTGCTGGTCAAGGCACTGGTGGTTGAGCTGTAGGCGCTGACCGTTACGAACAGAATGGAAGAGACGCTGCGAACAATGTTGGAGATGGCCAGTGGACGCTCACCGAGGTGTTCAACGGTCAAGAAGAAGATGAACCAGGTGCCTGTGGAGATAAAGGCCTGCAGCATGGTCCAAATCGACACGTTGAAGATCTGTGTCAGAATGGAGAGATTGAAACCCTGGAAACGGAACAGCCCGTAACGTTTTGCGTAACCGTGCAAGCGGGTATGGATAGCAAAAAAGAGCAGTGAACTCAACTCTGCAATGGATGAAGCGATGGCTGCACCTGCAATACCCAAGGCCGGACATCCCAATTTTCCGAATATGAGTATGTAGTTCAACACGATGTTGGTGAGCACCATGATAATTGAGTTGGCAGTCAGCAGGCGGGTGTTGGTGGTGCCGACATAGAAGGCCCGGAACAGCACGGCGGCAAATGAAAAAAAGAAACCGTAAACACGCCAGTCCAAATAGGCAACGGCTGCAGCATAGACCGCATCGGATTCAATCAGGGTGCGGAGTAGCCGGGGAGTGTACTGTTTGGAAACAAAAAACATCACAGCGGCAAAACACAACAAGAACAATAATCCCTGTTGAAAGATTTTGCCGATTTCTCGGGGGCGTCCCTCTCCGTTTCGTCGGGCAATGAGAATTTGTACGCCGATACTGAACCCGAATCCGAGCATAAAGATCGCCATGAAATAGACGCCGGCCAATGCCGATGCTCCCAATTCGACATCGCCGACACGACCCAAAAAGGCCACATCGGTCAGGCCGATCAGGTTTTCCATCAATAAGCTGATCAGCAGCGGATAGGTGATTTTCCAGATATGTCGGTTTGTATAGGCTTGCATGGTTATGTTTTAGCTCATTTACGCTCCCTGTTGGGAGTGAGGTTCTGTTGCGGAGGCTAAATGCCTATCCCGATGCTTTGCGTGGCGAGGTCGTTTTATGGTGTTTTCACCTCTGACCCCTGAAACACTTCCGGGACGTGGCCTTGCCGTTGTGGCCTTGCATCTCCCCTTACAGCATATTCGGGAGCGGGGCGTGCAGTGGGGCGGAGTAATGGGGCTATGCTATTGCTGCACCATCGTTATGGTTCCTCCGTTGCGGCTTCACCGTTTCCCTGACTCCGTTTGGGCGTGGTAATCACATGGTGATACCATTGCTTTCCTCCCCCTCCTGAAACCCATTCGAAGCGAGGCAATATGGCTTTACATCCTCGCTGAAATGTGTTCAGTAAGGCTCGGTCGTTGTCACTAAGCACCTTCCCAATGTCTATCCAGTAGAGGCAATCTCTTGGCAGCTTCGCATTCTCTCAACAGTAGAGTCTCAGTTGCGTTCCTGGCGATTGTATCCTCTGTTCTCCGGCTTGAGTCTTGGCGTTTGGCCAGTGTGAGGAATGTGCCCTCATGTCCGTTTTCCGCAATCCTTTGTAATGCGGTATGGCGAAAGGCTGGGCAATGAGGACTACTCCTGTTCAACCCGCTCCATACATGGATCCCTCTTAAAAAATGTAGGAACAATCGAGTGTCCAAATACGGTTTTTACCTCTTGTATGTCAGACAGATATTGAATCGGTTTGGAAAAACGACCCTTGAAGGAGGACGCACAATGGACAACAAAGGTAGAATTTTTCTTTGCAAATGTTTAATTTTGATAGCTTACATCCCTCAGCTGTTATATGCAGGCGGTGCGGAACAGAACAGAAGCCCTTTATGGGTGTACTTCCGGTAATGCGTAGTGTGGCTGTGAGCAGGAAACAGATAAACGGACCAAAGCAAAAAAATGGAAATCGTCAAGAAAAATATTCCGGTGCTGGAAATGAGCTGTGCCGTGTGCGCAGCGAATGTCGAAAACAGAGTGCGTACGGTCGAAGGTGTGGCCGCTGCATCTGTCAATTTCGCCTCCAATCAGCTTCATGTCGAATATGACCCTGCACGTGTGACCTTGCTCCAGTTGCAACAGGCCGTGCGAGAGATCGGCTATGATCTGATCGTGGACGAAAGTCACGCCGAAGAGGAACAGCAACAGGCCCAGCAGAATCATTATCGTGAATTGAAACGCAATACGGTGAAAGTCTGGTGTTTCGCTCTGCCTCTGATGATCCTGGGAATGGTGTTTATGCATGAACGTTGGGCTGCATGGTTGATGCTGTTGCTCTCTTTGCCCGTCTTTTGGTTCGGGCGTCTGTTCTACATCAACGCCTGGAAACAGGCCTCACACCGATCGGCCAATATGGATACATTGGTCGCCTTGAGTACCTCTATCGCATTTTTGTTCAGTCTGTTCAATACGCTCTTCCCGCAAGTGTGGCTCTCTCGTGGATTGGAACCTCATGTCTATTATGAGGCTGCTACGATGATTATTGCTTTCGTCTTGCTGGGAAAGTTGCTCGAAGAACGGGCTAAAGGAAATACCTCGTCCGCCATTCGTAAATTGATAGGACTGCAGCCAAAAACGGCCCGTGTCATTGGTGCGGATGGTTCGGAGCAGGATTTGCCGGTCGCCCAATTACAGGTGGGAGATCGGATCAGCCTCAGACCCGGGGAGAAAATCCCCGTGGATGGAATCCTCTTTTCGGGGAACACCTTTGTCGATGAGAGCATGATTACCGGTGAACCGATCCCTGCCCGTAAAGATCCGGGTGACAAACTGCTGGCAGGGACCGTCAATCAACGTGGCTCATTTGTGATGGAGGCAACCAAAGTGGGAAGCGATACCTTGCTGGCGCAGATTATCCGGACCGTGCAGGAGGCACAAGGTAGTAAAGCACCCGTGCAACGCATTGCCGATCGGATTGCTGCCGTATTTGTTCCGGTGGTGATCGGCCTGGCCCTGCTGACATTTCTCCTCTGGTTGGTACTGGGTGGCGAAGAGGCTTTTACCTATGGGCTCCTGGCAATGGTGTCCGTATTGGTCATCGCTTGCCCCTGCGCTTTAGGATTGGCTACACCCACTGCGTTGATGGTGGGAATCGGCAAGGGTGCTGAACAGCAGATCCTGATCAAAGATGCTGCTGCACTGGAGCGTATGTGCAAAGTCGATACGGTGGTGTTGGACAAAACAGGAACCTTGACCGAAGGCCGTCCCGAAGTGGTAAAGTGGTTGTGGACTGCAGGTACGGAAGAGCAACACCGCTATTGGCAGGAGCTCTTTTATGCAGCCGAATCCCGATCGGAACATCCCCTGGGAGAGGCTGTGGTACGTTATCTGGAGCAACAGGGGACTCACACGTGTCCTTTGTCCCTGTTTGAGAGCTTGACGGGTGAAGGTGTTGAATTCAAGGCGGAAAGTGCCGCCCGGAGCGATGTGGAATCCTCCGTCTCACCGTCGGCCTCAACTCCGGTTGCCACAACGGAAAGCGTAGCGGCTGGGTCCTCATCTGACTTGGGGCAGAGAACAGAACAAACGTTTTGGATCGGCAGTCGTAAACTGGCAGAGCGTTATGGGGCAGAAATGGAGCCATCGTTAGCCCGGGAGATTACGGCCCATGAGCAGGCTGGATGTACCACTGTCTTGGGCGGTTGCGGAACCCGACTGTTGGCTGTCGTGGTGATTAGCGATCGGATCAAGACAACCACGCCGGAAGCTTTGAAAGAGCTGCGTCGTGCCGGTATAGAAATCTGCATGTTGACCGGCGACAGCCAAAAAACAGCCGCAGCAATTGCCGAAGAGCTCGGCATTTCACAATTTCAGGCAGAGATGCTGCCTGCGGACAAAGAGCAATATATTCGTCGGTTGCAGGCTGAGGGGCATACGGTCGCTATGGTCGGAGACGGTATCAACGATTCGCAAGCCCTCTCGTCTGCAGATGTCAGTGTCGCTATGGGGCGGGGAACGGATATAGCGATGGAGGTGGCCATGGTTACTTTGATCACCTCTGACCTGAAATTACTCCCTCGGGCCTACCGGCTTTCAAAAGATACCGTACGGGCAATCCGCCAGAATCTGTTTTGGGCCTTTATATACAATTTGATAGGCATTCCGATTGCTGCCGGCGTACTCTATCCGGTGTGTGGACTGTTGCTGAATCCGATGTTGGCCAGTGCGGCGATGGCTTTCAGTTCGGTCTCTGTGGTGATGAACAGTTTGCGGTTGCGTTGGAAATAGAGAGCTGAGGTTTGTCCCGGTCGTGGATGTGCAAGGTGTGAACCTTGGACGGGAAAACAGATCGGGTTGCAAAGTCTAGACCTCGGGGTGAAAACAGATCAGGTTGCAAGGTTTGAACCCCGGGCGAAAAAAAGTCGAGTTGCAAGACCTGAACAATAAATACAGACTTGAATCGATTAAGTATGATATGAGGGGTAAAAGCTACGTTAGGCTGCAACCCGAAACAGTATATGTGAAACCAGAACTATTAATCAAAAAGTTATGAAAACCAGCAAGTTTAAAACAAATGCAAAATGTGACGGCTGTGTAGCCCGTATAGCTGATAAATTAAACGAAATTGTACCTCGTGAACAGTGGAACATTGACCTTTCGACAACGGATCGGGTGTTGACCGTAACGGCGGATGTGCCGGATGAGAAGATCATCGCTGTGGTGGTAGCGGCTGGTTATAAAGCGGAAAAACTTTAACGATTCCCCCATTTTCGGGAAACGCACTATCCTCTGAAATTTTGAATCCCGTCCTGGCATGGAGAATTCCGTATCCTGCCATGGAACGTTACTTGCAGATGCGCCGGGAACAGAGCTTGTGTGATGGGCCATGATGTGCTACTGTCGATCCAATGCAATAGCGATCCGAAACGAGCGGTGTTTGTATGCGGGTGATGGTGGGGTGCGGCTTGTGATTAGGGTGGCTTGTGATCCGGTGCGGTTGGGGTCAAGATGAGGCTTGAACCGTTGAGCAAATATGTGTGCGGCCGTATTGATGTGGACCGCAGATCTTTCGAGCTGTGGATGGTCCGGAAGAGTCGTACAGGAGAGATGAAGAGCCCAGAATCTGCATGTGTCGTATAGAAAAAACGGTTGCGTGTCAATGCCGAAGCGTTGCGGAGGTTAAGTTGTGGTGTGTTTGCGGCATGGTGAAAAGCTGCGGCGCATTTGCAGTGCGTTAAAAGGATATGCGATCCATGGTGACCGGTCAGCATGCTCCCCAGCGTGGCATGTTCCTCAGCGTGGCATGTTCCTCAGCGTGGCATGTTCCTCAGCGTGGCATGTTCCCCAGCGTGGCATGCTCCCCAATGTGGTATCTTCCTCTCCCGTTCGTTGTGGAGTTGTAGCGTGTGTTTGTGTACGCAGCGAAGATGTAAAGCGTATTGGCCATGGAGTGGAAGGACACATATTCGGGAAAGTCGGGGATGAATGTGTGGTGTTGCCAGGATACCCGGAAAGTGCCGAATGCGAATGAAACGTTCGGGCGATGGGTTCATGTCGGGTAAGCAGAAAAGATGTTGTGGAAGCATTGCTGTTGTGGAGCGATAGCAGATCCGTGTTGGGCCTGTAATAACCCCGTTGGTGAATGACTGCATCCGTGGCGTCGGAATGGCAATGTGTCGTTTGTTTGGTTAAATTTGTAGCGAACAGTCAAATTTGAAAAGTCTTGTGAAAGAGCATACAGTGAAAGTGGTCGATTCGTTTGAAGGTCATGATGACGAAGCAGTCTTCAAAAGCATTGTGCTGACGGCAGACAACCCGTTGTCGTTTGATATCTACGTAATGCCCCAAAAGATCCATGGTATGGGCCTGTGTATCTGCCAACAGGGTGAGGCTGTCATCTCAATCGATAAAAAACAGTATCCGATCCGCCAACACGATATGGTCATCTTTCTGCCGGGGGCAGTGGTGCAGCCGGTCAGCCGTAGCGATGATTTTGCGGGATGTGCTTTAATGCTGAAGATCGATCGGGTGATTGATGTCGATCCGTCGATGGGAGTGCAGCTCTATTTGGCCGTGCGGGATCAACCTTGCGTCTCCCTGACGGAACAGGATATGCAGGCAATTTTTGAGGTGCGTGATTTGATCCAAAAGAAAATAGCCTATAGCGATAACCCCTATTACAAAGAGATCATCGAAAATTTAATATTGAACCTCTTTTATGAAATTGGGGCGATTATCAATCGTGGAAAAACGCTCGAACCCCGTAAAACCCGCAGCCGTCAGGAAGAACTGTTCGAAAAATTCCTCTATTTGGTCGCTACCTATTACCGAACACATCGTGATTTGGGATTTTATGCCGAACAAATGTGCTTGACCCCAAAATACCTGTCGGCAATCGTTAAACTCGTCTCGGGATCCAGTGCAACCGAATGTATTAACCGTTCGGTCATTCGCAATGCAAAGGCCCTGTTGGAAACCTCACAACTGACTGTACAGCAAATTGCCGATTATCTCAATTTCCCCACCCCCTCATTCTTTGGCCAGTATTTTAAAAAACATGTGGGAATGACCCCGAAAGAGTACAGAATGCAAGCCCATTAAAACCGCAGAAAGTTCCAGTAATAGTGGTCATTTAGGACAAAAAAACGTACCTTTGGGAAAATTTTTCAAACGAGAGTATCGTGGAACAATTTTCCCTATATGGTGTAAAGTGGGTCAGGACGCTGTTTTGTTGTGTCCTGTTTGGTTGCATCTGTTTGCCCCTGTCCGTTTCGGCAAGCTGTATCAAGCCCTCTGCCGATGCATTCCCATTCACACCAATTGCCGATCCGATGTTCCAACCGGATACTGTGGCCGGTGATACCCTGGCTCTGGACAGTGCAGTACGGCTGAACGGCTGGCAACGCTTCCAGCTCAAGGTCGATCGGATGACCCAAACCCGACTCTATAAAATGACCTATGTGGCGGTGCCTTTGATTGTGGCCGGTGTGGTCCTCAATGACCAGCGATACCATTTCAATGCCCTGCGTGATTCCTATATCCCTACGTTCCGATACCATTACGACGACTATCTGCAATATGGACCGATGGTATTGACCTATGGTTTGAAACTGGCCGGCGTGCCGGGACGCAGCTCCTGGGGACGCATGTTGGTCTCCAACGCCTTCTCTGCGGCATTGATGGCCGGCTTTGTCAATACATTGAAATATTCGGTCAAGCAACCCTGCCCAGACGGATCGGGTAACAACTCATTCCCTTCGGGACATACCGCTACAGCCTTTATGGCGGCTACCATCCTGCATAAGGAGTATGGCCTTACCCACAGCCCCTGGTATAATATTGGCGGATATATGACCGCCACGACAATCGGCGTGAGCCGTCTGATGAACAATAAACACTGGATCTCTGATGTCCTGGTGGGTGCCGGAATCGGTATCTTGTCAACGGAATTGGGCTATTATTTGACCGATCTGATCTATAAGGATCGGGGATTGCGCCGTCCCGATCGGGATGACTCCCATTTCAACTATGACCGAAAAGCCTCGTTTTTTGGCTTATATATGGGGGTCAATTGGGCCGGGAAAAGCATGGCCTATTTTAATCATGCCGGAATCAAGGTCTCTACGGGTGCAATCTCGGGTATAGAAGGAGCGTGGTTTATCAATCGATATATCGGTATCGGAGGTAGGGCAACCATTGCCAGCATGCCGATGGCTGTGAGCTTGCAGGATAATCAGATGGTGGATGGTGAGGCGTTGATGAGTCGTCTGGAACGTATCGAAATCTCCTCTTTGAAGGTCTCCGAAGTGATGGCCGGTGCCTACTTCTCCTATCCTCTGTCCAAACATTGGTCCGTTGGGTCGAAACTGCTGTGTGGTACCTATTCCATTCGTAAAAACCGGGTCAATGCCGTACTGAATCCTGCCCAGCAGGAGAGTACTCTGCCAGTGAATCTTCCGGTGGCACAGCTGTCAAGAGGCGTTACCGAGTCTCAGCAATTGGCCGACGGTTTGGAGGAGGGGCAGACTCGTCAACCTCTGATGGAGATCGGTTCCAGTGAAAGTTTCGGATTCGGCACCGGACTGTCGTTCATGTATCTGGTGGGCCGAAATCTGGGTGTCCGCCTTTTCTACGATATTAGTTTCTCACCGGTGCATTTTAAAGCCAAAGAGTACAACATGGACGGATCGGTGCAAACCAGCAGTATCAGAGATTTTAACTACTCTTCAACACTGGGAGGATCAGTCTGTATCCTCTTCTTTGGCAAGGATAAGAAAAAAGCAAAATAACGAAAACCTCCAGCTGTTCGTGCACTTGTGTGTGTACTTGTGCGCGTAGTGGCGTGTGTGCCTGTTTGCACAGCCATTCGTGGACTCGGGTGTATGTCTGTTGCTGTACTCGGTTCAGAACAGCTTGTGTGTATGCGCAACTGTTCGTGTATTCGGTAGTATGCTCGTGGGTGTGTTTAGGTCTGTCGTAACTCGTACGTGCGTATGAAGCAGCTCATGCATCTGCGTGTGTACTTGTGGACGTAGTGGTGTGTGTTTGTTCGCATAGCCGTTCGTGGACTCAGGTGTGTGTCTGTTGCTACGCTCCGTTCAGAACAGCTTGTGTGTATGCGCAACTGTTCGTGTATTCGGTAGTGTGCTCGATGGTGTGCTCACTGCTGTCCGTGCGTATGCCCATTCGTGGACTGGTAGGCTTTTTACTGGCATTTTATACGATCCAGTGTCGTATGAAGTGTCGGTTCTGTTTTGATTGTCATGGTTGTGAGAGGAGCCTGGATCCCTTGTGACGTTTGGATCGCCAGAATGACAGGATCTCTGTGATAATCGCCTTCGATAACCTGATTAGGCAACGCATCCGATTGTCTCGCATTCGGAGCTGTCACGTATCCGAGTTCGCTCATCGAAATGCAGGCCTTAGTGTGTTATGCCTATATATTACTTTGAACCCCAGTAGAGGAACAGCATGCCGATCAGCACCAACAGCAGGTCGATCGCTTTGCTGCGCAGATTCTTTTCACGAAACAGCAGCGCTCCGAACAGGAACGAAACGATCACACTGCCCCGTCGGATCATGGAGACCACCGAAATCATTGAACCGTCGAGACTCAGCGCATAAAAATAGACAAAGTCGGCAGCGGACAAAAAAATCGAGATCAACGGAATGCTCCAGTGCCAATGAAAAGGTGAGTTTGCACGGTGGGGCCACCAAAGAATCAGCAACACGATGGTCATGATTCCCAACTGGTAGAGGTTGTACCAGGATTGTACCATCATCGGGGCAAGCTGGCGCATCAGGTATTTATCGTAGAGTCCGCTGACGGCTCCCAACAGGGCTGCCAGGACGATGCAATAGATCCAGCGGTTGTGCCGGAAATCGATCCCCTCCTTGCGTCCGGAACGGCTTAACATCAGGAAAGAGATACCGGCCAAAATGACACCGATCCATTGGTAGAGGTTGAGGCGTTCGCCGAAGATCAGCAGCGCTCCGACCAGCACCATGACGGGACGGGTTGCGTTAATCGGGCCTACGATGGTGATGGGCAGATGTTTCAGTCCGAAATAGCCTAAGGTCCAGGAGCTGAGAACGATCAGCGATTTGAGCAGGATCAGACGATGCACCTCCCAACCGGCTGAGGGGACATACAGAAGCGGATGGGTGGCCATCTGTTCGGGCCGCCAGGCCGACAATACGATAAACGGCAGAAAAATCAGCGACGAAAAAAGCGTGTTGAGCAGCAGAACGGGTAATACCGCATTGCCGTTGAGCGACTGTTTTTTAAAGACATCGTAGAAACCCAGTAACAGGGCGGATAAAAAAGCGAGCGCCAACCACATAGTCTTCTTGAATTTAGCGGGCAAATTTAGTGGAATTTTTCCACTTTTAGTTAAAAAGTGGCTATCTTTGAAAGATTTTGACCAAACGAGGTGCTTCGTGTTGTGGCTTGTCTCGGTGAGCCTTGCGGTGCATTAGTGGAATGCATTGTCATGTAGGTTGTTATTGGGATGCGTCAATCGATCGCCTCAAGGTGGTGGAAGGTAGGCCAGGGGCAAAGGTTATGGATGGTAGAGCCTGAACATTGGCCACCAAGATGCTTTGCATGAGGCGAGACCGATCGAGACAAGGCGGCAAAATATTGTTCCGAGTTTGGTTCGGCCGATAGCCATGAACCGTAACCGGGAACACCCAATAGCAGGAAGAGCTTTTGTCCCGGATCGAAGATAAAACGAAACCTTTTAAAACGATAAATACAAATATAGATTAACTGAACATGCAATCCGAAAACAGTCAACCCGAAAACGAGCAGCCCGTGTCACTGCCCGAAAACGCTTATCGAGAACTGAAACCCGGTGAGGAGTATCATCCTGTAATGCCGGCTTCGAGTCGCCCGCGCGAAGCAACGGTCTATTCCGTTACTTTTGGTATCGTGATGGCGATCATCTTTTCGGCCGCAGCCGCCTATCTCGGTTTGCGGATCGGACAGGTCTTCGAAGCCGCTATCCCAATCGCCATTATCGCCGTGGGGGTCGGCAATTTGACCGGCCGAAAAAATATGTTGGGCCAGAATGTCATTATTCAGTCGATCGGAGCCTCTTCCGGAGTGATCGTCGCCGGAGCCATCTTTACGCTGCCGGCTCTGTATATTCTGGGGCTTGAGGCCAAATTCTATCAGATTTTCCTTTCATCACTCTTTGGCGGTCTGCTCGGTATCGTTCTGTTGATCCCGTTCCGCAAATATTTCGTCAAGGATATGCAGGGACGCTATCCCTTCCCCGAAGCTACTGCAACCACCGAGGTGCTGGTCTCGGGCGAAAAGAAGGGAAATCAAGCCAAACTGTTGGCTGTGAGCGGTCTGATCGGAGGTCTCTACGATTTTATTATCGCCACCTTCGGCTGGTGGACCGAAAACATCTCGACCCGAATCGTTGAATGGGGTGCTGTTTTGGCCGATAAAACCAAATTGGTCTTTAAGGTAAATACCGGTGCCGCCGTGTTGGGTTTGGGCTATATCATCGGGCTGAAATATGCGGCGATTATTTGTGCCGGATCTTTCACCGTATGGTTTGTGCTGATCCCCTTCATTTGCCACTTTGCAGACGGTCAAACCTTGGCAGTAGGCGAGGGCGTGACCACCTTGCTGCGGGATATGTCGCCCGAAGATATTTTCCTGAATTATGCCCGCCATATCGGTATCGGCGGTATTGCCATGGCCGGTGTGATCGGAATTATCCGTTCGTCCAAAATTATCCGTCAGGCATTGGGCCTGGCTGTCAGTGAACTCAAGGGTAAGAAAAACGCAGGCGCTGCCTTTACGGAACGTACCCAACGGGATCTGTCGATGAAACTGATCCTTTCGGTGCTGATCGCTACTCTGCTTACCACCTTCCTGTTCTTCCAGTTCGGGGTGTTGGATAACTGGTTCCATTCGATCATCGCTATCCTGATCGTCTTTATTATTTCGTTCCTCTTTACGACGGTTGCAGCCAACGCCATCGCCATTGTCGGTACCAACCCGGTTTCCGGTATGACCCTGATGACCCTGATCCTCAGTTCACTGGTTTTGGTGAGTGCAGGCTTGACCGGTACCGGAGGAATGACCGCAGCCATGATTATCGGCGGTGTAGTTTGTACAGCACTTTCGATGGCGGGTGGCTTCATTACAGACCTGAAAATCGGTTTCTGGCTCGGCACAACTCCCTCTAAACAGGAGGGGTGGAAATTCCTGGGTACGGCCGTCTCTGCGGCAACTGTGGCCGGGGTGATGATGATTCTGAATAAAACGTATGGCTTTGTGGGTGAGGGCGCCCTGGTGGCTCCACAGGCAAATGCCATGGCCGCTATTATTAAACCCTTGATGGAGGGTGGTTCCACTCCGTGGTTGCTCTATTTGGCCGGTGCTGCTCTGGCTCTGATCCTGACCATGATCGGGGTGCCGGCTCTGGCCTTCGCTTTGGGTATGTTTATCCCGTTGGAGCTGAATACCCCGCTGCTGGTCGGTGGTCTGATCAGTTGGTTCGTGGCCAGCCGTAAGGGAAGCGAAGCTCAACAAAAATCCCGTCGGGAACGTGGTACACTGATCGCTTCCGGATTTATTGCCGGCGGAGCGTTGATGGGCGTGGTGAGCGCTCTGTTGAAATATTTCGGCGCCGATTGGTTTGCCACAACCTGGAATGAGTCGCAAGGTGCTGAAATCCTGGCTGTGGTGATGTATGTGGCCATCATTGCCTATTTCATTTGGGACAGCCTGCGGGCAAAACCCGAAGAGTAGCGGCGTGCTAGCATCCCCATTGGTTGAGCCGCACCGTTTGTAATACGTTCAACGGAGGAAAAGAGCAAGGACAGTTGTTCTGCATCCGTTCCAGATCGTTTGAATTTGTTGAATTTGGTTAGTGCTGCTCGGCAATGTGCGATTGGACTGCTGAGTGTCCACCCGCAGCAATGGAAAGTAATGTGCTGACAAGTGGACATGGAACTGCATCATTTTCTCCGGAGGCTTCTGTACGGCCACGGAGAAGAGTAGTTGACAATAAATGATTTTACAAAAAACGATATCATGGAGATTACGATTGACAAAGAACGGCTTGTAGAACGTTTTTTACGTTACGTGGCCGTGGATACGCAAAGTGATCCTGAAAGTGAAACCTTCCCCTCAACAGCCAAACAGCTTACGTTGTTGAACCTGTTGCTGGAGGAGATGCTCGTTATGGGACTTGCCGATGTGGAGATCGATCCGCACGGATATGTGACCGGTACAATCCCCGCTACACCCGGTTGCGAACAGAAACCGGTAATCGGATTTATCTCTCATGTCGATACCAGCCCCGATATGACCGGGGTGGAGATCAAACCCCAGTTTGTATATGATTACGATGGGGAGGATATTCGTTTGAACGAATCGCTGACCATGCGTGTGGCCGAATTCCCGGAATTGTCCTTTTTCAAAGGACATACCCTGATCACGACCGACGGTACCACGCTGTTGGGGGCCGATGACAAGGCCGGAATTGCTGAAATTATGACAGCCGCTGAATACCTGATGGCACACCCCGAAATCCCGCACGGTACGGTACGTATCGGATTTACACCCGACGAGGAGGTGGGACGTGGAGTGGACTTCTTCGATGTCGAAAATTTCGGGGCCAATTTCGCCTATACGGTGGATGGCGGTTTCGAAGGGGAGCTGGAGTACGAAAACTTCAATGCCGCAAGTGCCAAAATTGCCGTACAGGGTCGAAATATCCATCCTGGGTATGCCAAGGACAAAATGATCAACGCCCTGCAGGTGATTTGCGAAATCAACGCCCTTTTGCCGGCAGCCCAACGTCCCGAACATACCGAAGAGTATGACGGTTTTTACCATTTGGTGGGAATGAACGGTACCGTGGAGCAGGCCACATCGGAATATATCATCCGTGACCACTCGCGCGAGAAGTTCGAGGCCAAAAAGAGCTATCTGCAAAGTGTGGTCAATCTGCTCGAGGAGAAGTATGGTAAAGGGGTGATCTCGTTGACCGTCAAGGATCAGTATTACAATATGCGTGAGATGGTCGAACCCCATCCCGAGGTGATCGGCCGGGCTGAAAAGGCGATGCGTTTGGCCGGAGTGGTTCCTGTTGTCCGTCCGATCCGTGGAGGTACCGACGGTTCACGCCTCTCCTATATGGGACTGCCCTGTCCGAACCTCTTTACGGGTGGAATGAATTTCCACGGCAAGTTTGAATACTGTTCGGTCGATACCATGTGCCGTGCCTGCAAAACGTTGGTCCATCTGGCCAAATTGTGGGGGGAATAGATGCCCGGACGGTTGGTACACGGTTGGTTCTGTAACTGGCCTGATGCCTGACGAAAACAGGCGTGCGGTATCGCTCCTGAAGGAGTGAACCAATGTCAATGAGGATGCGTCCTGCCCTGCCAAAAACGGGACAGGGGCTTGTGGTAAATTGATCCGCTGCCAACCGAAGGAGAGTATATATGAATGTCAGAGGCGGGAAAGAACAAACGTTCTTTCCCGCCTCTGACGTTTTGACTGCGCTTCGTGGTACCGGTGAAGGGTAGTATGTGCGCAGGTATGGGTATTGATTTGGCCTCAAATGCTCCCTGTGTCGAAAAGCAGTCTACTCTTGTCCGAGGAAGGAGAGGTTCGTAGGTCTTATTTTGCGGCTTTGTGGCTCTTTTTGAGCAGTCGGGTCATCATGAAGGACTGTTTGTGGAAGATGAAGATCGGCAACGCAACGCCGATTACCAAGGCAAACATGATGAATAGCGTGGTCAGTCCATTGCGGAAAAATTCAACCATCAGTTCGTTTTGGCGTACGATGTCGCCGCCCCGAATGAACTGCATCAAAGCCAATACGGTTTTGTAGGCATACATGCCCGGAATCATCGGCAGTAGCGATGGAAACGAAAAGATCACAGCCGGACAGTGGATCAATTTGGCACACAACATACTGAACATTCCGATGGTAAAGGCTGCCACCAGCGATGACATGGCAATATCCAATGGTGTGTGGTTGAGCAAATAGTAGCGCAGAGCGTGGCCGATGGCGGCAAGCAGGGCCGAAATAAAGATGGCTTTGCGTGGAGGATTGGAGATGACTGCAAATCCAATCGAGGCTACGGCTGCAAAAATACCGTCCGCTAAAAGTTGTCCGATAAGTTCCCCATTCATAGCATGTCCAGTCCTAAAATTAACATTGTGGCCGAAAGACCTAACGCAATGCAGACAATCAGAATCAAAGCATTGACAGCTCTGGAGATACCTACTAGTACGTGTCCTTCAAGCAGGTCGAAAATCGAGTTGATCAACGGTACCCCCGGTATCAGAAACAGTACGCTGGTACCCAGTGCTGTTTCGGGTGTGGAGCCGAGATGAAACCAAAAGCCGGTAGCGGCAATCAGTGAAGCAATAAACGAGCAGACCAGAAAAATGGCCATGTGGTTGATGTGTCGGGCGCTCATCTCCTGCCGGATAAAGAAGCCGATCAACGTCGCAACGGCAACGATCCCCATGGCATAGACGTCTCCTCCGAACAGCCGACAGAAGCAGGCATTGGCCGCTGTCACTAGACCCAGTACCCACCAGCGGGACAAACGGGGCTCATGAATGATCTGTTTGTAACGCTCGAGCAGTTCCCGAAACGAGAGGTGATCGTCGTGGGCTTCCCAACTCAATGTACTGATTTGCGAAATGGTGTTGAAATTGAAGGCTGCAGCACCGATTTTTCCAACCGACGTGCGTCGAACCGTATCGTCTTTGGCATGACGGATCGTCATGGTGATGTGCATCTGAAAGATGGTCATATCCACCTTGTACCCAAATGACTCGGCAATACGGGTCACATTACGTACCACTCGGGAGGTGTGTGCTCCGGCTCCCATCAGCGTGCGTGAGAGGTCGAGCAAAAAGTTGGACAGCTCACGAACCGATACCGGATGCTCCTCTGCCGCAATGCTTTGCATGCAGTGAGGGCAAAGCAGATCGTTGTAATTGCGTGTGATGTAGTCGAGTTGCTCTTCCGAGAGGGGAATGTTGCAGTGGGTTGCCCAATCTTTGTGGGCTGTGCGGGTCGGGGTGCCAACCTGGTTTGTTTGGATAGCGGTATCGATCGGATAATCGAACCGACTGTTGCAACGTGGACAGCGTTTTCCCATTGAGGATGGTAAAATTGGTAATTCATTTGGCCGAAAATGACCGGATTGACCAGCCTAAACGACCGTTCAGACTGCAAAGATAAAACGTTCGTAAGAAACCTCCGCCTTTCTGTCATCGGATTTTGTCTCTCTGGCAGTTTGGATGTGTCATTTTGTCGATTTAATTGTCTGGTTGTCAGTTGTTTGTGTTGTTTTGTGACGAATTGTCTCAATGGGGCTGTTGGCATGGGTTTTGTCCATTCCTATATCGAATCCGGGAAGGTCCCGGAGGACAAATTAGATAAACAACATAAAATATAAGGAGGACAAAATTATGTTACCTACTAGAAGATCTCAGAATTGGTTACCGGGTATTTTCAATGACTTTTTCGGCAATGAGTGGATGGAAAAGAGTACATCTCCTGCCATCAACATCATTGAGAACGACAAGGAGTACAAAGTGGAATTGGCAGCTCCAGGTCTGACCAAAGAGGATTTCAACGTACGTGTTACGGAAGAGAACCAGTTGGTGGTCACCATGGAGAAAAAACAGGAGCAGAAAGATGAACAGCAAGATGGTCGCTATCTGCGTCGTGAATTCTCGTACTCGAAATACCAGCAGACACTGCTGTTGCCTGACAACGTGGAACAGGACAAAATTACGGCCAGTGTTCAGCATGGTGTCTTGAACATCCTGATTCCGAAAGTGGCTCCTGAGGCTGAAAAACCGCAAGAGCGTTCTATTGAAATTCAATAGTATCGGGATTAGATTGGTTTGTCAGAAATTTGATCGTTCAGATCCCGGGTTCCAACCCGAACAAAAAAGAGGTTTCGCATCGAAAGGTGTGAAACCTCTTTTCGTTATCGGGAAGCGGGAAGTCAACCCGGTTAGTGGAGGGTAGTCTTGGGGGGGAAGGAAATGGGAGAGGGATTGGAGCTGTTTTGAGCCTCTTTCGGAGGAAAAACCATCTTTTTCTTTGCAGAAGGTTTGCACGAAAGGAAAAAATGATTACTTTTGCACTCGGTTTTAGGGATGGCGAGTTAGCTCAGCTGGTTAGAGCGCATGATTCATAATCATGAGGTCCTGAGTTCAAGTCTCAGACTCGCTACAAAAAGAGGTCACAGTTCAAACTGTGACCTCTTTTTGTGTCTATGGCCTTGCCCTGATGATTCGCAGGGGAGGAGAAAATTAAAAAGTGCAATTTTTTTGCTTGAGAAGCGAAATTTTGCACTTTTTGTCGTATGGGGAATTGGGGTTCCGAAAGCCGACCTTTTTGTGTGAACATCTTTTGTCTGACACTTTTGGTGAATCCCTTCGGTGAACACTTTTGTGTGGATATCCGGCAAAAGGGGAAACGTTTGCTGAGGCAGATTGCCGGCACGGTCCGACAATTTCATGCCGTATGTTACAAGGATTTAGAAGTAGATCAAATGGTACTGTACCCCGATGCCGATATATGGTTGTATTCCATGTGACGTAATTGCTCCTCCGGCACTTACCCTGATTCCCCAACGTTTGGGCTTTCCAGATACCTCGATCCGTTCGACGACGGTTTGCGTGACGGTGCGGGGATAGACCTCGATACTGCGGGCTTTGACATGGTAACCTTCCATGTCGATTCGATATGTAGAATCATCGGTGAACAGGTAGCTGCTGACCGGTACTGGCAGATAGACCGGTTTGCCATCCACCGTGTCCCGGATGGTGTCGAAACGCTCCACCTGGACATATTTCGATATTAACAACGTATCCCGAACCGTATCGATACGGACGATCGAAGGTAGGATGTCGTGTTGCAGAATCTGGACGGGCGTTTTGGGCGAGGCCCAACGCCCGATCAAAAAAGCAATGAGACATCCGACTGTTGCAACGGCTCCAACGAGAACATTTTTCATAGATGCAGGATTTTGTGTCGATTCTTGCCAGCTGAGTATGAGATATGTACCCAACCGTAATTACTTTCGTCAATCAGCTGGTCAAAGTCGAAATCACCTTTAGCAATCAGGTCGAACAGTTGTTGATTCAGTTCAGGAGATCCGACTGTAAGATCGGCCGCTTCTCCCTTTTGATGTTGGCTGGAGGGTACACCTCCAACCTCTTCATTCAATTTCGGGCACCGGTATCCGCTGTTTACGTATATGGGTCCTCCCCAAGTCTCACGGATCGGATTGAGCAGATTATTGATCAAAGATGTAAGTTTGACTTTAATAGTAGGAGGCGGTGTGTTGTCAATACCCTTTTGTTAGGCCGTATTCGATCGGATCAACTCGCTCCCGGTAAAATCTTTCATACTTCAATGTATTGATTTGAGATTTTGATTTGGCTGCTTCCAAAGGGAGGTTTTCGATCGAGGCATGCCGTTTTTTCGCATTTCAGCATTCTTGCCACTGCTTCGGAGGTTCGGGTGTGATCCAACTCGCCACGCAGTTTAGCTATTTCGACATAGAGGGAGTCGATTTTTGCATCTTAGCGGTCGAGGTCAGCTTTCGCTCGTCAGCCCGTAGCTTTCGGTCATTGGCACCTCTTGCCACTGGTCGATCAGCTTGCTGATATTGTCTAAAAATGCTGCATTTTTCTTTTCGCACAGCGTGACCAACGTGACCAATCCGCCATTGCTGATGAGTGGCGTGAGAATAGAGGTCCAGTCTATGAATGATAGTGGGTAATCGGATTAAAAATAGGCCGGAATGACCGGCCTGTTTTCACAAAACTGAAATTAACCAGATGACGAATCCTCCAGTAGCGACAAGAACAAGGTCTTTCCAAAACTTTGGTTTTTTATAGATGCCTTTAGCGTTTTTATACTCTTTTTCGGAGCTTTGCTTGATACCTCCGTTTCGAATCATCATGAAATTGTCGTTGAGCGGGGAGAATATGGTTTCTATACGTTTTCGGGCTCTCTTGTAAGCCCAGGTTGGCGGATGCCAGTTTGTCTGGTTTAGCCGCTACGGAACTTCCAAGGTGATATTTGCAACTTCAAAGAGATTCTTATGAATCTCAGTACTGAGATAACCTTTGTCTCCAAACATTATGCAGTCATGATATTCCTAGCGTACCTCCTTGAGGAAAAGAAGGTAATGGACGCTTGCCTCCGTTATGTCATAAGAATGTATGACGCCACGTATTTCACAGACAGCATGGAGTTTATATCCATACTAGTGCAGACCTTGCGAAGCGTAATATCCCCAGTTCGGAGAAGCTTTCGCATTGTCACGTCACATGGCGCAACGCTTCGCCCTTGCGTTCTGGCAGACCTTTATGGGTTTGGAATCAATGCAAAACACATCCTCTGAGCCGTCAATGGCGACAGCCACATCCTTGCGAATCTCTTCGGCAAGTCGTGCCGCCTGCTTACGTCGGGCATTGAACTGCCGATGGCTAATCAGGTTTGGCAAATCTTCTTTGCATTCATGATGTAGACGATGGAAAAGGTAATTTTCACTGTCGGATCCGAATGCCTCGTCAGTTATGCCCAAAGCAATGACTTCAAGGTCGGAGAACTTCGGGACAACTCCGCATCGGGGTACATTTCCGAGTTCATTCACACGATTTCCAGCGAAATCCTTGCATATCCCGAGGATTCTGATGAAATTTGCTATGAAGTTGCGCATAAGCAGAATAATAGTAGTTAACGGTGTGTTTACCACTAGTTTACTAATAATCCGCCAATTGTGTAACTTCTTCATTTGTTGATATTTGAAAATTTAATTCAACCAACGAGTTGTTATAATAAATAAATGAACCAACCCGAAGAGTTCTACACCTTCGGGTTAGTTCGTTTTAATGAGCTGATTGTCTGGATAGACAGCTATTGTGAGGATCGCTTATTGATATAGCACTTTATTTGATTGATATCAATGGAATATGGTCATCCAATAAATTATATAACTATCAGATTGGAAGATCGTGTATTATAATAGCGGGTTAACGTCCGAAAACAATAACTGAAGATCAAATTGATCGCATTTAGGTTTTCCCAATAATAAAGAATATGATTACTAAATATATTACCTAATGTACCATACATTGGTACATATGAGGATTATCTTTGTTCCCGTTAAAAGGGAC
>ERZ835080.294-NODE-294-length-56989-cov-248.541416_pt1 | contig 56989 bp, 47 predicted proteins | sample MGYA00519688_ERZ835080 | MGnify/ENA primary metagenome ERZ835080 (study PRJEB31850, sample SAMEA3708770) | human gut metagenome | biome: human gut; feature: human-associated habitat; material: faeces | place: China | collected 2014 ... | reverse complement strand
TCAGAGTCTGGAAAAAAGAGGGCAAGACCTCTTTCTCCTGTTCTGTTTCCGGGTTCTTTCCGGTCTCGTTTGTGGGTTTGTTTTCTTTCATTTCTTTTTGGGTTTTATGAATCTGTATCTTCTAATAATTCTTTAAGTTTATGAGTAATATACCAGTAGGGAAGGCTATATCTCCAGTAGCTCCATGCTCTGTTATGTTCCCTCCAGTATACCGAACCTTTGTTCTGTTCCCATATGTACACTTCATCGCAATAATACTGGAATCTTGTTTTATGATGGACATTTTCTTCATGAACCCAGGCTTTACCTTCGAAGGCATCATCATCATCTTTTTCCATGAGAATGGTTTTGATGGCTCTATCTATAGCGAATATGTACTCTGGTATGAGCGTCATCTTATCTGCCCTCTTATCGATAGTGTCCTGTCCCCCAGCTTCTTTACGAATCATAGTTGGTGATACGCCACATGTTTCTGCGATAGCCAGCTTAAATCTGGCTTCATCTTCAAGTTCTGCCATAAATTTCAGCAAATCTTTTTTTCTTATCTTTTTCTTCTGTTCCATGTTGCGAAGGTATACAAAATGTTTTACTTAGGCGGCGAGTCCTATAGGACTCGCTTTTTACAAAGAATAACCTAGGTTAAACTTTTTAACATGTTGGTTTTGCGCCCATTTTTGTTGGGGTATTTTGAAGAAGAAGTAGTGAAGAAGTGAAACATCGGAAAAGTGACGAGGTGAAGGGTGAAGGGTATATTTTAAATCTTATATTATATTCTTTTTTTAGGGTTTTTGGAAAAACCGGAAAGTCAGAAAAATGAAAAAACGGATTTTTTCCCTTGCCGCGCGTATATATAAAAAAGAGTTTTCAAACCTTCACCCTTCACCTTTTTATTTAACGTTTTATGTGTCAAATAGTTACGGGTGAAGGGTGGTGAAGGGTGTTTTTCGCTTTTTATAAACATATTTTAAGAATTTAGAGCGTTTTTACATATTTTAAGTGTTTGTTTTTGGTTCCGAAAGGGGTGCCTTTTTTTTAGGGTCCATTTTTTCCATATTTCTTACCGCTGAAATCTTTGAAAAAGCGAGTGGGGTAGGAAATCCCGTCTTATGTTGTGTTAAACAATTATCAGATAAAAGAAGTTAACGATACCGAAAAAGGACTGATTTTTAAACAAATATTAACGCAGAAAACTTGAAGTTTCGCATATTATATTCTGGTTTCGCAAGTTCAGAAGTTAACGAATTTTAAGGAGTTAAAGGAGTTAAGACATCAGTCTTCTAGCTTAAACTTAGGACATTTGTCCTTTAACTTCCCTCTAACTTCCCTTAACTTCCCTCTAACTTCCCTCTAACTTCCCTTAACTTCCCCACATGCGAAGTTCAGTAAGTAATTATTTTGAAAGTGCAAAAAAGATGAGAAAAGTATGGCGGTTTCGGAAAATAATCGTAAATTTGCAATTGGAAAACAAAGATTAGGAATTATGGTAGAGATAAATGATAGAAAATTACCTGTAGGCATCCAGTCTTTCGAGAAAATCAGAAAGGATGGATATCTTTATGTTGACAAGACAGATATCATCTGGCAACTTGCCAACAGAAATAAAACGTACAACTACCTGAGCCGCCCACGCCGCTTTGGTAAATCCGTTCTTGTAGATACGCTAGAAGCCTACTTCATGGGCAAGAAGGAACTTTTCGAGGGGTTGAAGATTATGCAGATGGAGACAGAATGGGTGAAGCGTCCTGTCATCAGACTCGATATGAGTCGTGCAGGCGCAGAACCGGAAACATTGCGCTCTTATCTCGACATCACTTTCGACAGATTAGAGGAGGAATATGGTATTACACCTAAGCCAACCGCCAAACTTGCTGACCGCTTCAATGCAATAATCGTGGGGGCGTATGAGCAAACCGGACAGCAGGTTGCCATCCTCATCGATGAATACGATTCTCCATTGCAGCATTCCTGGAAGACTCCTTATCACGAAGCATGTACCGCTGTTTATTGTGAAGTTTTTGCCATTCTCAAGGCAGATGATAAATACGAAAAGTTTGTCTTCATCACCGGCATCACCAAGTTTACGCAGATTTCTCTTTTCTCTGTACTCAATAATCTGAGCAATATCAGCTTTGAACCTGAATATGCTGCCATCTGTGGTATCACGAAGGAAGAAGTCTTACGTGATTTCAAGCCGGAAATCAATAAGTTGGCTGAATACGAAGACTGGACATTCAATGAAGCAGTTGCGAAGCTTACGGCTTATTATGACGGCTATCACTTCAGTCGCCGCAATATGGTTGATGTCTTCAATCCGTTCAGTCTCATCAATGCCTTGGCAGATTCTGATTTGAAGAACTATTGGGCTTCTTCGGGTGCAACCTCGCTGCTTCCAAAGTTTGTGGATGACATGGAGATTCGTTTGAAGGATTTCGATCATAGTGCCCTCTTGAGCACTATCATAGAAACTTCTGACGTAACAGGCGGTGGAGCAGAGCTGTTTCTCTATCAGTCGGGCTATCTCACGATTAAGGGTTACATAAACGGAACTTATCTTCTTGGCATTCCTAACTTCGAGGTTCGGCAAGCCTTGAATGAAATCGTGTTGCCAACGCTTGCCATGCGCAAGAATAATGACCTTCAATCTACCCAGGCATTTCTGAATGTTCACCTCAGCCTTGGCAATCTTCCCGAAGCCATGAAATGCCTGAAGGCTCTCATAGCTGACGTGCCCTACAGCAACAAGAAGCTTGCCAGCATGGATATGGAGGAGCGCTACCGGCTGATTATGAGCACCATCTTCTATGCCATCGGTTGCCGGGTAGAAGTAGAAAAGATGATTGCTACGGGCAGGATTGATATGGTGGTAGAAAACACGAACTTTATCTATGTGCTGGAGTTGAAGCTGAGCAACAATGGTGGTGTGGATGCTGCCACGGAGCAGATGAAAGCCAAGCAGTATGCCGAACCTTTCAAGGCTGATAAGCGCAAGGTGATTGCCCTTGCCATAGAACTGGATGATATGGGAAAGGGACTGGTTGACTGGAAGGAAGTTAAATTTAAAAGAATTAAGGATTATGAGTGAAAGTGAGATTGAGGGCTTTATCAACAAAGTTGAATCAGGCTTAGTTGAAGCTCAGCATGATATGTTGGTAGAAAAGGCTTTATACAATCGTCCTGTTGTCATTAGTGACGGAAATGGCGGGGTAGTAGAAGTTTCTGCCAAGCAATTATTAAATTAGAAAAGGTTTTATCATTCTTTTAACTAGAGTCGCCCTTTGCGGCATGGATTTTTTAAACAGATGATTATGAAGCAGGTAGAAGAAAGATACATCAGCTTTGAAGCCAGCAAGATGGCATATCGCGACATCAAGAATTCCGTAGACACTGCCAAGCGTGAAGGTATAGCTGAGGGTATGGAAAAGGGAATGGAATTAGGTATGAACCAGAAAGCCTTGGATATTGCCAGGAACATGCTTGCTGATGGCGTTGACATCAATCTGATTATGAAGTATTCCGGTCTTACCCAGGAACAAATAGAAAAATTGAAATAAGATATTATCTAAGAGATGATAACAGATAAACAGAAATCCCCCAGCCGGCTTGAGAAAGCAGGATGGGGGATTTGCTTTATGTGATAGAGAGATTTATGAATGTCTATCAGCCAGTTTTCCCGCTTTTTATTTGGTCGTTTCAGGAAAAAAGCGTAATTTTGCAGCGAAATTAGATGTTGAACTTTAAAATAATTAAATATGGCAAGACCTATAAAAGAAACGCCTATACTCTATGGTGAAGATGCCAGAGTATTTGAGGCAAGGATGAAGAATCCTCCAAAGGAGAGCCACGAGAAGATAGAAGAAATCAATCGTGACTATAATTATATCATGAGTTTATTCGCAAATTGATTATGAACGATAATAAAGACATTTGCGAACCGTTAAAGATTCGACGATTAGATATTAATGACAGAATATCTAATTTTAACTGTGGGGATGAAGACTTAAATGACTTCATTCTAAATGAGTCACAGTTGTATCGTGGAGAGATGCTAGCTGTGACTTACGTTATTGAAGACAATAATGGTGTAATCCTTGCATACTTCAGTTTAGCAAATGATAAAATCTCCTTAACAGAGTTTGAGAACAACACTGAGTTCAACAGGTTTAAAAGACGCTTTAAAAACTCAAAACGTCTCAAAAGCTATCCTGCAGTAAAAATATGTAGATTAGCTGTTGATGAAAATGCACGAAAGCTGCATCTTGGGACAAAACTTCTGAATTTTATCAAAGGATATTTTGCCAAAGACAATAAAACGGGTTGTAGATTTATAACTGTTGATGCATACATAGAGGCGATACCTTTCTATTTAAAGAATAGCTTCTTAGAGCTTACTAAAAATGATGAAGATGCGACACATACAAGATTATTATATTATGATCTTAAAATGATGTCTTTGTAGATAATATATAGTTTGTATTTACAGAAATCCCCCATTCTGCAAACTGCCACCTTTTCATCGTGGCATATAGACCCTTGTCGGTTTATGTTCGTTGCGGGCGGAACTTTTCCGCCCGCAACGGCTTACTGCTTCTTCAAGGTAGGCAATGCTCCTTTTAGTTCGTAACGCCACTTTGAGCCTGCGTTCTGCAAGGCGGTGTTCATGGCATCAACGGCGTTCTGCCAGGTAACGTAAGTGCCGTCCACCTTCGTGGATTCGGGGGCGGTCTTATAGCCTCGTTCCTGATTGTTCTTCCAATAGCAGGCGGTCACGGTGGTGTAGCTATCTCCAAACAAGCCGCCGATATGCACATTGCCGGTGCTGCTACCCGTACTGGTTACGTTGCCCGTGGCATAGCAGGCAAGGACGCGGCTTCCTCCGTTTAATCCCACTACACCTCCGCCAAAGTTATTCTTTTGGGAAGCTATTTCTAAGGTCACGTTGCCTATGGCATAGCAAGCTGTCATGGTGCCCCATTTTTCTCCTGCCACACCGCCGACATAGTGCTTTCCCTTCACAGTGGCAGAGGAGCTGCATCCGATGATGGAACCGGCCTTTTGTGAACCCACCACACCGCCGACACAATCCGTGCCGCTGACGCTACCCGACACCGAGCAGTTTTCAATGGTGCCCCAGCTATATCCTACCACGCCGCCAGTACAGCCAAACATGTGATTGCTTGTTATCAGTACGCCCTCCATCACCACGTTCTTCACCATACCAGCTCTATTGAGATAGCCGAACAGACCCACAAATTGGTCATTTGTCGTAACGGTCAACCCCGTGATGGTATGGCCGCCACCGTCGAAGGTGCCTTTGTATGAGTTGTCGTAGTCTGTGCCTATCGGTGTCCAGTCTTTGCCTGTGAGGTCAATGTCTGTGTCGAGGGTAATGTTAATGTCGCTCTTACCTCCGTTCACTAATTCGGCTACATTCATCAGGCCATCGGCGGAGGTCACGGTGTAGGTGCCGTCGCTCTCTATGGTATAGCCCAGGTCTTTTGCCGCAGCGAGGGAGACGGTGTAGGTATATTCACCGCCCGCCTGCCAGTCGGTAGCATTCTTCATCTTATAAACGAAGGTCTTGCCGTTAGTGAAGGTGCAGGTGATAAAGGTCGTGCCAGCTGCCACACTTTGCGGGGCTACGAGGGCGGTGTAGGTGTTGCTACCCTTGTCATACGGGACGATTATATCCGGGTTGTCGCCTTCGGTGGAGAGACCCGTCAGCCGCACGGATGCCAGCCCCTCGGTGTAGTCCGTCAGAACGATGGTCACTCGCGCCGTGCGGTGGGTGAAGCGGAGCGTGGAGCTGCCGTAGGTCACCGTCTGCCCGTCGGCTACGATGAGGTCGCTGCCCTCAAAGTCTTTCTGGGCACTTTGGTTGGCTTTTACCTTTACCGCAGGTGGGATTGTCTCGCCAGCGGTGTAGGGCCACCACGCTGTGACGGTGATGTCGTTGTGGTTGGTCCAGTAGTACGGGTCGGTGGAGGTCAGCGTGGCGCTGGTGGGGTCGGCGGTGGTGAGCGTCACGTCGTATGCCTTCACCGTGCCGTCCATCAGGACTGCCACGCTCTGCACACCCTCCCAATTGCCGTCCACTGGGGCACGGGTACCGGCGATGGCTGTCGCGGCGGGATTCAGCCCCGTGGCGGTGAAGACGATGGATGTGCCTTCCGCCCCTTCCGGCAGGAAGCCCGCTTCGTCCTGTGTGCAGGCGCCCAATAAGAGGGCGAGCGCTGCAAGTGCAAAAAATCTTATCCTCATAATATCTGTTATTTTATTACTCTGGTTCTTTTCGTTGCGGGCGTAACTTTTCCGCCCGACGGTTTACTGCTTCCTCAAGGTAGGCAATGCTCCTTTAAGTTCGTAACGCCACTCTGAGCCTTTGTTCTGCAAGGCGGTGTTCATGGCATCAACGGCGTTCTGCCAGGTTACGCTGGTGCCGTCCACCTCTGTGACTTTGGTGCTTCTCCTATTGTAGCCGATACCTTGTTCATGATTGTTCTTCCAATAGCAGGCGGTCACGGTAGTGTAGTTATCTCCCAAAAAGCCGCCGATATGTACATAGCCAGTGCTACTACCCGTACTGGTTACGTTGCCCGTGGCATAGCAGGAAAGGAGGCTTATTCCGTCGTTGAATCCTACCAGACCGCCGCCAGAGATATTCTGTGTGGGGGCTATTTCTATGATCACGTTGCCTGTGGCATAGCAAGCGGTCAAGGTGGCACCAAAATTCGTCCAACCTGCCACGCCGCCGACATAGAGCGTTCCCTTCACTGTGGCAGAGGAACTGCATCCGGTGATGGAACCGTCCCTTTGAACACCCACCACACCGCCGACGCTCACCGTGGCGCTAACGCTGCCCGACACCGAGCAGTTTTCAATGGTGCCCCAGCTATATCCTACCACGCCGCCGGCATAACCCGACCTGTGATTGCATGTTATCTGTATGCCATCCATCACCACATTCTTCACCGTACCGGCGGCATTATTGAAATTACTGAGATAGCCGAACAGACCCGCATATTCGTCATTTGTCGTAACGGTCAGCCCCGTGATGGTATGGCCGCCGCCGTCGAATGTGCCGGTGTATGCGTTGTCGTAGTCTGTGCCTATCGGCGTCCAGACTTTGCCTGTGAGGTCAATGTCTGCGGTGAGGGTAATGTTAATGTCGGTCTTACCTCCGTTCACTAATTCGGCTACATTCATCAAGCCGTTGGCGTTATAGACCGTGTAACTGCCGTCGTTCTGTATAGAATAGCCCAAATCCTCGGCCGCGCCGCTCTCGCCACCGCCGTCAGTCCAGCTACCGATAGTGCAACCCTCTAACGTCAGACCGGTGGCATTCACCTTGACGATGTAGGTATAGCGGTTACCAGCCTCTAATACGACGTTGTTCTGCGGACGGAAGTAGAAGGTGCCGCCGCCGAGTTCCACCTTGACGAACGGCTTGCCTGCCGCAACGGTCTGCGGGGCGGTCAGTGCCTCGTAGGTGTTGCCGCTTGCGTTGTAAGTCTTGATGGCGGTCGGGTTGCCGTTATCAACTGACAGGCTCACGAGGCTCACCGTGGCACCAGCGACGCTCGTGAATCCCGTGCCGGGCTTCAGTTCGATTGCTACGCGTGCCGTGCGGTGGGTAAATCCAAGTGTCGGGTCATCAAATTTCACCGTCTGGTTTTCGGCGGAGATGAAGTCGCTGTTCTGGAAGTCAGCCAATTTGCTTTGGTCTTCGGCAACCTTCACGACAGGCATCTGTGTGATGTCTGTATTATCCATGGGCCACCATGCCGATACGGTAATCGGGTTGCGGCTGATCCAGTAGTACGGGTCGTTGGAGGTCAGCATGGCGCTCTTGTAGCCGTCGGCATCCGAAGTCGTTACTATGTACTCCTTTACCGCATCGCCAATCTTGAGTGCCACGGAATTGACGCCCACCCAGTCGCCGTTCACGGATGCACGGGTTGATGGCGTTGCCTCCACGGACAGTCCGGTGGCATGGATGACTATTGGGTATTCCTCTTTGGACAGACGGCTACCGTCAGCCAGTTCGTCCTGTGTGCAGGCGCCCAGTAAGAGGGCGAGCGCTGCAAGTGTAAGAAATCTTATCTTCATCATATCTGTTAATCAGCTATATTCTCATTGTTGTTTTTTACCTCGTTCCAAGATTGGATTGTTCCCATCATATCTACAGTGCTTCGGGTCAGCTTCACGGTGGTGTAATTGTACAAATTACCGCCCGTGAGTTCTTGGTCCATTTTCCAGACGAACGGAGCATCAAAACCATTGTTCAATTCAAACTCTATTTCTCTGATCTTTGATGCCGTTGGAAGCAGGATAGCTTCGTATCTCTTACCGACTTGGACAGCTTTCATCTGGATGTTGTCAGGATTACCTTCGCCGGAGATTACGCCATCTGCCAGATTGAAAGTGGCTGTGGTGTTCTGGTCTTTAATGGTGACCGTCAATTTATTGAGATCGTCTTGCGTCAAACCATTACCTGCCTGAACATTCAGAACCAATTTACTCAACATATGGTTGAATTTCAACTCTACCTGTGGATTCGCTTTGTTGTATCCTGTAGTCTTGGCATACATGAAGTCGATAGCTTCCAGACTCCCTTGGTTGGCCACATTGAGTGCCACCTTGTAATTGCTTACCGTAGTATATGGATAGTAAGAATAGAAGTCCACATCACCGTCAATAGGATAGTAAATGGTCTTACCTCCAGAAATTGGTGAAAAGGCAACACTTCCATCTGTCTGATAGCAAACATTGTCAACACCCTCTTTGATTGCATCTGCCGAGAGTGTCTGATTTGCTCCAGTCATGAAGATACCAATCATGTCACCATCAGCCCAGGCTAAACCCGAAGCACGGGTGTTTACGCTGATACCACCAGTAAACTGTACGGCTACCTTACCATTTGCTGTTGTAGAAGCTGTATCTTCTGTATTGCATGAAACCATTGCACCAGCCAAGAGTGCAAGTGCGAAAAACTTAATCATCTTTTTCATATTATAAATATTTTAAAAGTTATTATTTTATTTGATTGTTACTTCTTTGTTGAGGTCATTCCAGTCATTGATGCCCGTTTGCAGATTCATCTTCGGCTGCATTTCTTCGTACTTGAACCTTAGCTCATACTTTCCTCCTACATTCATCTTAGGAGCAGTGATGTCAAACTCCTGCAAGGTCTTGTCTGGGAGCTGTAGTCGGAGATAAATATGAGAGGCGGGGCTTCCCTGTATGGTTGGCATCAGTCGGATGACTTCCGATTTCAGGGTTGATTCCGTAGCCAGGAGGGTAGGGAGTTCCACTTCCGCTGGCTCTATGCTCGGCAAACCGTAGTCTCCATCACTGTTCTTCTGTGTAGGGAACAGACACCAGGCACAATCCAACACCTTGCCACTCATCTCTGTGCCTTTCGGTATGTTCTCGATGATGATGGTCAGTTCCGAAAGCACGCTCTTTATAGGGGTTTGCACCACATAGCTGCCTTCCTTGTTATCTATCTTCACATCGGCAACTCCGAAATAGGCATTATGCTTCACATCTTTAGGATTGGTCAAACCTATCAGAATATTGTTCCAATTGGTCAAAGACCGGGTCTGTTCGCTGATAAAGAACGGTTCTGTTAGGTTGGTGGTAGTCAGGATGCGATAGGTTCCTTCCGGGAGTTGGAAGCGTTGGCTTGCCACCTCCTGTGCACCGCCATATTGTTTTTCCTCTACAAGCGAACCGTCATCGGCATTGAATATCCAGAGTTTCACATCCTTCACTTCCGTGCCTTGGTCGGCTTCATCTGCCCAAGTGAGCGATACCGACAAGCCGCTTTCTTCCTTGTCATCATGAACATCATGGTCGCAACTTGTCAACAGACATGGGACGCATAACAGCACCCATAACCAAATATTAAATCTTCTTTTTGCTTTCATTCTCTATCTTGTTTTAGGAGTTACGGATGATGATTGGTAAAAGGCAAGTTGATTCCTAATCTTATGCCACTTTCCCACAAGAAGTTGTTCTTATGCTGATATTCCGGCATTCCATCCATACGTTCGCCAGTAAGACGAGTCAGACCGGAATAGATACCAAGTTTTAAGCAAGAGGTCAGTTGGTAGCCCACCTGCAAGTCTGCGCCATAACCCAAATGCCAGTTGGTAGAACCTTTTATCACCTTAGCATCATCGGCTATAGTCTGAATATCAGCCTTGGTCGTTACAGCATAAATATGAGGTGATACTGCCAAATCCCATCGGCTGTCAGCTGTTTGAGGGAACAACCCAAGGAGGTTGATATTTACTCTGGCTCCATATTGTCCCATACAGACATGGCTTTTCAGATTGGCATACTCCCAACTGTCCATGCCCAGGACACCTGCCTTGTAACGCACACCGTCGCTACCCAACCAATAGTTACGTTCTACGCAACAGTCTTGTGCCGACAAGTTCATTTCTCCATACTTGGCAGATAACTCAGCCGAGAAGATGGAGTTAAAACGATAGCCCCCATATAAGCCAGCAGCCCAACCGGGATGAGTCTTGTCGTGTCCGAAACTTGAGAAGGTAGAGAAGCCGAAAGGCATTCCACCCTCTACTCCTACATACCAGCCTTGCTGACCGGTCTTTCCATCTTCTCTTGCTTCTGCTTTCGCGAAAGAAAATGGAAGAATTAAAGCAAGTGCTGCAACCAGTAATCGTTCTTTTCCAGTTAAATAATTTCTCATATTAATCTATTATGTTTTGATTATAATTTACAATATTTTAAATCCTTCATGATACAGATTGTAAAAATCCTGGTGCAAAGATAAGGTTTTTATTTGAAAGTGGGGGGTAATATTTGTTTTTTTAGGTATGATTTTTTGTTTTTTGGTGTCTCATTCGTGGGCAATGCGACACCTTGTTTGTATTTTTTAACGTTTTCAGACTCTATTGTCTTAACTCCTTAACTTCCTTAACTCCTTTAACTCCTGATATGCGAAAGTTCAGTTATTAGCCAATAATGATGTTAATTTCATTCAAATATTTGGCGTTATCAAGATTTTGCAGTATATTTGCATCCAAAGAATTTAAAACTACTTTAGCAACCAGCTCTTATTCCAACAAAGATTAAGGATATTGTTAAATTTAAAATAATTAAGGATTATGAGTGAAAGTGAGATTGAGGGCTTTATCAACAAAGTTGAATCAGGCTTAGTTGAAGCTCAGCATGATATGTTGGTAGAAAAGGCTTTATACAATCGTCCTGTTGTCATTAGTGACGGAAATGGCGGGGTAGTAGAAGTTTCTGCCAAGCAATTATTAATTTAATAGTGCAAAAGATAATTGTGAAAAATATCTCTCCCAAAATTTTCCTATTCAAAAAAATATTCGTAACTTAGCAGCGCAAAACGTAAAGCATGTAGGAATATGGCAAAAATGGTAAATTTCTATCCTGTAGGAATACAGACATTCTCAAATATCAGAGAGGGTAATTATCTCTATATAGATAAGACCCCATACATCGTGGATTTTCGAGAGAAAAAAATGAAGTATGTTTTTCTGAGTCGTCCAAGACGATTCGGAAAGTCGCTCTTTGCATCTACCCTCCAGGCCTATTTCGAGGGAAGGAAAGAACTTTTTGAGGGATTGGCCATTGCTGATTATGAGAAGGATTGGGTGAAGCACCCTGTGCTGCATTTCGACCTGAGCGGCGCCAAGCACATGGGAGTGGAACAGCTGGAAAGATACCTGGCTGATATGCTTGAAGAGCAGGAGACAATCTGGGGATATAAGACGCATCAGGTGGACGCTAACCTCCGTTTGAAAGACCTGGTGAAAGAAGCATACAAGCAGACGGGTAATAAGGTAGTGATTATCATTGATGAATATGATGCCCCTTTGCTGGATGTAGTGCATGAAAAGGAAAATTTAAAACCGCTGCGCCTCATCATGCAGAACTTCTATAGTCCCATCAAGATGCTCGACCCATACTTGGAGTTTACCTTCATCACGGGTATCACCAAGTTCTCGCAGCTCAGTATCTTCAGCGAACTGAATAACCTCGATAACATCAGTATGTTCGACCAGTATTCGGCTATCTGCGGTATCAGCAAAAAGGAACTTACCACTCAGATGAAACCGGATATAGAGGCTTTGGGAGAAGACCTGGGTATGACGTATGAGGAGTGTCTGGCAGAGCTGACAAGATTCTACGACGGCTATCATTTCAGTAAGAAATCTGAAGATGTATTCAATCCGTTCAGCCTGATAAAGGCACTGAATGCACGGGATATTGCTCCTTACTGGTTTGGCTCGGGTACGCCGACTTATCTTATCAAGACGCTGCAGAAGTATCACGTCAATGTGATGGATATTGAGAAGAAATCATGTGATGTGGATGACTTTGATGTTTCGCCGGAAATGATGACTTCTGCGCTTCCGTTGCTCTATCAGAGTGGTTATCTCACCATCAAGAAGTATAACCCGATGCTGCAACGTTATACCTTGGAATATCCTAACAGAGAGGTTAAGATTGGCATGCTCAAGAGTCTTGCACCTAACTATCTTTCACCAATATCACTGGATAACAATAGTCTGGTAGGTGATTTCCTGGAAAAGCTCTATGAGGCAGACGTTGAGGGAGCGATGGTGCGCCTGAAGGCTTATCTTGCCAGCATTTCCAACCGATTGAGTAACAAGAGTGAACGGGATTTCCAGACAGTGTTCTATCTTATCTTTAACCTGATGGGAGCACACATGAGGGTAGAGGAGAATAGTGCGATAGGCAGGGCTGATGCCGTGGTGTATATGCCTGATGCCGTATTTGTTTTCGAGTTGAAATATGATGGTTCAGCCGAGGAAGCTATCAGACAGATAGATGAAAAGGGATATCTGATTCCATATTCTGCCGATGGTAAGCGTCTGTTTAAGATTGGCGTAAATTATGACAGCACACAGCGGACGATAGGTGATTGGATTATCAAGGAATAGGTCACTTGAATCCAACCTTGTTTTGCCATGATGAAATGCTATACAAGATAGATAAGTAATTATACGAAAGAAAAATCCCCCAGCCCGCTTGAGGAAGCAGGATGGGGGATATCTTATTTCTTCTTGAGCCCCTTGTATGCAAGGAATGCTACAATAACAACGGCAAGAGCCAAGATGATGTAACCGAGCTCATGACTATACTTTAATGCCTGCTGATATACATCTTGAGTTGTTTTATAGTCTGTATATTGGTAAATACCCCAACCGATGGTTGCTAAAACAGTATTCCAGATGCCAGCACCGATTGTGGTATAGAGCAAGAATTTGCCTACATGCATACCTGCCAAACCGGCTGGAATGCTGATTAACTGGCGAACAGCTGGTACCAGGCGCCCAAAAATAGTGGATGCGGCTCCATGCTTGCGGAAATACTCTTCTGCAACTTCTACCTTTTGGCGGTCTATCAGGCACATATGTCCGATGCGGCTGTCGGCAAAACGGTAGATGATAGGGCGGCCTACCCATTTAGCTAAATAATAGTTGATAAGTGCACCGATATTGGCACCAATGGTGGCAAATACGATGACCAGGATAAACGACATTCCGCTATCAGGATCCATGGCTTTCCATGCTGCAGGTGGAACAACCACCTCTGATGGGAATGGGACGAATGAACTCTCGATAGCCATGAAAAGGGTTACTACCCAGTAATTTAAATTGTCGAGTATCCAAAGAAAAAGCTCTGCTGTATTCATTTGTTATCTTGAATATAAATAATATCTGTCTCAGCTGTTGAAACTGAGACAGATATAGGTGATTTATTTATTCTGTTTTGCCCATGTATCCTTCAAACCAACGGTTTTGTTGAATACCGGTTTTTCTGCAGTAGAATCAAGATCGGCCATGAAATAACCGATACGCTGGAACTGGAGATATTCACCTGGCTTCTTGTTGGCTGCATATTCCTCAACATAGCAGTTAGGATAGTCGTGGAAGCTGTCTGGGTTGAGCAACTCGTGGAAATCACGTTCATCAGCAGATGGATTTTCTACCATAAAGAGACGGTCGTATTCGCGCACCTCTGCCTTTACGCAGTGATCTGCTGATACCCAATGCAATGTACCCTTAACCTTACGGTTGGCACCTTCCATGCCGCTCTTACTGATAGGATCGTATTCTGCCTGAATCTCAGTGATAACGCCATTTTCGTCCTTTGTGCATCCAGTGCACTTAACGATGTAAGCATTCTTCAGACGAACTTCTTTACCCGGAGTCATACGGAAGAATTTTTTAGGAGCATCTTCCATAAAGTCAGCACGCTCTATCCAGAGATTCTTAGAGAATGTGATGGTGTGTGTACCGTCAGCTTCATTTTCTGGATTATTGATTGCTTCCATTTCCTCTGTTTCACCTTCCGGATAGTTGGTAATTACGAGTTTTACAGGATCAAGTACTGCACTCACACGACATGCTTTCTTGTTCAAGTCTTCTCTAACAGATGCTTCGAGTAAGGCCATATCGTTGAGAGCATCGAACTTAGTATAACCGATACTGTCGATAAACATACGAATACTCTCAGGAGAGTAACCGCGACGGCGCATTCCGCAAAGAGTAGGCATACGTGGGTCGTCCCATCCGATAACCAGTTTCTCATCAACCAGCTGGTGAAGCTTACGCTTGCTCATTACTGTATAAGTGAGGTTCAATCGGTTGAACTCAATCTGACGAGGACGATTGTCGTTTAATACATCTGCAGTTCCGTCCTTCTCCTTCAAGAAGTCGATGAACTTATCGTAAAGCGGACGGTGAGGTACAAATTCCAATGTACAGATAGAGTGGGTTACCCCCTCAAAGTAGTCACTCTGTCCGTGAGCGAAATCATACATAGGATATGCATGCCATTTTGTTCCTGTACGGTGATGAGGAGTTTGGATGATACGATACATGATAGGATCGCGGAAATGCATGTTTGGATTCGCCATATCGAGTTTTGCGCGAAGCACCATGCTGCCTTCTACGGCCTCAGGAGTATTCATCTTCTCAAACAAAGCAAGGCTTTCTTCGATTGGGCGATCACGATATGGACTAGCAGTACCCGGAGAGGTAGGAGTACCCTTCTGCTGTGCAATTTCTTCAGCAGTTTGCTCATCAATATATGCATTGCCCTTCTTGATCATCCAGACAGCAAAATCCCAAAGCTTCTCAAAGTAGTCAGAAGCATAGTAGATATTGCCCCACTTGAAACCAAGCCACTGGATGTCTTGAAGAATATTCTCTACATATTCATTGTTTTCCTTGCTAGGGTTAGTGTCATCAAAACGAAGATTGCAAACACCATTATATTTCTCTGCAACACCAAAGTCCATGCAGATAGCTTTGGCATGGCCGATATGCAGATAACCATTAGGCTCTGGCGGAAAACGCGTCTGGATTCGTCCTCCGTTTTTGCCTTCTTTGAGGTCTTCCTCAACTAACTGTTCTACGAAAGAGATACTTTTCTTCTCTTCCAAATTGTTTTCTTCATTAATTGCCATAATTCAATAAAAAGAATAATTTTTAAATTTATGGTGCAAAGATACAAATTTAATTGTAAGTACCGAAATTATCTGGCAGATAATTTTGTTTTGTGAGCAATAATTCACAAAATATGTTTTTAAACATATAAAAAGATTCGTTCGTTTCGAAAAATATGTCTATCTTTGCATCGTTATCCTGAATACAATCTTTTTACCTTAAATGAAACTAATACCAAAAAAGAACGCCTTCGCTGTGAAGCGAGGGCGTTTTGCTTTTATACCAGGTTCATATTTAATTACTTTTTGCGGAATGTTTCGTTCTTAATAATGATTGAACCTTCTTCTGTATCGAGTGTTGCCTGCTCCTGAACATCGGCATCGAGACCCTTGCGGCTCAGGATAATCACAGCTGCTTTACCTTCTGGCTTAGCAGGCAATTCCCACTTGTAAAATTCCTTATCAAGGCCTTTTACTTTAACAGAGAAATCACTGTTCAAAGTTACACTACGCTCACCATCTGCGCTCTTATATTCACCGGCTGCTGCAGCCTGAAATGCAGAATCGGTTACAACAGTCTGTTCTGCCTGAGCTGGTGCAGGTGCTGGTGCCTTTTTCTCAGAACATGCTGTGAAAGCTATCAGGCCCATAGCAAATGCAAGAATTGATAATTTCTTCATAATCTTTAAATTTTATATGTTAATAATAATGTTAATCTAAACCATTTTTATAAGCTAACTCTTTTTATACATTTGTTTATCTCAGTGGTATGCTATAGAAAGATAGTATTCCACTGGTACAAATGATTACCCAAATAGAAACGAGCCCCGTAATGATAGGGACGCTTGCAAATCTGATGTCGTGGTTGGGCTTAAAACGTTCGGTATGCTTCCTTAAAAAATACTGAAATATATAATAATATAAGGTGGCATAGAGAAAACCAATGAGGGTACCAATCAGGATGTCGCCAAAATAGTGTACACCGAGATACATGCGGGAATAACTGGTTATCAATGCCCACAGGCATAAGAATATCGTGAGTTTGCTCCGGCGAACCAGATATTGTGCAAAGAAGGCCATGCTCCATGCATTGGCTGCATGAGAAGATGGGAAACCATATCTGCCACCCCGATATCCTTGAACAACATGTACCATCGGACTGATAGGATTATCAGGATTGCTGGGACGCATTCTTGCTACTAATGGCTTCAGAATTCCTGATGCAGTCTGGTCTGAAAACAAGATAATCAGAGTGATGACAACTATAGTGCTCATCACAACCTTGACAGGAAAATTCTTAAGCAGTACAAAGATAAAACTGGCATAGAACGGAACCCATACAAAACGGTCTGAGAAAATCATCATGAAGTAATCCCAATACACGTTGTGAAAACCATTGAAAAACAGAAAAATCTGCGTATCAATCTGTTCTATTTGATGAAGTAATTCTATCATAGTCTTTCTTTATGAAATTCTGTAATGTTCGCTTTCTTGTTTCTGATAATCTGTTGCCCTGTCGTTTGGGCTATTTTGCACTCAAGTCATCGTACAACTTCTGTAGATAAGCCATGCCTCGCTTCAGGTTATAACCTTTTTTGCCTTTATCATAAACAACCTTTTGGGATTTGTTGTCGTAGATGATAGAGTTCTCCTCTGATACCATGCCGAAAGCATCGGGTACATCAAAGAATGCAAATTTAGGCGTAGCATCACTCAACATGTTCTTGCTGAACAAGAAGTCTTTATGAGGAATGCCTAATTGTCCGAGCAGTGTAGCTGCTATATCATGCTGACTTCCTATGAGCTTAACATTCATTGGGCGAGCTATTGCTCCACCGGTCATGATAAGTGGAATCTGATAGCGGCTGCGGTCAAAGTTGTCAAGATGTTCTTTGTATGCGCCAACATGATCGGCAACGAGTAATACCAAAGTGTTTTTCCATCTAGGCAATTTGCTGTATTCACGCAGAAGATGACCTATGACACTATCAGTGTAAGCAAATGCATTTAAACGCTTGTCTTTCAGTCTGCTATATGGTACATCGAATGGCTCATGACTGCTTGATGTCTGGAATACTCTCAGCATAGGCTGTTTGGCATTCTGTTCTTTCCTGAGGTCTGCAAGCAGCCGGTTGGCTACGATATGATCGTGTACTCCCCATTTGCTCAATTTGTCTTCTATAGGGAAATCACTATCTGAAATGATTCTCTCATAGCCCTGGGAAACCAGCCAAGAGCGTTGGTTGGCAAAATCAACATCACCACCATAATAATATGCATTGCCGTAATGCTTTGCTTTAGCCAATGAACGTGCCAATGATGGTAATTGTGCAGATTTTGCCGGGTAGCGCATGATGCTGGTTGTAGGTTGTGCAGGATAACCGCTCAAAACAGCAACCAGACCACGATCCGTGCGGAAGGTGTTGGAATAGAATCTTGGGAAGAAAATTCCCTTTTTGGCTATTGAGTCCAAGCAGACAGCTACGTCTTTATGTGTTCCGACGGAAGGCATGATGTCGTTGGCAAAGCTTTCCATAATAATAATAAGTATATCCGGCTTTCCGTTTTTCCGGGTCTCTTCATTCAGGAGAGGGTAGGTGTTCTGGTCGCTTGAACTTACCATTTGAGCAAAGAGCTTGTTAGCTTCTTCTTCTGACATGTATCGGTATTGCGATGCAAAATCTTCCTGATGGGTAAGTGATTCAAACAGGCTGAACATCGGATTGACGGCAGCATGATTCAAAAACGCATTTTGGCTGAAATATGCCTTTCCTGTATTTGTTGTAGATACAGTAAATCCTCCTCTGATAGGGATGAAGAGAAGGGCAGTAAGCAGCAACAGAATAAGAGAATGGCGCATACGATGATGCTCTATGTCAGAGTAGTATGTTCTACGACCACTGCAGATATCTCCAAAACCATAGTTGCTGTATCTGCTGGAATAGCGCTTCTGGGTATGAGGCATGCGGAGTGCTAACCAGACAGCTATGGTAAGCAGCACAGTGATGAGGAGAGCAAAAAAGATGTAAAGCCCTCCAACACTTGCAAGTGCATCCTTTGGCGAAGTAAAGAAATAATATAATGGAGTGCTATCTAGCGGGAAGTTCCAATATGGATATAATCCTGCATTCAGTATGAATGTAATGGAAACCAGGAAAGATGCCAGTATATAATAAGCATTCAGAATGGGACGTATAATCTCCTTACGAAACCAAATCATAGCGATGAGCAACAAACCCGGTAGTGCGGTGAGGTAACCAGCCATAGAGAGGTCGAGTGATAAACCGTACCACATCACAGTAGGCATTTCGCTCCAGATATTATCGATAGGTAGTGTAGCAGAAGCCTTTTCCAATATCATGAAAAATGGTTTCTGAATACTGAACAAAATGACAAACGTAAAATACGTTTTTATAAACCACAATATTTGCTTCATATCTATGCTTCTTGACTAATAATTATGATATACTCGGCTTTGAGCTTGAAAATTAATGCAAAAATAACCATTTTATTTCATATAAACGACTTTTTTGTGTTTATTTTTCAAAAAAGTGAGAAAAAATTTGGTCGTTCTAAATAAAAGTCGTACCTTTGTTGTAATAAATTTTATAACATAACTATGGCTAAGTACAATATTCAACCTAAAAAAGAAAAAATAGCAAGATATCAATCTATGCTGAGTGAAGAAACTAAGGACCGCCTTCGCGACGAGATAATCCGTGTTCTTGTTACTGAAAGAAAGTACAAGGACCCAGACTATAGTTCCAAGAAACTTGCAGAGGATTTGAATACTAACTCTCGCTATATTTCTGCTGTATGCGCAACTCGATTTCATAAGAATTATGCCGAGTTGGTGAATGATTATCGAGTAAACGATGCTATGTCTTTACTTACCGATAAGCGTTATGCAAGAATGAGTGTAGAAGGTATCAGCGAAATGGCTGGTTTCAATACTCGTCAGAGTTTCTATGCTAATTTCTTCAAGCGAATAGGCGTTACTCCTCGTCAATATCGTGCTAATCATTTTAAGGGATTGGAGTAAGTTTTAATTGTTAATAACTAGAACATGAAACAAAAAGGAGGGTGAATCATTAACTTATGATACACCCTCCTTTTTGTTTTTACAAACTATTGCGAGTTATCTCTTGAAGTAGTTTCTCAATGCCTGGTGGCGGATACTCCTGTTCAATCTGCGTATGGTCAGATTTCGTATCTGGCGAACTCGCTCGCGTTTGAGCCCCATATCTTCAGCAATTTCAGCCATCGTTTCTTTTGGAACACCTATACCATAGAATTTGGTGATGATTTCTTTCTCTCGTGGCAATAAATCTGCAATGCTTTCTGCCATCTTTTTCTTCATCATTTCTATATTCAGGGTATCATCTGCAATCTTTACATCCGGATCGTTTAATATGTCTAATAGGGTATACGGATTGTTTGCGCTTAGTGGCGCATCTACAGATACAGCCTTGTCTGCGTTTCTTGGGGCAAATTTCTTCTGGTCTTTCGGTAAACGATAAAGTCCTGATTGTTTATCGATGGCCTGTGATATAGCCTTGTGAACGAATGGACCGGCATAAGCCACAAAATCGGTGCCCCGGTCGGCTTGGAACTTTCTGGCTGCCATAAGCATTGCCAGAGTTCCTTCGCTAACCAAGTCATCAAACTCAACGCCTTTACCTTTATACTGGTTGGCTACTGATTTTACATAGTTTAAGTTCTCACTAACTATCTTGTTTATTTCTTTTTCTGTCATATCCAATAATTCTTTTTGCAAATATACATAGAATAATTCAAAAAAGCAAGTATTTTGCGCATTTTAACCAATCATTTTGGTTTCCACATATTATATATGTTTCTATGACTTGCATAAAGCTGCATATGGACAGTATTCGCAACGATGCTTATCATCTGTAGGCCGGAATGGTTGGTCCTTGTCAAAGATGTTGGCGATGAGAACTTTCAGTTGTTTCATAAACTCTTCTTCGTATACATCTATGCTACTGATGAGTTCCTTGCCCATTTTTAATGTCGGATCATAATCTTCTGCTCCTGCATTTTGTATAAACAGCAAGCCTGGAGATACGGGCTCTTGAGCCGGATTCAGATTCCTGTTGTGGATTACAATAATCGAGTAGAGCATAGATTGTAAATAATAATCTGTATGCTTGTTGAGCATGGATGGATCAAACACTTCGCTCAGTTCTCTTGGACGTGTTGTTGAAATACGTCCTGTTTTATAGTCGATTACGCGGATTCGTTCTGCAAGATTATTGCCATTTGCATTACCGTTAGCTGCAACAGCGTCCAGTCGGTCGATAAAACCTCCTATTGACAGAGATAAATTGCCGATACTTGTTTCTATTTCGACGTCAGTTTTTACAACCAGCTCTAATCCGAGTATGGTGAATGGAGCCTGGCGCATATCTATCGTGACAAGTTGCCGGATATATCTTGCTATTACTTCTTTATTGATCAGTTGCAGACCATTATATTTTGGACGATACCCTGCAGCGCTAACTTTAAAGAGTTCTTCTCTGAACGCCTGATCAACCAGGCGATAAATCAGAGATTCGTCTTTTAAGGCTTGCTCTAATTGCTCTTTTGATACAACGATAGGACGAGTCAGTTTGAGTTCTCCTTTACCGTCGGTTGTCAGAGCATCGCTGCTTGCTAATCCCAGATAGAACAGTTCTGCTGCCCGATGGAATATATTTCCAAATACTTTGTTGTCTACTTCGTCCTCATCAATTTCATCTGGCTCAATCAGTCCTTCTACATATTTATAGTAGAATTGCTTTTCACATCTCAAATAGGTATTCAAAAATGTTGGCGTAAGCATTTTCAAATTCTTGAGCTGGCTGAGCGCATGCAGTTTTTTCTCTATTGGTTCATAAGTAGGACGCAGTGTGTTTTGTCCTGCGACCAATGAAAAGCGCTCGATGTCATGATGGCTTTCTACCAGGAGTTGTAGCATAAAACGGCTCATCTCACCCGATTGGCCATCTTCTGTTGCGTTATTGTAACACAAAGTGATGTCGTGTGAGCGTTGGAGCAGACTGTGAAAATAATAGGCGTATATAGCTACTTTGTTATCTACCGTAGTCAAGCCGTATGCCTTTCTCAATGAGTAGGGAATGAATGAAGCATCGTTCACACCTTTCGGCAGTTTCCCTTCGTTGCATGAGAGTACTAAGATATGCTCGAAATCCAGATTTCGAGTTTCCAATACACCCATTACCTGTATTCCTTCTGCAGGTTCACCATGGAAAGGAATACTTGTAGATTGGATGAGCTGTTGGATGAGTCGTTCCAGAGTGATGCAGTCTACTGCTAAGTCTCCTGTCTGGATGAGTTCTTGCAGACGGTTCAATAATGTATAGGTCCTGAAGAGCGATTCCTGGAATAAAGGATCGTCCTGTTCTTTACTATTCACACCTATTGTTTTCAAAATATCCAGCAGATACTGGATGAGTCTCAAGTTGTATTCATTTTCTGTTGCAGTCTCACCCAAATCTTTGAAAAGCAGTGACAAGCCTTCATCACCATCCATGCTTAGGAATTGGCGGGTAGGATAGAACTGCTTCTGTTCATCAAGAGCGCTCAAGAGTTTGCTATAATTTTGAGAAATATAGCGTGTGTATGGATGACGGAGCACCATGAGCACATTGTGTAAGCGATAGTTGTTACTATGCTTGGGATGACCTACGCCCTGCAACTTGATGAGCTGTTGCAGCAAACTGTAGAATGGTGTCTGTTGAAGCGGATAACCCAATGTTATGTTATATGCTAACTTGTCGTTCTCAGAATAATCTGGCAACGACTTGATGTCTTCGTTTGTAGGAAGACTATGTATTACACTTTGTAACAATCCTTCATCGGCTAATACTATAGCCACTTTTTTTCCATATTTATAGCGTTTCTTTTCTTTAAGCCATTGGTTTACATAACGGGCCTGAATGTTTTCTGTAGATGCCGATATGTATGTAATGTCTTTATTGTTATCAAAGTTATGATAAATATCACGAAGATCATGAGGAGGCATATCATTCAATTCGTTAGGATAATATTTGAGATATTCACGAATGTAGTGACCTGCCTCATGGTTGTTTTGCATATAATAGTCATCGTAGTCCCAATAGAAATGTGCTTTACCCTCTTTCATCAAGCGGTCGCAGAGTTTCCGTTCTACTACTTGCATCATATTAAAACCGACAAAGAGATATTTCTTGTGTTGGAATTTGATATTTTCATCATTTACAACTTTCCTGTACAGAGCCCCCTCATAAGCCAATCCTTGTTCTTCAAGACGCATGTTGAACTGCTTATAGATATCAAGAAAATGGCTCCATAATTGTAGAAATCTCTTTTTGAGTTCTGAGTTGTGATCATCGTTGAAATTGCTGAAAAATTTCTTAATCAGCGTTTTCTGTTCTTCTGTAAGATATGAGATGTCATCAAGTTCATGTATATTGCTAAGATTGGCAAAGAGTTTTTCTGCTTCTGCCATGTTTTTATCAATATCGTCAAAATCTGTGATAAGAAGTTGTCCCCATCCATAAAAATGGTCTAGGGTCTCATCAATACCAGTGCAGGCTACGAATGTTTTATGTAAATCGCAAACAAGTTTGATTGGGTCTCCAACTTTCAATGTGCTATGTTTGCGAAAAAGGTCGCTGATTGTTATGTAAGATGGCGACCAGATAGGGTGATCAGTCAAACGGGCCAGACTCTCGTTGAGGAAAAGAGCGGCGCGTTTATTTGGAAACACGACGGCAATATCGCTGAGGTTATTGCCATATTTCTCAAGTATATCTCTTGCTACATATTTTAAAAATGTTTTCATATCTTAATGGACTTTTCAATGTTTGCAACTGTTCTTTATGTTGCCCTACTTTTTGGAAAGGGGCAATAGAACCATATTATTTTATTACTTCAACTATTCTGTTAGGGTATACATACCATAGATAACCTTTTACTCGGTGATGTCCCATACTTTTTAACAAGCCGATGTATTTTCTAACCTGTTCATGGTGTTCTACTTTCTGTTTACCGAATTTGAAGTCTACCACGATGGTTTCTTTTCTTGAGTTTTGCATCACGCGGTCTGGACGGTATTCTGCCACTTTTCCATTTTCAACTGTCAGGATAGAACATTCATTTAGTATGGTCAGTTCCTTATCAAACCATTTTGCGACCTTTGGTGATTCAAGTCTTTTCCTGATCATCTCCTTTATTTTCTCTGGTGTGAGGTCTTGATCGTATAAAAGTCCGTCTAACTCCAACTGTTTCAGGGCTCCATCAATATCATCAACCGTGCGGATTGTAGAAAAGAGGTTGTGCAAAATGGTACCCATTTTGATATAAAACTTCTGTTGTTCTTCAGTTTCATCACGCTTTATAAAGTCACGGCTCTGGTTACTCTGTCTGAATTCTGGCATTTCAGGCGTAACATTTATTTTAATTTCTAAAGGTTGAGAATAGGCTGAGAGCACGTTTGTATCCTTCTTCTCGTTTGATTTCTTGGAAGAATCAGGTACATATATTTCATTATAGCAGAAAGATATGTCATCTGTTTTGGCATCAGAACCTATTCCTGTTAACTCCATCTTTACATCATTAGCTTCAAGTCGCCTGGCTACCTTGTCGAGTACAGATTCGATAATGGCAGAACGATATGCACTATTAGCTCGTTTGCCAATTACAATCAGGTTATGACTGGCACGTGTGAAGGCTACATAAAGCAGATTCAAATTGTCGACTATGTTTTGCAGATGTTCATGATTATAATCTGCTTCATATATACTTTGCTTCATCAGTTTAGCACTGAAATCTATAGGTACCAGTGGAAGCTCGTTGTATGGAGCTTCTTGCGGTGTGCACCAGATAGTGTTGGCTTTTTCTAGTTGCCAGTCACAGTAAGGCATGATAACATGATCGTATTCCAGTCCCTTACTCTTATGTATGGTAAGGAATCTGATACCTCCATCGCCATCGCTATGAATGCTTTTTTCGTGAATACGGTTATCCCACTCTTTCAGAAATCCTGTGATATCACTACTGTTATCTGTGAGATATTTACTTAAGCAATCATAAAAAGTACAGATGTAGGCAGTTTGCTTGATCATGTCTTTTATTTCGCCAAGTTTAAGTTCTGCAAAAAGGCGTTCTGTGAGATCGAACAGTGGCATTTCCAGATACTCAGAACGATTGGTCAAAAGTTGTTCCGGCATATTTCCAACTACAGAATACGTGTCACAAAACTTGTTGAGAGTTGCTAATGCAATATTGTCATTTGGGTGTACCAGTATGTAGAGAGCGTTAACCAATGTGCATACTGCTTGGGAGGCATCCAGCCTGAATGCCTCATCTGAAACCAACGGATAGTCGGAATGGTTCATAAAATACTCAGCAATGTCCTGTATGTTACGGTTGCTTCTTACCAGGATTGCTATTTTGTTGCAAGGAACACCTCTTTCAACCAACTTGTCTACAGTGTCCAGTGTGGTTTGCATCATTCTGTCTTCAATATTTTCACCGCCCAGGAGCTGAATACTGATAGAACCATTAGGTACAGAATGGTGGTCTGGTACTCGCTGGCAGACATCGCTATATGCGCTTTCCAGCTGTTTACATTCCTCAGGACATTTATCCGTCAGGTCTTCAATCTCCAATTTTACTGCTTCTGTGAAAAAAGCATTGTTGAACTCAATGATGTTTCTATCAGAGCGGTAGTTGGTACCCAAAGTTTCTATGCTTACTTTTTTCGCGCTTTTATTAAATTCTTTATCAATATTATTGAGCAGTCTCCAATCGCCGGATCGCCATCTGTAAATACTTTGTTTTACGTCACCAACAATGAGGTTACCTGCATTTTCTCTACTCATGGTTTCTTCGAGCAGCACTTTAAAGTTCTTCCATTGGATGGTGCTAGTATCTTGGAACTCGTCAATCATTATATGGTCGAGTTGAGTGCCAATCTTTTCAAAGATGAATGGCGAATCGCTATCCTTTATCAGTGAGTTGAGCAAGGTCTGAGTATCGCTCAAAAGGAAACGGTTCGCCTCTCTGTTCATCTCCCTGACTTTTTTATCTATGCTTCCCAAAAGGCGGAGCTGATTAAGATGCTTTATGGTCAGATCGGTACTTTTGAAGATTCGGGTGAGTCTTGGACGATTATCTTCTGCAAACAGCAGAATAGGGTAGAGCACCGATTCTACATAATTGAAGATATCAGTACAATTTTTCACGTCAGATTTCTTGACCCATGCTTCCGGACTTTCCAGACATTTACTGAACGTTGCATTATATAGATCATCATCTGTATATTTGCCATTTTTCAGCTTGTTGAAATAACTCCAAATACCTCTCGTTTTGCCTGCTAAGTCGTCTGACGTAAAGCCTTCTTCTTCAAGGGAATCGAAAAAAGTAGCAGCAATTTCTTTAAGCTGCTCTTTTGCCTTATTGCGCATCTTTTTCATTCGGTCGGTAAAATCCTTGAAGAAATCTTCTTGTTCCATCAATTCTGTCAGCTTGTCGGAATGAGCTTTGTAATAATCCTTGAATATGTTCTCACCGAATTTCTTGATCTGTCCTATGACATTCCAACTCTTATCATCATCAATATTTTCTTTGATATAATCCATAATCCAGAAAAGTAGACGATCGGTATCTTCAAGACTTTCTATAAGTTCATCAACGGCATGCTGTTCTATTTGATAGTCATTGAGTTCTATCCGTAAATTGGCAGTCAGATCAAGTTCACGTGCTAGATTTCTCAATACACTCTGAAAGAACGTATCGATGGTCATAACCCGGAAATAGTTATAATTATGTATGAGCAAATGCAGGGCTGATTCTGCATTTTTCTGAATTTGTTTGGATGAAAGATACGGTAAAGCCTGCTGTATTTGATTTACATAATCGTTTGCTTCTGGTAGTCCGTGTGCAATTTCGTATAATTTTCCTAAGATACGCATTTTCATTTCTTCAGTAGCTTTGTTGGTGAAGGTTACTGCAAGAATGGTTCTGTAGGAAGCAGGATTAGCTATCACGAGTGTCATATACTCGCGAGCCAAAGTAAATGTTTTACCTGATCCTGCACTTGCTTTATAAACAGTTAGTTGTGAACTCATATTTTGATTTTTTTATGATGTTATTGATATTGTGCCCTAGAAATCATGTTTTATCCATGCTTTTATGAATATTACCAATCTCTAAATAGTTCAAAACCGAAGCGACAGCCTATGCCGTTAAACTTCGTGTTTTTGAAGGCTGCAAAAATCCCTAGGGTAATAGCTCTTGTTGTTACTCCATATCCCCATTCTGTATATGGGTGTAAATGGTTTACAACAAGACTGCTTACATACAGACGCTCTGCTTCTATATATTTCCCAATCAGGGGGAGCCATGCAGTTGCAATCATGGGAGCTTCATAAGTGAAATTTCCGCGAACGTAATAATCACTGGCATTATACCATTGGGATGGCAGTAATTCGAACTCTCCACTCCAGCTGTCATTCCAGCCTCCAGGAATATTGTTGTCATGGAAATTGGTATAGTCAACGAAATCCCAATGGTCACCTTTACGGGTATAAAAACCTGCTCCTAATCTAACAGAATATGATTGACGGCGTGACGCTTGGAAAATGGTTTGTGCATCTACTTCTACCCGTTCGTAGTCTATATTTGATCCAAGTAGGTTTTTCCATCCCTTTTCGTAGTCTATTTTAAAAATCGAGCCTTTCTTTCCCCAGGGTAACAGTTCTAATGCCACAGCTGGTGCTACTGATACATATTTGCTTGGATAATTAAACAGTTTATAGAAACTTTCTATCACTGCCTTTCGGGTATGTGAAACCAAGCCAATCTCAAAACCGACATAGTCGTTGAAACTCCAGTGGTTAGTAAGACGAAGGTAATCATCTTTAAACTCTGTCAGTTTCCTGTTATTAGCATCAATCTCTGTTGAAATTTCTGGTAATGCCAGTCCCGGATATCCTGTGAGTAGAGGATATAGAAAATCATTATCTTCCGGTTTGCTGATGCCTAACATCTTTCGTGCGACACGATTATTCGATATTCTATTGCCGTTACCGATTTCTAACTTCAGATATCCATTGTGCTTCGGGTTATAGTTGAATGTCAATGGTATATTGAAATAAAATCTGTGTTGTTTCATACTGTAACCTCCTTTAAAGCGAAGCCCCAATTCCAGATTTTCTGTAAACCTGTAGCCTCCCTTCAGGTCAAACTTGTATACAATTCCTTTTCGCTCAGAGTATCCCATATAGAGTGGGTTGAGAATAGGACTGATACGGAAGTAGCCTTGGTTTTGCTTTCCGAAGCCTTGGGAAATCCTGTTTAATACATTGTCACCGATAACATCCCAAAGTATGTCTTTTGCAAAGTTTTTCTCTGGTGTGTTGTTGTTCAATGAATCTGTTATTTGTTTCCTTTTTTCGTAGAATTTTTTGTATATGTCAGCCTCATCTTGGTTTAACTCAATTGGGCGCACTTTTGCCATTAATGCTGTGTCGGCAACATTATTGAGTGAATCACTTAATATTTTCGGCAGTCCGTATACAGTTGTATACATGCCCGTTATCTTGTTACCCATAAAACTGAAGTTGGCTCTCATGCTGCACCTTGCAGGAGAAAGTGAACCAAATCCGTCTTTACCCATAATAATAGAGATATAAAAACGGGTCATATCATATTCGCCCTCAAAGTCTACCATGCTTATCTTTCCGCTTTGGGAATCAACAATGGCACGTGCTTCAATAACTTGGGTGTTTTTGAGACGTGGATATACGTAGACTTGTGCTTTGCCGAATGGTAATTGGGTGACGGCATATTTATAATATCTGCGATTCTTATAGTGGAAAGGAGAAAGAATATTCGTTTCGAAAAGTGTTTCTCCATATACCGTTGGAGTCATGTATTTCAAAACTGATGACAATGTGTTGCTTCTATGCGGAATGGTGCTTATGTTCAGCAAACGCTTGGCAACTGGTCTGCCATTTGCGTCTAGCGTCATTTGGTTATAATACTCGCTGATGAATCTTCTGCCACCGCCATGAGCCACCGCATACATTGTCGGTACTAGCATGAGCGTTGCATTACGTTTGTTTGTTTTGATTTGAAATTTAGTGTAGGCATAACTCTTGTGCTCAGCTCTACCTGTTGTGTCAACAGATTGTGAATATTTAAATACCAAACACATCACCGAGTCACTAAAGGCGTCTCTCGGTGACATTCTTCTTGCATGTGCTGCAAAAGCCATCATGCAGAAGATAATCGTCAAAATGATGTGTGTTTGATATTTCTTCATCTATTATGAGTTAAGATGTTACTTGGCAGAAAAACTATTCCAAATATATTGGACAGCAGCTTTCCTAACCAAGATATTTCATAAGGATTCCTATCTTCCCGGATTCTCTCAGTTTGGTGATGCTTTTTTCTCTTATTTGGCGAACTCGCTCACGGGTCAGCCCCATTTTATCACCAATTTCCTCGAGTCCTTTTTCGGTTTCCCCAATTCCGTAGCATGCGCAGATAATTTTCAGTTCGCGATCCTTGAGGCAAACTTTTAAAACCTGTCTTAGGTCTTGTGCCATACTTTCATGGTCAACCTGCTTGTCAGTTCTGGCATCGTCTCCGCTTGCCATTACATCTGCCATAGAGTTGTCATCGTCATCACTGAATGGAGCATCGATGCTTACATGATGACCACTGGCAGCCATGCTCTGAGAAATCTTGTCCTCGTCAACACCCGTTCTGGCAGCAAGTTCTTCAACGCTTGGACGGCGTTGGTTTTCCTGCTCAAACTTATTAATTTCCTGGTTTACCTTATTGAGTGATCCTACTTGGTTGAGAGGAAGTCGAACAATTCGGCTTTGCTCTGCTATTGCCTGTAAAATACTCTGACGAATCCACCATACAGCGTATGAGATAAATTTGAACCCTCGTGTTTCGTCGAAGCGTTCTGCAGCTTTGATGAGTCCGATGTTTCCTTCGTCAATCAAGTCTGTCAAGGTGAGTCCCTGGTGCTGATATTGTTTTGCTACCGACACCACAAAACGTAAGTTGGCTTCAATCAACTTATTTTTTGCTCTTTCGCCAGCTCTACCTCCCTTGCGGATAGCTTGAGCCAATTCTATTTCTTCATCAATAGAAACCATAGGGGCTCTACCTATCTCTACAAGATATTTGTCGAGGGCTTCACTATTACGATTGGTTATACTCTTTTGTATCTTAAGCTGTCTCATTATCTTTCCTCTTAGTTACACATTGCACAATTGGCGCAAAGATAATAAAAATATTGATACACGACTAGAATTATAACTTACTTTAACGTAATTAACCTAACTTACTCATTTAAAGGTTATTTTACGGTCTTGTTCTTAACAAAACTTTGAAAAGCGTCATCGTATCCGTTAAACACGTTGATGTCTACCTCTCCATGTATTCCTGCTACTCTTCCGTCGGGGCAGAGTTGCCAATATACCAATCGGATGTCTGGTTTATACTCTCCATATCGTGCAATCCAAACCTGGTAGTTATGTTTCAGATCGGGAGCCTTTGGCAGATAGCGATTTACGAAAGTTTGGCTGATGTAAAGAATAGGCTTAACACCTGTTGCTCTCTCTACTATTCTAAGCCAAGTTCTAATGCGTGCAAACAATACTCCAGACCCTCCCATTTTCTTGATTTGACTAGGAAGCGGTTCAACATCAAGAACTGGAGGAAAATCGCCTTTCCTAATGATACTGTGTTTCAGAAAGTGTCGTGCCTGTTCGGCAGCAGGTGTTATGGTGGTAAAGAAGTGATAGGTTCCAACCTTGTAACCATGTGCTTTTGCATCACGATAATCTTTTCTATAATATGGATTTAACAGCGATTTACCTTCTGTACTCTTGATATAGATGAAGCGAATAGGGAAGTTTACTGTACCTGAAACTGTCTTTTTGCTGAGACGTCCAAGATGTGTAATGCGTAAACGGTTCCAGTTGATAGCATATTTTTTTCTGCCTTTTCCATGCTGGTATTTGCTCAGATCAATGCCATAAATACGTTCCGATGTATATACGAGTCTTTCGCCTTTATAGCGGTCATTTTTCCATTCGCCTATTCGTAAAGGCTTCTTGGGAGCAATGCTGAATCCGAATCCTTCACGTTTCCCGTTTTTCCAGTAACCTTCATAATAGGTTCCATCGTATCCTTGCCAGCATCCATGACCGTTTGGTTGATAGATACTGTCGGTTGTACCCCGATAATATCCTAGAGAATCAGGTAAGAGGGTGTAATCAATAGAGCGTCGAAGTGTGACTCCATGAGCTGTTGCTAAAGATGCTGCAAGTTGAGGTGAAATAGCTTTAACCCCTTCAGGAGTTGTTTCTGAGAAAAGTTGGAATGTGTGGCTTCCTTGTGCAGTTTCTCCATTCATTGCTTTGATGAGTTTGCATGCCTGACTCTTCCATTTTCCGTTCTCGTCTCTATAATAGGCTTGATATGAAATGGAGCGTTTCAACTTGAAATGTCCCTTTTTCTGTACATGTTTCAGGGAGTCAATCAGTTTCTTGGCGGAATCGCGTAGTTCCAGTTCGTGTTGGGTATAAGCGCAAATAGAGTTGTAGCCTGCATCCAGGACAGAATGAGAGTGAATATAATAGTTCAGTTCTCCAACTTTCCATTTGGAGTCTCTATACAAACTGTCTAAAGAATCAACTTTCTCTTTAAAGATGCTATCCGCATCTTTGCCAAGATAGTGATTCCGGCTGATGCTGTTGTTGTAGCAGGCGGCAAGTCTTCCTTCACATGAAGGAATCAACGCCCAACGATTCATAAAGTTGGCAGCCAGTGTCGTAGTGTCTTCGTCGAACCGGAGTATTGTTTTTCCATTTTGAATTAATTCGTAGTGACTGTATACTTTTATGTTTGCTTTTGCCTTGTTCACTCTATCACTTGATGGGTTCAGACAATAATAGCTCCATGTGCTGGCGGCAGCCAGCAGAATGAGAACTAAACTTGTGATATATAATATTTTCTTTTTCATTTGATGATGACCTCCAATATTTTCTTGGTGGTTTCGGTAATCTTTGTTTTTTCAGACGTACGTTCGCCGATAAGCCAGATGATTTCACCTTTACTATCAGTTAATACATGCTGTGTCTTCTTTTGTATAAAGTCAAATTTCCTATCGGTCATATAGTCACTCAACAGTTTGCTACCCTTCATGCCGAAAGGTTGAAATCTGTCGCCTTCTTTTACCAGTCGGTAGGTGAGGGGAAAACTGACTTTTTCAGCATCCAAAGTGATACATTGCGATTCTTTGCTTGGCATGAAGTCACCCATATGCGAGAAGATTCTTATCTTGATTTGGGTTCCTTCGTCCATGTTGTAAATGCCTTCTTCTGGCAGTCGGAACGCTCTTTGCTCCTGAATGTTATTCAAGTCTTTTATGTTAGAAATCAACAGCTGTTCTCTGTCGATGACTATCATATAGTCTTCGTTTTTCCAGATTTTACCGACACCACAATCCTGACTGAAGAGGCTTTCACAGATGTCATCAATGACATTGCCATGAAAACCATATCTGCCTAATTCTTTATGGAGTATGAATTCCGGACTTGGAGCATTCATGACAGATACTTTAGGGATATATATAACTTTCCTATTAGAGTCGGTTGTACTGATGCTATCCATGCTCTCAAGTATACTTTTCGCTTGGCGTATGTATTTGGCAGTGAGAGCGATATTTTCACTTGCTGCCGGGTTGATACTTTCTAAAAGAGGTACTACATGATGGCGAATTTTATTTCTTAAAGCATCGTCTTCCAAATTTGTTGAATCTGTGACAAAATCTTGCTTTTTTTCTTTTAGGTATTGCAATATATCCTGTCGGCTGATGCAGAGAAGAGGGCGCAGAATATTTCCGTTTTTTGGGGCGATGCCTGCTAATCCGTCTACTCCAGATCCTCTTAACAGATTCAGAAGTAAAGTTTCTACATTGTCATCGCGATGATGGGCCACACATATGCCTCCTGCATGCAAGTCTTTTACTAATTGGGCAAAATAGCTGTAGCGTAAGTTGCGTGCAGCCATTTCGATACTTACCTTGTGCAAATGGGCATAAGCATAAGTATCAAAATGGATTCGAGACAAACTGATTCCCTGTTGTTGGCACAGATTTACACAAAATTGCTCGTCTCTGTCACTCTCTTCGCCGCGAAGGTGAAAGTTACAGTGCGCAGCAGAAATATTCAGTCCTATATTTTTCAAGATAAGCAATAGGGCAACGCTATCGGCACCTCCGGACAAGGCAACGATATATGGTGTTTGCCACTTGAACATACCATGGTGAATAATATATTTTTTGACGATATTTTCAATTTTGTTCATTCTGTGATACTTTAAAAGTATATGATGTTTCTTATTACTTTCTGTTTTTCAAAAAGTCTTCTGCCCGCTGCAAATCTTCTGGCGTGTCGATGCCTACAGTTTCTACATCTGTAGTACCAACTTTTATCTTGTAGCCATTCTGCAGCCATCGAAGTTGTTCCAGGCTCTCAGCTATTTCTAGTGAGCTTTGTGGCAGTTTGGTTACCTCTTTTAAAACTTCTTTGCGGTAAGCATAGATGCCCAAATGTTTCAGATAAGGAAAACTCTTGAGCCATTCTTCCTCTTCCTTTCCTCTTACGTATGGAATGATGCTGCGAGAGAAATACATAGCAAAGCCTTGATTGTCTACAACAATCTTTGGACTATTAGGATTTTTTACAGCTTCCATACTGGTAAAAGCTTTTCCTAAAGTGGCAATTTGGGTTGTTGGGTCATCAAAACACTGGCAGATGGTTTCCAGTTGACTCTTGTCTACAAAAGGTTCATCTCCTTGAACATTGACAATGACATCCCAGTCTCCACCAATTTTTTCGATAGCTTCTTCTATGCGGTCAGTACCGCTCTTATGATCCTTGCGCGTCATAACAGCTTTACCGCCAAATGCTTCTACAGCATTGAAAATTCGCTCATCGTCTGTTGCAACATAGGCTGCTTCTAGACAACTTGCTACTTTCTCATAAACATGCTGTATCACTGGTTTGCCATCTAACATGGCAAGTGGCTTTCCCGGGAAACGTGTTGATGCGTATCTTGCTGGAATAATTCCTATAAATTTCATAATCTTCTATATTTAAACCTGTTTACTAATCAATTCATGCGATTCGTTTAACTTCAAATAAAAAAAGTTGCACTTCCGCAGACGCAAAAGTACAACTTTATTTTGTATTCACCAAAAAACTTTTTGTTTTTTTTGAAAAACCTCAGAGAATATTTAATGTTCTCCCCATTTTTTTTATTCGTATCTGATAGCCTCGATAGGGTCGAGCCTTGCTGCCTTCTTTGCAGGATACCATCCAAAGAAAACGCCAGTAAATGTACAGACTGCAAAACTCATAATAATGCTCCAAGGCTCTATTTGGGTGGCTATATGGAAGAAAGAGTTCAGACTGAGCGATAAACTAACTCCCAATATCACTCCTATAATACCGCCAGTTACAGAAAGTAAGATAGCTTCTATCAGAAACTGGTTCAAAATATCAATGCCTCGTGCGCCCACACTCATTCGAAGACCTATTTCGCGGGTGCGCTCTGTTACAGATACATACATGATGTTCATGATTCCGATGCCGCCTACCAGCAGCGAGATTCCTGCCACGGATCCGAGCAGGATGGTGATTGTAGACATGGTAGAATTCATCATGCTTGAAATTTCCTCTTGAGAGCGGATATTGAAGTCATCTTCATCTGCTTCAGTAGTATCTGTTGCGTCTTTCAATTTGTGGTTGCGTCGCAATATTTCTGTAATCTGATCTTGGGCAGGTTGAGAAGCCTCTTCGGTGATAGCTGAGCAGACGATGCCTCCTAAATAGGTTTGTGCCATAATTCGCTTCATTACTGTTGTATAGGGGGCAAGTACCAAATCATCCTGGTCCATCCCCATACTATTGTAACCTTTCTTCTTCAAGACACCGATTACTCTGAATGGAATGCTGTTAAATCGCACAACCTTACCGATAGGATCACTGCCATCAGGGAAAAGATAGTCAACTACTGTCTGTCCCAAAATACAAACTTTAGATGCAGCCTTAATGTCTGTATCAGTAAACATTTCTCCATCTGCCACTTTCAGTTGCCGGATGGAAAGATAGTCTTGGTTTACACCATAAATGGAACTTTGGGTGTTGTTGTTTCCGTAGATCCACTGTCCGGAACTGTTTACAGTAGGAGAAATAGCTGAGATATAATTACATTCGTCTTTGATGCTCTGATAGTCGGCTTGCTTCAGCGTCTCCATTGACGAAGCATCCTGTCTCACACCGCCACGCATGTCTGCACCTGGTGAAATCATAATCATGTTTGATCCCATCTCTGCGATGTTTGCCTTGATGCTGGCTTTACTTCCTTGTCCGATGGCAAGCATGGTAATAACCGCAGCAATACCGATGATGATGCCAAGTGCGGTAAGGAAAGAGCGCATTTTGTTGGCAGCAATGGCGCGGATGGCTATTTTGAAAAGATTCTGATAATTCATTTTACTTGTTGTAATGTTAAATGTTAAATGTTAAGTGTTAAGTGAAAACTTCGTTTGCTATTGGATGCTAAGTAATTTAACATTCAACACTTAACATTAAAAACTTATTCGTCCGTGTTGGCCGGCAAGGCTGCCAGACCTTCGGCTGCCGAGAGAATATGTTCGTTATAGGTGTCGCTGATGATGTGACCATCACGCAGTTCGATATTACGACTCGAATAATTTGCAATGTCTGGGTTATGGGTAACGAAGATGATGGTTCTTCCTTCAGCATAAAGTTTTTGGAAGAGTACCAGAATCTCGAAACTGGTTCTGGTGTCGAGATTACCCGTTGCTTCATCAGCAAGTATCACAGCGGGGTTGTTGACCAACGCACGAGCTATGGCTACACGCTGCATCTGTCCTCCAGACATCTGATTACTCTTATGATAGAGACGTTCTCCTAAACCCACAGCTTTCAGCGATTCGATAGCACGTTGCTTTCGTTCTTCTGCGCTTACGTTCGGGTTGTACATCAGTGGAAGTTCTACATTTTCTACACTTGTAGTCTTCGGTAGAAGGTTGTAGTTCTGGAAGATGAATCCAATCTTTCGGTTTCTAAGAATGGCGCGATCATTACGTGACATCTTTCGTACGCTTACTCCATCCAGATAGTATTCGCCACTGGATGGGGTATCGAGACAACCTAGCTGGTTCAGCAGGGTAGATTTACCTGATCCTGATTTACCCATGATGGTAACAAACTCACCTTCGTATATTTTAAAGCTTACACCTTTTAGGGCGTGGACAGTTTCCTCACCCACAAGAAAGTCGCGACGAACATTGTCGAGTTCTATCACAACTTTCTTTTCGCTGTTTGCTTGAATATTGTCGTTTGCCATACTCTTATTTTTTATTTCCTCTAGGTCCAGGACCGCTAATCAAACCTTGACTTTGTTGAGGCTCCTCATTCTCTTCAGGGGTATTAACTATGATTTCAGTTACAATCTTCTGTCCCTTCTTCAAGCCCTTGATAATTTCAGTATGTATACCGTCGCTCTGACCGATGGTTACAGAATGAGCTGTAAGGGTATTGTTAGCAAGAGTCCAAACTTTGTTCTTTCCTTTGCAGTCAACAATCTTGATGTTCTTTCCCACTGTTTCCTTGGTTGGAGTAAAGCGGAGTGCTTTGTTGGCAACGGCAAGAATACCAGCACGTTCTTGTGTAAAGATGGTAACATTTGCAGTCAGTCCTGGTTTTAACTTGAGATCTGCGTTGGGTGCAGAGATGACAACCTCGTAAGTGACTACATTGTTTGTTGTAGTAGCTTCCAGACGAACCTGTTTTACTGTTCCCTGGAATACATCGTCAGGATAAGCATCTACTGTAAAATTAACGCGGTCACCTTCTTTTACACCGCCTATATCTGCCTCGTCAACATTTGCAATCACCTGCATGTTGGTCAGATCTTTAGCGATAGTAAAGAGCTCTGGTGTATTGAAGCTTGCTGCTACGGTCTGTCCTTCCTCTACGCTTTTTGATATGACTGTTCCATCTATTGGCGATGTAATTGTAGCATAGCTCAGGTTGGTTTGGGCTTTCTGTACATTTTCCTTGGCCGAAGCTACTTGCTCTTTCGCCTGGCGATAGGTGAGAAGCGCATTTTCATAATCGTCAGCACTTACCAAACCTTTCTTATAGAGGGTCTGGTAGCGGCTCATGTTTGCACTCTGATAGTTCAAACTGCTTTGCGCACTTGCCAGGTTAGCTTTGGCAGTATTCAACTCGCTCATCAGGTTGGTTTTGTCGAGTTCAGCTATGACTTCACCTTTTTTTACCTGCGAATTGTAATCAACATAAAGTTTGTTTACAATACCACTCACCTGTGTACCAACCGTTACAGAAGTTACCGCTTCAATAGTACCGGTTGCAGTTACACTATTCTGCAATGTTTGTGTGGTTACAGCTTCCTGCTTGAAGTCTATTTGCTCTTCGTTTTTACTTCCAGATAACAGCCATGCTGCCACAGCTACGATGATTACCACAATCAGGGCAATCCAGATTTTGCTGATTCTAAGTTTTTTCATAAAAATGTATGTATACCTATTAATGATTTGCAATTTGTTTTCGGATATTAATACCAATCTTTCTCTTTAGATTCTGCCGTTTTGGTAGAATTTCAACATGTTGATATTCAGAATGGTAAGATACTTTGCCTGAAGTTCGTTCTGCTTAGCCTTCAGAAGATTATCTTTGCCAGTTCTCAATTCTACGATGTTCTTTAATCCCAGTTTAAACTGCTCACTTAACAGATCGTAGCTTGTTTGGGCACTCTCGCTGCTCACCTTGGCAGCCTTAAACTGGCTTTGGTTTGTATTAGCCTGCAACCAATAGTTTTCGATAGTAGAGTAGAGCTTAGTTTGCTCATTCTTTATATCGAGCAAGATGCTTTCACGCTGAATGAGTGCTTTATTGACAGAAGTCTTGGTCTGTCGATTATCAAAGAGAGGAATACTGACACCGATTCCACCACCCATGCTGAAGTTGGTTTTCATCTGACTGCCCCAACCGTTTTTATTCATGGATGTGGTGCTGGTCGTAGCTCCTGCATTTGCGCTGATGGTTGGCAACTTTCCTGCCTTTGCAATCTTGATGTCCAGATCGTTCTGGTCGAGTTGGTTTTGATAGCTCAAAAACTCAGGGCGATTCTGAAGCGCAGCTGTATAGACACTATTCATTCCTGGGATAGAGGCCAGAGCCATCTGGTCAGTTGTGCTTGGAATAGCGATGTCGAAAGCTTCTTCACTGGTAATCTGCAGGATTTCCTTCAACTGTCGTTTGTAGTTCTTTACGTTGCTTTCAGCCTGCACGATGTTAAACTCATCTTGTGCTCTCTGTGCTGTGAGTTGTGCTAAGTCTGCTTGGCTCATCTTGCCAATTTTTACCATTTCCTTACCACGCTCTTCGTTTTGAACACTCGACTGATAACTTTCTTTGTTTACGTTGATAGCCTCTGTAGAGTAGAGTATCTGTACGTAAAGTTGAGCTATCTGTTCTTGCAGGTTGAGGGCTTGTGCTGTCGAATCGAGTTGTGCCGCTTCCTTTGCCAGCTTGTTCAGTTTCACCTGATTTCTGTTTTTGTTTCCGTTCCAAATCGTATAATTGCCCATCACGCTATAGCTGCCATTGTAATATACCTTGTCGATGGAAGCTTTGCTGAAACCTTCTCCGCTGATTCCATTAGAAACCCAAGGCGTATAGTTTACACTTTGATTGGTGCTGGCAGAGAGCGATGGCAGAAGTGCTGACTTTGATTGCAGATAGTCCTCCTGAGCTGAAGCTTTTGTGAGTTGAGTCTTCTGCAGCTGAATGTTGTTAGCCAGTGCGTAACTGATACAATCCTGCAGTGACCATTGCTTAGCTTGTACAGCGATAGGAGCCGACATGATGAACAGCGCTACCGCCATGTTTTTTAAACTTGCGTTCATACTCTTTTTACTTTTTGTTTTCATCTTTACAGAACTCTTTTCATCAGTTCTGTTTAAATGTGGATTAATGTTCTTACTTTCCATAATTGCAAATCTTAATAGGATACATCATTTTTAGCTTTGACGTAAGCGTCGCCTATAAAGTTGCAACTGATATGTGTTTTTGATTAAAAACGTGATGATTGGTTTAATATTCTCATTTATCTTTAACAATCCTTTTCATAGTGAAAGATTTCTTTTGCTTTTCCACATTAATTTATTTATATTTCTCAAAAAAATGTTTCTTCTTTCGTTATCTTCGCTGAAATTGTGTAACTTTGCAGAAAAATTTTAAGAAAGGAATAAAATAAATGCCGTTAAGATTACCAGATAAGCTTCCAGCTATTGAACTGCTGAAGCATGAGAATATATTCGTGATGGACGAAAGTCGTGCGCATAAACAGGAGATTCGTCCGTTGAAAATCTGTGTGCTCAATTTGATGCCCCTCAAGATTACGACAGAGACAGATCTCGTTCGTCTTCTGTCGAATACTCCTCTTCAGTTAGAGGTTTATTTTATGAAGTTGAAAAGTCACACGCCAAAGAATACACCAATAGAGCACATGATGATGTTCTACAAGGATTTTCAGGAACTTTCCAAACAGAAGTTTGATGGAATGATAGTTACCGGTGCTCCTATCGAAACGATGGCTTATGAGGAGGTAGAATATTGGCCTGAAATCAAAGAGATTTTTGATTGGGCCCGTACCCATGTTACTTCAACACTCTATATCTGCTGGGGTGCCCAGGCTGGTCTTTATCATTTCTATGGTGTTCCTAAGTATCCTTTAGAGAAGAAGATGTTTGGTATTTTTAAGCAGAAGCCTCTCGATTTGTCTCAGCCAATCTTCCGCGGTTTCGATGATGTCTTTAGCATGCCTCATAGTCGCCATACGGAGGTAAGACGAGAGGATATTGAAAAAGTGCCAGGACTTGACATCATAGCCGAATCGCCTGAAAGCGGTGTCAGCATTGTGATGGCCAGAAACGGCCGCGAATTCTTTGTGACGGGCCATCTTGAGTATGCGCCAAACACGCTGGATAAGGAATATAAGCGTGATATGGGCAAGCGTGATGATGTAGAACTGCCAAAAAATTATTATTATCATGACGATCCGAACGAGGAACCTCTGGTGACATGGCGTGCTCATGCCAACCTCTTCTATAGTAATTGGATCAACTATTATGTTTATCAGGAGACTCCTTACAATATTGACGAAATCAGTTAATTTGAAGGACTCGGGTGATTTCGAGATAGATTTCTTATGCAAACATTAGAATTATTGGCGCCTGCCAAGAACTTGGAATGTGGTATTGCTGCCATTGATCATGGTGCAGATGCCGTATATATTGGTGCACCTCGTTTTGGTGCACGAGCAGCAGCAGGCAATTCGCTGGAAGATATCAGACAGTTGTGTGATTATGCTCATCAGTTTGGAGCAAAGGTTCATGTTACAGTGAATACTATCATCTATCAGGATGAGATGTTGGATACGCTTAAGATGATCCAGCAACTTGATGAGATTGGTGTTGATGCACTTTTGCTGCAGGATATGGGTGTGCTTACTGAGGTGAGGGCGCAGAATTTGTGGAGTAGAGAATTGCATTCCAGTACCCAGTGTGATGTAAGAACTCCAGAAAAGGCGTATTGGCTTACCACGTTAGGTTTCAAACGTATCGTTCTGGCTCGTGAGCTTTCGCTCGATGAAATCAAGGCGATCCATCAGGCGATTCCTGATAGAGAAATAGAGGTCTTTGTACATGGAGCGCTCTGCGTAAGCTATTCGGGTGTATGTTATGCTTCTGAGAAGTGTTTCGGGCGCTCTGCCAATCGTGGAGAATGTGCACAGTTCTGTCGTATGAAGTTTGATCTGCTCGATTCCAATGGTCAGGAGATTGAACATCAGCGTTATCTGTTGTCGCTCAAGGATCTTTGTCAGCTTGATCATCTTAAGGATCTTGCTGATGCTGGAGCTACTTCGTTCAAGATAGAAGGAAGATTAAAAGATATCAACTACGTCAAGAATGTGGTGGCTGCCTATAGCAGTCAACTTGATGCAATCGTAAAAGCTGAACCGCGTAAGTATCGCCGTGCATCGGTGGGACATGTTCAATATAATTTTACACCTAATCTGAAGAAGACTTTCAATCGTGGCTTTACCCATTATTTCCTGAATGGGCGACAGCCGGATATTGCTTCTTTCGATACACCGAAAGCTATCGGCGAGTTTGTGGGTAAGGTTAAGGAGATACGTGGCAATATTTCTTTCAACGTAGCCACAGTAGCCAGCTTTAAAAATGGCGATGGACTGTGTTTTATCAATGATGACCGTGAGTTGGAAGGCTTTCGTGTGAACAGAGTAGAGGGCAATCGCCTCTATCCGTTTGGAATGCCTGAACATTTGCGTCCGGGCATGGCTCTTTATCGTAATAACGATCGGGCTTTCGAGGCTTTGCTGGCCCGTAAGTCTGCTGAACGTAAAATCTATATTGTCATAGCAATGGAGCCTGTGATGGGCAATGAGTTCAGGGAAGAGCCGCAGGGGGTAAAGGCTGTTGTCAACATCATGAAGACGATAGAGGCTGATGGAGGCTTGATTTATCAGGTGGCTGAGGTGTTTAAAGAATTGAAGCTCGAAAAGGCGAAACGCCCGCAGGGCGAAAATATAAAGGCTCAGATGAGCAAACTGGGCGATACGATTTACGAAGCTTACCAGGTAGAACTTCTGAAGGGAATGGAGACATACTTTGTTCCGAACAGTATTCTCACTGCTATCCGGCGTGAATTGATAGATGAACTTACCAAGGCAAATCAGAAACAGCTTGATAAGTCGTTGTGGGGTGGATGGGATAGAACCCTGTTCAACAATGGTTTTGGATTCAGTCAGCCCGGTGAGCACCGACTTACGAAAGAGGAATTTACTTGGCAGCCGGAATACGGGAAATGGGGATATCTCTATAATATAGCTAACTATGATGCAAGAGATTTTTATCAGATTCATGGTCTGTCGCCAGTAGTTCCGGCATTTGAGTTGGGTAAGAATATTCCTTCTGCATGGGATGCTAAGACCCAGGAAGAATATGATGAGAATATAGAAAAAGACAAGGCAAACAGAAGTATGCAACCTAAGTATACCAACGAAAAGGGAGAATCGCTCCTGATGCAGTGCCGCCATTGTATCCGCTATTCGTTGGGCTACTGTGTGAAGCGTGGAGGCAAGAAACCATCCTGGAGAGAGCCTCTCTTCCTGCAGTTGGGTGACGGTCGCCGCTTCCGTCTGGAGTTTGCGTGCAACGAATGTCAGATGAACTTATATAGTGAGAAATAAATGAAAAAGAAATGGACGATACAGATTCTTTGTATGCTGGGCATCCTCTTGATGTTCAGCAGTTGTTATCATCGCCGTGCTCATCACCAGATGCATGCAGCTATGGTAGAGTACAGCAATAAACAACTCGATTCCATTTCGTTTTCTACTACCCATCATTATACCAACAAATTCAATTTTCTGGTATTCAAGGATTCCCTGGAATTGATAGCGCAACAGCCTGAAGAATTTTTGAGCAATTTGCCTATCGACTCCTTCGCCGTCCGAAAGAATTGCCTGCTGGTGGTTACGGATATCCGTATGGTTCCTCAGGATTCCATAGATTCAGTTTGGGTGCAGTTGGCAACAGAAGATAATCAGTTTGGTTGGACCCGTGAGTCCCGTCTGTTGCCGAAGGTTGTGCCCGATGATCCTATTTCAGAGTTCATTATGACCTTCAGCAATACTCACTTGCTCATCTTCATGGTTATCATTATTCTCATAGCCGTAGCCTATACAGTTCGTAAGATTTTCCATAGTAATGGTAAACTGGTTCATTTTAATGATATTGATTCACCATATCCTACAGCCTTGGTGCTTATTGTTTCGATATCAGCAACCTTCTATGCAACCATTCAGTTGTTTTTGCCAGAAGTATGGCGTCATTTTTATTTTCATCCTACGCTCAATCCTTTTGCCGTACCACCTATATTGGGCTTTTTCCTGGCAACAGTCTGGGCGATACTGATAGTAGGACTGGCTTGTGTTGATGAGGTGAAACACCGTTTGCCGGCAGGTGATGCAGTTCTGTATCTGGGTGGTTTAGTGGGTGTTTGCGCCATTGATTACATCATTTTCAGTGTTACTACCTTATATTATATAGGTTATTTACTGCTCGTAGCCTATATATGGTTTGCCATACGGGTTTATCTGTTTCCTCATAAATAAGGATAGGGGGTGCAGGAAAAAATATGTACCTTTGCACCCGTTATGAAAAGAATAGTATTTAATAGTAAAAAGTGCGTATGCATTGGTTTGGCAGCAGTAGCGTTGCAGGCTTATGCAGTGGATAATGAAAGGGCTATTTGCTCTGACCTGTCATTGGGTACGAGTGAAAAGTTAGCAGACGCTAACGGCTTGCTGGCAGATAGCAGCCGAGTTTATGATATTGATGAAGTTGTGGTTGTTTCGCAGCCTAAGGAGAATTTCCGTCTTCGTCAACAGCCTCTCAGCAGCACTTCCTTTGGTTCTTATCAGATGCAGCGACTGGGGTCTCGCGATTTGCGTGAACTTTCCTGCTATGTTCCTAACTTCGTAATGCCTAACTATGGCTCGCGTTTTACCAACGCCATGTATGTGCGCGGTATTGGAAGTCGTATCAACAGTCCGGCTGTAGGAATTTATCTTGACGGAATTCCAGTGTTGAGCAAGGCTGCTTTCAATCTTCACCATTATCAGACCAGCCGTATAGATATTCTCCGTGGTCCACAGGGAACACTCTATGGTCAGAATTCTGAAGGTGGTTTGGTGCGCATCTATTCACGCGATGCTTATGATAGCAAGGGCACCTACGTTAATCTGGGATTGGGCTCTCATTTCTATCGTAATGTAGAAGCGGCTCATTATATGAAGTTTTCACCTCGTATCGCATTAGGGGTAGCTGCTTTTTATGATGGACAGAAGGGATTCTTCCATCGTGCAGGAACCAGCGATTATGCCGACAATTATGATGAGGCTGGCGGTAAGTTTAATCTTAAGTTCCGTTTTGATAGAGGATGGAGCATGGATTTGCTAGCCAATTACCAATTTGTCTATCAGCATGCATTTCCTTATGGTCAGCTGGATTTAAACAGTGGCAAGGCTGCATTGCCAAATACTACATTCCCTGGGCTTTATCGCCGCAACATGCTGCTTTCGGGTGTCAATCTTCGTCATGAAGGAGCAAAATGGGATTTTGCTTCTACTACCAGCTATCAGTTCCTGGATGACAATATGAAGATGGATCAGGATTATCTTCCTGGAGATTATTTGAGCTTGCAGCAAGATCAGTTGCAGAATTCTATCACTCAGGAGTTCACATTTAAGAGTCGTCAGCCTTTCTTCGGCTTCTGGCATCTTACCCAGGGTGCATTCTTCTCCCATATGTGGTTGAAGACAAATGGTCCTGTAAAATTCGGTTCAGAATTGACGAAGCCTATCAGTAATGGTATTCAGCAGCAGATGTATTCCGCCATCCATTCTTTGATGGTGAAGCAGATGATGGGTAAGGGAATGCCAGAAGCTGCGGCTAATGCGATGGCTACGGTCGCGATAGAGAAGGCGGGCGGCATCAGCATGGCGGCGAGCATGGGAGCTCCGGGTTTGTTCCATACTCCTCAGAGCAATTTGGGTCTCTATCACGAGAGTACGTTTGATCTTTCTTCCCGCCTGAAAGCTACGCTTGGCTTGCGTTACGATTTCATGCATACAAGTATTCATTACGATACTTATGCTTATATGGCGATGACAGCTAAGGTGATGGGCAAGGAGGACACTTATACTTTGCGTTCAATGCTCGACCGCAAAACGGGTGATGATTACAACCAGCTCTTGCCAAAATTTGGCTTAAGTTACCAGCTTGATGAGCAGGGCAGCAATGTTTATGCCACAGTGAGCAAGGGCTATCGTGCAGGCGGTTATAATATCCAGATGTTCAGTGACATCTTGCAGACCGAACTGAATGCTAACCGTCAGCATGCGATGCGAGGCAATTATGACGTTCCTCATACCGATGAAGATTATGATAGAGTGAACCAGACTATTGCCTTTAAACCGGAAACCTCATGGAATTATGAGGTTGGAACGCATCTCAATCTTTTTGATCATCGTCTTCATTTCGATTTGAGTGCCTTCTATATGCAGGTTCGCAATCAGCAACTCTCTGTGATGGCAGGAACCTATGGCTTTGGCCGAATGATGGTTAATGCAGGTAAGAGTCACAGTTGTGGTATTGAAGCCGCGCTCAAGGGCCAGGCTTTCGACGGTGCTTTTGATTGGGGTGTAAACTATGGTTTTACACGTGCCGTATTTGATGAATATACTGATGGCGAGGGTGATAAGGCTGTGAATTATAAGGACAAGAAGGTTCCTTATGTTCCCCAGCATACGATAGCAGCCATGGCTGACTATCATTTAGGACAGTTTACCTTCGGATTGAACATGAATGCGCAGGGCAAGACTTATTGGGATAATGCCAATACCTACAGCCAGAAGATGTATTTCGTGATGGGTGCGCATTGTGATATTGATTTCAGCAAGATGAGCATCAGTATCTGGGGGAAGAACCTCACAGATACTAATTACAATACCTTTGCTGTTGATAATGCAGCAACAGGAAAGAAACTGTATTTTGCCCAGCGTGGCAATCCTTTCCAATGTGGTGTTGATCTGAAATTCCACTTTTAGGATTAAATAGAAAAGGAGTTCCGGCATTCTGAAATGCTAGAACTCCTTTTCTTTTTAATCTCATTTATCTCCTTCCTTTATTTTAATTCTCCATATCCTACCAGCCGGTCGGTGCGGTCGCTCTGAGCCCGATAGTAAACCAGTACATTGTATTTGTTCTGGGTCTGGTAGAAATTTCCTTCTGATGGGAGCAGCCTTATGCTTCCGTCTTCCATCTTCATGAGATACTGATAACTGTAATAACCTTGCTTCATGAAGAGACGTGCGTGATAGGTTTTCGTCATTTCATCATATTCCATCCGATATTCGGGGAGGAAACGGCCGTAGGTCCAATCTGCGTTCAGATAAACATCGCCTGGCTGTTTTGGAGCTTTCAGGGTAAAGTGAATCTGTGCATATTCGCAGGTGTTGTTGTTTTCTACGTTGTCGCTGTTGCGAATATAAAACGAACCTTTGGCAGCTTCATCGTAAACGTAATTGGGGCGAGGGCTGTCGGTCATAACCTTTACCTGATAGTCGCTTCCATCCCAATCTATAGCGTCTATTCCCATGGTTGGATGGTCGGTGTCCAGAAACTCAAACTTTCTGTATTCATTGCCCGCATCGAAAATCAGAGCTCTTACATGCTGCCAACTCATTTTGCCCGCACTCAGGTAGTCGGGTTTAGGATTAATGACAGCATTGTCCCATCTTCCGTTCTGAAGCACTACGATGTTCAGCTGGTTGGGATGAGTGATTCTCAGCTGGCTGTGATCCAGTTCCATTTTCAGTTGCTGGTGGGTTTTCTGGATGTCTATATCTGTTGTTGAAGTAGCTTCTAACTTCAGTTTAACCAATGGCTGAGGCTCTGTAATCATCCAGCAGGCTGTAAACATTTTGCCTTCTTCCTCGTTTTCAGCATTGTCGTCATAAACCGTCAGTCTGTAGTTGCCGCTCATGGTAAGTTGGCAGTCGGCGTTGGGAATTGCCAGATGATAATGAGTGTAAGGATGATTGGTGTTGATGGATTGCTCTACATCTTCAATAATCTGATTGCCGTTGAAGCCTCTCATATAGTCGCTTTCAAAGAGCGAAGCAGATACGTTCCAGTTTGCATCACAATGTTCAATCTTGTAGCTGTACCGATGATAATCGTGTGTCATGTCGTCAAAATCGATATGGATAGGTTCGCCGCCCAGTGACGAAACTGGGAGCGATAGCCAGTTGGTTCCGCCTACAACCTGTAGGGTTCTGATGCGCTGGTTGAATATCTCGTGCTGCTGTGCCCAGGCAGGATAGGTAAACAGAAAGAGAAGGGAGATGATAGTGTATAATTGTTTCATATGGCTTCGTACGTATATATAAAAAAATAACTTGCAGTAGCCTTTTGATAAAGAACTAAATGCAAGCTTAAACAATCTAAATTAATACATGAAAACACTTTTGTAGTCGATAGGGGAATCGAACCCCTATGCCAAGATTGAGAATCTTGTATCCTAACCATTAGATGAATCGACCATTCAAAAAATCTCTATTGGTCTCCCGACTTATAGAGACTTTATAAATCTAATACCATGAAAAACACATGTAGTCGATAGGGGAATCGAACCCCTATGCCAAGATTGAGAATCTTGTATCCTAACCATTAGATGAATCGACCAACGGTACATTTTTCGTACGATAGCTTGCGGAAGGTGGGGGATTCGAACCCCCGGTACGGTAACCCGCACGGCAGTTTAGCAAACTGCTGGTTTCAGCCACTCACCCAACCTTCCAGTCGGATTCTTAACCGAATCAACCAAGCATCGTTCTTAAATGCGAGTGCAAAGGTACTACTTTTTTCTGATTCTACCAAATCTTTTTGCAACTTTTTTTCGATAAAAATGCATTTTCTTTGTAACTCCCACATTATCAGGGGTTGTTTTCTTTCAGTATGATGAGTGCTTTCATTCCTAAAACGAGCAGAGGCGGATTTCTTTCTCAGAAATCCGCCTCTTGTAAAAGAAAGGGCCGCTCGATGATGTGATGAAACTCCGAATGTATAAACATTTGAGAGTCCTCCGCCTTTGTAATCCACCGGCTTTTCAGCTTACCTGCCTGCTGCAGTTTATGTGGCCCGCCATGAGCAAGAGTATGTCCTCTCGGTTTCAATAGTGTAATTTGATGAGTATCCCGATCGAACCGAAACGACCCTTATTCCTTCTGGCACCCATGCATCATCACGATGCAACGGTGCAAACATCTTAGTCATTATTTGATAATGCAAAGATAATGCAATATTTTGAAACTACCAAATGTTTTAGCTGTTTTCTTCGAATATTTTTTCGAAATATTTTCTCAACTCTGTTTTGTCCTCTATAATATTGCGCAGTTCGTTGAGCGCTTTCTCGTTAGGGGAGTTGGGAATCCATAACCTGATGTATCCGTTTCTTGAATATTTCTCGTCCATGTGCTGGCTGAACCGCTCCCATTGCTGCTCCTTGTCATCAGCTGGATTGTTTTCTTTGCCATACTGTATGGCGCGCAGAAATATCTCGTGAACGTCAATGTCGCGATCGGCTTCTGCCACAATCTTGCCATAGATGCTGCGAGGCTGACGGCTGGATGAAGCCCGATGGTCCTCAACAGCTTCTTTCATGATTTTGATCTGTTCTTTATTGAACCAGCGCTTCAGTCTTGCATCTGCCTGCAGAATCTTGCCGCTGGTGATATGATGAATGGCACGCGGGCCGCTCATCCCCAGGTCGTGGTAAGCGGCTATCACATACACCATATCGATGTCGGCTCCGGTTACCGGAACCAGTTTCAGAGAGTTTCTGATGACTCGGGTAACATGTCTGAGTCCATGACTTTCGCCAAAAGCATTATATTTGGGGAGAATCTGTTTCTCCACAAAGTCCATGATTTCGAGATTTACCTGTTGTTTCATAGATATTCCTCCATTTTATTTATATAATAAGGTACGCGCGTACATTATTAATAATAGTTTATATTGTTCACTTCGCCATTCCGATGATGATCAGGGATGATACAATGCCGAAACAGAAGATGTTCAGAGCTGTTTTGCCCAGAATTCTGTTCAGTTCTCTGCCTTCGCCTATCTTTTTCATCTCCATATAGGTTCTGTTGTGCAGAACGATATAGAGTGCTGCAAACGGCAGGAAGATGCTGCTGGCTTCATGCTGAAATACTTCGTAGGTGGTTACACCTATTATGGTGATGATTCCCAGATTGCCCAATGTGCAGTATAACCGCTCGGCATTCTTCTTTCCTATGTGAACCACAAGGGTCTTCTTGCCGGCTCTCAGGTCGTTGTCATGATCTCGGTAATTGTTCAGAATGAGCAGCGTATCAACTACCAGTCCGCAGGCTACAGATACGAGAACCGTTTCCAGGCTTACTCCCTGCATGGTTTCGGGCATTACGAGATAGTATGTGCAGCATACGGGTACAATGCCGAAGAAGAGCAGTACCAGAAGATCGCCCATGCCCAGATAGCTGAGACAGGTAGTATAGAGAAAACAGAAGACTACGCAACAGATGCCTACAATGACCATTTCCCAACCACCGAAAAGAACCAGCGGAAGTCCTATGGCGCAGCCCAGAAGAGTAGTGAGGATGATTCCCCATTTCATGGCTCCCAATGTAATCCAGCCTTCAGCGCAGGCACGTTTCGGTCCCAGCCGGGTTTCGTCGTCATTACCATGTTTGAAGTCGAAATAATCATTCACCAGATTGCTGTCTATCTGCATCACCCATGCAAAGAGCAGGCAGAGTAGGGCAGGCAATGTCTGTATCTGCTGAGCGTCTTTATAAGCCAGCGCAATACCCAATAAAACAGGAACAGCCGCCGCCGTCAGAGTCTTCGGGCGAGCGGCTAGATACCATGCTTTTATAGAATTTGTTTCTATCATATTCTAAAAAGATTAAAATTGAATCTCCTGAAATTCTGAAGGAAAATCAGAAAGATTAATTGAAGAAGTTCCAACTTACTCCAATACGGAACACTCGCTCGTTCATCGGATAATGAGGCGCGAAGAAGTAGTTCTTATCGCCCTGTCCTGCATTGATGTGGCTCATCATTACGAAGAAACGGGTGTGCTTGATGTGAACGTTGGCGTAAACATTGACGATAGGATAGTTGCCTATCTTTACGTTGTTCTCGCCGTTGCCCTGTACCGTATACTGTCCCATATAAGGTGAATAGTCGGGAGCTTCATAGCTTGTAAAGTAGCGCATGTCAGCACCCAGGTCTACGTTCAGCACCTTTACTACCTTGAACTTGATGTAGAGGTTGGTGTAGGCATTGAAGGCTGGTACTGGCAGAACACTCTCCTTGCTTGAGTGCTGGTAGGTAAACTGGTTTTCCCAGTTCAGAATGCCCAGTCTGAAGTTCTGTTCCAGTTGTGCTGTCAGCAGGTTGATTCCTCCGCTTTCCTGCATCGGTGTTACCATGACTCCTGTTCGCAAACCTTCTTCTGTAATGTCATAGCTCTGCGAGAAGTAGGTGTAGTTCTTGATTTCATCTACAGCCACTCTCAGCTTGGTGCGTGTCTTAGGGAAGGAGAGCGTACCCATGATGCGGGTATGGATGGTCTTGTCGAGATTATTCTCCCACCACAGATGGCGGGCGTGATAGTTGCGGTAATAGAACGATGGGGTTTCTCTATGGAAGAAAGCATCGCCTCTTACCTGAAGCGTGTCGCCCAGGAATGGGATGTTCACGTCTACATTACCATCTATGGCAAGGGTTCCGGCGTCAACACCCGTCAGTCCTATTTCTGCTACGGCATTGTAGTGGAGTGTCTTGCCTTCCTGCTTGCTTAGCTGTCCGCCTACGCTCAGCACATGTTCGTTGTATTTTTCGAAACCGCCTTCCATGGTTGGCAGTTCATAGTGACGGAGATCGTAGCTGGCGAAAGCCTTCAGTCCTGCCTTTGCCCATTTATTGAAACCTTCAAGCATGGCAATGGCGAAGGTATTCTTCATGTGCCAGTGCTTGGTCTGGTCGTAGATGGAGTCGCCGGTCAGCCTGCCTGCATCGTAATATTCATTCAGGTAATAGTCGGCTGGGGTCTGATAAGCTTCGTAAATACGGCGATAGTTGTCAAACTTTACCGTATGGATGAAGCTCGTTACCGGAACATATTCGCTCTTGTAGAAGAGCGAGTCTTCGGCATTTTTCTTCTGGACGGCAAGCAGACTGTCGGCAGCAGCTTTTCCGTTTACTGCGATTCGGGTACTGTCGTTCCTGATGTCCTTTGCGGCTGAGTCTTTAGCCGGTTCATCGCCTGCAATCTTGGCTCCGTCAGGACGTCCGCTGAATTTAGCACCCTGCTGTTTGTCGTAGGCTTTCTCATCAAATTTCTTGCCTTGTTCCTTGGCTTTTTTTCTGGCTTCTTCCTTCGCATCCTCTTCAGCATTTTCCTTTTTCGAAGCCATGGCAAATTTCTTTGCCTTGATTTCTTCTTCGGTCATCTTTACCTTTCGGCTAAAACCTACGTTGTAGCGGTGGGTAAAGAAGATGTGCTGGTTGTCCAGTCGGTTCCAGTTCTGTTCCAGAACGGTAGGAATTTCATTGGTGGCAAACGATTCGGTATAGATTTCCGGATGTTTGATGTAATCATCGTTGGTAATACCGCCGTTCTCGGTCATCTTCTCATGATTGGTACTGAAGAGGAAGTGTGCCTGATAGCGGTCGCCCAGGTAAGATGCCCACATGGTGTACTTAAAGTGGCTGGTACTCTGTGCGTTATAATATCCTCTGCCATACTTGTAGTCGAATCTGAAACCGGCGCCTAGCCTTTTGTTGGCATTTACTGCAAACATGGCCTTGAAGTCGTCTTCTCCCGTCACCTTGTCGCCGCAGCTGTTCAGCGTTATGTTGGTGATAGGTGAGTAGGTGTTGGTGAAGTGGAAGTCGCTTACCGGATTTACGATATAATCGTAGGGCTCTGTAAAGATGAAGTTGCCCTGCGTGTTGCGGCGGTCGATGAAGATTCGGTTCAGTCGGGCAGTACCCATGTTTCCGAGGGTATTGTATTCGCCTCTCAGTCCTTCCGTGAAGGTTGTGTTCATGTACATGTGCTGCAAGGTGTCTACTACCGCAGCCTTTGTGTCGCCGAAGCGTTCGTCTACGGTCCATACCCTGATGCCCTTCGGAATCTCCTTGTCTGAGCCCAGTGAATCGGTGTTCACCTTGCGGTTGGTTTGAGGACGGAACTGCGAATCTTCGTTATAGTTAAAATCGTTTTGTGCCGCAACCGGGAGGGTTGCAGCACAAAATAGGAGTGATGAGAATATAATTTTCTTCTTCTTCATTATTTCTTAAATAGTCGGATACATACTTCGGCAATCTTGAGCACTACACCCACGATGAGTACGATGTAGGCGATATTGCGGCTTTCTTCCAGCTGGGTCCAGAGTATTACCCCCACGATGGCGAGCAGCATGAAGGCGATGTTGAGATAGTTGCGCACCTTCAGCATGTTGTTCTGGTCGCTGTAGGCCAATGGGCGAAGCCGGCGGTGCTGAGGTCTTACGGCGTAGCTGGTAGGCTGCTTCTGCTCTGTCTGTTCTGCTCCCTGCTCAGCTGTAGGCTGGGCTGTAGCGTTTGCAGGCTGCTGTGCCTCGTTCTGTTGTATCTTGTTGTCTGTATTCTGATTATCCATTTTTCTTCAACTTATTGTTTTACTAATGCAGCTAACTCTGCGAATATCTGGTCTTTGCGGTCGATGGTGCATTTGCGGAACTTTCCGAAGATCTTAGCCAGGTCGTTCTGCTTCTTGTTGAGCGCAATCTTGTCGCTGATTACCTCTTCTGCAGGTTCCTTGAAACCGGTGCTTCTTCCTTCCTCGTAGTTGTAGATGATGCGGCAGAGCGAGAGATTCAGATGATTGTCTGAAATCCTGGCTATCAGCTGGTATTTGAATTCCGTGCGGTCGAGTGAGATGAATGACTGGCTGAAGACGAGCCATTCGTCCATCGTGTTGGCGATGACGTGTTCAGCATCGTTTACCAGTGCTACCCGGCTTGCTATGTTCTGGTCGTTCTGTGTCAGTTCACTCATGTATTTTAATACGATGTCGTAAATCTGCTTGGCAGTTTTTCCGTTAGCATCCGTATCGAGTGTGAATTCTATCTTGTTTTCATCATTATATGTGATGGCGCCTGCCAGATATTTCATGTCCACTTTGGCTGTTGTGCCATTTGCCAGCTTGTTGGCAGGCTTGGCAGCCTCCTTTGGCTTAGCGGCTACGGCAACAGGAATCGCCCATCCCGTGGTTGGTGTGGTTGGCTCCTTTACAACAACTGGTTCTGGCTCAGTAGCATGGGCCTTCTTAGCTTCCGCCTTTTTTGCTTCAGCTTCAGCCTTGGCGCTTGCAGCGTTGATGCTGTCGGCCTGAGCCTTCAGTTTGGCAGCCTGTGCTTTAATCTTAGCCACTTCTAGTGCCTTCTTGGCAGCTTCCAACTGTTTCTGTGCCTGTTCCAGTTGCTGCTGTTCTTCAGTCAGCACGGTTTGGGCCTGTGCAGTCATCAGCGGGAGGAGCATAAATATGGGGATGATGATTTTTTTCATGTCGAGTTGTTTTTATGAAACTATAAAATGACGGTTCCTGATTGCGGAACTTAGCGGAAGATGAGGGATTCAAACCCCCGATACCCGGAAGAGGGTATACCGGATTTCGAGTCCAGCGCATTCGGTCACTCTGCCAATCTTCCTTTTATTTTATCAGATGCAAAAGTAATACATTTTTTGCATCTGACAAAATATTGCTGTTATTTTTTAACTATATTAACCCCGCTTTATAGGATTTTATACTATAGTTTTTACTGTTGCTGCAGGAATCTGTCGGCTTCGATGGCAGCCTTGGCTCCTGAGCCTGCGGCTACAACGCCCTGGCGGTAGATTGGGTCGGCCACATCGCCTGCTGCGAAAACACCCGGAATGTTGGTGGTGGCAGTACCTGGCACTACTTTGATGAAGCCCTGCTCGTCGAGATCTATCTGCCCCTTGAAGAGGTCGGTGTTAGGCTTATGTCCGATAGCCAGGAAGAATCCGTCGATGCTGATGTCAAACTTCTCTTCGTTGGCTTCGCCCTTGTGGCGCACGAGATGAGCACCTTCTACACCATTCTCGCCGAAGAGCCCCAGCGTATTGGTTTCGAACAGAATCTCGATGTTCTCCTTGTTCTTTACACGCTGCTGCATGATTTCTGAAGCACGGAGATAAGGCTTGCGCACAATCATGTAAACCTTCTTGGCAAGCCCGGACAGATACATAGCCTCTTCGCAGGCAGTATCGCCACCGCCCACTACGGCTACGGTGCGCTTGCGGTAGAAAAATCCGTCACAGGTAGCGCAGGCTGAAACGCCCTGTCCGCGATATTTCTCTTCATCGGCAAGACCCAGATATTTGGCTGATGCACCTGTGGCGATGATCACGGTTTCTGCCTCAATCTCGTTGTCGCGCTCATCTGTAAGATGAAATGGGCGTGAACTGAAATCTGCCTTCACGATGCTTCCGTCTCTCATTTCGGCTCCGAATCGGGCTGCCTGTTCCTTCATGTCCATCATCATCTGTGTTCCGTCTACGCCGTTTGGATAACCCGGAAAGTTTTCTACCTCTGTGGTGATGGTGAGCTGTCCGCCCGGTTGTATACCCGAATAGAGTACTGGCTGCAGGTTGGCTCTACCCGCATAAATGGCAGCCGTATATCCTGCAGGTCCGCTACCTATAATTAATGTCTTTACTTTTTCCATTTTTATCTTATAGTTATATTTTTGTTTCCGATGGCTCGAAATGAGCCATTTTCTTTGCAAAGGTACATCAAAACAATGAGAAATCAAAATAAAAATACAATATTTTTCTTTTCTTGCATAAATTATTGCTTTCGTTTGAAGAATTATTGTTATCTTTGCACCCGAAAATAAGATGCTCCGGAAAGAACATCAATTAGAAGAAACGAAAAATATTTACTTGATATATGAATCAGATTAAGAAGATTGTACTGACGGGTGGACCTTGTGCAGGCAAGACTACCGCTATGGTTAAGGTGATTGAACATTTCTCCAGTCTCGGCTATAAGGTTTTTACCATTCCCGAGGTTCCAACCATGTTCACCCAGGCGGGCATGAATTATCTCACCTCCAACAAGGATTTTTTCTTCGAGGGCGAGAAGGCTACTTTCCAGACTCAGATTAACCTGGAAGACAGTTTCCAGCGCATGGCTGAAACATTGCAGCAGCCGGTCATCATCGTCTGCGATCGTGGTACGATGGATATTTCTACCTATCTCACTCCCGATTTCTGGCACCGCATCATCTCTGAAGAGGGCTATACAGATGCCCAGCTTCGCGACCGCTATGATGCTGTGCTGCATCTGGTGAGTGCTGCTGATGGTGCCGAGCAGTTTTATACTACAGCCAACAATGCGCAGCGCCTGGAGAAGGCCGATGAAGAAGGACTGAAGATAGCGCGAGAGTTGGACAAGAAGATTGTTTCTGCATGGAAGGGTCATCCTCATCTCAGGGTAATCAATAACCACGAAGATTTCAACAACAAGCTGAACCGTGTGCTCAAGGAGATAAGCAATGTGCTCGCCATTCCGCAGCCGATAGAGGAGGAGCGAAAATATATCGTGAAGCTGACGGGCGAGGTTCCTAATGCGATAGACAGCGATATTGTTCAGACTTATCTTACGGGTGAGCCGGGCAGCGAGATTCGTCTTCGCCGTCGCGGTTTCGAGGGAGGCAAGTATGTGTATGTTCACACCACCAAGAAGCGTCTTTCAGACAATGAGCAGATTGAGACCGAGCGACAGATTAATGCTAATCTTTACGAGAGTATGCTTCAGCAGGCTGACCCTTACCGCCAGCGCATTCATAAGCATCGCAAGAGTTTTATCTGGAAGGGCCAGTATTTCGAGCTCGATGAGTTTCTTGAGCCGGTTTCCGACCTGATGATTCTTGAAACCCGCGGCATTTCTGCCAACGAGAGTGTAAAGTTTCCTCCTTTCATCCAGGTGCTGGAGGATATTACGGGCAACAGCAAATATTATAATTATAACATAGCGCTGAAGCGGTAAAATCAGCCGAAAATGTAAAAAGTTACGGAGATAATTCATATTCTCCGTAACTTTTTACATAAAACCACTCACTTTTAGTGTTATTGAGTTTCATCATTCTATTTTCTCCTTTATCCGTTGTACTTAAACACCTTGACCATTTCCTTGTCGCCACCCACGAGTTGGCTACATTTATTCAACATACCAGTATCGGCGAAACCGCATTTCTCCATGACTTTTCCTGATGCAGGATTGCCTGTGAAATGGTCTGCCCAGATGTTTTCGAAATGCTTCACGTTGATGCAGTAGTCGAGCATCAGCTTCAAGGCTTCGGTGCAGATTCCTTGGTTCCAAAATGGCTTTCCTACCCAGTAGCCCACCTCACAGTCGTTTTCTCCGATAGGGATGTTGCTGGTTTCATGGGTGTAGTAGCCGATGCAGCCGATAGCCTCGCCAGTCTCTTTCAACACAATCGCCCATGTCGTTTCATTATGGAAGAATGTCCGGATTATCTCCCGACTTTCCTCAACAGACTTATGCGCCGGCCATCCTGCACGTGGTCCTACGTCAGGGTCGGAGGCGTACTTGAAGAGCGCCTCTGCATCTGATTCCTGCCAATATCGAAGTAAAATTCTTTCTGTTTCCATCAGATTATTTCAATGAAATTCTTCGTTCTTTATTTTGTGTCTATTATCTTGTAGCAGAGATATTTGGGGGTACTAGCTTATCTTTCCACCCTTAAAATGCATCTCAAATGTGACCACGAAAGATTTTGCACGCGCGCGTGCAAAATCTCCCAATCAGGAAAATATTGGTATAATTGCTTGAAATAGGCAAGGTTACGAACACCATAGACGGAGCCGAACTCAGTCGTCAACTGCTGAGATATGGACTTGATGAGCTGTATTCCATAATCAGCACGCTGCTTGCCAAGCTGCTCTTCTTCAACAATACGTTTGCCGATTTCCCAGTTTGAGCGTATCAGGGTTTCGTTGATAGATTGATACGCCTTGCTTCTTGCCCTTGTGATGATGGTTCTGATATCATCTATGACATGTGCATCTATATTTATAATATTCTTTTCCATCTATATATTTTTTCATTTGTTCAAGTTTCGCAAGTTTTGTCCCATACGCCCTGAACCAACGGTCACAGGCCGAAGGGAAAGGTAAAGGGCGATGCCCTGGGCTAGGAGCTTTTGGGCCTTCAGCCCGTACTTGAACCACATGCGAAAGTTCAATTATTAATTTTTAAGGCAAAGATAATAAAAAAAAGGAAAATGAGCAAAAAAATGATGATTTTTTACTCATTTCCCTTTAACTTTCTTTGTAAATCCTTAATGACCTTAATGACCATGACCTTAATGACCGGATTTCTCAGTTTTCTTTATCCCATGCAGCTCGTTACTCCGAGCGTAGTAGCGATAGCGGTCAGAATGCTGATGACTATCTGAAGAATTGTTTTCCAAGTGTTCGCTTTCATCTTTTTTGAATGTTGAATGTTGAGTGTTGAATGTTGAATTTTTGTGGGCGGATAGGCTGGGCTAGGGGCTAGCAACCTAGCCAGTCTATCCTTGGGCTATTCAAGGCCGTCGCCAGTATCGTCCTTGCCG